>ERZ773031.689-NODE-689-length-17987-cov-2.931519_pt1 | contig 17987 bp, 18 predicted proteins | sample MGYA00511666_ERZ773031 | MGnify/ENA primary metagenome ERZ773031 (study PRJEB29015, sample SAMEA2738135) | human oral metagenome | biome: human oral; feature: human-associated habitat; material: saliva | place: China | collected 2250 ...
GGTCGGGTCCGATGGGGGGTAGGAGTTGTTCGAGGTAGTCTCTCCACCAGGCGGCGTCTTTTGTTTCGTCGGGGTGGATGGGGGATTCGAGGGGTTTTTGGGGCTTTTGGAGGAGGGAGTACTGTTTTTCTCCGCTGATGTAGACGTAGCAGGGGTGTTCGCGTACGGGGGTGGTCATGGTTGTTTCCTTCGGTTGGCTGGTTGGTGGTTAGTCGTTCTGCTCAGTGTTGGGGTTGCTGTTGTAGAGCTTTTTGAGGCGGTTGTCCCAGACCCAGTGTTGGACGAGTCCTCTGCGGCGCTGGTGGTCTTGCATGAGGCAACAGCCTTTGCGGAGGTGGGGGAAGATTGATGCGAGGTCTTTTTGGTCTTTTTCGTCGATTTCCATACCTTGTAGACCGATGAGCGCGTCTTGGGTTGAGTTTTTGAACGCCATGTAGGTTGATACGCCTGCGGAGTTAAAGTCTGTTCTGTCGTTGAAGAGGTCTTTGAAGCTCTGGGAGCCGAGGAGGACAGCGACGTTCATGGAGCGTCCGAGGCGGACGAGCATGTCGATGAGGGAGCCTCCGATAGGGTTGCCGATGATTGCCCACGCTTCGTCGATAACGAAGGTTTTTCGGATGTTTCTTTCCATTCGTGTGAACGATTGGCGGATGTAAAGGGCGAGCATCGCGATGATTGCTTGACCTACACCAAATGCAGGGTTCTTGAGGTCTTCTGCGGTTTTGGGCAGTCCAGGCAGGGTGGAGAGGTCGATGATGGTGATGCCGGGTTCAACTGTGAAGGTTTCTTTAGGGGGGTGTCCAGGGATTGCGGCAAGCATTTTACCTGCACCGTTTGCGAGTTGGAGTTGCAAGTATCCGGCGTAGTTTTGGATTTCATCGTCCCCTCGGTCATGCCCGAGCTTCATGAGTTTCGAGAGGAAAGTTCTCATGGTTCGTTGCTCTTTAACCGAGAAACCGTAGGTGTCACTGACGCACTCTGCAATTGCGGTTCTGATGTTGATTTTCGACATTTCTTCAGGGGCGAGCGCGTAGCAGATTGCGTTCACGGCGACAATGATGTCGGTTTTGGCTTGTTCGTGGTCTTCGTCGTTGATGAACATGATGAACGGGTCGAGGATTCCGGCGTTTCGGTTGCGGAGTTCGTCTCGTTCTTCGGGGGTGATAGTGGGGTCTGTGATTTGTTCGAGGGGCGGTTCGATTTTGTGGCGGCTGGTGTGGAAGCCGGTGATAGCGCTCAGCTCTGCGGCGGGTAGGAGGTCGCCTTTCCAGTCGATACCTACAACGCATGCGCCCTGCAAGGCGTTGAGGGTGATGAGGTTCAGCAGGGTAAATGTTTTACCGGAACCCTGTTCGCCAACGACGAGGGTCAGAGGCGGTTTCGAGTTGAAGTTCGCTGAGTGTAGGTCGAACCAGACGGGTTGTGCGAAGTTCGAAGCAGTCGGGTTGTAGCCGATAAAGTTAGGGTGAGCGTAAACGTACTCGCCTGCCATGTTCTATTTCTCCTCCTGCGCCAGTACGGTCTTTCCGAACGCTTCTTCCTGCGAGCGCTTCACCTGGTTTTCGATGTGTTTGGTGGACAAGCCTTGTTGCTTGAGTTTTTTGTATTCTTTGAGGGTTTCGATTTCGCGGCGGCGGCTGATTTGGATGGGTGCGTCGATGCGGTAGAGGTGGTTGCCGTTGGGGTTGTATTCTCTCATGTCGATGTAGCCTTTGGGTTGGCGGCGCCAGCGGGCTTTGAGGGTGAGCCATTCGACGGGTGTTCGGAGGTGGTAGTGTTCGTTTTCGTGTCCGAGGTAGAGTCCGAGTGCGGCGGCGGTGAGGGCTCCGAGGATGAGTCCGAGGATGAGTCCGAGGATGAGGGAGAGTTCGATTCCGGTGCCGATGATGTAGAGTCCGAGGATACTGATGCCGATGAGGGGTATGGTGAGGAGGGCGATGTATTTGCCTTGGGTGGCGGTGATGGGTACGGGGAGGGAGATGTCGGCGGAGAGTGCCCAGTAGCTTGTTTCTCGGCGGAAGATGCTGGTTGCGTTGATTGCTTCTGTTTCTCGCATGGGTTTTGGTTCCTGTTTTTTGGTTTGGTTAGTTGTTGTTTTTATAGCGTGTTTTGGGTGTGAGTGAGCCCCGCGCCTGGTGGGTGGTGCGGGGCTTGGGGTTGTGTTTTGTTACCAGTTGAGGGGGTCGGGGTTGGGGGTGGGTTCTCCGGGTTGGGGGATGTGGATTTTGTAGTGTGTGTCGGGTTGGGGGATGTTTACTTCGATGAGGAGTTTAGGGTCTTTCTTGGGGGTTTTCTTTTTCTTGGCGGGCTTGGGGTTGTTTTTTCTGCGGAGGGTACTGTCGATGGTTTTGTAGTATTTTTCGAGTCCTTCGGTGGGTTTGATTTTGCCGTCGTGGGGTACGTGGGGTACTTCCAGTCCTCGGGGGACGACCCATTCTGCGGCGATGGTGTCGAGTTCGGGTTTAGGTTCAGGGGTAGTGATGTAGTCGTCGGGGTTGGCTTCGGTGACGGTGATGTGGAATCGGCGTGCGTTGAGGGTGGTTTCGGTGCCGGGTGAGTGGTAGTAGCCGCCGAAGGTGCAGGTGTATTCGAGGAGGTAGTTGGCGTTGTCGTCTTCCCAGAGTCTGCCGCTGAAGCCGTCGATGATGGGTTTGAGTGTTTCGGAGTAGTTGATGGGGTCGATGTTGAGGTTTCGGATGGTGTTGAAGATTCGGCAGTGGATTTTGTAGTGGGTGAAGGGGACGAATTCGGGGTGGTTTTGGATGTAGTGGTGTGCGGCGGCGGCACCGTATGCACGGAGCTGTTTCACGCGTTCACCTTTAACGATGTAGTTAAGTCGGTGGTTGGCGTTGAAGATGATGTCAGTGGGCAGGTCGAGGACGATTTCGAGGGTGCGGGGTGTGGTAGTCATGGTCTGCTTTGCCTTTCAGGGGGTGGTTAGATGAGGTTGGGGTTGATACCAGGGGTGGGAGTGTATTCGTTGCTGTTGGGGGTGGTGTTGATTTGGTGGTACATGGCGGCGTCTGCACCTACATGAGTGTTGGCAGGGGGTTTAGGTAGGTAGGTGAGGGTGTCTTTGACGATGCCTGCTACATCAATGAGCCCTTGATTGGTGGTGGTTCGGATGTTGTGGAGCCACTTTTGGATGGGCTCAGTCTCGTTCTGGGTGAGGTAGGGCAGGATAATTTCTTCGGTGAGGGGGTGGTGGTGCCGGATGACTTCTTTGAGTTCTGCTTGTACGCGCATGCTCGATGCGGATACTTTGAGACCTCGGAGTTGTTCTTCGGTGAGGGGTAGTGTGGTGGTGGAGTTGAGGTAGAAGTAGTAGGCGAGCTGGAGGTCTGCAACCATTTTGACGATGCTGTGTGTTAGCCGTGCGAGGAGTTCGTGGGGGTAGGTTTCGTTGGTTTTGTATTCGGCGGGGAGTGCGCTCGCGAGGTAGTTTCTGATTTCTTGGCGGAAGTAGAGGACGGTTGAGGGGTACCCGGATGCGGGTCCGAGGGTGATGATGTTGTTTTTGTGGTTGAAGGTGACGTAGACGGGTGCTTCGTATTCTGCGAACTGCTGGGTGTAGTTGGGGTCTAGCATGGTGGGTTCTTCCTGTTTGGGGTGGGCGTTTTTATCGTAGCATAGTGAAGCCGCCCTTTATTGGGGCGGCTTCACTTGTTCGTGCAGATGGTGGGGGTGTGGTTACTGTCCGCCGGTGATGTGCCAGTTGCTGAGGTATTCGCTGATTGCGGTACCGACGGGTGAGAGTGCAATCATGACGACGATAGCTACTGCTACGAGGGTGAAGTATTTGATGTTGTCGAAGAGGTTGTTCATTTGCGCATTCCTTTGGTTGCTTCGTTGAAGAGCTTGTCAGCACGGTCGGCTTTGGTACGTTCCTGTTCAAGTCGGACTTTGATTGAGTCGTCGTTGAGTAGTGCGTACCAGTTTTTGAGGTCTTCTTCTTCTCGTTCTTTGCGTTTTTCCTCGGAAATGAGTTTTTCTGCGGCTCGTTCTGCGGCGGCTTCTTTCTTCGCCTGATTGATTTCTGCGATGGTGAGAGGCGAGCGCATGGAGGAGAGGAATACTTGGGCTCCGGCGTCGAGTCCGGTTGTGCTGGCGAGGTCTGCGTTGATGCTGATTTTGGAGAAGCCGTCTGCGTCTACTTTTTGTTCGGGGATGGGCATGATGACTTGTTGGGTGGCTTCGTTGTAGAAGAAGGGTACGCCTGCTTTGAGGTTGGTTTCGAAGATTTGGACTGCGAGGGGGTCGGTGAGGGTGTCTCTGTATTTTTGGAGGAGGCGTTTTTGTTTGAAGGTGGGGAGGTCGGTGAGGAGGATGTAGTTTGGTTTGTTGAGGTATCGTTGGATGGTTTGTTCGTCGATGTCGTTGGGGCGTGGGGGTCGTGCTTTGGGTTTGGTGGTTTTTTTGCGGGTTTTGGCGATGCGGCGGCGGGTTGCCATGTTTGGGCTCTCCTTTTGGTTGGTTAGATGGAGGTCATTCCGAGGGTTTTGGGGCGGTATTTGAGGATGAGTTTGTTGATGCGGTTGAGGTTGATTTCTTGTACTGCGGCGTCATGGGTGAGGGTGTTTTCGCGGAGGAGGGGGATGATGCGTTCAATGTTATCAGTGTACCAGCGTGCGTAGGCTCTACTGATGTTTTGCTGGTTAAGCTTGGTGTGCTGGTCAGGGAGCCCGTGGATTGCCGCCCAGATGACGTCGCGGAGGTCTTCGTGCTCGGTGGGTGGGAAGGTGATGTTGCTGATTCGGGTGTATAGGCGGATGGTTTGGAAGTGCTCGGTGTTGAGTCGCTGGTATTCGGGGGTTTCTTTGTCGAGGGTTTTCTCGAATTCGGCGGCGGCGTAGGCGATGGTGCAGATGTTTTTGATGATTGCGTTGTGGTGTTCTGCGAGGTCGATGGTTTTTTGGGCGGTGCTGTTGAGGTGCTTGATAGAGAGGTAAAGGAGGAGGGAAAGGGTCGCTGTGGTGAGGATGAGGAGGGTGAAGGTGAAGATGTTCATTGCGGGTTAGTTTCCTGTCTGTGGTGGCTGGTGGTGGGTTGCGGGGGTTAGTGGAGGGTTGTGAGGAGGGTGAAGGTGGAGAGCACGATGATTGCGATACTTCCCCAGGTTACGGTTGCGTTGAGGCTGTCGCTGTTCGCGTCGAACGTTGCGAATCGCCAGGTGTACCAGCGCTTACCCTTCCACTTAAGGATAGGGGCAAAGAGCGGTACACCTGCTTTAGTGAATGCATCTCCGATGATGTGAACGACTGCCCCGGCTCCGAGCGTGTACCCAATCCACTGGTATTGCCCTGCGGGGGACGCAGAGAAGAGAGTGAGGGTAACGATGATGGAGAGGACGAAAGTAAGGGTTGAACCGATTTTTTTGGTCTTTTTCAGTGCCTTGAGCGCGTTCGCGTTAAGCCCGGTAAGGGCGATGTGGAAAGCGGCAAGGCAGAGCGCGGCGGCGATAAGCGCAGAAAGATTAGGGATACCAACGAACCCCAAAGGCAAAACAATATTGTTCGTAAGAGGATTATTGGTCGCTACGTTAGCGAGAAGGGCGAGCGCGGCGGCTCCAGCGAGAGAGTGCCAGAAACCTCGGTGCACAGCGTCGTGCGCCTTCGCTCTAGACCTTGCATCCGCCTTAGTGTGGATAGTCTGCACGAGGCGGGAGCTTTCTCGGAATGCGAAGGTGATGGGTTCGCCGAGGATGCCCATGCTGGATTTTGCGCTGGAGGAGGTGTTGTCGAAGTCGGGGATGAGGGCGCCTGCGATGAATGTTAGTGCGGGTAGGATGCCGAGTGCTCCGCCTCCGTTGCCGAGGATGAGTGTTGCGAGACCTCCGGCGCCTGCACCGAATGCTAGTAGTGCCATGTATGCGGCAAGACCGGATACGGCGTGTGCTTGACCCATTAGGGCGTTGTCGGTGTTGTCGGTGGGGTGGGTGATGTGGTGTGTCCAGCAGGTGTGTTGCTGGGGGCTTTCTGCGGTCATGGTTGGTTTCCTCTGAATTTGGTTGATGGGTTGGTTGATTCTCCTATGTTTATAGCGTTTTTGGGTATAAAAAGGGTGGGCAGGCACATGTTGGTGTGTCTGCCCACCTTATAGTGGGTTACTGCCCTGGGGGTGGTTATTTCTTCTTGGGAGGGTTCTCCCCGCCTAGGAATCTTTGCCGCATCTTGGCTGAACGTTCAGCACGTTTCTTGCGGGTCTGGGCTTTGCGTTCTTGTACGGAGGCTTTGACTTCGGCTTTCTTGTCGATGAGGATTTGGGTGCGTTCGTCAGGGATTCCGAATTCGGCGGCATCCAGCTCGTCTTTCGTTCTGTGCAGGAACGGCAGGAGGGCAAGGATAATTCCTACACTGATGTAAAGTTGCGCAGTGAGCAGGGGTGTGCCGGGTTTGAGGAAGAAGATGCACCGGCATACTAGAATCGTTGCGATAACGGCGACTATCCAGACCCTCACCGTGTACCCAGTCCAGGAACGTTCTTTCAGCGGAACCCAGTTGAAAGATTCTCTGGAGCCCAGCCACTCCCCCACAGCGTAGGAGAGCATGTACGCGAGGTTACCTGAGCCGAAGACAATCAACGGCGCGGCAGTCAGAACCTTCACATATCCAAGCACGTAGGCGTTCCCAGGCAACTGGTCAAGGGCAGAGCCAAGAATTACACCTACAAGCAGGCAGACCGCCCAGATGCTGACACGTTTCCAGTTGCGAGTGTTGTATGTGCCGATAATGCGGTTAGTGTGGGTGCGTCCACGGTCTTTATAATTCTCGACCATGTACTCACTGAAACGCTGGATGACAGCATTAGCCTTACCGTCTCTACTCATACCTATACGCCTACTTTCCTTCTCAATTCTCGTGGGCAGGGTGCTCTTTATTCGCTGTGGAATTTCTTTGCATCTGCGAGCGCCTGCTTCAGGTGCTCGGGGTTGTTCTGGATGCGGTCGGCGGCTTCTTGTGCGCTCGCGATGAGGTGGCGGTGTTTGTTGAGGCGTAGGAAGCGGTTTTTGGTGTTGCCGTGTTGGTCGAGGGTGAGGACGTCGCCTTCGCCTCGGGTTTCGGTGTCTGCTTCTGCGATTGCGAATCCGTCGTGGTGTTCGCAGAGTGCGTTCATGCGTGCTTGGGCGCTTTTGGTTTCGCCGGGGCTGATGAGCCAGCATTTTGCGGGGAGGTTGTTGCGTCCGACTCGTCCGCGTAGCTGGTGGAGGCTGGAGGCGCCCATGCGTTCTGCACCCATGATGATGATACGGGTGGCGTTGGGGATGTCTACGCCTACTTCTACGATGGTGGAGGCGATGAGGACGTTGGTTTCACCGTTTCGGAAGGCGGTCATGTTGGCTTCTTGGGTGGCGGGTTTCATCTTGCCGTGAAGAGTTCCGATGCGGGCGTTAGGGATTGCTGGGTGGATTTGTTTAGCAAGATTTTCGACGGAGGGCGCGTCGAGGTCAGCGTTTTCGTCCACTAGGGGTGCGACGATGAAAGCCTGGTGTCCTGCTTTGAGCTCGTTGTTGATGTCTTCCCAGAGGGGGTGGTAGAGGGTTTCGAGAATTTCGTCGGAGGTGGATTTAACCCATTCGGTTTCGATGGGTTTACGACCGGCAGGTTTCTCTTTGATTTGGATGAAGTCGATGTCGCCGTAAGCGATTTGAGCAATGGTTCGGGGGATGGGTGTTGCAGTGGCAAGCAGATAGTCGGGGGTGGTGCCGTCTTCACGTGTTCCAAGGAGACGTTCACGCTGTTCTACACCGAATTTCTGTTGCTCGTCGAGGCAGACGAAGCCGAGGTCAGCAAATTTTGCGGTGTTGAGGATGGTGTGGGTGCCGATGATGAGTTTTGCGGTGCCGTCTTCGATTTGCTGGGTGATGTGTTTGCGTTCTTTGTTTTTGAGCGCGCCAGAGAGGAAGACGGGGGTTACGTCGGGAATGTTTTCGAGTGCAGTTTGGGCGGCTCGGTAGATTTGTTGTGCGAGGATTTCGGTGGGCGCGATGATGACGGCTTGGCGTCCTGAATCGACGGCGGTGAGGGCGGCGAGGATTTGTACGATGGTTTTTCCTGCACCGACGTCTGCGGAGAGGAGCGCGTTCATGGGCTTGTCTGAGCCCATGAGGGTGCGGATGGTTTTGACGGCGTTCTGCTGGTCACCAGTCAAGGCGTAGGGCAGGTTTTTGACAGCACGGCTGTAGGCTTTCCCCTTCCGACCCGTGTTCTTTACACCGAGCGCAGTTTCAGATTGAAGCGCCGCCTCACGCAGAAGCAACTGCATCCACACCAGCTCGTACCATGCCAGTGAATCTGTAGCGCCTAGAATGTCTTCCTTGGATTCCGGGAAATGCAACTTCTTCAACGCTTCATTCACCGTCAGAATACCCTCCGGCAAAGAACCAGCAGACCAGTATTCCCCCTGCACAATATGCTGATTACCAGGAGCAGATAGACGAGTCAAAGCCTCACGGATAAGGTTCGACACCAGTACGGTCAGAACGCCCCTGCTCGGAGACTGAGAATAAATCGGCACAAACGGATTATCCGTACTAGAAACATCCAAAGTATCAATAAAATCCCCCGTCAGCTTCTTACCGTAGTAATAACTAATTTTCCCACCCACAATAACCTCAGTACCCACCGGGTACTTCAACTCACGCCACTTACCCTTACCCCAAAAAGTCACATCAATATCCGTCTCCGCAGTACGCACCTTACACGTCATACCACGACCAGAAAACATCTGCTCCCACCGCACAACACGACCCACAATATGCGCAGTCTCACCAGAATCCAACCCCACCAAACTCGACGCAGGATTCGACAAATCCAAATACCGGCGAGGCACCCCATACAACAAATCAAAAATAGACCCATACCCCACACCAACAAGACTATCCACCAAAGCCTTACCCTTCTCGCGCTTCACATTTTGCGGACGGGTATCATACCGAGCAAAATGCAACACCCCCACCGGCACATCCTTCAAAGACAGCACAGACCCATCAAAAACACCCCCAAACCCCTTCACCACCAGCTCCGCCAAAGAACGAGTCACAGCGATTCCACGCTCACCCGGCTCATTACTCTGCAAAAACTTAAACAGCTTACTCATCGGAACCTGCCACACATTCTTATTCTCAGGCTTCTTCCACGCACCCAAATTACGCAAATACTTAAACGTCGCATCATTAAACCCATAAGGGCTCACCGACACAATCTGAAAATACGAACCAGAATAACGCTCACGAGAATCAACCGAATAAACCGCAACACCCTTCCACGGCAAAACAGCATAAAAACGACGCACATCCCCCGTCAGACGCACATACTTAACCGCCACAGCCATAATCTCCACCAAAGCATGCATCGACGGCACATGAGACGACGGCACCTTCAACGTCACAGAACGCCCCGATGCGCTCTTAACCATCTCCATCACGCCAGCAACGTGCGCTCGCTGGTAGAACAGGCGTAGGAAGTCTCCACCGACGGCACCCGGAGCGGTTAGAGCAGACAGAGAGATGCGCTCTCCGATAACCTGCACGTAGACGTCCCAAGGGGACAGGGAACGCTCATCTACGGTCTCTACCGGTCGAAAAGAAATGGTGCCCATCTAGGAATAAACCTCGCAAAATATAGGGAATGTCGGCAACGAGGATAGTAAACCGACACCCAGAAATTATAGCAGAGATGACAAATGGCGGCTGGGGCTTTTTGTGACCCCAACCGCCATTTGAACAGTTCTAAAACCCGTTACTCAGCGAGTGCATCAGTAATCAGCGAGATTGCTCCAAAGACATTTGAGGGGGTCTCACTAATGTTTCTGATGACACTCAAGATGAGGTCAGTTTTGGTGCGTGCGGTTTCAGCGATGGTGGTGTCACCGAAGGTTACCGCAAGGTTTTTGAGGGAGTTCTCGGAGTGTTCGTTGAGGATTTCGTAGTATTTAGCTCCTGCGTAGATTGCGTCGGAGGTGTCTACGTTGGCGAGGTCTTTGACGGTTTCGAGGGCGGCTTGGGTGCCTTCGAGGTTGGTGATGATGCTAAGGATTGCTCCTGCGGCTCCGGTGTCGGTGTGGTTTCCGAGCATGATGTTGAGTGATTCAATGGCGGAGCTGGGGAGGTTTTCGATTGCTTTGCCGATTTTGAGGATGAGGGTGATGGTGTGGGTGCTGAGGGGTGCAGTGGTACTGGGCGCCTCAGTGGGTGCAGGCTCGGGGGTGATAAGTTCTTCCACGACGGTTTCTTCCTCTACATCCACAGGCTCGTCGTATCCATAGGTAGGCGCCGGTGCGGGGGCTTCTTCGTGGCGTACAGCTTCCGTGGCGGGCTCAGGTTCAGATACCAGGGCTTCCTCATAGGCAGGTTCTTCTGCGGTGAGCGTGGGCTCTTCAGGTTCCTGCTCGACAGGTTCCGGGGCAGGCGTGGCAGGGGGTCGGAGGTTTGCGCGTAGTGCTTCGAGCTTAGCAAGCTGGTCGTCCGCCTGTGTGCCTTCTCCAGTAGTCCGAGCGAGGGTTTCTTCCTCAACAGGCTCGTCGTATCCATAGGTAGGCGCCGGGGCGGGTGCTTCTTCGTTGTGTGCGGGTTCAGGTTCGGGCGCCGGTGCGGGGGGGGGTGTGGTGTCTTCTTCGACTTCGGAATAGTTTCCGACGTTGTCCATCATGTCGAGGAATTTGTTGGCGCTGGGTTTGTTTCCGCCGAGTTTCATTGGTTAGGTTCCTTCTGATTGTGGTGTTTACGGATGGAGGTCTAGTTGGTCATATTGTCGCGGGTAAGGGCGGCTGAATAGCGCTCTTCGATTGCCTGGAGGATTTCATGGATTTTTTGTGCCATGTCGGAAAGCTCTGTATGGGTCTTGACCGCTCGTTCCGGGGGGATAATTTCAAGCGCTTCCTTCGGTTCAGGGAGGCTACTTGCTTTTCCAATAGTTTCGTACAGGTTCCGCTGGGCAATTGCCTTGCGGTTAATTTCGTACTGAGGTTCCTGCTCGACGGGTTCTTCAGCGTAGTAAATGTCGTCGTCGAAGTCAGTCTTTTCATCCTCTTCAAGACCCGATACGGTGTAGCCGCCATTCTCTTCAACGTACTGCTCGATGAGCTGTGTGGCGGCTTCCTCGTACATGTTCTGCTTAGCTTCGAGGTTCTTCTGCTCCTCCTCGACGCGCTGAGCTTGGAGAGCCTTCTTGTCTTCTTTGATTTGCTCTAGCTGTTCATCAATTGCTTCCTGAATCTCCTGCTCAGCTTCCTCGGGGCTCTTGCCTTCGACACGCTTTTTGAGGGTGGGGATGAAGTCGTCCAAAGCCTTCTTCAGCATCTTCGCTTTTGCTTGGCTGATAAACACTTCAGTACCTTCAGGAGCTACCTCAGTAATCGCGTTGATTACGGTACCCTGTGCCAGCAGAGAGTAAGCGGCAGAACGGGAACCACTGAAATACTTGTCCAAGTACTCGCCCCACGTCGCCAACCCAAGTGCCCGGTGCGCTTCACGCTTCCACGCGAGGTACAGCAGTCCCCATAGGGTTTCTGTGGTCTCGGAGATAGCGATGGTCAGCTTCGTAGCGTCCTCAGCAGAGAGCAAAGGTTCTTCCACCACACCGGCGCTCGCGACCTCGACTTCTCCCCCATTAGAGACGACTTCAACCTCAGAATCTGCAACATCAATCACAGCAAACAACTCCTCAAAAAGGGTCGTAGAAATACTTACTGTAATCCATATAGCGACAGTAGAGGAAGAATAGCTGGAACCAATACAAAAGGTGCTAGAGCAATCGGCACTAGCGGCACCGCAATCGGTCGTTTGCGGCTCTTTGCAACCGCAGTAATTATCCCGCAAATCAGGACAAACCCCATACCCGCGTAGTTCGCTATCGCCGCCATAGGATGAGCTAAGACCACCGGCAAAACACACGATAGAGCTACGCAAAGAGCGGTTGCATCCCCTGCCCACCAGCGGCGAGTTAGAGCCGCCAAGAAAAGCACAGCCACACTACCCGAAACGACCCGAGAATCGCCACCCACCGCCGACGCAATCATGAACAACGACCACCCAAACATCATGTGAACCTCAGAAGCCTTACGGAACAGCAAATCTGTCTGAGACCCCTGCACGAAGACGTACGAGACCACACCTGCACCCACCCGAGCAACCATATCCTGCTCATACCACGGGTGCCACTGCATCCCAACACCCACCAGCACACCCACCACCAGGGCAGACAGATGCGTTAGAACCCAAACCCTCCGGGCAGACCCCCGAGGCTTCACCCAATCTGGTGGCGCAGTCATCACCGACAAAACGAACAAAGCCGCCGGAACAGCCGCAGGCAACCACGGCGCCACCACATCAACCATCATTACCCCATCTGAACATCGCACAAAGCAATAACCGTCAAGCGCCCCTCACCGTCTTCGTCAAACCGGCACACATAATCCTTGTACTCCGAGTCCTCAGTCACCGGCAAGAAGTTAATCACGCTAGTACGCGAGCCTACAGAGGGCAACAAGAACGCCGTCGAGGTGTAGCAGTTAAGAGCCGCCTTCAACGGATAATAATTATCCACCCCACTCGGAATATTCAGAGCAGTCACCCAATCACCCATACTCACCAGCAGACGAGAATCCTCACTCGTCCCAAGAAGCACCGGAAGATTCTTAGCATTAGCAGACGAAATGCGCTGAATCACATCCTTCAGCTTACTGACCTGCACCGGAACCTGACGACCCCACTCCAAACCATCCACCACCTCCAAACGCTTACGAACCGCCTGCACCACCGCAGGGTTAGTATCAGTACGCTCAGCATACAAAGCCACCGCACCAGACACCGTATCCGCAAACCCAAAACAGTCATCCCCCATCAAAATATCCACCGAATCACCACCCATCGACCGAGGCACAGGAATCACCGCCACAAACTCCTGCAACCGACGCAAATCATCCACACCAACACTATCCACCAGCGCAAACGGCATACTATAACGCAAAAACACCGACCCAGCAGGCTCAGACGACATCGTCACCACCTCCAAACGCTCCCCACCACACACCTGAAAAACAACATGGAACTGCGCATCATCAACCACATGGTTAATCGACCGAGCCGCCTTCACCGCATGAACCAAATTCACCGCAGGCACCGAACCCACCTTACGCCACGGACGCTTCTTACGGAGCACACGACCCTCAATACTCAAAGAGAACTTATTCGACGCACCCGAAGTCAAAACCACCGAATCAATACCGCCACCACGACCAACAGCCACCTCAAACGTACACTCCCCCTCCGTATTCCGAGCCAACATCAACGACTGCTTCAACTCAGACGGAAAAGCCAACTCCACCACCACCGGCTTCTCACCCCCAAACCCAAAACCAGTACCCACCGGACACTCCCGATACCACTCAGGCGAATCCACCCACAAACCAGCCGAACCACCCACAGGGTCAATACTCAAATTCACCTTCGGAGCCTTCACCTCCATCACCCAATCCAAAGCACCCAAAACATCATCAATCACAGCAGAAAAAACAACAACCCCAGCCACAACTAACCTCCCAAATTAGAATCAAAAACATCAAAAATACTAGCCGCCCCACCATCACTGGAACCCACAGTAGAACCACCACGAGACACACCACGAGCACCACCCCGACCACCCCGAACAGACCCCTGCCCCTGCGAACCAAACTCCACACGACACCCATCAAACAACGTCTTCAAAACCTCCTGCAAATCACGAGGAAAACGACGCAACCAATCACCCCACGGACGAGGAGAAACCACCACCACAGCCGTAGCATCCTCAGCCCAACGACCAAGAACCATCGACAACGTCACCCCAGCAGACTCACTAAACGAATCCGCATCCGACGAAACATACAACACCGCATCAAAAGAAGAATCCGCCAAATCAACATTCGTCTGCGTCCCCAAAAAACCAGAACGACTCTTCGTCAGCAAACCATTCTCATCAACCTTCAAAAACCGATGAGGAGCCAAAAAACCAGACGCAACCCACCGCATCACAACAGCCCAAGCATGAATACTCGTATTCACCCCCGGAGCATAAATAAACAAAGGACCCGGCGCATTACCAGCCGCCTCAACACGACCCACAAGCTCCCGAGCCAACCCAGACACAGCCGCATCAGAACTGCCTAGCAAGGTAGGGAAATGAGCCTTACCACGGTAAAGCTTCGGCACAATTTTCTGTTGAAACTCTTCAACGTTCTTCCGGCGGCGCTCCTCAGTTTCCCAGGCGCTCGCTCGTACTCGCGAAGCGCTCATCTCAGCAAGAGCTGTATCCAAGCGATTCTGGTCAATCTCGTTATGCTTGACCAGCGAAAGATTGCCCACTCCGCCCGATTGGGTAGATTGGTCTTTAGATGCGATGTCTTCATTCGCCGCCTGCAAACGAAGCAGAGCCTCAGCGCGTTCAGATTGCTTACTCACTTAGACGTCACCCCTTTCGCTCGACGGTACTCTTCAAGCATCAGTTCAAAAGTTACGATGTTTACCCCCATTGTGCCCTTGTCATAAATCATCGCCAGTACCTCGGTGAACTCCGTCGAAGTTAGCGACTTGTTCTCCAACACAAACTTGCGGTAGAGCTGGCGTACGGCGGCAAATGTTTCACCATGCCCAAAGCGCTTGAAATAATTGATGTACTTTCCTTGCGGGGAGACCGTTGAAACATACAAGCTCATGAATTGCTTGAGCTTCTGTTCATCACTGAGATGAAGGTCTTCTATCTTCATCAGAGGTTTGTAATGAATTCCAGGGATTAGCATGTCTCAATCCTCCTAGTAAGTATCGTATGCATGAGGTACACCCGCCTGAGCAGTCATACTGAAAGACTGCTCAGAATAATAAGCGTCAGGGTTTTGGAGCTGATTATCTTCACGACGGTTCTCAGCAAGAGTCTCCCCCATGTCTTCTGCGAACATGCAGATACTCAGTGCTGTGTCGAGATTAATCATCAAGTCTGTGGGACCGGAACGGTTCTTCAGGATGTGAGCTTCAGTGTACTCGGCAGTGTTGTCGCGAGGTCGGTGGAGAGCAACCAGGTGGTTTGCCGCCTGGAAAATCACGTCTGAACCTCGGATGCCTGATGCTGTAGGGGTTCGCTCTTCTTCACCATTTGAATTACGATTCAGCTGACAGGTGGCGATAACCGGAACACCAAGCTCCATTGCCAAGAACTTTAGCTGGTAGGTTACGTGACCAATCTTTTCTTGCATACCACCGCTATGCTCTTTGTCTGACTCAACAATTTGCACATAGTCCACGACAATGACATCAAGCCCCTCATCAGACTCAGCCAGTTTCTTAGCCTGTTGCCGGAGCTCTGCAATGTTGATACCAGGTTTCTCGACTGTAGTGAATTTCCAGTGAGAAACACGCCCCTTGTGCAAGTCGTAAGTCGCCTGTTGTTCAGGCGACATTCCCTTCTCGTCACCAAACGAAGAACGGGGGATACCAAAACGGCAGGACAGAACGTTCTTCATGATTTCGGTGTGCTTCATTTCAATTGAAAACATGAGCACGCTCAGACCAGCTTCACATAGAGGAGCAAAAAGGTTACAGCAGAACGTCGTTTTACCGATAGCAGGTCGAGCCGCTACGATAGTCAAGTTTCCAGGTTGGAGACCACCCAGGTACTTGCTCAACTTCGGGAAGTTTCTCAGCGGAATACCTTGCGGTTTGCCTCCATTCCGAATCTCTGCCAGCTCACGGTCGATAGCTTCAATACTATCCGCCGCTGAAAAGGTAAACTCATCAATGTCACTGCCTGAGTACTTCGCCCTGGTGACCTCCAGGTCACGCATCATCCGAACCGTGAATGCTTCAATCTGGTCGTCTGCCAACTCGGGTGCTTCCCGGAAATACCTATCCGTCAGCTCCTGCAATGCCAGGTGACCAGCCGCTTTATTCAAAGCTTCATTCAGAAGGAAGACGTTATTGAATGTCGCAATAGCGTCTTCACCAACCTGCGCCAAATATTCGATACGGTCGAGCTCGCCTGCACGCCGGTAACCAGCAGAATCGTTGGTCTGCAACCACAAAGCAACGTCTTGGGCAGTAGGGGGATTACCACCACCATCCATAATGGCTTTTATTGCACGGTGTACCGGCACCAAAGAAGGCTCAACAAAAGCACTTTCCTCAACCGAGTTAAGCATCGGTTGTGCCAAAGCTTCAGAGCTTGCTAAAGCGGCACCCAGAACCCAATGTTGAAGGTCTACGTACCGCTGTCTACGATGTTCAAGTTGGCTTTGCGACATGCCCGCAAATACCCTTCCGATAAGTAAAAGGTTGCAGAGAAAAGTTTAGCACATAAGCAACAATCGCCCATGTGCTAGACCTGTAGAAAATATTGTTAATCCGGGAGTTCGACTTCCAAGTTGGGGTTCATCTCAAGACGCTCAGCAAGCTTCTCCAAAGACTCAACACGACCAATCTCAATACCCCCGTAATTGTAGTGACCAGGATTTGCCCACCACCACCACGGCAACGACTTACCGGTGAATTCCTTTGCATATTTACGGGTATCCAGCAAAAGCAACAGCTGTCGAGCAAGTAGCTTGGCTCTGCATCGAAATACCAGCTCCTGCAACCCATCAGAGCCAGTTTCTTCTTCTGCTTCTGCAAGCTCCGGGAAATAGAACTTAATCAAATCCTCATATTCTTCGTTGTCCTCAGTCATATGCCCCACAGCTAGTGTCGTGCGAGCGAAGACGACACGCAGAGCCATAATCCCGTCGTGGTCTCCAGACCCATCCACCGGCAAGTTGTGCCAAGTATGGCAGGCAATCACTTGGAAGAAGTCGTTAGCCGCCACAAAATAAGGCTTCTTAGGGTCTTCCTCCAATCGTGCAACGTACTCAAGCTCCTCAATCGACCTGCGCGAAAGCTGTTTCAGAGCCCTGCGTGAAAACCGGAGTCTTTGGTGGAACATCAAGGTGTCATGGGCAAGTCTGTAACTCACCAAGTGGGTACCACCAAAATTACCCTGCGCGCCGTCAATCATCTCAATGGCAAGCATGGACTTCGGGTAGTGAATAGGGAGCAGACCCCACAAAGGTTGCCAGTTGTTATCGGCATCCAGAATCCAGTCTCCAACACGCAAATCACGAACTTTTACCGTTTCTTCGACTGCTTCGAGTTCAACGCCAAGGTTCAACTTTTTCAGCTCGTGGAAGCTAATGACGGGGGTATCGTCGTCTTCCTCCAGGAAAGACAAATCTCCACTGTCTACAGCTTCTTTTTCAGTCGAGGTGGGGTTCTCAGAGTTAGGTGCTGAGGGCTCAGCCTCAACATCATGCAAGGTATCGCTGGGTAGAGCATCTTCTCCGCTATTGGGCTTAGCGAAGACTTTGTCGGTAGACCTAAATTTTAGGTTCATTCCAATATCTGACATAAAAACTCCAAAATATAGAGGGCTACAAGCCGGGGTTGATGCTCGCTAGAAAATCATCCCACACATGGCGGTTATGCTCAACAGCGTCTTTCTCGAACTCGGCTCGCAGGGACGCGCCATGATGCCGGTATGTGAAGAGTGAAGACATGACAAAACGCTGACGTTCTTCAACCCAAACAGGCTCAAATCCAACAGGATAACGGTGGGAGCTTGTATCCACTACACGGAGCTGAGAGCCGTCGAGCTCCTGTTGCACTTGAGTCATCATCTCCAAAATGTACTCTTTATTTCTCTCCCCCAAAAACATTGCACGGTTTAGGGAACGGACGAAGGAATCCGCGTGTGTAGCTTCTCCCTCGACCAGGAAAATAATGGGTACATGCATAAGCCCTGCCGAGCTTATCACTCGTTCCAGCAGTTCTCCATGTTCCACAGCCAGGCGTTCAGCTTGGGCAGGCTCTAGCCACAGTATGATGAGGTCGTACCCCCGGTTAGGTGGCGCTACAGACCCTACCAGGCGGCATCTACGCCGCATCTCACCGATTGCTTTATCTAGATGTTGCAGTACCTTCTGCTCACCATCAG
>ERZ773031.698-NODE-698-length-17878-cov-4.958088_pt1 | contig 17878 bp, 10 predicted proteins | sample MGYA00511666_ERZ773031 | MGnify/ENA primary metagenome ERZ773031 (study PRJEB29015, sample SAMEA2738135) | human oral metagenome | biome: human oral; feature: human-associated habitat; material: saliva | place: China | collected 2250 ...
CTATCAGTCATATACCTGTCATTTTACTAACAGCACGTAGTCTTGATGAGCAACGCGCTGAGGGGTATGAGCATGGCGCAGATGCTTATTTGTCCAAACCATTCTCACTTCGTCTACTCCTTTCACGTATTGACAATCTCATAGAAAGTAGGAAAAAGTTGAATCAAACATGGTCAAAAGGTGTTGAGGACGATGAAATCGGTAATATTTCGAATGAAATTGATAAATCTTTCCTCAAGCAATTGCGAAAGATAATACAAGAAAACCTTGCAAATAGTGACTTAAGTGTAGAGCAGATTGGCGATGAAATCGGACTTTCTCGTGTACAACTTTATCGGAAAGTAAAGGCTCTTACGGGATATTCTCCTGTAGAAATTGTACGTAAAGCTCGTCTCACTCGTGCTCGTCATCTCCTTCAAACGACTGAGCGTACGGTGTCAGAAGTGGCTTATGCTGTTGGCTTCTCTACGCCCAGTTATTTCTCAAAGTGCTATAAAGACGAGTTTGGGGAGAATCCCAAGAAGTGATAATAGGATTATGAAAACTGTTTAAAATAAGTGATATAGGCACTTGTGGGTGTGTAAATCTCCTGTAAGGTGAGGTGTTGAACACTTAAGAAAATGAACGATTTGTCAGATTCGTGAGAATAGACAAATCGTTCATTTATTATTAATATCTTTGTTATGTAACATTTATTACATTCGGAGAACGATTATTATTGAAAAAGGATATCACCATTTCTTATCTTTGCGCCATAAAACCAAAAGAATATTATTTAGTATTACTAACTATCAGAAAGTCATGAAACAATTATTGCGAGTAATCATGAGTCTGTTACTTCTGATGTATTGTGCTGGGGTTATGGCACAAACAGCAGATGTTAGCGGTAAAGTGATTGACGAACAGGGGGAACCTGTTATTGGTGCATCGGTGGTACAGAAAGGTACATCAAATGGTACTGTCACCGATATTGATGGTAATTTCACCTTTAAGGCTCCACAAAGTGCTACACTTGTAGTCTCCTATGTAGGCTATAAAAGTGTAGAAGTAAAGGCTGGTGTCGGAATAAAGGTACAGCTACAAACAAATGCGAGTGAACTAAACGAAGTCGTTGTTACGGGTTATACAACCCAACGCAAAGCAGATCTTACAGGAGCTGTTTCGGTTGTAAGCGTAGATGAATTAGCAAAGCAGAATGAGAACAATCCTATGAAGGCGCTACAAGGTAGGGTTCCTGGTATGAATATCTCTGCAGATGGTTCACCTTCAGGATCTGCTACGGTACGTATTCGTGGTATTGGAACTCTGAATAATAACGATCCTCTTTATATTATAGATGGTGTACCGACTAAGGCTGGTATGCATGAGTTAAATGGTAGTGATATAGAAAGTATCCAAGTTTTGAAAGATGCTTCTTCTGCTTCTATCTATGGTAGCCGCGCTGCTAATGGTGTTATCATTATTACTACAAAGAAAGGTAAGGAGGGAAGAGTAAACGTAGATATTGACGCATCTATTGCGGCGTCAATGTATGCCCATAAGATGAAAGTTCTTAATGCGAAGCAGTATGGACAGGTAATGTGGCAAGCTTATGTTAATGATGGTATGGATCCAAATACTAATGGTTTAGGGTATCGTTACGACTGGAGTTACGACGTACAAGGAAATCCTGTGCTGAATGGCATTAGCATGCGTAAGTATCTGGATGGTGCAGGAACAACACCTGCTGCTGATACAGACTGGTTTGATAAAACGACACGTACAGGTGTTGTTCAGAACTATAATGTAGCGGTAAGTAGCGGTTCAGATCGTCATTCGTCTTATTTCTCATTAGGTTATTATAAGAACTTAGGTATCATTAAGACATCTGACTTTGATCGTTATTCAGCTCGTATGAATACTGAATATAAGTTGATAAAAGATGTTTTAACCGTTGGAGAGCATTTTACGTTAAGTCGTACGTCAGAGGTTCAAGCACCTGGCGGCTTCCTTGAAAATGTTCTTCAGTTTAATCCTTCACTCCCTGTTTACACAGAGAACGGAACTTATGCGGGTCCAGTCGGTGGTTATCCTGATCGTGAGAACCCTGTTGCACGTCTGTATCGTAACAGTGATAATCGTTATGTTTATTGGCGTACTTTTGGTGATGCATACATAAATCTTCACCTTTTTAAGGGATTTAATTTGCGCTCAACCTTTGGATTGGATTATGCTCAGAAGCAGCAGAGATTCTTTACTTACCCTATAACAGAAGGAACGGTTGCTAATTCAAAGAATGCTGTTGAGGCAAAACAAGAACATTGGACAAAGTGGATGTGGAATGCTGTTGCAACTTATAATTTGCAAGCTGGTTTACACCGTGTAGACGCAATGGCAGGTATTGAGTTGAACCGTGAAGATGATAACTACTTCTCAGGTTATAAAGAAGACTTCCTGATTCTTAATCCTACCTACATGTGGCCTGATGCTGGTACTGGTACTGCACAAGCCTATGGTGGAGGAAGTGGATACTCTTTGGTGTCTTATTTCGGAAAATTGAATTATAATTATGCTGACAAGTATTTAGCTTCGTTCACCCTTCGTTATGATGGCTCATCACGATTTGGTAAGAACAATCGTTATGCCACATTCCCTTCTGTTTCTTTGGGATGGCGTATTAATCAAGAGAAGTTCTTAAAGAGTGCACAATGGTTGAATGATTTAAAACTTAGAGCATCGTGGGGAGCAACTGGTAATCAGGAGATTTCTAACATCGCGCGTTACACCATATATGTTAGTAACTATGGAGTAAATGAAAATGGTGGTCAGAGTTATGGTACATCATATGATATAGCAGGTACTAATGGTGGTCGTCAATTGCCAAGTGGATTTAAACGTGACCAACTCGGTAACAATGACATCAAATGGGAAACGACCTATCAGACTAATCTTGGTCTGGACTTCTCTATGTTCAACTCTTCATTATATGGAAGTTTTGACTGGTATTATAAAAAGACTAAGGATATTCTCGTACAGATGGCTGGTATCGCTGCTATGGGAGAAGGTAGCACACAGTGGATCAATGCTGGTGCTATGGAGAATCGTGGTGTAGAACTCAACTTGGGTTATCGCAAGACAACCAATGGTGGTTTTCATTATGACATAGCAGGTAACTTTAGTACTTATCGTAATAAGATAACAGCTTTGCCAGCAACAGTTGCTGCCAATGGTACCTTTGGTGGTAATGGTGTGAAGAGTGTTATTGGTCATCCTATGGGTGCACAAGTTGGTTATGTTGCTGATGGCATCTTTAAGAGCCAAGAGGAAATAGATAATCATGCGAAACAGGATGGTGCAAAACTTGGACGTATGCGTTGGAAAGACCTGGATGGCAATAATGTCATTACAGAAGCAGACCAAGACTGGATTTATAATCCGACACCAGACTTTTCTTATGGTCTAAATGTGTATCTTGAATATAAAAACTTTGATTTCACAATGTTCTGGCAAGGTGTACAAGGTGTAGATATTATCTCTGATTTAAAGAAGCAGACTGATATTTGGGCTGGTTTAAATATTGGTTTCCTAAATAAGGGTCAACGCTTGTTAGATGCATGGAGTAGTACCAACCCAAATAGTAATATTCCTGCGCTCTCACTATCAGATAATAATAATGAGAAGCGTGTTTCTACTTATTGGGTGGAGAATGGCTCATACTTAAAACTACGTACTATTCAGTTAGGATATAATCTGCCAAAGAGTATGACGAACCGGCTTGCAATGCAGCGTTTACGTTTCTACCTCAGTGCGCAGAACTTATTAACTATACATAGTAAGAGTTTTACCGGTGTTGATCCAGAGAATCCAAACTATGGTTACCCAATTCCACTCAATATCACATTCGGTATAAACGTTACATTCTAACAATTATCATCTGACTATATAATATGAAAAAAATAATATATTCAGCACTTGTGCTCGCTACCCTTAGTATGACAAGTTGTTCAGACTTCTTGGATGAACATACTCCACAGGCAACACTAAGTGATGAGCAAGTAAAGGAGGCTAATCATGTTGATGAACTCGTAACATCAGCTTATGCCATATTTATTTCAGCAGAAGATATCAATTCTTCGTTTTCAATGTGGAATTATGATGTCCGCAGTGATGATGCCTATAAAGGCGGTAATGGAACAAGTGATGGAGATGTGTTCCATCAACTTGAAATAGAACAAGGAGTCTTGACCACAAACTGGAATATCAGCGATATGTGGCAAAGATTATACAATTGTATATCACGTGCCAACACGGCAATAGCTCTTCTTGAACAAGTCAATAGTACTGTCTACCCTCGAAGGGATGAACGTTTGGCTGAGATGAAGTTCCTGCGTGCATATGGACACTTTTTGTTAAAGCGTTTGTATAAGAATATACCTTTTGTTGTAGACCCTAATCTTAAGTCAGAGCAATATAACATGCTTTCTAATCGTGAATATACGAATGATCAAGGTTGGCAAGTTATTATTGATGACTTGATGGAATCTTACAATAACCTTCCTGTTCATCAAGCAGACAAGGGACGACCAACAAAAGCATCAGCTGCAGCTTTCCTTACGAAGGTATATATGTATAAGGCTTATCATCAAGATAATGAGAACACGAATGAAGTTACAAGTATATCAAAAGACGATCTTTTGAAAGCTGTTCAGTTTAGTGATCCATCTATTTATGCTGCTGGAGGCTATGGCTTAGAGAGTGATTTCCATAATAACTTTAGACCAGAACCACAGTTCGAGAATGGAAAGGAAAGTCTTTGGGCAATGCAATATTCCATTAATGATGGAACTAAGAATGGTAATCTCAACTGGAGTTACGGACTGATTGTTCCAAATATTCCTGGTGTAACAGATGGAGGATGTGATTTCTATAAGCCAAGTCAAAACCTTGTTAATGCTTATCGTACAGATGCTAATGGCCATCCATATATTGGTACATTTAACAATCAAGACTATAATAAAGCAACAGATTATGCAGACCCACGTCTATTCCTTACCATTGGTATTCCTGGTTTACCTTATGAATTTAACTCTAAGTTCATGATGGATAGGACTGCTACATGGAGTAGAAGTAATGGATTGTATGGCTATTATGTAACTTTAAAGCAGAATGTAGACCCAGAAAGTCCTTATCTGAAGAAAGGTGCATGGTGGGGTACATCAGAGAATCGTATTGTCTTCCGTTATGCTGATGTTCTGCTTGAGCGTGCAGAAGCTTTGATTCAATTAAACGATGGTCGTATTAACGAAGCAATCAATATCATCAATCAAATCCGTAATCGTGCTAAACAAAGTACAAGTGCTATCAGCAATTATCAGAGTGATTATGGTGTGAGAATGAATGTTATGCCATATACTGGAACCTACAGTCAGGTAGAGGCGCTTGATATTGTTAAAATGGAGCGTCGTATAGAGATGGGTATGGAATCTGAAAGATTCTTTGATCTTGTAAGATGGGGAGAGGCAGAACGCGTACTCAACAAGTATTATGCAGAAGAGGCTAATGACTGTTCTATCTATAGTAGTGCTCACTTCACTAAAAATAAGAATGAGTACTTGCCTATTCCATATGCACAAATAGCAGCTTCAAACGGACATTATAAACAAAATATTGGTCAGTGGTAAAGTATGAAAACAAATATAACAACACTATTCATAGCGCTTATTGCTTTCTTTGCATTAGGTAGCTGCAGCAACGAGAATAATATTTCTGATCTGCAATTAAACGGATTATGTTCAGTCGATTCTATCGTATTGGATAATTATAAAGGTGTCGTAGATCAGGCTTCACGTACAATCACTGTGCGTGTCCCTGAGACTTACGATGTCACAAACATGACTGTTCGCACACTTAAGGTAAGTGCTGGTGCCATCTGTAATTTCAAAGAGGGTGACAAACTTAATATGCTTACGGCTCAGGTGCTCAGTGTTAAGAATGGTGACGTCTTCCTTGATTGGACTATCAATGTATTGAGAGATGAGGCAAAGATTACTTCTTTTAAGATTAATGGAACATATAATGGTGTTATTGATGAAGCGAATAAGACTATTTCTGTCTATGTGCCAAATACACTTGACCTCCATTCTCTAATCCCTACAATAGGTTTGAGTACAAATGCAACGGTTAGTCCATCTAATGGTATTGCAACAGACTTTTCTAATCCAGTTACATTCACTGTCACTAATAATACTGCTTCTGCAATCTATACAGTAAAAGTAACAGCTATTGGTAAGCCTACTGCAGTCTTTGTTAGCTTGCCTGCTTCGATGAATGAACTCAATTCAGAGGAATTAACTGCTTGTAAGTGGATGCTTCAGAATATTCCAAATTCATTATATGCATCATTTACTGATATTAAGAATGGCACAGTAGATCTTAGCGAGTGTAAAGTGATATGGTGGCATTATCATAAGGATGGAGGAGTAGATGGAAAAGAAGCTTTCGAAAGAAGTGCGCCTGAGGCTGTCAATGCAGCAGTTGCCTTAAGAGACTATTATAATAATGGTGGTTCTTTCCTCTTCACTCGATATGCAACAAATATGCCAGCTGAGATTGGCGCAGTAGCAAACAATGCTGCTCCAAATAATTGTTGGGGGCAGAACGAAGCTGATGCTGAGAAAGTAAGTGGTCCTTGGAACTTCTTTATTCAAGGGCATACGAGTCATCCTCTTTTCCAAAATCTTATAATGAAGAGTGGTGAGCCTAACGCTATTTATACTTGTGATGCAAATTACCGTATCACCAATTCAACTGCTCAATGGCATATTGGTACTGATTGGGGTGGATATGATAACTTAAATAAATGGCGTACAGAGACTGGAGCACAAGATTTGGCTTATGGTGGTGATGGTGCTGTCGTTGCATGGGAATTCCCTGCAACTGGAACAAAGGGCAAGATTCTCTGTATTGGCTCTGGATGTTATGACTGGTACAGTGTAGATGATGTCCCAGCCTTTTACCACAATAACATTGCCAAGATGACACAGAACGCATTCAACTATCTAATGAATCATTAAATAAAGTATAATTGATATGAGAACTATGATATATTCTCTCGCTCTCATCGCATCTTTATCAGCCTCACTAATGAGCTGTAGCGATGATAAGACCATGATAGAGGAAAAAGATTGGAATACAACAACTTATTTCAAGTCTACAGATGAAATGGGGCAAGCTACCTTTTATAAGCCAACTGTTGGATTTGTTGGAGACCCAATGCCTTTCTTAGATCCTAAAACAAAGAATTTTAAAGTTATGTATTTACAGGACTTTCGTCCTAATCAGGCGGGTACTTATCATCCTATCTGGGCTGTAGAAACATCAGATGGAGCCAACTACCAATCACTTGGAGAGTTGATTCATTGTGGTGGTATCAATGAGCAGGATGCGGCACTGGGTACAGGTTCTACTGTTTATAATGATGCTGATGGGTTGTATTATACCTTCTATACAGGTCATAGATATCAAACATCTTCTACCAATAATGGTGAGATGGTGATGATGGCAACATCATCCGACTTCAAAACATGGACTAAGAATCGTGTTTTCCGCTTGAAAGGTGATGATTACGGATATAGTAAAGATGATTTCCGTGATCCCTTTGTCTTCAAAGGTGACGATAATAAATGGCACATGCTTGTTTCTACTCTGAAGGGAAGTAAAGGTCATTTGGCTGAGTTTACATCAGATGATCTTAAGACGTGGACCCATGCTGGAACGTTTATGACCATGATGTGGGACCGATTCTATGAATGTCCTGATGTGTTTAAGATGGGTGATTGGTGGTATCTTGTTTATAGTGAAAAGCATTCAGCTATCCGTCGTGTGCAGTATTTCAAAGGTAAGACTCTTAATGAACTCAAGGCTTGTACACAGAATGATGCTGGTTTATGGCCTGATGGACATGAGGGATTCTTAGATAGTCGTGGCTTCTATGCAGGTAAAACTGCGAGTGATGGTCAGAATCGCTATATTTGGGGATGGTGTCCAACACGTCCAGGTAAGGATAATGCTGCTGTTGGTGCTGCTCCTAATGAACCTGAGTGGGCTGGCAACCTTGTTGTCCACCGTCTCATACAACACGCTGATGGTAGTCTTACCTTAGGAGAAGTAAAAGGGATTAGCGATAAATACGGCAAAAAACAAGAAGTAAAGGTTATGGCAAAGAGTGATAATGGTGTTGAGAATGTAACTGATGGCTATAAGCTTTCTGGTGATTCTTACCTACTTTTCAACCGTCTTGGCTATCACAATAAAATTACCTTCACGATAACAACTTCTAATAACTGGGATAAGTTTGGTGTCTCATTCGTACGTGGTACAGATTCTGAGAAGTATTATTCTTTGGTGGTAAATCCTGAAAATGAACAGACACGTAAGATAAACTTTGAGGAAGAAGGTTCTGCGGGTCGTGGTTTCATAAATGGTATTGATGGCTACAACTTCGCTCGTCCAACAGACAACGTCTATCATGTGACCATCTATACAGACAATAGTATAGCGGTAATGTATATTAATGACGTATGTTGCTATACTAACCGTATTTACGAAATACAGAAGAACTGTTGGAGTATTAATAACTATGGAGGTAACATTACCATTAGTAATCTCGCTGTAAGTCAGTATTAAGATTATAGTTCCTTTCTTCACTGAAGATAGAATAAATATATAGTTGAAATTTAGTCGTTCATTCCGTGAGAAATTGCCTATCATTGCAAATAATATCATTGAATGAGCGACTTTTCTTTCTAACTTATCAATAAAATGTCTATCTTTGTCTATCTGAAACTAAAAATACATATAAACAACCTACGATGAATAGAAAGATTAATTTATTGGCTTTTTGCCTTTTCATAACTACTACGCTTATGCATGCGCAATCATTCTTAAGTTCAAATCACGCAATAAAACGTGTGAAGACAACAGATAAGTATGTTCTTCTTCCAGTAGAGGAGGAAGAAGCTTATGCACATATTCGCGTTATCAAAGATAATCAAGTTGTAAAAGAATTCAATTGTAAGCTCGCCATCAATAAAACTGATTATAGCGTTCCACTCGATATCAGTGAGTATGGTGGTGATGTGTTGCTTGATATCCAGTTCTCAGGAGATAAGCGTAGTATCGGTTTAATCAATAATTTCGTTTGCTGGAAAGATATAAAAGCAACAAATATGTTTGATTCCAAGAATCGTGAAAAGTTCCGTTCTATCTATCACCATACTCCAGTCTATGGCTGGATGAACGATCCTAATGGTATGTTCTACAAAGATGGTGTATGGCATTTATACTATCAGTATAACCCTTATGGTTCGCAGTGGGAGAATATGACGTGGGCGCATAGTACCTCTACAGACCTCATACACTGGAAAAATCATGGAGAAGTGATACAACCAGATGCACTTGGAACTATTTTCAGTGGTAGTAGTGTCGTTGATAAAGAAAATACCGCAGGGTTTGGAAAGGATGCTGTTGTTGCTTTTTACACTTCTGCAGGAGCTGCGCAAACACAAAGTATTGCATATAGTACGGATAATGGTGAGACTTTTAAGAAGTATGTAAACAACCCAATTCTTACAAGTGATGTACCTGACTTCCGTGATCCTAATGTCTTTTGGAATGAAGAAGTGAAGCAATGGAATCTTATTCTTGCAGCAGGACAGCAGATGAATATATATAGCTCAAAGAACTTGAAAGACTGGAAGTTTGAGAGTTCTTTTGGAGAGGGGTATGGTAATCATGGAGGTGTTTGGGAATGTCCTGACCTCTTGAAGATGGGTGATAAGTGGGTGCTTATCTGTAATATTAACCCTGGAGGTCCCTTTGGTGGTAGTGCAACTCAATACTTTGTAGGCTCATTTGATGGTCATAAATTCACTTGCGAATCAAAACCTGAGGTAACAAAGTGGATGGATTATGGAAAAGATCACTATGCAACCGTATCGTTCAGCAATGCTCCTGATGGTAGAATTGTCGTTCTTCCATGGATGAGTAACTGGCAGTATGCTAATCAAGTACCTACACAGCAGTTCCGTTCAGCCAATGGTTTGCCAAGAGACTTGGGGCTTTATAGTTACAATGGGGAAGATTATGTTAGCGTAAAGCCATCACCTGAAGTCTTTGCTGCCTTTGAGAAGAAACCGTCTGGACGCCTCCAACCTGCTGCTTATATAGAAGTGACCAATATTAAGAGTAATGCTTCTATAGTGTTAAGTAATGACAAGGGAGAACGAGTTACTATGGTTTATGATGGAAAGAATGCTACTTTCAGTATGGATCGTACAGAGAGTGGTGTTACTGATTTCCATAGTGACTTTAAGGCTAAGACGGTAGCTCCAACTAATGGTGTTATTAAATCAATGCAAATATTTATAGACCGTTGTAGTATTGAAGCTTTTGATACTGAAGGTAAAGTCGCAATGACTAACCTCGTTTTTCCGTCAAAGCCTTATGATAAGATAATAGTAAAGGGATGCAAAGTAAAGATTTATGAATTGAAGGATCAAAAGTAATAAAAGAAAAAATATTAATTCTGTCTATTAATTATATGTAATCTTGTTAGAGATATATTTGTTGATATTAATGAACGGAATTTCAAGGTTTCTTTCTACGTAAAAAAGTAACTTTGCAAGTATAATTAAAATAATAGAACTACACAAACTAAAAATTTAAAGATTATGTCGAAAACCAATAAACTCGCACTACTGCCCGTAATGCTATGCTTCTTTGCGATGGGCTTTGTCGACTTGGTGGGTATTGCCTCCAATTATGTGAAGAACGACTTACAGCTGTCTGACTCCACAGCCAATGTCTTTCCGTCTCTTGTCTTCTTCTGGTTCCTCATCTTCTCAGTGCCGACGGGGATGTTGATGAACAAGATTGGGCGCAAGAAGACAGTTCTGCTCAGTCTCATCGTCACCTTGTTCTCATTGCTACTCCCCATCTTTGGCGAGTCATACGGGCTCATGCTCGTGTCGTTCTCACTCCTTGGAATAGGCAATGCACTGATGCAAACCTCGTTGAATCCGCTTGTTTCTACCGTTATGAAGGGTGGAAACCTCGCTTCAACCCTCACCTTCGGACAGTTTGTAAAGGCTATCGCCTCTTTCATGGCACCCTATCTCGCCATGTGGGGAGCGCAAGCCAGCATCCCAGCCTTTGGTCTTGGATGGCGTGTCCTATTCCCTATTTATCTTGTAATAGGCGTTCTTACCACTCTCTTGCTCTTCTCAACTCCTATCAAGGAAGAGCCTATTGAAGGTAAGGTAAGTTCTTTCATACAATGTTTAAGCCTATTGGGTAAACCAATCGTATTGCTTAGCTTCCTTGGAATCATGTGCCATGTAGGAATCGATGTAGGTACTAATACCACTGCACCAAAGATACTTATGGAGCGATTCAACATGACTCTGAATGATGCAGCATTTGCTACTTCACTCTACTTCATCTTTCGCACGCTTGGATGTCTTACTGGTTCATTCTTCTTGCGAGTAATGAATAATAAGCTGTTCTTCGCCATTTCGGTATTGATGATGGCTGCGGCTATGGTCTGGTTAGGCGTTGGAACACGTGTTGGAGCAGTATATGTAGCCATCGCACTTGTCGGTTATGGCAATAGCAATATATTCTCTATGGTATTCGCCAGAGCCCTTCAGAGTGTGCCTGACAAGCAGAACGAAGTAAGCGGACTGATGATAATGGGACTCTTTGGAGGTACGATCTTCCCGCTCTTCATGGGCTTTGCAAGCGATGCAATGGCGCAACAGCTCGGTGCTGTAATCGTCATGGCAGTGGGCGTACTCTACCTCTTTACTTATATACCAAGAATGAACAATAAATAATACGGATATGAAACAGTTAATCGTTGGCCTCGGAGAGGCATTATGGGATTGTCTTCCTGAAGGTAGAAAGCTCGGTGGTGCACCAGCAAACTTTGCTTATCATACAGGACAGTTTGGCCATGAATCATTGGCTATTAGTGCTGTCGGAAATGATGCTTTGGGTAAGGAAACACTCGATGAGTTCGATAAAAAGGGTGTAAACTACCTTATGCCAGAGGTGGATTATCAGACTGGAACGGTACAGGTAGAACTCGATAGCGAAGGAATACCTACCTACGATATCAAAGAAGGGGTAGCTTGGGACAACATTCCCTTTACGCCTGAGATTGAAGAAGCAGCCAAGAACTGCCGTGCGGTATGCTTTGGCTCACTTGCACAGCGTAGTAGTGTAAGCCGCCAGACAATACAGAAATTCCTTGAGACAACACCCAAAGACTGTCTAAAGATATTCGATATCAATCTTCGACAGAACTTCTATTCAAAGGAGGTCATCACGTCCTCGCTTCAACATGCTAATATTCTTAAGATTAATGATGAGGAACTTGTGACCATCGGTCGCCTCTTTGGCTATCCTGGTCTTGATATAGAGAACAAGTGTTGGCTCATCTTAGGGAAGTACAACCTCGATATGCTTGTGCTAACCTGCGGTGTTAATGGCTCTTATGTGTTTGCTCCAGGACACAAGTCGTTCTATGAGACGCCACAAGTAGAGGTTGCCGACACTGTTGGCGCTGGTGATTCCTTCACAGGGGCATTTACTTCTGCCCTCCTTGCAGGTATGCCTATCACCGATGCCCACAAGTTAGGTGTTGATTTCAGTGCGTATGTCTGCACACAGAATGGTGCTATGCCAAAGCTACCAAAGGAGCTGTTGGATAGAATAAAGTAGGCTTGTCCTTGTCTCTAAACCCAACACTATTCCCGAGTGAGGTAACGACTCTTTCTTGCGCTTACCTCGTTAGGTAGTGTGATAAGGGTTTTCTGATTAAATAGTAAGTCCGAATTGATTGCGTGAAGTTTTACTTTTCTCGATTAATTCGGGCTTTTTTGTATGTTTGTCTTCCTACTATTTACGAGCAAATTATCCTGTTCTTTTCTATATACTCCTCTTCTCTCCGAATTATTTTCATGAAAAAAAATATTTTTCTTCATGAAAAGAAATATTTCCGCTCACGTAAATAAATCTTTTTCTTCATGAAAATAATTCGGAGAGGGGCGTGAGTTGGTAGTGATAATCAACTTAAATAGAGTATAAAAGAGTTACTACAATTGTTTTGAAAATGGCAGAGACAGGTGTTAAAGATAACGCAATAGAAAGTAAAAGATGTTTTTGTAGGCGCTTGTAGTTACTTTGTTTGATTTACCAAGTTAGTGTTTGTCAATTCGTTTTTTTTATGTAAGTTTGTATGCTCATTAGAGTTTTACAGAACCTAAGGCTAAGTATAAGGAAAAGAAAATACCTAAGTATAATATTAATTATGAGTCTGAATCTAACAAAAACATTTCTGCCTATAGCAATATTGGCTTGTGGACAAGCAGAAGCAGTGGCACAGAGAAAACAACAAAAGCCTAACATTATATATATTATGTGTGATGACATGGGCTATGGCGACCTTGGTTGCTATGGTCAGCAGTATATTCTTACACCGAATATCGACCGCATGGCAAAGGAAGGTATGCGTTTTACACAAGCTTATGCGGGTGCACCAGTGAGTGCTCCATCGCGTGCCTGCTTTATGACAGGACAACATTCTGGACATACGGAAGTAAGAGGAAACAAGGAATATTGGGCACCAAGTAAGCCTATCTATTATGGAAAAAACCGCGATTTCAGCGTTGTTGGACAACATCCTTACGACCCAGAACATGTTATCCTACCAGAGATAATGAAAGACAATGGCTATCGCACGGGTATGTTCGGTAAGTGGGCTGGTGGCTACGAGGGGTCGGTCTCTACGCCTGACAAGCGTGGGGTAGATGATTTCTATGGTTATATCTGTCAGTTCCAAGCCCATCTTTATTATCCTAACTTCCTCAATGAGTATAGTAGGGAGCGTGGTGATAGTGCGGTAAGACGTGTGGTGATGCAGAATAATATTGATTATCCGATGTTTGGCGACCAGTATGCACAGCGCAAAGACTACTCGGCCGACCTCATCCACCAGCACGCCTTGAACTGGCTGAAGCACCAACAAAAGGGTAAACCCTTCTTTGGTGTGTTCACTTATACGCTTCCTCATGCCGAGTTGACACAACCCAACGACTCGCTTGTGGCCTTTTATAAGAAGAAGTTCTTTGAGGATAAAACGTGGGGAGGGCAAGAAGGCTCACGTTATAACGCCGTCGAGCATACCCATGCGCAGTTTGCTGCGATGATAAGTCGCCTCGATGCGTATGTAGGAGAAATTCTTCGTACATTGGACGAACAGGGACTTGCCGACAACACACTCGTCATCTTCACCAGTGATAATGGTCCTCATGAGGAGGGTGGGGCTGACCCAGCCTTCTTCAATCGTGATGGGAAACTACGAGGACTTAAACGACAGTGTTACGAAGGAGGTATTCGTATTCCATTCATTGCCCGTTGGAAAGGACATATTAAGGAAGGAGTGACCAACGACTTGCCGTTTGCGTTCTACGATCTCATGCCTACCTTCTGTGATGTGGCCGGTGTACGTAATTTTCAAAAACGCTATACAAATAAGAAGAAGACTGTCGATTATTTCGATGGAATCTCTATTTATCCTACCTTGATGAGCGATGAAAAGGCACAAAAACAGCATACGCACCTCTATTGGGAGTTTGCTGAGACCAATCAGATAGGTGTCCGTATGGGAGATTGGAAGCTCATTGTTATTCGTGGAGTACCGCATCTATATAACCTTGCGACCGACCTTCACGAAGATAAAGACGTGGCACAAGCATATCCAGAGATAGTCGACGAGATGGTGAAGATTATCTATCAGGAGCATGTTGACAATCCGCTATTCCCAATAACAATGCCGATGAAAAGGGAGAAATAAGACAGATACAACTAAAAACTATTCTATATGAATCAGAACATCGCAAAGGTAATCTTGCCGTTGGCGGCACTGTCGTGTGCTCAAGGTAGGATGCTTGCACAGGATACGGCACGTCCTAACATCCTTTACATTATGTGTGACGACCATGCTATGCAGGCTATCAGTGCATACGGTAGTCCTATTTCGAAGTTAGCACCTACCCCGAACATAGACCGTTTGGCCAAGCGAGGTATGCTCTTCCGCAACTGCTTTGTTGAAAACTCACTCTCAACGCCAAGTAGAGCTTGCCTGATGACAGGACTCTACAGCCATCAGAACGGACAAAGACAGTTGGCTGAGGGTATCGACACGACCAAGACTTTCTTCCCAGAGCTGCTGCAGAAAGCTGGTTACGAGACGGGTATCGTAGGCAAATGGCACATGATGTGTAGGCCGAAGGGCTTTGACTACTATCATATCCTTGATGGTCAGGGCAAATACTATAACCCAACTTTTTGTAAGACGGGTAACTATGGTAAGTATGAACAGGAGATGGGGTATGCCACTTCGCTGACGACAAAGTATGCGATAGAGTTCCTTGACAATCGTGAGAAGGATAAACCGTTCTGCTTGTTGGTGCATCATAAGGCCCCACATCGCAGCTGGTTTGCTGAACCAAAGCATATCGGGATGTATGCTGGGGTAGACTTTCCACTACCTAAAACCTTCTGGGACAATTATGATGACCGTGGATTGGCAGCCAGAACACAGAAGATGAATATAGAGAAGGATATGGAGTTAATCTTAGACTTTAAGATACCAGAACTCCTCGATACGTCGGATGTGGAGAGTATGGCGTCATACGCTGGTCTGATGGGCGAACTTGGACGTATGACAGCAGCGCAGAGAATGGCCTGGGATAAGTACTATATGCCAAGAAACCGCCGTTTCATCGAGGCAAAACTGTCGGGAAAAGAACTCGCTGTATGGAAGTATCAGAATTATATTCGTGACTATATGGCTGTCATAGCTTCGGTAGATGAGAGCGTTGGTCAGCTGTTAGATTACCTTAAGGCACATGATTTGGATAAGAATACGGTGGTTATCTATACCTCTGATCAGGGCTTTTATATGGGCGAACATGGATGGTTTGATAAGCGTTTCATGTATGAGGAGTCTTTACACACACCACTTATTATTAGTTATCCAGGTCATGTAAAAGAGGGAGTGGAGAACGCTGACATGGTACAGAACATCGACTTTGCTCCTACTTTCCTTGCTTTTGCAGAGGTGAAACAGCCTAAGGAGATGACTGGTAGACCACTGCAGCCGTTACTTGCAGGCCAGAAACCAAAGGACTGGCGCAAGGACTTGTATTATCACTACTATGATTATCCTACTTATCATCTTGTTCGTAAACACGATGGTGTACGTAATGAGCGTTATAAACTTATCTATTTCTATGGAAAGGGTGGTATGCGTGCTGTGGAGGAGAATAAGTATCAGAAGATACCGGGTACGAGTGAGTATAATTGCTTGAAGTATTTGAATGCTACAAACTACTTCAATGACGACCCTGACGTGAGTTATTATGAACTTTACGACCTGCAGAGTGACCCCGATGAATTGCATAATATCTATGGTAAGAAAGGTACGGAGATGGTCACAAAGCAGTTGATGAAACGGTTGAACGACTATCGTAAGGAGTTGAAAGTCGATGAATACTAAACTCCTGTATTGTAGACTATTTGGGACGTAAGGGACTTTACAAAAGGAGTCTTCCAACGATAACCATCGTGTTGGGATTTTATAATATGCGTGACAGATATTAGTATATCGAGTATCTATCCTATTCTGTAGGAAAAGATAGGGAAAGAAAAAGGGATACACAGGCTGTGTATCCCTTTGTTATAGCATAGGTAATCTGTTCAGATACCACAAAATCAAATAAAGTTTAACCCACTGAAGGGGAAGATTAGAACTTGCTTAGAAGCTCTTTAACCATGCCTTCAAGTCCATCATCATCTCCTCATGATAGCGGAAGCCTATCTTGCTGCCCCAACCATGACCACCACCAGGATAAACATGGAGTGAACCACGAACGTCGTTGCGGTATAACTCGGTGTAATAGTTTACTCCATTAGCTGGTGGAACAGTGTCCTCGTCGTCGCTGAGGGCGATGAAAGCGCGTGGAGTAACACGACTTACGTTCAAGTCAGCACTGTATTTCTTCTCGTCACGCTTGCTTGGGTTCTTACCAAGAAAGTTCATACGACTTCTGTCATGTCCGTAACCTTCCATCATGGTGATGACTGGATAGAAGAGAATCTGAAAGTTTGGCTTAGCCTCACCTTGACTCCTTGTAGCAATGGTTGCCGCAAGGTGGCCTCCTGCAGAGAAACCCATGATACCGACGTCGTTACGGTTAATCTTCCAACTTGTTGCATTCAAGCGTACAAGCTTCATAGCTTGTTCGGCATCAGAGACAGGTACCTCTGGCTGACCATGGGGCATACGATACTTCAATACGACGGCTGCAATACCCTGGTTCTGGAAGAACTCGCCCCAATCGTAGCCTTCTTTCTCCATTGAGAGGGTCTCGTAAGCACCACCAGGACAGATGACGATGGCACGGCCAGTAGCCTGTTTCTCAGCTGGAAGGAACACACGTACCTTTGCAGAGTCGCTTTCGTCACCGTTATTGTAGGGTGGCCTACCATTATAGAGTTTAATGTCAAAGACGCTCTGAGCAGACATTGTCATCGTAGCAGTAGTCAACCCAATTACGAGAAAAAGTTTTCTTAAATTCATTACTATACTCTGTTTATTTGTTTTGTTCGTTTATTCTCTCCCTTTCTATGCTGATCTGCACGGTAGATGAGTGACAGAAAACAGCACGTTGCAGTGAGTTGGAAGAGGAATAAAGCGTGTGATTTTGAACGTATAGATGCAAAGTTAACAAAAAGATACGATTTCAATAGTAGATGTTTAGAGTTTTTAGTA
>ERZ773031.699-NODE-699-length-17877-cov-8.164572_pt1 | contig 17877 bp, 12 predicted proteins | sample MGYA00511666_ERZ773031 | MGnify/ENA primary metagenome ERZ773031 (study PRJEB29015, sample SAMEA2738135) | human oral metagenome | biome: human oral; feature: human-associated habitat; material: saliva | place: China | collected 2250 ...
AGGCTATGGAAAGAAAATGCCTTATTCGCTAAGACGCGATTATAGGTCATGTATTCTTCCTGCAGATTAAAGTCGAGAAGCATGAAGTAATTTTTTGATATAGGTGAATCATCAAAATCTTTGGCGTGGTGGATATTTAGTAGGTTAGAATTGTCTGCCTAATATTTGTCCATCACGTTTGTATTTATAATTGAGCTAATCCCCAATTATCTTTTTGTTTTAGTTTGCTGTCATATTTAACACTCTTGGTACTGTGTTTATTATCAGTACTTTATAGCCAATAATAGAGTGATAGGAATGACAGCAAACTTTTATTTTATAATGTTGTCTTGTTAACCCCCACTTTCATATCTCTAATTTGTAGAACAGTACAATGTTAATAAAAACGCTGTATGCCAATGACAGAGAGCTATAATACGAACTTATAAGTTGCGTGTTAATGCTCAGCACTTGTGGTGTTAATGCCCAGCACATATTGTGCGGATGCTTAGCACCAATGGTGCGGAGGGTAAACTCCCTATGCAAATGGCTCTTTGTGATAGGGAGTAGCTTATAGAATAACCTATGTTTTCAGTGAAACTGCAGGGAAGTTATAAGGGATATTATTACCAGTTAATTCCAAATCCGATGCTTGCAAAGACGATAGTTCTGTCTTTGTAGAGTTTTGTTCGTGAGTTGTAATGGCGGACGCCCAATCCGAATCTTGGCTTGATTTTACAAGTTCCTAAGTCGGTGAACGCCATTGCCTCATAGTAGTCATATTTCCAATCACTATTTTTTCGTTTCATATTACTGCCATATCCGATTTGTGCACCAATATTACAATTCTCTGTGTGATAGACTATGTAGCCAAGATTTAAGCCAACAATGTGACTATGAGAATAGTCTTTTACACCATTTTCTTTAAAGAGAGCGATAGCGTTCTCATATCTAAGGTCTGCATATAGGTTATCGGTAATATTGTAGCCTAAGTCGCAACAGAGTTCGTAAGGCTTAAATTCTTTAGAAAGTCCTATTCCTTGAACCTGCATTAAGGTCCTAAATGTCCCTTTCTGTGAGAATGCTGCTATTGGAATTAGTAATAGGAAAAGAAGAACAAGTCTTTGTTTTGTTTTCGAAACAAGGAAGTCTACGTAAGATAGTTTTCTCATTGTAACTGGATTTACTCAATTAATTAATACTCGTTACAAAAATAGAAAATATAATGTTTCATGTCAAGTCTTTTTGGAGATAAAGTTTGAAAGATTTTTTTAGGGTCTTCTGGATTTTGGAGTGATAAGGTTTGCCACTTAAGGTTAGGTCTCTGGCGAAATGTCACACGGAGGCACGGAGAGGACAGAGTATTATTAAAACAAAGCAATGGAAGACACGGAGGCACCGTCGGTACACAGAGCAACGGAGCTTGTTTGCCAATTCTATTAGCAATTTATATGCAAAGCGTTTACCCCAACAGAGTTATCAGGAATCTGTACGCTACACCTCCGTCGCTCTTTGTGCCGTCGGCACCTCCGTGACATTGCGTTTACCTCCGTTCCCTCAGTGACTCTGTGTGCCTATTATATAAGAGTTTTAGTCTATCACTCCATATTTCGGAAGAACCACTTTTCTAAGCAAATCCTTATCCCGAACTGGCGTAACAACTACGAAAGACATCAAGCATACCACCCCCTCTCCCCTTTGGAGAGGGGCAGAGGGGTGAGGCTTTTTCCCTACTTCTAGGTATTGCACTATTCCTTACAACATCCTACCTTTGCATTAATAAATCAAAGGCGAGCTCTAGAATCATTGATAAGGTCACAAAAAGCCCTATGGGGCGTGCTGTGACTATATCGAAGATTTACAGAACATGCCTGAATTTAAAACAATTTAAAATGATAAAGAAAAGAACCGTAAAACAGATTTTATGTAAATCGGCGTTTGTTTTCGCCGCTACGTTCGTTCTTTCGCTGCCCACTTACGCAAGGCACGAGAACGAAGTGAAAGTTAATACCGAAGCCAACATTAAGGGACGCGTTGTGGATAGTAAAACACAACATCCTCTTTCGCACGCGAGCGTGCTGGTTTTGGGTACAGTTATCACTACCACCACCGATGCCGATGGCCATTTTATGCTGCGAAATCTGCCTGTGGGAAAGGTGATTGTGGAAGTGCGCTCGGCTGGTTATAGGGCTTACAAACACGAGGTGACAACGCAAAAAAATAATACCCATGAGCTGAATGTGATGCTCAAACCCGACGAAATTGCGCTCGACGAGGTTGTTGTGTCGGCCAATCGTAGTCAAACACTTAGACGTGAGTCGCCTGTGGTTGTGAATGTTCTGGACACGAAGTTGCTCGAGTCTACCCATTCTACAACCTTGGTGCAGGGTTTAAACTTCCAACCGGGCGTGCGAACCGAAGATAATTGCACCAATTGCGGATTCTCGCAGGTGCGCATCAATGGGCTTGATGGTCATTATTCGCAAATATTAATCGACTCGCGACCCGTTTTCACGGCCCTTCAAGGTGTTTATGGACTCGAACAGATACCCTCTAACATGGTGCAACGTGTTGAAATTGTTCGCGGTGGTGGCTCGGCGCTCTTCGGTGCTTCGGCCATTGGTGGCACCATCAATATCATTACCAAAGAACCTAGCGAAAATTCGGCCGATGTGGCGCACACCATCACAGGCGCAACAAATGGCTCTACTGCTTTCGACAACAACACCACGGGCAACCTATCGGTTGTTACAACCAATAATAGAGCTGGTTTTTATCTCTATGGACAAAGCCGACACCGCGCTGCTTACGACCGCGATGGCGATGGTTACACCGACCTTCCCACGCTAGATAATAAAACTGTGGGGCTTAGCTCTTTCTTCCGACTCACCGATTACTCCAAAATAACCCTTAAATACCACGGCTTGAAGGAGTATAGACGTGGCGGAAACAAACTTTACTTGCCTGCTCACGAGGCCAATATTGCCGAACAAATCGAACATACCATCAACGGCGGAAGTTTGGGCTACGACCTCTTTAGCCTTAATGGTAAGGGACATTTCAGTGCTTATGCCTCGTTTCAAAACGTTGACCGTAAGAGTTATTACGGCGGACTGGGCGAACTGGCCACCGCTGCCGATGGACTTAAGGCCTTGAACGAAGCCTATAAACTGGGACTTAACCTCGATATGAGCGAAGACGATGCCGCCACGCTGCCCGCCAACCAACAACAAACGCTGGCCGATGCGCAAGCCTACGACAAAGCACAACGAGCCTATAACCTTACGCATAACATCAATTACATAGCTGGTGCGCAATATGTGCACAATTTCGACCGTCTGTGGTTCATGCCTTCGAGTCTTGTTGTGGGGGCCGAATATAGCTACGACCGCATTAAAGACCACTCTCTGGGCTACAACAGCGTGATGGAACAGCGCGTGAATATTGGTAGCTTCTTTGCTCAAAACGAATGGAAAAACAACCATTGGGGCTTGCTTCTGGGCGGACGACTAGACAAACACAACCTTATCTCGCATCTTATCTTTAGTCCGCGCGTTAATCTGCGCTACAATCCCACGCCCAACACCAATTTCCGACTTACTTACGCTGGCGGATTTAGAGCCCCACAGGCTTTTGATGAAGACCTTCATACGCGTATTGCTGATGGCGACCGTGTGAAAATTGCGTTGGCTAAGGATTTGAAAGAGGAACGTTCGCACAGCTTTAGTGCATCGGCCGACCTCTATAAAAGTTTTGGAACAGTACAAACCAACGTTCTTATTGAGGGCTTTTACACACGCCTTAACAACATGTTTGCTACACGCAAACTGGCTGATGATGTGATTATTGATGGCGCACGTGTTGAAGAACGCTTCAATTCTAACGGTGCAACGGTGTATGGAATTAACCTCGAGGGCAAGGCTTCGCTCTCGTCGTGGGCGCAATTGCAAGCTGGTTTTACTTGGCAAAGCAGCCGTTATCGCACGCCCGAAGAATGGGACGACGATGCTGCTCCCGAGTTTAAAACCACTAAACGTCTGCTGCGAACGCCCAACACCTACGGATATTTCACCCTCACTGTGCATCCCACCATCGATTTTGCCCTATCGTTATCGGGCGTTTACACGGGTAGAATGTATGTTGGCCACCCCAAAGGGGGGAGCGAGCGCACCAACGACTTTGCTATCATTGAGCACACTCCCGCGTTTCTCACGCTTAACCTGAAGCTTGCCTATAATTTCTACATAACTAAGCAGGTGAAATTGGAGGCTAGTGCGGGGGTGCAAAACATGCTCGATGCTTACCAAAAGGATTTGGATAAAGGGGCTTCGCGTGCCTCCGACTATGTTTACGGACCTACTCAACCCCGCAGTTTGTTTCTTGGGGTGAAGTTTTCGTACTAGGTATTATGTCTTTTTTACCCAAAAACAGTGGGTAGAGTTGTTTTGATTTTGTGTATTGCTGGACACATTGCCGATGTTGTTATTGAAAATGTGGTGCACTACGCTCAAACAATATCATAGGCAAGATGCCGACAAGCCAACAAAAGATGAACTGTAAGCAACATCAATTGTGTGATTAGTGGTCTTACAATTGATTTGGGTTTAAAAAGCTGGGTGTAATGATTGAAAGCTACGGTAAATAGACTTTACAAAACGCATTTCAGTACTACACCACTTATAGAAAGGCAAAAACGCCTGTAGGCGATGCCAGTGGCACAATGAGCGACGGAGATGAAGCGTACAGATTCCTGATAAGTTTTGGGGTAAATGCTTTGGGCATAAAATCTCTAATAAAACTGGCAAATAACCTCCGTTTCTCCACGCACCGACGGTGCCTCTGTGACTTCCATTACCTTGTATGCAATAAGCCTCTGTACACTCCTTTTCTCGGTGTGACATTCCGTCAGAGTTCAAAATTTAGGCGGACAGCCTTATGATTCCAAGTTTCAGAAGACCCAACAAAATGAGTAATTGCACAATGAAAACCTATGATTTCCATTATTCTGTTCGTGAGGTGGACGGAAAACTATTTAAGTTAATTGAGTGCTCTACATGGCCTCGCCTGAATGTTCAGGTGATTGATACCACGCCTGACCGCTTTGAAGACGATTTAAATGTGATTAAAAGCCGTTCTCTTTGCGGTTATTCTCCCCATGATAAAACCTTTATTCTCAAGCATGCAGGTGGAGAAGGCAACGGTGAATTAAAGCAAAGTAATCTCAATGAAATCTACGACGGCATGAAGGAGATTATGAATGCTGCTGTGAAATGGTGGATGAAAAATAAAAAATAACACATAACAAGCAGCCCCTCCCCCTTGCCCCTCCCCCAAGGGGAGGGGAGTAGAATGCGCGATATCCCTGTGAGGTTTGATATAAAATAAAATTTGTAAACATAAAATAACGATATGTCAAACAAAGTCGCTATATTTGTAGTTCGGCATTTTAAAACAAACTTTCCTGTCACTTCTGTCATCGGTTGTGGGTGTTTAACTTGTTGATTTACAATGAACTCTACGCAAATGTTAAAATGACAGCAAATGAAAATAAAAGTAAGTTGTGAGGATATTAATAGCGCATTATAACTGAAGACTGCTAAGTTTATGGCTGTAAAGACATTATATAAGACGATAAATACAAACGGAGAATATAGCTGTGGTGATATAGGTGTTACCACGGAGGAATGGCTTGATTTATTAAATGATGAGAAGTCAAAACCATATCATGAAGTATTGCTGTGTTTCCTACGTCAAAAAGAACATAAGGCAACTTGTACAAAGGTTTCCCAAGTATATGGGAAGCCTGCCCAGTATTATAACAGTAAGGTGTATAACTTTTCTAAGTGGGTACAAAAACGCTTGAATAGATTTAGCGTAAAAGACGCAGACGATAAGGATACTTACTGGTGCATTACGATGCAAAAAGGTTGGGACACAAAGCAAGGGTTCCAATGGCAGCTGCGTGATGAGCTTGTAGAAGCCCTTAGAATCTATTTGATGAAAACGCTTATAGATGTCTTCAGAAATGGAAAACCTTTCAATGGTTATAAAGAAGAATATAAGTGGGACTTACTTGATAGGTCGGAAGGGAAAGATGTGCTTGCAGTCTTCGATGGTCTTAGAGGAGAGAATGTTATAGATAATCCTCGCACTGACACAGTTATAAAGTATTTGGTAGACAATAAAGCCGACAAGACAAGAGTTTGCTGTCAACATCTGATTGACGAGTCTGTTCCATTAAACGAACGATTAGCAGCTTTTAAGTCAGAGATAAAGGCTTTGTGTCCAAGTAAATGGAAGAATACTGCAAATGATGAGCGTACAGCTTCTGGTTTGCTCACCTGTGTTTATCCAGAGACTTATACCTTCTATAAGGATGAAATCTATAAGAATATTTGTGACTACTTCGGTTATATTTCTCGAAAGGCAGGAAAGAAATATAAGCACTTTTTGGAACTTACCAATGGTTTTGTAAAGAGCTATGGAGAGGAGATACAGCAGATAATGCTGAATGAAATCAAAGGATTTAAGAATAAACCACTCAACCTTGCGGTGCAGACTTTATTCTGGTGTATGAAAGATTACATGAAAGAGGAATTGAAAAATAAGATGACTACAGATACAAATAATAGTTCAAAAGGAACATGGTATGATGATGTTGTCCGTATATGGGAGCGACGTAAGAATGTAGTATTATATGGTGCGCCGGGTACTGGTAAGACATACGATGTGTCAGAGCTTGCTGTTCGTCTTTGTGATCCTGCGTTTATGGTTGCAGAACCGAGTAGGGAGGAGATAGTAAGCAGATATAATCAGCTTAAAACGGAAAAGCGTATTGCCTTTACAACCTTCCATCAGTCCTTAGACTATGAGGATTGGATTGAAGGATTGCGCCCTGTTGTCAACGAGAATAGTCAAGTAACCTACGAGATAGAAAGCGGAATCTTCAAGAAGTTGTGTGAAGAGGCAGAACGCCCTGTAGTTAAGGACAAGCAGGTGGGTATCGCCGATAATGCTGTTGTCTGGAAGGTTTCGCTTGCAGGGACGGGAGATAATGATGTGCGTCGTGAGTGTATGGAGAATAACCATATACGTATTGGATGGGATGATTATGGTCCTGTTATCTCAGATGAGACGGACTGGAGTATTTATAATGGTGAAGGCAAGCAGATATTAGATGCTTATATCAATAAGATGAAAATAGGCGATATCGTTATGTCTTGTTATTCAAGTCAGACGATTGATGCGATTGGCGTTGTTGTTGGTGATTATGAGTTTGAGGATAAATTCCCTAACTATAAGCGTGTTAGACGTGTTAACTGGCTTGTAAAGAACATCAATGAGAACATTGTAGAGATGAATGATGGTAAGACTATGACCTTAGGAACGGTCTATCGTTTGAATTCTATCACGCTTGACAATGTAAAATCAATTCTTGAGAAGTACGATACTTCTCCTAAGATGGAGGAGAACGACAAAGCCTATGTGATGGTTATTGATGAGTTGAATCGTGGAAACGTGTCGAAGGTGTTTGGCGAGCTGATAACACTGCTCGAAGCAGACAAGCGTAAGGGACGTATTAATGCTGAAAGTGTGGTGCTGCCTTACTCTAAGAAAGCTTTTCATATTCCAAACAATGTCTATCTGATTGCAACCATGAATACTGCCGACCGCTCTTTGGGCTCGCTTGATTATGCTATCAGACGACGTTTTGCTTTCATAGCAGAGAAGCCATTTGGCTTAGAAGTAGATGGGTTCGATGAGGATCTTTTTGAGAAGGTTAGTAGTCTGTTTGTTAAGAACTTTGATGAGTATAAAGAGAGTAGTTGGGACCTGACTATGAAACTCGAACCAGCAGATACGCTGTCCGAAGAGTATAAGCCAGAAGATGTTTGGATTGGTCATAGTTACTTCCTGATGCAGGATGAGGAAGGGAATGATAATACAACCGATCGTCTTCAATATGAGATTATTCCGCTTTTAGAAGAGTATGTTCGTGATGGTGTGCTGACAGCAGAGGCACAAGATGTTATCGACGAACTCTATAAGCAAGCAAGCGAGTAATGAGAGTAGTGCAACTTCAAGAACAGTTGTTGGAGAATACTTATCTCCAGCAAACTGAGTGTGAAGCTATCATCCCTTATATGGATGATGGCTCAGAAGTTGTGCGTGGGGTTAAAAGAGGGCGTGAGGAGAAGGAACTCTGTCTTAAGCTATCTCGTAAAGCGGATAGCATCTGTGCCACTGGCTCTTATTTCGTTGGGGTAGACTGGATTAAGGAAGAAGAGTTAGCAGTACAAGTCAGTCCAAAGATGAATGACGGCTTTGAGATAGACTATGTTCGTATGTTAAACGAGGCATTAGCAGAACCCGATAACATGGAGCATCTGAAAGACTTACTCACCATTCGTTTTGATAAACCTTCTATCCGTATCAGTCAGCAGCAAGACTTGTTGAGTATCTTCTTGATTACAGAGTATCTGAATATTCTTCAGCGTATCGTAAGAAAGGGGTTGAAGAAGAGTTATTATAGGATTGAAGAAAACCTAAACAATAAGGTTAAAGGACATATCCTTGTCAGTAGAACGATTCAACGAAACCTTGCGAAGGGACGTATTACAGACAATGTCTGCCGTTACCAGGTGTATGACATTGACTCACCAGAGAACAGAATACTAAAGAAGGCACTTGTTTTTTGTAAGAAGCAGTTAGAGGTTTATAAGCATGCACTTGACACAAAGGCTTTGGAAAAGAAGATAAGATACGTCCAGCCTTCTTTCGAGCGAGTGGGCGATGAGATAAGTGTTAAGGCAATGAAGACGTTTAAGGGAAATCCTGTTTTCAAAGAATACTTTACGGCTGTTGAGTATGCACAACTGCTACTAAGGCGTTTCAGTTATGACATTACCCTTGTTGGTAAAAGCCAGATAGTCACGCCTCCTTTCTGGATAGATATGAGTAAGCTCTTTGAGTTATATGTTTTTGGTAAGCTTAAGAAGATTTTTGCAGGAAAGAGAGAGATTCAATATCATGTGAAAGCTCATTATCAAGAACTTGATTATCTTCTGAAACCGACAGAGTGGGCTGAACCCTACGTTATTGATGCGAAATATAAACCACGTTATAAGCAGGGTGGTGGTATAACTATGGACGATGCAAGGGAAGTGAGTGGTTATGCCCGATTAAGTAAAGTCTATAAAAAGTTAGGCTTGAATGAAGAGACTGCACTGCCTATTAAGTGTCTCATTATCTATCCCGACCAAGATCAAGAAGAGCGATTTATCTTTACAAGAACGGAAGAACCAGCGTTTGAAAAGGTTTCTAATTATGTACGTTTCTACAAATTAGGAATCAGGTTGCCTGTTATTTCTGTGTGAATCATTATTAACTCAATCGTTTTTTCCTTTTATTTTCGTCCCTTTTTTAGGTCTTTATTGTTTTATAATGTTATTTCTTACTTTATATTTTTCTATAAATTAGTGCTTTTTCTGTAGGTTTTCGTTAGTTGTTATATGTTTGATATATAGGCTATTATGATTTATATCGAGGTTTAAAAGGTTATAGAAAGGCTTATATTGATTTATATTATATCCGTAGGAAGTTTGTATTCGCTTTTAGTTTCGCTTTTTCTTCGTAATATTGTAGTTGAAAAGGAAAGATAAGAAACCTAAATCTTTGTTGATAAGAAAAAGGACTTCGAGTTGTATTACGAAATAAATCAGATTTTAATAACCTTTTAATATATAAATTTATGGGATTAAAAACATTTACAAAATCTATTTTATGTTGCGCTTTATTCGTTGTTGGCGCATTGTCTGCAAAAGCTGCTGATCGCTTAGTAATCGTCGGTAACGCTACGTGGGGTGGTTGGAATCTTGGTCAATCTACCGTTATGCAGAAGTCTGATGAGAATGTTGATGTCTTCAAGGCAACTGTTCATTTGGATGCAAACAAGGAGTTTAAGTTCTTGACCGAGCTTGATTGGGGTAAGTTGGAGTATCGTGCTGGAGCGAGTTCTGTTACCTTACAGTCGGGTGTTGAGGCTCCATTGGTTAGCAGCGAAGATGAGCCTACCGATGGTAAGTTCTTTGTTTCTGAGTCTGCCAACTATGATATTGTTTGTAATTTGGCTACGAAAAAAGTGGTTGTTACCAAGGCTGCTTATCAGGCAACAGCATTGAAGCACACTGCTTTATGGATGATTGGTAGTGCTACAAAGGGCGGTTGGAGTATCGGTGAAGGAACGATTATGAAGGCAGATGCAACTAATCCTGCAAAGTTCTCAGTACGAACAGAGTTGAAGGCTGGTGAGTTGAAGTTCGGTACGAATGTTTATGCTGGCTTCGATCAGATGTTCTATTTGCGCGACTTGTCAGACGAGGGTAAGATTGTCTTTGGTGGTGATGATAACAAATGGAACTTCACAGAGGAGGCTACATACGATGTTACCGTTGATGTTGCTGCGATGACAGTGTCATTTACTAAGGTTGATCCAACAGCGATTAGCACTGTAGAGACAGCAAACAATGCACCTGCAGTTTACTACACATTGAGCGGTGTGAAGGTTGAGAAGCCTGTTGCTGGTGTTTATGTAAAGCGTCAGGGTGGTAAGTCTGTGAAGGTTGTAGTGAAATAAAACCTTGTTTCTTACAATAGTTGGGGTGAGAGAATAAGCCCCTTTGTATAGTAAAACTTCTTACATTCGGTTATAAATAAAGCCATATCGACATCTCCCTACGGAGATGAAGATATGGCATTTTGATTTGTAGAAAAGGTTTGTTATATTTTATGCGTACGGTAAATTATGTAATCACCGTCCGCTTGGATTGTAAATTCATTCGATAAGGCTTCGTTCAGTGTTCCCTGCCATAGCTCGCTGAATGGATAGACGTCCCATTTGAGTCCGTTGCTGCTTAGTTCTTTGCAGGTTGCATTGAAGATACTGACTTGCTGTCCGGGGAAAGAATCAAAACGAGTTGTACCTGATGCTGCAACAAAATATCCATAGTCGGTTACCATCACTGGGTCGATAGCCAACTGACGATAGTAATAGAGCATGAGAGAGATGTTGCCCAAAGTATGATCTTCACGCTTCCCCGTCGCTCCGAGGTAGCAGAAGCGAGGGCGAGTATGGGTAGATGCATCCATCTTTAGATGTGAACGAGCAAAGAGGGTAGCCTTCGTAAGGTCGTTAAACTCCTGCTCCGAAATCGGATGATAGATGTGTGCATAGCGTTGTTTCAGCTCTTCAGAGAGTGAATCGCCATCACCCACCACTGCTGTTGGCTCTATATCATATTCAAGTAAATCCTCCAAAGCACCATCACATACAATCAGATTCTCTGCAGTACGTAGGATGTGAAGGGGTAGGGCGTGGGTTGGGAAGTCGCCAGCAGCAAGGATGACGGTACTAAAGCCTCCCCCAGCCCCTCCGAAAGGAGGGGAGTGCCTAACGGAGTGTTCGTTGGTAATGTGTTGTTGTCCGTCCTTGTTATTCTCTTTGTTATTGATAATCATTTATCTTGCTTATTCTTATTCTGTTCTTTCTCTCTTTCGAGATACTTTGTATTTGTTTTATTTATTGCAATAATCTATTTTGTTCTTTCTCTCTTTCGAGATACTTTATATGGTATTATTCCTTTCGATAACTTCTCCTTCAGCCTATGAATATATTTTGGAGAACTCTAAAGGAACCTTTCTTCCGTTAGGCATCCCCCTCCTTTGGAGGGGTTAGGGGAGGTCTTCCCTATTTGCACTCCCCTCCTTTCGGAGGGGTTAGGGGAGGTCCTTCTTCCACTTAAAATACCCTGCCACTGCAATAATAGCATAGAACGCATAGAGTCCTGCGGTGAAAGGAATCTCTTTATATACATAAAGTCCTGCCAATTCGATGTCAACAACAATCCATATCCACCACTGTTCGATGTATTTCTTTGCTAACGCCCACAGTCCGATGAAGCTGAGTGCATTGCCGAAGCTATCTAATACTGGTACGGTAGAGTTTGTGAACTTTATGAGGATGATATAAAGTGCAGCCCAGAGAAGGAGGAAGGTAAGCAATGAGGGGAGTATCAACCGACGAGGATAGTGTGTGATAGGAATCTCCTCCGCCCCTTTCTTCCTTCCGAACTTCCAATATAAGAAGCCATAGATGGCTGCTAAGGTATAGTATATCTGCATTCCAAAGTCCGCATACAGTCCTGCCTCGTAATAGACAAACATATAGATGACAGGCATAATAATCCCCGTCAACCAAAGCCATATACTCGCTTTGTATTCTTGATAGATGTAAATTAGGCCGACGATGCAGCCCAGCATGTCTAATGTCATGATAACAACAGCCTCACCCCCAGCCCCTCTCCTATTGGAGAGGGGAGTAGATAGCGAGTTTCCTCTATTTATTGATACTATACTTTATGAAGTATTTCATTCACTTTATTTGTTCTATTGTCTCATATAAGTTTAGCAAATATCATATTCTCCCTCTCCTCTCCGAATAGAGAGGGGAGTAGATAGTGAGTTTCCCTACTTATTGATTATATTTCATTCACTTTTTTTGTCCTATTGTTATATATAAGTTTAGCAAATATCACATTTCACTCCCCTCTCCAATAGGAGAGGGGCTGGGGGTGAGGCTAAAACTTCACCGCAACACTTCCCATCACATTAAACCCTGCCATTGGGATAAAACCAATCTGTGTGTAACGGTTCTCATTAGGATGACCATTGTTGTCGAGGATTGTGCTGTACACCCATCCGCTGGCTGCATAATGGCGATTGAAGATATTGTTGAGGTTCACACCGAAGACAGCTTCCTTCAAACCTGCAATGTGCTTGGTAGGACGAAGGGTATAGCTGAGGTTGATATTCGTCTGTGAATAGCATGGCAACGAACGTGTCATGTTCTCGGTATTGTCGAGATACTGACGACTGACGAAGTTTGTATGCCATACTGCCTCAAAGCCTTTGTAATGGAGATTGAGCATACCATTGAGTATGGCTGATGGTGAGAACGCCAAAGTAGAGTGGTTGTAATGAATCTTACGGAACGAAGACTCCCAATCTACGCTTGCCATCTCGTCAAAGTCCTTGATGATATTACGACTCAAAGCAGCGTTACCCTCAACGGTCAACCATGACAATGGGCTCCAGCCAGCCTCCAACTCAGCACCCATACGATAGCTGTCCTTGATGTTTGTGGTCAGATTCTCACCGATATCACTCTGTGCACCAGTCTGTACAAACTGGTTGTTATAGTCCATATAATAGAGGTTCACCCCTGCTCTCCAGTTGCGACCATTGTATTGATAGCCCATTTCGATATCCATCATACGCTCTGGCGATGGTGCAGGATAACTACCGTTGTTGGTGAAGTTATTACGTTCTGGCTCACGACTGGCATGCGCAATAGATGCGTAAGCCTTGTGACCACCACGATAATAGCTGATTCCTGCTTTCGGATTGACGAAGTCATAACGCTCGTTGATGTCTAAGAGTTGGTTCTGATAGCCGCTTCCTACCTTATAGAAACGGTCGTTCTGACCATCAGTCATATACTCCACATGACGAATCTGCAGGTCCATAAATACGTTCCAATAGTCTGCAAAGTTGTATTTTGCCTTGAAGAATCCGCTGTAATCATACTTATGTGCCTTAGAGTCATAATACTTATAATCATTGCCACCAGCACGATACTTCGCATCTGCCTCCTCATTCTTTATATAAGTAAGGTAGCCGAAGTGACTGCCACGGAATTGCTGCAGGTTCAGTCCACCCGTTACGTCCCAACTCTCGTCCTTGTAATTGCTGGTGTAAACAATGCCGTAGGTGTGCTGTGACAAACCTTTCAGGCGTACGAAGTCAGACTTCTTGATAAACTTTCCATTGCTATCGGTGAATGCCAAACCGAACTTCGCAAACTTTGTGTTATGCTTAAATTCGCTGTAATAGCCGTAACCGTAGGTGTAATGCAGGGTTACGTTATGACTCCAATGATTGGATGGGTGGAAAGCAAACGATAAGAGGTTATGATTCTGATAGAAATTATCTGTCGTCTTGTTCCAGAATGAGCCGTCACGCATCGTGTAACGTGCTGTCTCGTAGTTGCCATTAGCATCCTTAACGAAGGCTCCGTTAGCATCGGTCTGCAGGTATTCATAGAGTTGGTTGAACTTTCCTAACCCTCTCTCGTACATGTCTTTATAGGTCATGATACCTGTCTTAGCACCGTAGGTGCCATCCATTAGACTCAAGTCATTACTACCCGTAACGACACCATTCCATGCCTGTCCAGTCTTCTCGAAGTTGCCGATGTTCTTATAGCTGATGCGGAAGTTATCGCCCAACCATGTAAGTCCACCATAGTAAGAACCCGAACGCCCACTTGTTCCGTTGACATATCCGTCTGTTGCGGTCTCGTGATAGGCTCCATCGAAGATAAGATGATTGAAGAGCAGACCTGTAGAAAACTTCACACCAGCGTTATACGTATTGTTTGAACCGTATGAACCACTCACCTCTACGCTTGGTTTTCTACTCGGTGCGCTCGTTGCCAACGACACCGAACCACCGAAAGCACCGTCACCATTGGTCGAAGTACCGATACCACGCTGTATCTGTACACTATTCATCAGCGATGCGTATGAGTTCATGTTTGCCCAGAAAACGGTCTGATCTTCTGGTGAATTGAGCGATACTCCATCTAACGTAATATTGATTCTACTGCCCGCAGCACCACGGATGCGCATTGCTGCCGTACCCGTTCCGAGTCCGTTCTCGCCCCAAGCTAATACGCCCGGTGTCTGTGAGAGGAGGAAAGGCAGTTCACGTCCACTCTTTGAAAACGCCTCAAGTTCCGTTTTTTTGATATTAGAAACAGCGTATGGTGCACTCTTTGGTACACGTACACCTGCCACGACGACCTCGTCAAGATGCTGTTGTCTCAGTGTGTCCGTCACTGTTTGTGCCTTAATGGCTGTCACGCACGTCAGTGCAGCAGTAAATAGGATAATTCTTTTCATATCCCAGGTTGATGATTTAAGAAAAAAGTATAAAGGGGGAATCTTCCTACGACGGCATTATCCGTATCAGGTCAATGGGTATAATCTCAGCAAGCCCAAACAGGCAAGCACCCCTTAGTTTCCATTTTGAAAACCATTGCAAAAGTAATACTTTCTTGTCAAACTGCCAAAAGTAATCTGTACAAATATCGGATTCGCGTGTTTATATTCGTGTCTTTCTATACGTGGAGTGATAACTCTTCTCTGACATGAGAAACTATTACACTTCTCACAATATAAGTTTTGTTTTGATTTGCTGTCACTTTTAACATTTCAATCATTCCCTCTGTAATCTAATGAGTTATCTTGTGCTTTTAAGTGATAGCAGTGACAGCAAAATTGAAATACGCAAAAAGGAAAGAAGATTAGAAGTGTCTAAAACCATAGATTTCATGATTTCATAGCTAACATTACTATTAAGGTCAATCGTGCAACAACTTGTTGCATAATTAGAATAAATCTCAGAAGTACTTTCGGTACTCGGTCGTAATAATGCCATGTAGACAGAATAAATCTCCTTTTGTCTTTTTTCTTTCTATCCTTCTGTCTTTTTTATTATTCTGTCTTTATTTGTCTTTTTGTCATTCTGTCTCCTTCTGTCTTTTTTCTTTCTGTCCTTCTGTCTTTTTTGTCATTCTGTCATTCTGTCTCTTTTTGTCATTCTGTCTTCTTTTGTCCTTCTGTCTTCTTCCGTCCTTCCTTCTTGTAAATATAATTCTAACATCGAAAATCAAAAGGGCATTAATTGCCTTTCAATTAACGCCCTTTTAGCTTTCAAAAGATGCCCTTTAAGCCCCTTACTAACGCCCTTTTGGAGTCCAATTAAGCACCTTTTTGTCTTGCCTTTGTAACTGATTGAATTTCTGACTGTTGTAGGCTTGCGCCTTATACGTGTTTTCTACCTTTGTTTTAGGTGTTTTACAGGATTTGATGTAAATATTTTTCACTAAACACTCCGTATTTTATAGCTTGCAAATGGATAGCGATTTTATGTCGGCAGGAGGATACTAAAAGAGGTTATTGGCTATCTAAGTCATCTGTTTCTCACTATAAAGTGTTATCTTTGTGGGCGAGTATTACTCAAGTATGTTTTATCAATGAAAGCATTGTTTTATGGAGAAGAAGGTTTATTTCGCAGGTTCTATCCGTGGCGGTAGGGAGGATGCGGCTGTGTATAAGCGCATTATAGATTATATCAATGCGACAGATACGGTGTTGACGGAGCATATTGGTTTAGGGAGTTTGAGCGTTAAGGCACGTACAAAAGAGGATGATGTACATATATATGAGCGTGATACAGAGTGGCTTAGGTCATCCGATGTGCTGATAGCAGAATGTACGAACCCCTCTCATGGTGTTGGTTATGAATTAGCATACGCTGAGGCTCGTAATATCCCAGTCCATATCTTCTATGATAAGAGTAAAGCCAATATCTCCGCTATGCTGAATGGTAACGCTAATTTTAAGGTTTATCCATACGAGAACGAAGCGGAGATATATCCCGTTCTGGATAAAATCTTAGGAAATAAGTAGGGTGTTTTAATTGTGAAAATCAAATTCTTCAGAGATTTTGGGGGATAAGGACCACCTGAGTTAAGGACTTAGAAGAAATGTCACACAGAGAAAAGGAGAAGACGGAGGTTTATTACATACAAAGTAATGAAGGTCACGGAGGCACCGTCGGTGCATAGAGCAACGGAGGTTATTTGACAGTTTTATTTGAGATTCTATGCCCAAAGCATTTACCTCAAAGGATGTCAAGAATCTGTAAGCTACACCTCTGTCGCTCTTTGTGCCATTGGCACCTCCCTGACATTGCACTCTTCTCCTTCCACTCCGTGCCTCCGTGTGCCTTATTATGTAAGAGTTTAGATTATCACTCTATATTTCGGAAGTTCCAAAAATCAATATTCGTGGTTGACTGTATTCTCCTATTCTTGTCAAGATAGGGACGAACACACTTGCTTTTTCTGTTATAAAGCAAAGTGGGTAGTTAGCATCACACTTCTTGGACGAAGCTGGTAGAGGGTGTAGCTTTCGGAAAGATTGCTGTTAGAACGATAGATAAAGGTTTTTGTATTGAAGACATTATCGACGTTCAGAACGAATTGTATCTTCTTTTTTGTTTTAAATGTGATACTAATATTCATAAAGGTGTAATCCTTTTTATCCGTAAAACCACTATTATGCGTGTATTGTAGGTTAGTGTTAAGTATCAGTCTGTCAGGGATAAAAGCCATGGAGAGCGCAGCCTCATTGCTAAAGTTGCGAATAATATTTCTGTAGTTACCCGACTTTGATTGAGAGTTTGCCCATCGACAGTTCTCTGTTAGTCGGATATTCTTTAAAAGATTAAAGGCAAGATTAGCAGAGACGAAGAAACTATTATACTGATAGTCGGTGATGACAGACTGGCGGAGTATCTTGCTTGTGTTAGTCGAATAATCAGCTGTTGCCCCGATACTCATGTCGTGCCAAGTAATCTCCTTTCGTATATTCGCCGTCATAGAGAAGTTGTTCTGGTGGTTCGGAGCATATTCAGCTTGCAGCAATGTATGCGCATTTTGGTCTATTGTCGTACCATAAATCATGTCACTCCATGAGCGACTAACCGACCCAGAGAGATAGGCAAAGAACTGATGAGGGATATTCTTGTAGTGTATCTTCCCATGTATAGTTGCCGATTTATTTTCCGATAGGTTCACCTTGTAGCGGTTCAGTGTCCTATAGTTGCTCATCAGATAAGCAGTGAACAGACTTCTCCAACTCGTAGGAAACATCCCGTAACTCCCTCCTGCAGAAAGCGTCCAATTGTCTGTTGCTTTCCAAAGCATTGTAA
>ERZ773031.701-NODE-701-length-17822-cov-42.449204_pt1 | contig 17822 bp, 13 predicted proteins | sample MGYA00511666_ERZ773031 | MGnify/ENA primary metagenome ERZ773031 (study PRJEB29015, sample SAMEA2738135) | human oral metagenome | biome: human oral; feature: human-associated habitat; material: saliva | place: China | collected 2250 ...
AAGCAGAATTGAGAATCGTCCAAGCAGGCCACTCTTCTTTTGATCCTTCGCTTTCTGAGGCTTTAGTGAAAGCGGTGGAGGATATTAGAAGCAAGTTATAAAGGTTAATAAATGACAATGCCGTCTGAAAAAGTTTCAGACGGCATTTTTTCTATTTACATATTAAATTTAATATCATATTATCATTGCATGATATCAGTTTGAATTTTTTAGAATTTCAATATGAAACCTCTAATTTACTACGCCCATTCTGTGCAAGATGAACTCGGCAATCTTTTGCCTTACGAACATTGGCAAACCTTGCAAAGCCATTTAGTCAATGTTGGGGAAATGGCGGCGGAGTTTGCTCGGGTATTCGGTGCTCAGGAAATTGCCTGCCAGACGGGACGGCTTCATGACTTAGGGAAATATTCGGAAGCCTTTAATCACCGATTGCATGGCGGCCCATCAGTTGATCATGCTACTGCCGGAGCAAAAATTGCTGTAGAACGTTGGGGAAATGCTATCGGCAAGTTGATGGCATTTTGCATTGCGGGGCATCATGCAGGGCTGGCAAATGGGAGTGGCGAAGGCGATAATCGCCGCACTTTGAAACAGCGTTTAGCCTTGCAATTTGGCGCAGATATTCCCGCTCTCGATAACCTGTGGCAACAAGAAATCAAGCCCCCTCAAAACCTGTCCGCACCGCCACTCAAAGCCGACACGCATCATCCTTTTTTCTCCTACGCCTTCTTCACCCGAATGCTTTATTCTTGCTTGGTGGATGCCGATTATCTCGACACCGAAGCCTTTTATCTAAAGCTAGAAAACAAAGCCGCCGAGCGCGGCGGTTATCCCGATTTAAACGCCTTACAACACAATTTCAATCAATTTATCAACGATTTTAGACGACGTATCGCCCAAGCTCCAGAGCAAACCGAAGCCGAAAAACGCAATGCCGCCTTAAACCGCCTGCGCAGCGAAATTCTCGATCATGCCGTAGAACAAGCGGCACAACCGCAAGGGCTGTTCACGCTCACCGTGCCGACCGGCGGTGGCAAAACCTTCACTTCCATGGCGTTTGCGCTGGAACACGCCAAACGGCAAGGTATGCGGCGCGTGATTTACGTCATCCCGTTCACCAGCATCATCGAACAAAATGCCGCCGAATTTCGCAAAGCCTTTGGCGAATTGGGCGAACAAGCCGTGTTGGAACACCACAGCACCTTCGACGACGGCAAACTGCAAAATGAGGCCACCAAAGACAAATTGCGCCTTGCCTCGGAAAACTGGGACGCGCCAATTGTCGTGACCACCGCCGTGCAATTCTTCGAATCCCTCTTTGCCGACCGCTCTTCGCGCTGCCGCAAACTGCACAACATCGCAGGCTCCGTCATCATCCTCGACGAAGCGCAAATGCTGCCGCTCAATCTGTTGCTGCCCATCATGCAAGCCATCAAAGAATTGGCGCAGAACTATCGTTGCTCTGCCGTCATGTGCACGGCCACCCAGCCAGCCGTGCAAGCTGAAAACGGCTTCTATCGCGGCTTTGAAAACGTGCGCGAAATCGCTCCAAAACCGACCGCACTTTTCGACAAACTGCGCCGCACCACTGTGCAACACATCGGCACACAAACCGACGCCGACCTGCTCGCCAAACTTGCCGAACACCCACAAATGCTCGTCATCGTCAACAACCGTCGCCATGCCCGCAGCCTGTATGACCAAGCCAAACACCTTGACGGCACGTTCCACCTGACCACCTTAATGTGCGCCAAACACCGCAGCCAAAAGCTCGATGAGATTCGAGGTCGTCTGAAAAACGGCGAACCCTGCCGCGTTATCGCCACCTCCTTAATTGAAGCCGGCGTTGATGTGGATTTTCCGCTGGTGATGCGCGCCGAAGCAGGTTTGGACAGCGTTGCCCAAGCCGCAGGACGCTGCAACCGCGAAGGCAAAAGGCCGTCTGAAAATAGCTTTGTATGGATATTCGCGCCCAAAGAACAATGGAAAGCCCCGCCTGAACTTGCCACCCAAGCCGCCGTTATGCGCCTGACCGCCGATGAGTTTTCAGACGACCTTTTATCCACCCAAGCTGTCGCCGCCTATTTCGCCGAGCTTTATCGATTAAAAGGCAGCGAACTGGACAATAAAAAAATCCTGAAAATGCATAACGATACAGGGCAAAGCCTTGATTTCCCATTCCAAACCATCGCCGACAAATTCCGCATGATTGAAAGTCATATGCAGCCGCTGATTATTCCGTTCGATGGTGAGGCCGAAAACCTCATTAGCAGCCTGCACCACGCCGACCATATCGGTGGGTTCTTACGCAAACTGCAACCCTACACCGTCCAAATCCCCGAAAAAGCCCTAGCTGCTTTATATAAAGCAGGGCGTATCGAACCGATTAACGAGAAAAACTTCGGCAAACAGTTTTATACGCTGATTGGATTGGATTTGTATGATGAAGTGGCGGGGCTGAGTTGGGAGGATGCTAATTTCTTAAGAGAGGAGAATTTGATTTTTTAGTTTAAGAAACTTTTAATCCATTATTAAAAATATTTTTGACAAACTTGTAAATTTATTAAAAAGGTAAAACTATGGAACGTTCACATCTTGTACGTATGCGTGTTAGAAATCTTGGCTGTATTGGTAATGAGGGCTTGACAGTTGAATTAGATGATATTGTATGTTTAGTCGGAGCAAATAATGCTGGTAAAACAACAGTATTAAGAGCATATGAATTAGCAGTTCAGCAAGAAAAGTTAGATATAAAAGATTTTAATTGTAATGCAAATGGAAATCCTGCTACGGTAGAGTTATGGATTCATATTCCTGAAAGTGCAGGTAATATTGACGAAAAATGGAAAGAAAAAACTAGTGATGGATTGTTACTAGTCCGTTCTAAGTGGGAATGGCCTTTAGAAGGAGGAAAACCTACAAGAAGCACTTGGGATCCTGATAAGGGAGAATATGCGGATGACGGTAAAGCTGCTGGATTAGATACTGTATTTAATAGTCGTTTGCCTAAACCATTTCGCATAGGTTCTTTAGATAATCCTGAAGAAGAACATAAAAAATTATTAAATCTTGTACTTGAACCAATAATTAATAAATATAAAGAAATTATAGAAAATGAAGAATCTGATTTAAGTAAGAAAATTAAGGAGTTGGAGATATTGGCAAATAATCCTATATCAGAACTTCGTAACGATATTGATAAAATACAGGAGCAAATTAATTCATCCTATTGCAAAGTATTTAGTTCATCAGGAATCCATCTTAACATTGGGATTGGAGATATTGGTTTTGATCCTGCAAAATCTTTGTTATCAGGTTCAAGAATCGATATTTCTGAAACAGGTAACTTTGCCCGTTGGGATCAGCAAGGAACAGGTTCACAGAGAGCATTATTTTGGTCTATTCTTCAGGTAAGATCTGAGTTAAGTAGAGTTTCTGATATACAAAAGGAATTACAAAAATTAGAAAGCAAAAAAGCACAATCTTCGAAAGATAAAGAGAAAATTCAAAAGCTTAAGAGCCAATTATCTCAAGATGGTTCAAGTGATTTCTTTTTGCCAGGGTATATGTTATTGATCGATGAACCTGAGACGGCGTTACATCCTTCAGCTGTTCGTGCAGCGAAAGAACATTTATATAACTTAGCATCTGAAGCAGGCTGGCAAGTCATGTTGAGTACTCATCATCCAGCTTTTGTTGATCCTATAAAAGATCATACAACTATTGTTCGTTTACATCGATTAGATAAGCATTTAGAACCTAATATATATAAATCCGAAACAATTAATTTTAGTGATGATGAACTTGCTAATCTGAAAGCCCTAATGGTTTTTGATTCTAATGTTTCTGAAATTTTCTTTGGAGATAAAGTTATTATCGTTGAAGGAGATACTGAATTTGCTGCTTTTCATGAAATTATGAATAGTAATCCAGAGGATTATCCTGTTAGTCAACGCCCTCTTATTATTAGAGCCAGAGGAAAAGCGACAATTACTATTTTAGTAAAAATTTTATCTCATTTTAAAATTGATTTTTCTGTCTTACACGATATAGATTCTCCTAAAGTTTCGTCTGGCGATAGGTCTAATTCAGCATACTCTATAAATAAAGCAATTTCAGATGCAGTAACTGAGGCACGTGGAGTTGGATTAAAGGTAACTTATCGTTGTTCATGCCCTAATTTTGAAATTCACCATCAAATGGACTTACCATCTAAAGATAAGCCATTTAGAAGTTGGAAAGCTGTTCAAGAACAGGAAGATGTGCGTTCAAGTATAGAATCAATACTGAAAGAATTAATCAGCGTATGCAATGATATTCCAATCAATGATGGCACTAACTATGAAGACACTCTAAAAAATTGGATTGCCCTTAATCATAAACAAGACGAGCCTTGTTACAAATTTTAAAACTGTAAATACGGCTTATGATTCTCCCCTTCTTCGTGAAGGGGCGTGTGTACAAAAAGGAGAACCAAATGAACCAAATCCGCCTACACATTTGGGGCGATTATGCCTGTTTTACCCGTCCGGAGATGAAGGTGGAGCGGGTGTCTTATGATGTCATCACGCCGTCGGCGGCGCGCGGGATTTTGGCGGCGGTGCATTGGAAGCCGGCGATTCGGTGGGTGATAGACCGCATTTATGTGTTAAAACCGATTCGGTTTGAGTCGGTGCGGCGCAATGAGTTGGGTGGCAAGATTTCAGTGGGCAAGGTCAGCGGTGCGATGAAGCGCAAGAGCGTTGCCGATTTATATACGCTGATTGAAGATGACCGCCAGCAGCGCGCGGCGACGGTGCTTAAAGACGTGGCTTATGTGATTGAAGCCCATGCGGTGCTGACGGCAAAAGCGGGGGCGGATGAGACCGTTACCAAGCATATTGAGATGTTCAAACGCCGTGCGAAAAAAGGGCAATGCTTTCAGCAGCCTTGTTTGGGCGTGCGTGAGTTTCCTGCCGATTTTGCGTTGATTGATGAAGGTGAGCCGCTGCCGCCGTCGGCGTTATCGGAAAGCGAGGCAAACCGCGATTTGGGTTGGATGCTGCACGATATTGATTTTGATCACGGCAACACGCCGCATTTTTTCCGCGTGGAAATGAAAGACGGCGTGATTGATGTGCCGCCGTTTTACGCCGAGGAGGTGAAAGCATGATTCTTGCGTCCCTTGCCCGCTATTACCGCTGTTTGGCAGCGGACAACGATGAAATGGGCAACCCGAAAGTGCCGCCTTATGGCTTTAGTGAGGAGAAAATCGGCTGGATTTTGGTGTTGGATAAAGAAGGTCGTCTGAAAACCGTTGTGCCGAATCTGACCGCCGATAAAAAGCCGCAGCCGAAGCTGATGAGCGTGCCGCGCCCTGAAAAACGCACGTCGGGTATCAAACCGAATTTTTTGTGGGACAAAACCGCCTACGCGCTTGGCGTGGAAGCCAATAAAAACAAAGCCGAAGCGAAGGAAAAGCCGTTTACATCGTCTGAAAAAACCTTTGAAGCCTTTAAGCAATACCATCTCGATTTACTGCAAAACAGCGACGATGAAGGCCTCCAAGCCTTATGCCGTTTTCTGCAAGACTGGCAGCCTGCACATTTCTCTGCCGAAAATCTGCCTATCGAAATGCTCGATGCCAACATCGCATTTTCTCTTGAAAAACCGACCGCACTTATCCATAAACGCAAAGCCGCACAAACTTTGTGGGCAGGCTGCCTGAAAAGCGACGAAGCACTCGAAGGTTTATGCCTGATTAGCGGCGACACTGCGCCAATTGCACGGCTGCATCCGGCGATTAAAGGCGTGTTTGGCGGGCAAAGCTCCGGCGGTTCGATTATTTCATTCAATAAAGAAGCCTTTGCCTCTTTTGGCAAAGAGCAAGGCGCAAATGCGCCCGTTTCCGAACAATCCGCCTTTGCCTACACCACCGCGCTAAACTATCTGTTGCGCCGCGAAAATAATCACTGCCTGACCATCGGCGACGCCAGCACGGTCTTTTGGGCGGAAGCGGATGATAACGCAACGGCGCAGGCTGCCGAAGGCTTTTTCGCGCACGTGTTCACGCCGCCGGATGACGAACAAGAAAGCGCCAAAGTTTTCAATGTGTTGGAACAAATGGGCAAAGGTCGTCCGCTGCAAGAAATTGCGCCCGAACTCTCTCCCAATACCCGTTTTTATGTCTTAGGGCTTGCTCCTAATGCTGCGCGGATTTCTGTTCGGTTTTGGCTGGACACCACGTTTGGGCAGTTGGCGGAAAATTTGGCGCAGCATTGGAAGGATTTGCATATAGAACCGTCTGCATGGAAGAAGGGTAAAGAACCTCCCGTATGGCGCATTCTCCTAGAAACGACACCGAAGCGAAAAGATGCGGAGGGTCGTCTGAAAAAATCGGAAAGTAAAGATATTCCGCCGCAACTGGCTGGAGAATATATGCGTTCGGTTTTAACAGGGCGATTTTATCCGAAAACTATGTTGACACGAATGATTGGTCGTATCCGTTCTGATGGATACATTTCCGGTTTGCGTGTTGCCGTAATTAAAGCAGTGATTAACCGTAACAGTTTGTACAGAGAGGAACTTAAAATGGGATTAAATGAAGAAACTCACGATATTCCCTATTGTTTGGGACGCTTGTTTGCCATTATCGAATTGGCGCAGTCTTCCGCATTGGGTGAACTCAATGCTGGGGTAAGGGATAAATTTTACGGCGGTGCATCCAGTTCTCCGCATAGCACTTTTCCCTTATTGCTGGATAACTATCGCACGCATATTTCAGCCTTGAGAAAAGGAAGAAAAGCTAAATGGGTAAAAGGCGATCCCAAAAAACTGGCAAACTGGTTGGAAGGAAAGGTTGGCGAAATTATTGGTGTTTTCGATGCAGAAACACCGTTCCCACGCTATTTGTCGCTGGAAGAGCAAGGACGTTTTGTTGTCGGTTATTACCAGCAACGATTCAAAAAATACAATAAGCAAGAAGACGGTAATATCCCTGAAGATATTGAACAAGCAAATTATTTGGCTGATGAAGCCGATTCTGAAAATGAAGAAAACTAAGGAGCCAGAAAATGTCTGCCATTCAAAACCGCTATGAATTTGTTTACTTTTTTGATGTAACCAACGGCAACCCCAACGGCGATCCCGATGCGGGCAATATGCCGCGTCTTGACCCCGAATCCAGCAAAGGCCTGGTAACTGACGTCTGTCTGAAACGCAAAATTCGTAATTTTGTGGATATGACTTCATCAGGTCAGGCTGGCTATGAGATTTTTGTAAGAGAAAAAGGTGTATTAAACCGTCAAATTGAACGAGCTTATACGGAAAGCGAAGAAGTCAAAGCTAATCTCAAGGCTTGGCAAGAATACGAGAAAAAGCGGAAGAATAAGAAAAAAGGAGGGGAAGGAGAAAATATTTCCAAACCTGAAAAACATTATGAAGACATTGCACGCGATTGGATGTGCGAAAACTTTTTTGACGTTCGTACTTTTGGTGCGGTAATGAGTACAGGGAAGGAAAAAGAAGAAACCGATGAAAATGGTGAAAAAAGCAAGATTGCTAAAAAAGCAGGTCAAGTACGCGGTCCTGTACAATTGGCATTCGCCCAATCTATCGACCCCATTGTACCGTTAGAATTAAGTATTACACGCGTAGCTGTAACTTCTGAAGCAGAAAAAGAAGAGGGGAAAGACACTATGATGGGGCGCAAATATATTGTCCCTTATGCTCTCTATCGCGTACATGGCTTCATTTCCGCTAACCTTGCCTCCCAAACAGGTTTTTCAGACGACGATTTAGCCAAACTCTGGCAAGCTCTGCAACTGATGTTTGAACACGACCGCTCCGCCGCCCGTGGCGAAATGGCAGCACGCAAACTGATTGTTTTCAAACACGACAGTGCACTCGGCAGCCAGCCTGCACATAAATTGTTTGATGCCGTGAAAGTCGAACGCGTAAACGGCGAATCAGGTACGCCGGCAAGCGGTTTTGGCGATTACAAAATCAGCGTGATTTCAGACGGTCTCAATGGCGTAAGTGTAGAAGAATATTTGTAAAAATGTCTGAAAAGATGACCGCTTGTATCGCAGAAGCTGAAAAGGAAAATCAGGATACGCGCCTGATTCCCCTTTCCGCTCTGCAACACTACGCCTTCTGCCCGCGCCAATGCGCGTTGATTCATAACGAGCAGGCGTGGGCGGAGAACTATTTGACCGCGCAGGGCAAGGCGCTGCATGAACGGGTGGATTCGGGTGAGCCGGAAACGCGCAAGGGTGTGCGCTTTGAGCGGACGGTGCATGTGTCGGCGGAGAAGCTGGGCATCAGCGGCGTGTTGGATTTGGTGGAAGTAGAAATGAAAACAGGCCATCTGAAACCCGTGGAATACAAACGCGGCAAGCCCAAACCTGACCCGATGGATGAAATCCAGCTTTGCGCCCAAGGCTTGTGCTTGGAAGAAATGACGGGGCAAACCATCTCTGAGGGCGCGCTGTGGTATATGCAAACCCGCCACCGCGTCCCCGTCGTGTTTTTAGACGACCTGCGCGCCCAAACACTCGCCACCATCGCCGCTGTGCGCGAACTCCTAAACAGCGGCCAAACCCCGCCGCCCGACTACGGCAAACGCTGCAAAGCCTGCTCGTTAGCGGAGATTTGCCAGCCGGAATTGTTGGGGAAACGGGATAGGAGTGTGGGGTATGTGGAGGGGTTGTTTGGGGAGTAAGTTGTAGATTTTCAGATGATATTTTTTTTTAAAAACAGCTATAATTGGCTAAAATTTTCTTTTATAGACAGGTCATAATGTGATGAAACCTATTTTAAAATACCGTGGTGGAAAATCAAAAGAACTATCAGAAATTTTACCATTTATTCCTAATTTCACGGGCAGATATATCGAGCCGTTTTTAGGTGGTGGAGCAATGTTTTTTGAGTTAGGAAAAAAGAATTCCATTATTAACGATATTAATGAAAAATTAATTTCTTTTTATGTTAATCTTCAGTCGCATCATCAACAAGTACGCAAAGAATTGGAAGAATTGCAGTGTATTTATGAAACTAATAGGGAAAAATTTGAGTATTTAAAAAAATTAGCTCCCGATTCAAGAGCGCAAGATGATAATGAGGACCTCTATTATAAAATGAGAGAAATGTTTAATGGTGATTTATTAATGGAATATAATCCAGCTACTATTTATTATTTTATTAATAAAACGTCTTATTCGGGGATGATTCGCTATAATGCACAAGGAAAGTTTAATGTACCTTATGGGAGGTATAAAAATTTTAATACTAAATTAATTACTGATGAGCATATTGAATTATTAAAAAATACAGAAATTTATAATTCTGACTATTCTGAAATTTTTAATAAAGCTAATTCTAACGATTTTATATTTTTAGATCCTCCATATGATTGTGTATTTAATGATTATGGAAATATAGAGATGGATAGTGGCTTTTCTGAAGAAATGCACCGAAAGTTAGCAGAAGATTTTAATAATTTGCATACTCCTGCTTTAATGGTAATTGGCAAAACACCATTAACAGAAGAGTTATATGGTTCTCGTATTGTTCACGAATACGAAAAATCGTACGCCGTAAATATTAGAAATCGTTTTAAATCAGAATCTAAACATATTTTAGTGAGGAATTAGAATGGCATCACTATCTAAAAGTAAGCATCTTTTTGGATTTACTTCACCGAGAACATTGGAGAAAATTATTCCCGAACTGAGGTTGTTAGATGAAAAATTTAAAGGGAAAAAATGGAATACACAAACACAGATTAAATTTTTTGATACTTTATTTTTATCTAATTTTTATGAAGGGGAGAAAAGGCCAACAGATCCAGCTTTAGCAGCTAGAGATCGAATTACACGTGCACCCAAAGCACTTGGTTTTATTCAATTAACACCAGAGATTAACTTAACCAAAGCTGGCAAACAGCTTATTTCAGAGAAAAGATTAGATGAAATTTTTACCAAACAATTATTAAAATTTCAATTACCATCTCCTTACCACACTCAATCAAATACCATTGAATTTAATGTTAAACCTTATTTAGAGTTGTTGCGCCTCATTAAGGAGTTAGGTTCTATTTCTAAGCTAGAAATAGCCCTATTTTTCTTACAGCTAACAAACTTTAATAAATTTGATTTTATTAAAAATAAGATTCTTTCTTTTAGAGAACGTGGGAAAGAAAAAAGAACAAGCTGGAGAACTTTTGTTTCGGGTGAGTTTGTTGCAGAAATAAAAGAGATATTTCATCATGAGATTGTTAATAATCAATTTTACACACGAGAAAGTGAATACTCTACTTTTGAAAAATTCATAAAAACAAAAGAAAGTAATATGCGCGATTACGCAGATGCTTTTTTTAGATATATCCGTGCAACTGAGTTGGTTACAATTGACTCTAAAACTATGAGAATTAAGATTTCACCATCTAGAAAAGATGATGTAAATTTTATTTTGGAAAATATTGATAGACATCCAATGCATTTTGATAGTGTAAAGTCATTTCAAAATTATCTATTTGATCCTGACTCATTAAAACTATTTTTAGATAATAAAGATAGACTAATTGATAAGATAAAATTTTTATCAGCTGAACAAGTAGTATTAGAAAGTAAGACTATTGATGAGTTAAAAGACGATTTGGTTGCGCTAGAAACTGAGCGAAAGAATAAATTTGTAAGCAATAATATAATTAAATTAAAAGAAAATAAATTAGATGATTTGAATGATATTTATCTTATATTCAATAAAATTATTGATAAAGAGGTTCCTGATGCCCCCTTGTTTCTTGAGTGGAATGTTTGGCGTGCTTTTGCTGCTTTAAATCACACTAAAGAAATTGCTGGGAATTTTATTTTTGATTTAGATGGCATGCCACTTAATACTGCTCCAGGAAATAAGCCGGATATTGAAATTAATTATGGGGATTTTTCCTGCATTATTGAAGTAACAATGTCTCGTGGTGAAACTCAATTTAATATGGAAGGGTCGTCTGTTCCCCGGCACTATGGTGATTTGGTTAATAAATTACAGCATAACAAAGCATATTGTTTTTTTATTGCGCCTAAAATATCAGAAGCAACAAAGGCATTCTTTTTTAATCTGAATAAAATGCATACTAAAAGGTATGGTGGAAAAACTAAAATTATTCCTATGGATTTATATAGTTTCATTGAATTTTTCCGAGTTGGAATTGCAAAACAATTTTCACAAGTTTCTATTTTAGAAAACTGGTTGGAGCAACAATGGCTCTATAACCAAGAGGCAGAGGATGAAGATATTTGGTTTAGACGGATTCAAGATGGTATTCAGAATTGGATTTAAATATCTAATGGGCTAAAAATTTCCATTATTTATTGAGCCCGTTTGAAGGGCTAGTTACTTTTTCAGACTGTCTAAACTACGTTCAGAGGACGCGAGCGGAACACAGTTGCTACAAATAAGTGTAGATATTCCCTAAAACCTTTCAGAAAGGAATTTAAAAAATTTTGATTTAAAAATAAAAAATATATTAAAAATACGAGGATTTCAACCATGCGCAAACTACAAAACACGCTCTACATTACCACTCAAGGCAGCTATCTGCATAAGGAGCGGGAGACGTTGGTGGTGGAGCAGGAGCGTAAGAAGGTGGCGCAGTTGCCGGTGCATTCCATCGGACATATTTTCTGTTTTGGGAATGTGCTGGTGTCGCCGTTTTTGCTGGGGTTTTGCGGTGAAAATAATGTGAATTTAGCGTTTTTTACCGAAAATGGGCGTTATTTGGGGCGGCTTCAGGGGTGGCAAAGCGGCAATGTGCTGCTGCGTCGGGCGCAGTATCGGGTGTCGGAGCAAAATCCCGTGCCGATTGCGCGCAATATCATTGCGGCGAAGATTCAGGCGAGTAAGCGGGTGCTTCAGCGGCAGATTCGCAATTACGGCGAGAATGCAGCGATTCAAAGTGCGGTCGATGCTTTGAACATTTCGCTGCGGCAGTTGAAGGGCGCGGCGGAGCTGGACGTGGTACGCGGCATTGAGGGCGATGCGGCGGCGCGGTATTTCGGCGTGTTCGGGCAGCTTTTGAGTGAAAAAAGCGGTTTTTCTTTTGACGGGCGCAACCGCCGTCCGCCCAGAGACGGAGTGAATGCGCTGTTGTCGTTTGTGTACAGCATCTTGGGCAAGGACATCAGCGGCGCGCTGCAAGGCGTGGGGCTGGATCCACAGGTAGGTTTTCTGCACGCCGACCGACCGGGACGCGACAGTTTGGCGCAGGATATTTTGGAAGAATTCCGCGCGTGGTGGGCGGACAGATTGGTGCTTTCCTTGATTAATCGCGGGCAAATCAAACCGCAGGATTTCGTTACCGAGGCAAGCAGCGCGGTTAGCTTAAAAGCGGATGCGCGTAAGCTCTTGTTCCAAGCCTTGCAGGCAAAAAAACAGGAAAAAATCGTTCATCCGTTTTTGGGTGAAGAGGTGGAAATCGGGCTGCTGCCGTATATTCAGGCAATGCTGTTAGCGCGGCACTTGCGCGGAGATTTGGCGGAATATCCGCCGTTTTTGATGAGATAGGTTCGCAGGTCGTCTGAAAACGGGTTGGATGTTTTCAGACGACCTCTAAAGCAGCCTGCACATGGGAATACAAAATGCTGATGCTGATTACTTACGATATTTCGCTGGAAGACGCAGAAGGACAGGCAAGGCTGCGGCGCGTGGCGAAGTTGTGTCTGGACTATGGCGTGCGCGTGCAGTATTCGGTGTTCGAATGCGACATCGCGCCCGACCAGTGGGTTGTTTTAAAAGACAAACTCTTGAAAACCTACAACCCTGAAACCGACAGCCTGCGCTTTTACCATCTGGGCAGCAAATGGCGGCGCAAAGTAGAGCACCACGGCGCGAAACCGGCGGTCGATGTGTTTAAGGATACGTTGATTGTGTGAATCGCTAACCTGTTGTTCTCATGAAAATGTGGCAAGATTAGCGAATTAGGATTGTTCTTTAACAATCAGGATATTGCGAATGTGGGTGTAACAGAAAAGGCTGTGTTATACTCGCATTTCTGCTTTTCTTGAGAGTTTAGCGAAATCGGATTTGAGAAACCTGATGGAGCAAGGCTTTTGAGAGAGGCTCCAGCCGCCTTCAGGCGGCTGTGTGTTGAAACATCACGTCAAAATCAGTAATGGGAGAGGTCAACCCCAGCCGCCTTCAGGCGGCTGTGTGTTGAAACGTCAATAACAACGACAGAGCCGTTGTTTTCAGGCCCCAGCCGCCTTCAGGCGGCTGTGTGTTGAAACGGATTTGGTTTCTTGAAGCAGAATTCGGGCGGCCCCAGCCGCCTTCAGGCGGCTGTGTGTTGAAACCGTTGGGTATATGGACATCTTACCGAACACTTAAACCAGCCGCCTTCAGGCGGCTGTGTGTTGAAACAATATGTCATATCGCGCCCTACGCCATTTAACACCCCAGCCGCCTTCAGGCGGCTGTGTGTTGAAACCCCTTGTATGAATCCAGTGAAATAACCGATTGAAACCAGCCGCCTTCAGGCGGCTGTGTGTTGAAACATAGCCGCGTTTTCCTGCTCCAGCTTGTGAATCATCCAGCCGCCTTCAGGCGGCTGTGTGTTGAAACTCGCATTTTGCAAACCCTCTCATTGGCGTGTTTGCCAGCCGCCTTCAGGCGGCTGTGTGTTGAAACAAATCAAAAGACGACAAGTCGTAGGGCTTGCCGTCCAGCCGCCTTCAGGCGGCTGTGTGTTGAAACTTCAGGTTTACCATCGGCAACTGCCCATACTCAGCCAGCCGCCTTCAGGCGGCTGTGTGTTGAAACGGATTAGCCCTCCATACCGGAGCATTAATTTGGCCCAGCCGCCTTCAGGCGGCTGTGTGTTGAAACACGAAGAATGTGTCAGTGACGTGTTGGTTGAATACCCAGCCGCCTTCAGACGGCTGTGTGTTGAAACGGTGTTTGAGATTGACTTATGCCAGCCGACATTTCCAGCCGCCTTCAGGCGGCTGTGTGTTGAAACACTTTCCACGAATCATCGGTAACTGGTTTTTGTGCCAGCCGCCTTCAGGCGGCTGTGTGTTGAAACCTATTAAAAAATAATCCCACGCGTGTGGCGAGCCCAGCCGCCTTCAGGCGGCTGTGTGTTGAAACGTTGGCTGTGATGCCATGATGGCGGTTTGCTTCTCCAGCCGCCTTCAGGCGGCTGTGTGTTGAAACTTTGTCGAATTTATAGACTTCAGGTCTTGCATTTCCAGCCGCCTTCAGGCGGCTGTGTGTTGAAACTGAAAAGGTCGTTTTGAATTTCCCAGATTGTTCGACCAGCCGCCTTCAGGCGGCTGTGTGTTGAAACTGTTTTAGTAATGGGCGGAAAGTCTCAGCAAAATCCAGCCGCCTTCAGGCGGCTGTGTGTTGAAACTTCCTGATCGTCTTTGATTCTTAGTGCTTTCATCCAGCCGCCTTCAGGCGGCTGTGTGTTGAAACTTTAATTTATTTGTTTAAGGGGTAGATATGAAAAAACCAGCCGCCTTCAGGCGGCTGTGTGTTGAAACCACGCACAAATCATGCAGCACGTCATCAAGGAAGCCCAGCCGCCTTCAGGCGGCTGTGTGTTGAAACATGTGGGCGCTTGACAAGCCGATGCACAAAAGCCCCAGCCGCCTTCGGGCGGCTGTGTGTTGAAACACGCACGGCTTTACCGGCTTGATACTTTTCAGAAACCAGCCGCCTTCGGGCGGCTGTGTGTTGAAACCCCCAAAGGGTCAATAGGCTTTTAACAACTTTTTCCAGCTGCCTTCAGGCGGCTGTATGTTGAAACTCTAGCAACTACGAATTCTATGACAACCTATTCCGTCAGCCGCCTTTGGGTGGCTGTATGTTCAAATATCGTCCAAGCAGGCTACTCTTCTTCGGTGTACAGGAAATGGCCTGCCAGATGGGAAAGTTGCATGACTTAGGGAAATATTCGGAAGCCTTTAACCGCCGATTGCATGGTGGCCCATCAGTCGATCATGCTACCGTCGGAGCTAAAATTGCAAAAATGCTTGCTTTATAGAGAATTCCAAAGTATAAGCTGTTGTTTTCTTTCTTAGGCTAAATAACTTTAATTAATGAATTAAAAGGCAAAAATAATGGAAAATAAACAAACCAATTCAACCATCAAATCTCGTGCGGCGGTGGCATTCGCCCCAAATCAACCCTTACAAATTGTGGAAATCGACGTAGAAATGCCACGCAAAGGCGAGGTATTAATTCGTAATACTCACACGGGCGTGTGCCATACTGATGCATTTACGTTATCAGGAAGCGATCCTGAAGGTGTATTCCCTGTGGTTCTTGGGCATGAAGGTGCGGGTGTGGTTGTTGCTGTGGGCGAAGGTGTGTCAAGCGTAAAACCGGGTGATCACGTCATTCCTCTTTATACCGCTGAATGTGGCGAATGTGAGTTTTGTCGTTCAGGTAAAACCAACTTATGCGTTGCGGTACGTGAGACGCAAGGTAAAGGCTTAATGCCGGACGGCACGACGCGTTTTTCTTATCAAGGTCAGCCGATCTATCACTATATGGGCTGTTCGACCTTCAGTGAATACTCAGTTGTTGCAGAAGTTTCACTGGCGAAAATCAACCCAGAAGCGAACCACGAACAAGTATGTTTGCTTGGCTGCGGCATTACCACAGGTATTGGTGCGGTACATAACACAGCAAAAGTACAAGAAGGCGACTCTGTTGCCGTGTTTGGCTTGGGGGCGATTGGTTTGGCTGTCGTGCAAGGTGCGCGTCAAGCCAAAGCGGGTCGCATTATTGCTATTGATACCAATCCTTCAAAATTCGAGCTGGCGAAACAGTTTGGTGCAACTGACTGCTTGAACCCGAACGATTACGATAAACCGATCAAAGATGTGTTGTTAGACATCAATAAATGGGGCATTGACCATACCTTTGAATGTATCGGCAATGTAAACGTAATGCGCCAGGCATTAGAAAGTGCATACCGTGGCTGGGGACAATCCATTATCATCGGCGTAGCGGGTGCAGGCCAAGAAATTTCAACTCGTCCGTTCCAGTTGGTCACAGGTCGTGTTTGGAAAGGCACGGCATTTGGTGGCGTGAAAGGTCGCTCTGAACTTCCGAAAATGGTGGAAGATTCAATGAAAGGCGACATCGAGTTAGAACCGTTTGTGACCCACACAATGACACTTGATCAAATCAATGAAGCCTTCGAGTTAATGCACGAAGGTAAATCGATCCGCTCTGTTATTCATTACTAAGGCCCGCGATGAAACTGATTGAACAACATCAAATTTTCGGCGGTTCGCAACAAGTTTGGGCACATCATGCCCAAACGCTGCAATGCGAAATGAAATTTGCCGTCTATTTGCCGGATAATCAGGAGAATCGACCGCTTGGTGTGATTTATTGGCTTTCCGGTTTGACTTGTACTGAACAAAATTTCATTACCAAATCAGGCTTTCAGCGTTATGCGGCTGAACATCAAGTGATTGTAGTTGCTCCCGATACTAGCCCTCGCGGAGAGCAAGTGCCGAACGATGCTGCTTACGATTTAGGGCAAGGTGCGGGCTTTTATCTTAATGCGACCGAGCAGCCTTGGGCGACGAATTATCAAATGTATGATTATATTTTGAACGAGTTGCCTGGTCTGATTGAGGAAAATTTTCCTACCAACGGCAAATGTTCCATCATGGGACATTCAATGGGTGGACACGGTGCATTGGTATTGGCACTGCGAAACCGAGAACGTTATCAAAGTGTTTCTGCCTTTTCGCCCATTTTGTCGCCAAGCCTTGTGCCTTGGGGAGAAAAAGCCTTTTCTGCCTATTTAGGAGAGGATCGCGAAAAATGGCAGCAATATGATGCCAATTCGCTCATCCAACAAGGCTATAAAGTGCAAGGTATGCGCATTGATCAGGGCTTGGAAGATGAGTTTTTGCCAACACAATTGCGTACCGAGGATTTTATCGAAACCTGTCGTGCGGCAAATCAACCGGCCGATGTGCGCTTCCACAAAGGCTATGATCATAGCTATTACTTCATCGCCAGTTTTATTGGTGAGCATATTGCCTATCATGCGGCATTTTTGAAGTAAACCAAAGAAGTGATTCGTGAATCGAACAAACGTTGGAGTGAACGTTAATTTTTCATGTTAACGAAAATAAAAGGCATCAATCTGATGCCTTTTATTTTTATAAATAATAAAAAGTTCTATTAAAATTAGCTACTTCCTAGAATCAGCATAAGGAGGCCTTTGCAAAACCTCCTTGCTCACTCTACTTAAATATCTCCCCATTCCAATCCAAATCGCTGTAAATATTTCCTCAATCGGTCGCTGTCATTAACTTTTGCCCTTTCTGTTCGGGAGACGTTAAACAATGCACGGCCGGCGGCGGCCATGTTGGGGTGTTTGCGGCATTCGTCGATAACGTGTTGCAATTGTAGCTTGTCGAATAAATCCAATGTGTCCCAATCGACTTTATCGGGATAGTCTTGTATTTTTTCAGACGGCCTTTTATGTAGGAGACCGTCTGAAAAGGGTTCTTCCGACCATAACCATTTGAGGCGTTCGATTTCGGCTTGGACTTGTTCTACCTGTATCCTGCCTTGTGGCGCGAGTGTGGCCAGGCGCATGATGCTGGCGGCGAGGTCGCGGAAGTTGCCGCGCCATGGTGCTTGGTTGGAGTGGGCAAAGTCAAGGTAGACGGATAGGGCTTCTTTGTTGAAGCGGGTGGTTCGGCCGAGTTCTTGTGAGGCTAGGGCGAGCTGGTGTTCGACGTTGGGCTCGATGTCTTCGCGGCGGTTGGCGAGTGCGGGCAGTGGGTAATTCCAGATGT
>ERZ773031.706-NODE-706-length-17776-cov-7.865075_pt1 | contig 17776 bp, 12 predicted proteins | sample MGYA00511666_ERZ773031 | MGnify/ENA primary metagenome ERZ773031 (study PRJEB29015, sample SAMEA2738135) | human oral metagenome | biome: human oral; feature: human-associated habitat; material: saliva | place: China | collected 2250 ...
CACCACTAGTTGAAGAGTCTCCTCCTTTTAGCATAGCAAACGCTATTGAATTTGTTCCATTTACAGTTATAGTTCCTTTATTAATTCCTACACCATAATTAGTTCTATCAGTACTTTCTAATAAATTATCTATTAAATTTGAATCAAATACAGACTTATAAGATTCACTCTTAACAACAAAACCATAGTTAGAGTCTCCATTAACTACAACATTAGCACCTTCATTTGCTGTTATAGATCCAGATCTTTTTAATTGTCTACCAGTTGTTTCAACTCCATTTAATTTCCCATCATTCAATTCTTCTTTACTATCACCAACTAATAGACCTATACTCTTTGTTGCATGTTCTCCAACAGTTATAGTTCCACTACCAGTAGCTGCTCCAGTTGAAGCTCCTGTTACTCCAAAAGGTCCAAATTCTACAGTTTTTGTACCTATATCAGCTGTAGCTGTTCCACCATAAGTACCTGTTTCTCCTTTTAATACAGGCCTCGTTGGTACTCCTGCATAAATTCCTACTGCATTTTCAACAAGAGTAGTGCTTGTCCCAATATTTTGATTATTTCCTTGAGTTACAGCTGTTGTTCCTATATTGATTTTTCCTCCAACTTTAACTTCTTGTATTTCATGTAATATACCAACCCCAACACTCTTATCCCCATTTATGTTGATGTCTCCTGAATTATATATTCCACTTGTCCAACCAGAATCTCCTGAAGCTGAACGTCCTATTTCTCCTCCTGGAAGAGTAGCAGCTCCTGCCAAATTTCTTTGTGCTCGTAAATTAGCTGCTTTTTTATCTAGTGCACCATTTAATAAAACAGTATCTAATGTACTAATACCTGGATTAAATACAGTAATAATACCAAAACTTCCAGTAGATGCTATATTAATATCTTTTTGGTTATCAGCCTTCATCAGTACTTTTCCTCTTCCTGAAGTACCTGAAGGAACAGTTGCAGTACCTATTCTAACAAAATAATTTCCATTTACAGAATACAAATGATTCCAATCTGGTTGCCAATCATGAGGATCTTCTGGTTTTAATTGCATAGCTGCACTTTCTGGAGCTTTTAAAGAAATAGTTCCACTATTTATCATATGGGTCATAGTAGTGTTATTAGAAGAATCTACATTAGAAAAACCAAAGGCTACTTGTTGTCTACTACCATTAACATATTCTCCATTTATAGTACCTGAATTTTTAACAGTTGTCATTGCTGGAGATGTAGCACTTCCTTGGTGTGTTCCTTGTAAATCTATTCCCATATTTTGACTAGCTTTTAAATTAATTGTTCCATTCATATCAAAAACAAATCCATTTAAAGATTCATCAATAACTATAGCTCTGTTATCAGATGCTGTAACATTAATTATTGTTGAATTTAAAGTTTGAGTCCCACTGCTTCCTCCATTAAGTGTAATATAGTCTCTATTTCTTGACTCTGTTACAGTTATAGGACTGGTATTTTGTAAATTTGTTAATAAAGTAGATATGTTACTATTCCCAGATGCATAATGACTAGCAGAATTTATAGAAGGTGCAACAGAAAAAGCCACAGGTGTTGGTGGTTCAACACTTGGTGGTGTTACAGTTACTTCTCCAGGTGAAGTTATACTCATAGCTGTTACAGTTGGAGCTGCAACATTAACACTTACAGTTGGTGCTGCTGGTGCACTAGGCTTATTTACATTAACACTTATTGTTGGTGCACTTGGTGCATTTGGTGCTGTTATGCTTAAAGCCTCTATTTTAATTTGTTTTATTTCAGGTAATTTTATTGTTGGAGCTTCTTCTGGTTTAGTTATATAAGGATTTACTGATAATCCTTGTGGCTCCTTCAATTCAAATTTTGGTGGATCAATATTTAGTGGATCTTTTTCTATTTTCTTAGGGTTTACCTTTGCAAATATTTCAACATCAGTTGGTTTTTCTTTTACATATCTAAGATCTACTAAACCATAACTATTTTTTCCATTAACTGATGAATATATAGAGCTATTTTTTGGTACAGTACTTCCTGATAGGCTTGATGAAGAACCTATTCCTCCAGGTTGTCCAACGATTAATGGAGCTCCTTGTGGTCTTTCACTTGCTTCCCCATCACTTGCATTTATTGTTTTCCAATCATATCTTGTATAATAACTTTCAAATCTATAACGTATGCTTTTATCTCCTGTTCCTCTTTCTCTACCATGAAGATCAGTGAAAAGATATCCTATCCCAAATTGCCAAGATGCCCAAGGAGATTTTACAACTTGATTTCCTTGTTCCATTAATTGAATTAATTCCAATCTTAAAGCTTCTATAGACTTCTTATTTTCTAATCTGACCCCTTTTATTTTATCTTGTAGATTATCTACAGAATCTTTAATTCCCTCTCTTGTTACTACTCCTGTATAATTAGCTGTATTTAATTCAGTGTTTACATCTGCTGAAAAAGCATTTAAACCCATCATTAAAAACAAAATTGCCAGTCCTATTGAGTATTTAACACTTTTGTATCTCTTTGCAATAGAACGCAAATCTTTTTCAATTTTCTGCAAATTCCTATTCAAATTTCTCTCCTCCTATTAATTAATTCTATTTAACTCTGTATAGACGAATTATAGCTTTTTATTACAGTTTTGTCAATATTTTGAATATTTTTTCATTTTATTTTAAAATAGATACAAAAAATACCATTGATTTTTGTCAATGGTATTTGTAATTATTACAATTTGATTTGATTTTTATTTTGTTTTTTATTTTGTTTTTACTTCTTGGTTATTTTTATACATTGCTTGTTCAACAACTTTTCCATTTTCATCGTATCTTTTAACAAGCCCTTCTACTGAACCATGTAGATATGGTATTTCTATTTCTAATTTTCCTTCTTCAGAGTAACCTTTCATTAATCCTTCTTCCTTATCATTTTTGAAAGTTACTTGGCTTAATAGTCTTCCATTTGGATAATATTTTTTAGAAAGTCCTTCTCTTTTATTATTAACATAATTTGTTTCATACTCTAACTTTCCATCTTTATTATATCGTTTTACTAAACCAGTAACAACATCATTTTGATATGGAGCTTCTATAATTAATTTTCCTTCTTCTGAATAATGTCTTTCAATACCATTTCTTAAATCATTTTTATTAGTTACTTCAAACTCTAATTTTCCACTTGGATAATAGGCTCTTTCTACACCTTCCTTAAGACCATTTATATAGTTTTCTTCTTTTTTCACTTTTCCATCTTCACTATATACAAATGTCTTACCATTTAATTTTCCATCTTTAACTTCCAAAGTAGCTTCTACTCTTCCATTTGGATATTTCTTCTCAACTACACCTGTAAATGGTGTTTGTTGCCCTTTAAGATATACTTTTTCTTCTTTAACTTCAATTCTTTCTACAGCAACTTTTTCTGCTGAAAATACTGCAATAGAAAGTAATATGAATAAGCTTGCTAATATTTTTTTCATTAGTCCTCCTATTTTCTTATTTCTCCATTATATTTATCTTTGATTAGCTCTAAAATAGCAGTCATAGCTTTATCTATGTCTTCATCTGTAAGAGTTCTATTTTTATCTCTTAAAACTATACTCATAGCAACAGATTTCTTATCTTTATCAATTTTATCTCCTGAATATACATCAAAGATATCTATTTTTTCAATAAGATTAACTTTCTTTTTAATTTCTTTAACCATTTCTCCAACTAAAACAGATCTATCTAAAGTTATAGCTAAGTCTCTTAGTACTTCTGGATATTTACTTATTGTTTCATAGTTTACTTTTATCTTAATGTATTTTAGTAAACTTGTTAGATTAAGTTCTGCAAAGAATACTTTTTCTCTTTTTATTCCAAAATAATTTACTAAGTTAGGGTGAAGCTCTCCAAAAACTCCTATAACATCTTCTCCTATTTTTATTTCAGCACTTGCTCCTGGGTGGAAGTTTTTGTTATTAGTCAATCTTGTTAAAGAATATTTTGTAACATTTAATCTTTCTAGTAAAAATTCTAAGTATCCTTTTAAATCATAGAAACTGTAGTCTGATTTAGATTGGTTCCATAGATTCTTTTCTTCTCTACCAGATAAGATTAAAGCTATTTTTAAATCTTCAATAGCAAGACCATTTTGTCCTTCTCCTAGTTTTTTAAATGTTTTACTTATTTCAAATAGTTTTAAATCTGTTTGATTTCTATTTATGTTATCTCTAACATTAGCTATTAAACTATATAGTAAAGTTGGTCTCATAACAGCCATATCTTCACTTAAAGGATTTTTTATTTCTATAACTTCTTCACCAAAGTTAAATAATTCTTTTGTGAATTTAGGTATGAAACTATAGTTTATAACTTCATTTAATCCTAATTCTTTTAGAATTTCTCTAACTATTCTTGAAATCTTGAAGTTAGTGTTTTCTTCTCCAGATTCTATTGACATCACAGGCATTTTAGCTTCTATATTGTCAAATCCATACATTCTAATAACTTCTTCATAAATATCTGCAGGTCTTGTTAAATCTGCTCTATAACTAGGTGGAATTAAAAGCATAGTTCCATCTCCTAGTGGTTTCAACTCGATATCTAGATGAGTTAATATTTTTCCAACTTCTTCATATGTTAAAGTTTTTCCTATGAATTTATTTAATTTTTCTAAATTCAATGATATTTCTGCTCTCTTAGGTTTTTCTACATATTTATCTATGACTTCTGAAAGAACTTCTCCTTCAGCAACTTCAGCAATTAAAGAAACAGCTCTATTCATAACAGTAGCTAGATTTTCTATATCCATTCCTCTTTCATTTCTATATGCAGAATCTGTAAAAATTCCTAAATCTCTTGACTCTCTTCTGATGTTTTCAGGTGTGAAATAGGCAACTTCAACAAAGATATTTTTAGTATCACTATCTATTTGAGTGTTTTGTCCTCCTATTACTCCTCCAATTGCTATAGCTTTTTCATCATCAGCTATTACAAGTTCTCCATTTTTAAGAACTCTTTCAACTCCATCAAGAGTTGTTATTTCTTCATTTTCTTTAGCAGCTCTTATTGTGATATTTCCTTCTACCTTATCTAAGTCAAAAGCATGCATAGGTTGGTTATATTCAAACATTACAAAGTTTGTAACATCAACTACGTTATTTATAGGATTTAATCCCATAGCTCTGATTCTAGTTTTTAACCATTCAGGTGATTCTTTTATTTTAACATTCTTTATTACTCTACCTAAATATCTTTTACATCTTTCTTTATCTTCTATATTTACTTTTATTACTGTATTTATAGATTCAATAGTTTCTGCTATTTCTATAACAGGGTATTTAACCTTTCTATTATAGTAAGCAGCAACTTCTCTTGCTATACCTATATGAGATAGACAATCTGGTCTATTAGGAGTGATTTCAAGTTCAAATATTACATCATTTAATCCTGCATACTCTCTATATTCTTTTCCTATAGGAGCATCTTCAGGAAGTATTATTATTCCTTCACTTTCTTTTGCAAGCCCTAACTCCGCTTCTGAACATAACATTCCAAATGATTCTACATCTCTTATTTTACTCTTTTTTATTTTAAAGTTTCCAGGTAAAACTGCTCCTATCTTAGCAACAACTACCTTATCATTTAATTTATGATTTGTTGCACCACAGATTATTTGTAAAGGTTCTTCTTCTCCCACATTTACTTTTAATAGAGTTAATCTATCAGAATTTGGATGTTTATCAAATTCAACTATTTGCCCTATTACAACATTTCCTAAATCTTTTCCTTGGATATCTATAGCTTCAACTTCTTGTCCTATCATAGTTAAGGCATTAGCTATTTCTTCCACACTTTCTTTTATATCCACATATTGTTTTAACCAATTTAATGATATTAACATTATATATTCCCTCCAATTTTTTTAAACAATACAACGCTCTGAGACAAAACATATATTTTACTTAAATTGTTTTAAGAACCTCATATCATTTTCAAAAAATGCTCTCAAATCTCCAATACCGTGTCTAAGCATAGTTACACGTTCTATACCTACCCCAAAGGCAAAACCATTCACTTCATCTGGATTAAGTCCCACATATTTTAGAACTTCTGGATCTACCATTCCACAACCCATTATTTCTATCCAACCACTATCTTTACATAGTCTGCAACCTTCTCCATGACAAATCATACATTCAACGTCAATTTCAGCACTAGGCTCTGTGAATGGGAAGAAATGAGGTCTAAATCTTACTTTTCTATCTCCAAAAACTTCTTTTACGAAGTGAGTTAATATTCCTTTTAAATCTGCGAAAGATATATCTTTTCCAACAACTAAACCTTCCATTTGATGGAACATAGGTGTGTGAGATATATCATAGTCTGGTCTGTATACCTTACCAGGACAAATCATTCTAAATGGAGTACCGTGTTCAAGCATATATCTTATTTGAACTGGTGATGTTTGTGTTCTCAACACAATAGAATCATTTAAATAGAATGTATCTGTTAAATCTCTTGATGGATGAGTTTTAGGAATATTCAAAGCATCAAAATTGTATTCAACAGTTTCTATTTCTGGGCCATCAACTATATCGAAGCCCATTTTTGAAAAGATATTTTTCATAAGCTCCATAGTTTCATTGATAGGATGTATTGTACCATAGTTATATTTTGTTCCAGGTAAACTGATATCAATTATTTCACTTTCTAATCTTTCATTTAATTCTTTTTCTTTTAAAGCCTTATTTTTTTCATCTAATAAATTACTTATTTTTTCTTTAACTTCATTTATTATTTGTCCAATCTTAGGCCTTTCTTCTGCTGTAAGGTCTTTCATTTTCTTAGATAAGTCTGTAAAGATTCCTTTTTTTCCCATATAGTTTACTCTAATTTCTTCAAGTTTTTGAAGAGTCTTAGATTCTTCTATACGTTTTTGTATTTCTTCCTTAACTTTTAGAATTTCTTCTTTCATTTTACCAATTTCCTCCATTTATAACTGTAATTGTTTGTGAAACAATTGTATATTACCATCTTTTAAAATAATAAGGCCATATCTTCCATCTTCTGTCGCTCCTGGATTAAAAAGTATCTCATCTTCATAATATTCTATATATGGTTTATGAGTGTGACCAAAGATAACAAGATTAGCTTTTAATTTTTTAGTCATCTCTTTTATAGAATTTAGACTTCTTTTTACATCATAAAGATGTCCATGAGTTAAAAAAAACTTTTTTCCTTCTATTTCAAAAATATTTTCTTCACTATGACTTCTTTCAAAAAAATCACAGTTTCCTTTTACCATATAGTAAGTAGCTTCTGGATGGACATAGCTAAGATCATCTATGTCCCCTATCCCATCACCAGCAGCTATAACTATATCAGGTTTTTCTTTTTCAAAAATTTTTAGAGCCTTATCAAAATATGAATGTGAATCCGATAAGACTAGAATTCTCTTCATTTTTTTCTCCAATCTAATCTTCTAATTCTTCTTCTTCTTTTTTAATTTTTGTGATTGCTGCAACTTTTTCTTCATCTGCAACCTTCATTATTCTAACACCTTGTGTTGCTCTTCCAATACGAGATATTTCACTTATAGAAGTTCTGATAACTATTCCATTAGAAGTTATACACATAAGTTCTTCATCTTCAGTAACTTCAAGTACTGAAACAACTTTACCTGTTTTTTCACTTGCCTTTAAGTTTATAACTCCTTTTCCACCTCTGTTGTATTGAGGGTATTCATCAAGGCTAGTTCTCTTACCATAACCATTTTCAGTTATAGTTAAAATATCTGTCTCAGGATTTTTAATAAGCATAGCTGACACAACTGCATCTCCTTCTCTCAGAGTTATAGCCTTAACTCCTTGAGTACTTCTTCCTGTAGGTCTTATTGTATCAGTTAAGAATCTTGTACAATATCCATCATGAGTTGCTATCAATATTTCTTCCTTAGTTACATCTTCTATTAGACCAACGAAGATAATATCGTCATCTTCTTTGATTTTTATAGCTATTAAACCTGAATTATTGATATTTTTAAATTCTCCTAAAGAAGTTTTCTTTATTAAACCATTCTTAGTTATAAAGACAATTTCTTTTTCTGGAAGGAATTCTTTTATTACTATAGTGTCACTTACTTTTTCACCTTCTGAAAGATTTATTATATTGCTTAATAATCTTCCTCTTGATTGTTTAGATAAATCAGGTATTTCATAAGCTCTTATATTATATACCTTTCCTTTATCAGTAAATATCATCATAGTATCAAGAGTTGAAGCTGTTATTATCTTTTCAGCATAGTCATCATCAATAGTGTTAAGGGCTGATACTCCTCTTCCACCTCTTCTTTGTGCCTTATACTTACTTGCTTCTATTCTCTTTACATATCCTTTATTAGTATATGTGATGATAATTTCTTCATCTTTAATTAAATCTTCAGGAAGAATTTCCATTCTTTCTTCTTCGATTTGAGTTCTTCTCTTATCATTATATTTTTCTTTAAGTTCTAATAATTCTTTTTTCATTATTTCATAAATCTTAGAATTGTCAGCTAAAACTTCTCTCAATTCTTTTATTAAAGCTTCAATTTCTTTATATTCATTATCGATTTTTTCTCTTTCCAAACCTGTCAATCTTTGTAATTTCATATCAAGTATTGATCTAGCTTGAATATCTGTAAATCCATATTTTTCAATTAATTGTTCTCTTGCAACTGTACCATCAGAAGATGCTCTAATAAGTTCAATTATTCTATCAATATTTTCTAAAGCTATTTGATATCCTTTTAAAATATGAGCTCTTTTTTCTGCTTTATCTAAGTCAAATGCTGTTCTTCTTGTAATAACTTCAAATCTATGTTTGATATATTCATTTAACATTTCTTTTAGATTTAAAACTCTAGGTACATTATTTACTAGAGATAGCATTATAACACCAAATGTATTTTGTAAATCTGTATATTTATATAGCTTATTTAGAACAAGTTCAGGTTCTTCACCTTTTTTAACTTCAATTACTATTCTTATTCCTTCTCTGTTTGACTCATCTCTTAAGTCTGAAATTTCAGTTATTTTCTTTTCTTTAACTAAATTAGCTATTTTTTCGATTAGATTAGCCTTATTTAATTGATATGGAATTTCACTTACTATTATGTTAGCTTTTCCATTCTTTTGCTCTTCTATATCTACTTTTCCTCTTACTTTTATCTTACCTCTACCTGTTTTATATGCTTCTATAATTCCAGCTCTACCGTCTATTATAGCTCCTGTTGGAAAATCAGGCCCTTTGATATAGTTCATAAGTTCTAAGATTTCTATATCTTTATTATCTATCAAAGCAAGAATACCATCAACTAACTCTCCTAAGTTATGAGGAGGTATGTTAGTTGCCATACCAACAGCTATTCCTATTGCTCCATTAAGAAGTAAGTTAGGTAATTTTGCTGGTAATACTGTAGGTTCATCTAAGGAATCATCGAAGTTCTTTCTCCAATCTATAGTATCCTTATCGATATCTTCTAATAGTTCAGCAGTTATTTTTTCCATTCTTGCTTCAGTATATCTCATTGCTGCCGCTGAGTCTCCATCTATAGACCCAAAGTTTCCATGTCCTTCAACTAAAAGATATCTATAGTTGAAATCTTGTGCCATTCTTACCATTGTTCCATAAACAGCTGAATCTCCATGAGGGTGATACTTACCTAAAACTTCCCCAACGATTCTGGCAGATTTTTTAAATGGCTTATCGTTCGTCATGCCGATACAAAAAGTCTATTAAATAAAAAATAAACTAATATTATGTTGACTATTACTAAATCAACTTTCTTTTTCAATGAGTTCTATTTTGCTATTGAAAATACTTCAATAAGCTACTTTAGCTTTTATAACTCTCCAAAGACTTTGCTATATATAATATAGCTGTTCCTGTGTATCGTACAGTACATTTTTATATTTATTATATGCCTATTAACTAATTTTATAATTAGCTAGATTTAATGAAGCATTGTAATCTCTATCTATTGTAAGCCCACAAAATTCACAATGATATGTTCTATCACTTAATCTTAAATCTTTTTTGATAGCTCCACAATGTGAACATTTTTTTGAACTTGGATAAAGTGTTGGTACTCTCTCTAACTCTATTCCATATAATTTACATTTATATTCTATAAAACTTATAAATCTATAAAAACTTTGTTCTGATATTGCCTTAGAAAGATGCTTATTTTTTAATATATTAGTTACTCTTAATGTTTCTATAACAATCTTTGATGGTTTGGTTTTCACTATCTCTGTTGTTACTTGATGAGTATGATTGACTCTAATATTTGTTAAAGTTCTATTTATTAATTTTATCTTTCTTTCTAATTTAATAATATTTTTAGTTTTTACAAATTTTTCTCCATTTTTGTTCATAAGATATTTTTTACTAACTTTTCTTTGTAATCTTTTTAATCTCTTTTTTAACTTTCTTACTCTTTTAGTTTTATTAATATTCTTATAAACTTTTTCATTAGAACAAGTTGCTAAATTTTTTATTCCTAAATCTATTCCTATTATAGAGTCATTAAGCTCAGTTTTATGTATTTCTATTTTTCTAGTAAAACCTATATACCAATATTTACCATCATAACTAATATGAGGATTAAGATAATGTTTTTCTTCTATTAATAACTCTGGTAATGGTTCAGCAGTTTTAATATTTCCTAATTTTTCACATTGAACACCATTTTGAGTTTTCTTCATAGATTCATAATTTACATAAAAACTGATATTACTTTTTCTATTTTTATGTTTAGGAAAACTTGCTTTTTTATCAAAGAATTTTTTATAAGCTAGGCATAAATCTTTCACTGCTTGTTTTAGGACATTGCTTCCAACTTCGCATAGCCATTTGAAGTCTTCCTCCTTCTTCAGCTTAGTCATTTCTCTTCTTAAAACTTTATCGTTTATAAACTTATTGCCTTTTTTATGATTGTCAATTTGTTTATCCAAAGCCCAGTTATATATGAACCTCGAACAGCCAGCTGATTTCCATAATAATATTTCTTGTTCCTTTGTAGGTTTAAGTCTTATCTTTGTACCTATAAATGTATAAACTGTACTATCCATATATACACCTCACTTTTATTTTTTTTGATGTATATATTTTACACTAATTTTGTTGAAAAATCAATTTATTTTTATTCATTTTAATAGATTTTTTGTGTATTCACTTTAAGTCGCAACTCTTAAAGCAGTCTTTCTCTCACGAGTAGACTTCTTATGCTTTCACATAAGCGTAGACTATTTGTTAAGCTTTTATAAAGCTTCGAATATTTTTCTTCCACCCTTGATATAAAGTCATGTCAATATATCTGCTTGTGGTTTTACTTTCCCATATTTATTATTTATGGTTATCTTCTTTTAAAAGGGAGACTCAATCTCCTAGTCGTTGAACCTCTATCATAGCTTATGCCTTAGATAGTTGGTAACTAAACACCGATTAACTTTAACTGTTTACTATCTTTTACCTTTTATAAACAGTGTTCCCTTAGAATTATAATAAAAATAGGTTGCACTAATAAAAAGACTATTTTAAATTATAACTTTTTTTCATCTTAGGACATACAAATCAATTTTTTCTGCTTTCGCCACTTTCAAGCCTATTATTTCTAATTACTTTGTAGTTTGATTTATCTTTACGGTTTCCTAGTTTTAAATTCGAGCTACCTCAACATTACTGTTAAAGTAGGGGTTTTCTTTACAATTATTTTTCTATATATTAATTTTTGAATTACATAGTTTTTATAACTGTTGTCCTTCCCATTTCATTCATTGCAAATAATATCCTTCTATGAACAGGCTTCAGACCATCTCTTACATCTGGCAATGCTCTACTTACTATAACACTCATCGAGTAATCTAAGTAAGATTCTTTTAACTCTTCTTCAATGTATCTGTTATCAACATTTGACATTTATTCTATCCTCCTGTGGATTTTATTATATATCTATATTTTTTACATATTCTGCATGTTCTTCTATAAATTCTCTTCTTGGTTCAACTTTATCTCCCATAAGTTTATCAAATAGCATATCAGCTTCTCTAGCATTATCTACTGAAACTTTTAGAAGTAATCTTCCATCAGGGTTCATTGTTGTTTCCCAAAGTTGTTCAGGGTTCATTTCTCCCAACCCTTTATATCTTTGGATAGTATATTTTTTATTGTCTTGATTCATTTGTGCCAAGACATTTTTTAACTCTAAATCATTGTAAGCATATATAATTTGCTTACCTGATGATACTTTATATAGTGGAGGACAAGCAATATATATATTTCCTTCATTTATTAACTCTCTCATATATCTATACAAGAAAGTTAAAATCAATGTTCTTATATGTGCACCATCGACATCGGCATCTGTCATAAGAATTATTTTTCCATATCTTAATTTTGATATATCAAATGTATCTCCTATACTTGTTCCAAAAGCAGTTACCATAGCTCTTATTTCTGAACTTTCTAAAGATTTATGTAATCCAGCTTTCTCAACATTTATTATCTTTCCTCTAAGTGGTAAAATAGCTTGATTATATCTATCTCTACCTTGTTTTGCAGAACCTCCAGCTGAATCTCCTTCGACTATAAAGATTTCACATTCTTCAGCTTTTTTAGAAGTACAATCTGCTAATTTTCCTGGAAGAGATCCAACTTCTAAAACTGATTTTCTTAAAACTAACTCTCTCGCTTTTTGAGCTGCTTCCCTAGCTTTCTTAGAATTTAATATTTTTTCAACTACTATTTTTGTTATAGCAGGATTATCTTCTAAGAATATTTTTAAACTACTTGAAACAATAGAATTAACTATTCCTGAAACTTCAGAGTTTCCTAATTTTCCTTTAGTTTGTCCTTCAAATTGTGGTTGAGGTATTTTTGTTGATACTATTGCTACAACCCCTTCTCTTATATCATTTCCCATAAGTTTACCATCTTTATCTTTTAGTAAACCTTGAGCCTTACCTACATCATTTATAACTTTTGTTAAAGCAGTTCTAAACCCTTGAACATGTGTTCCACCTTCATGAGTGTTAATATTATTAACAAAAGAATAGATAACTTCATTTTGTGAAGTAGTATAAGTAAATGTTACATCTACTCCCACATTATCTTGTTCTGATGATACATAGAAAGGCTTGTCTATAATAGTTGCTTCTTCCTTTACAATTTCATTTAAGAAATCTAAAATTCCTCCATCAAATTTATAAATTTCTTCTTTCTTTTCTTCTTTTCTTAAATCTGAAAGAACTATAGTTAATCCTTTATTTAAGTAAGCTAATTCTTTTAATCTATTTGAAAGAGTGAAATAGTTATATACTAATGTTTCAAAGATATCTCCATCAGCTTTAAATCTTACTGTTGTACCATGTTCACTAGCTTCACAAGAACCTATTATCTTAACATCTTCTTCAGGTTTTCCTCTGTGGTATTTTTGATAATATACATTTCCTTCTTTTCTAACTTCAACTTCTAACCATTCAGAAAGTGCATTAACTACAGAAACTCCAACTCCATGTAAACCTCCTGAAACCTTATAGTTATCATTTTCAAATTTCCCACCCGCATGTAAAACCGTTAAAACTATTTCTAATGCTGATTTTCCATATTTTGGGTGGATATCTGTTGGAATTCCTCTACCATTATCAACAACTTCTATTATGTTGTCTGGAAGAATTTTCACTTCTATTTTATTACAATAACCAGCTAAAGCCTCATCTACAGAGTTATCAACTATTTCCCACACCAAATGATGTAGACCTCTTTCTGATGTTGTACCTATATACATACCTGGCCTTTTTCTAACAGCTTCTAGACCTTCCAGAACTGTTATATTCTGTGCTTCATAACTCATATTTTCCTCCATTAATAAAAGTTAAGAAATTCCCTTAACTTTTTATTTTTATATCTTCTATTTCAAACTTTATTTCCAAACTTTCCATTATTTCATTTATTAATTTTTGTTTATTTGCAAAAATATAATGCTTTAATACAGAATCATAGCTTTTTATATAGATAATTTTTTCATCAAAATCAATAACAGTACTAATTTCAGCTAATTCTGAAAATAGTTCTTTCCACTTTTCTCTTAAAATCATAAGCTTTATCTTATCTTCACTTTCAATTGTAGATATTGCTATATCACTTATTGACATTATTTTCATCTTCTATAATCCCTTTTTCAACATAGAAATTTTTAGCTTCTATATCTAATTTATCTGTTGAACTTATTAAAACCTGTATGTCTCTTTTATTGAAAAATTCTAATATTGATTTTCTTCTTTCTTCATCAAAATACGAAGTTATATCATCAATAATAACGACAGGATTTTCTTTTCTATTTTTCTTTATTATCTCAATTTCTGAGAGTTTTAAAGAAAATATTATAGATTTTTTTTCACCTTGTGAGGCTGAAATTTTAGCTTCATAGCCATTCAAAAGAAATTTATAGTCATCTTTATGTGGACCTACAAGAGAAAATTTATATCTATCTTCCTGATGTTTCTTTTGCAAAATCTCTTTTTGTAAACTTTCCTGTATCATCTCAACAGTTACTTTTCCAGTTTTATCTAGGTTTGTTTCATATTTTAAATTTAACTCTTGCTCTATGTTAAAAAGTTTTCTATATTGTAAATTCAATATAATAGAAAGACTTTTCACATATTCTAGTCTTGTAAAAATAATATAGGAAGCATATTTAACAAATTCTTTCTCATAAATAGCAAATTCTTCAGTATTTCTTTTATTTTCTTTCAGATATTTATTTCTAATTTTTAAAAGTTTATCATAATTCTTTAGATTGCCTAGGTATTCCTTATCAATCTGAGAAATTTCAATATCGAAGAAATCTCTTCTATTTTTAGGTGAACCATTGATAAGAATTATATCTTCAGGTATATAAGCAATAATATTAATTTTTCCATAAAAATCTGTCTGGCTTATTCTTTTTTTATTGAAGAAAAACTCTTTTTTAGCTCCAGGTATATTTTTAAATCTCACTGAAATCTTATTATTTGCAATATAATCACTATATGAAATTGAGGAGATGAACTCATCAAAATTATATTTTATCATCTCAGCAGTTTTCTTAGTTTTGAAACTTATACCTGTCGAACTATAATATATTGCCTCCAATAAACTTGTTTTTCCCTGAGCATTTTTACCATAGAAAACATTGATTTTATCTGATAACTCTATTGAAGTATTTTCTAAATTTCTAAAATTAAGGTAACTGATATTAGATATTTTCAAGACAGCACCTCAATTATTCCACTATATATGTTTTATTAAATATTTCAACCTTGTATTCAGGATAAATTTTTCTACCTCTTCTTGTTTCTACTTCATCATTTACTTTTACTTTTCCATCTAAAATAACTTCTTTAGCTTCTGAACCACTATCTACGACAGCAATCCATTTTAAAAATTGATCAAGTTTAATGAATTCAGTTGAAATTTTAACTTTTTCTATATTTTTCATAATCCACTTCCTTATTTTTAGCCTGTCTTATAGTTTATCATATTTTTTACTATTTGTCATTTTTGTTTATATTTTCCAAAACTTCCGAATACTCAGCTTTTAAAATTTTCATTATAGATGTTCCTATCATCTTATAGTACATAGTTCTGCTAAAGTTTTTTACATTTAATATGACATCTATATTATTATTATCCACCTCTTTTTTTATATTTTCTAAAGCCTTTTCTTCTATAGTATTTCTAGTTTCTTCATCAAAAAAAGATAGTATTTTCTCTAAATTACTTTCTTCTATATTGTATATTTTTTCATCTACGTTGTCAAGCTTTTCATTTTTTACTTCTGCCTTTTTTTCAAGCAATGAAGTTTTATCTTCAAGCTTATCTTCAAGGAAATTATTTTCAATCATTATCTCTTTAATGTTTGAAATTTTTTCCATTCCTTTCTTTCTAGCTTGTTTTATTTGATTTTTACTTTTTAATCCTTTACCTTTGCTGACATTTTCAAAAATAGTCATATTGATATTGTTAGCTTTTTTGCTACCTTTTCCACCAATATTCTTTAATATTCCGCTGATATAATTAGGTAAACCTATTTCTATATTTTTGTCCATATGAATAAGAATGTTTAAAACTCTTTTTAACATTTCTTCTCCATCTTCAGCTAAAATTTTCTTGATTTTCTTATCTACCCAAGCATTCCATTTAGGAGCTATTTTAGGATTTTTTTTAGCTTTATTTATTAAATATTCCATATTATCTTGATAGTCAATATCGGCATTAAGGTCGATTACTTCCTCAACTCCATCTATATTTTCTTTAACTATATTCTTTTCATTTTTCTTAATAAATTCAGACATATGGCAGTCGCCATCTCTTTCTTTATTGAAAACATAGGCTATATAGTAAGTTTTTTCATCTTTGTTATATATTTCTTCAAAACTTACTATATATTTTAATTCTAAAAGAACATCAAAAGCTTTAAGAATTCTTGTTAAAACTGGCTTCATTCTATTTAGATAATATTCTTTAACCCCATTCTTTATAATCTTTTCAACTCTTTGTTCCATTTTTAATGGAATAATAGCTGCTAGAGTTCTAACATTAATTTCACCCTTATTATTTTTATATCTTATCTTACTTATATATTTATATATTCTTGAAGCTATAGGATCTTTTACCATAATTTCAAGTAAATTTTTTGTGTTGTATTTTATATATCTTTTACTTTTTATCTTATTTACAATATTTTTATTCAACACAACCCTATAGAAAATTTTCTTTCCTACTTTCATTTTTTGATAATTTAAAAGTTGGAAAGAACTATCTTCAAATTTATTTTTTCCAAACTTAGTGTGATTAGAAATTTCAAATTGATAAATAGTATTCTTTAAATTTTTAAGAGCCTGCTCAACCTTAGAGTAATAAGTTCTATTCATCTTGTTACCTAAGAAATTTACTATGAAGTCTGAAATTTCAAATTCTATTGCAACTTCCTCATTCTCATCCTGCTGAGGACTTTTCTCCTGATACATAGAGATTAAAAAAGTATAGATTTTCTCTTCAAATATAGAAGGTTGAAAAACTTTATCTTTTTTATCTTTAGGAATAAGTGTACTATACATAGTTACTCCCAAATCTTCAAAAGTATACTTAAAGTTTATTCTCTTATTTTGCTTCTGTGGGGTAAAAAAAGGAAAATATATCATCTCAATTGGTATATTGATAAAATTTTCCTGTAAATTTAAATAGTTTCCTGTCTCTCTTATATAAATTTCTTGTACTTCGATATCAGGAACTTCTTTATTTTCTATTTTTATATCTTTTACATTCTCAAACTTCATTAAATCATCAGCAAGAGAACCTGTCTTAGAAACTTCAAAATTTTCTATTTCTATAACTTCAACAACTTCTTTTTTTTCATCTTGTTCTACTTTTTCTTTTTTCATATTAAAATCTCCATCCAATATATTCTTGCAATATTTTTAAAAAATGTATATAATCAAAAATAAAAAAATATCACAAAGAAATTTTAACATATTTTTTGTATATATTCAATAATAATATTTTTAATTTTTCTTTGTTGAATTTTGTGAGATTTAAAATTTCATCTGCATTTTGTGCGTTTATATCGCCATTTGCGACGACTGGGATTTTTACGCTCGCCTTTACTCTAGCGATCGCTTCGTAATCAACCTTTGCACTGTATCCGCCAGCTCTGGTACGACCATGCACTGCGATGTAGTTTGCGCCGGCTTCTTCGCAGGCCTTTGCGATTTTCTCTTCAT
>ERZ773031.714-NODE-714-length-17682-cov-17.821807_pt1 | contig 17682 bp, 9 predicted proteins | sample MGYA00511666_ERZ773031 | MGnify/ENA primary metagenome ERZ773031 (study PRJEB29015, sample SAMEA2738135) | human oral metagenome | biome: human oral; feature: human-associated habitat; material: saliva | place: China | collected 2250 ...
CGGCGGAATTTGCCGGAAACATCGGACCTCTAGTAACAGTTACCGTCGTTGACGGGTCCATGGCCGTCATGTATGCTGAAAACTTCGGGGAGTTTTTTGTCGATCAATTACGAGAAGGACAGGTTATTGTGGTCAATCGTATGGATGATAAAGCGGATGAAAAAGAGCTTCGACAGTTATTACAGCGAGAAAATGAAAAAGCGCAAATCCTTTTTGAAATTCCTGAAGACTTTGATTTTGCGTCTTTTGCGTCCTTAGCTTCGGGAATAAAGACGCATGGACACTTATGTACTTGCGGATGCGGGCCTGATGGACATGATCACCATTGTCACGAACATGAAGAGCATTGCCACGGGCATGAACATGAAGAAGCCCCGTTTCAAACTCTGACCGTAAGAGTAGATACTTGTCGCACTGAGGCGGAATGGGAAGAAACACTCAAGAGGTCATTGGAAGCGGAGCCGAATATATTGCGCGTGAAGGGCATCGTCAAAGTTCCTTCCGGATATGCAACGGTTCAATATTCGGGGCAGCATATCGATATTAGCGGGACGGTTGAAGCGGATACGGTTATGACCTTTATCGGGACTTCTTTGTCTGAAGAGGACCTTCGTCCTTTGTGGAGCTATTAATGAGACCGGTTAAGTTGTATATTGTCTGCGGTTTTCTGGGAACGGGGAAGACGCGGTGCATTCATGAATTGATGAAGGGATATAAGGGTAAAGTTGCACATATATCGGCGGAGAAGGGAAGGACCGCGTCTTGTGCCGATGATACCTTATATATTTATCCGCATAAAGGAACCACTCTGAAAGGGATGGCCTATGAAATAGCCGCGTTTTGTGAACGTGTAAGACCCGAGGCGGTTTGGCTTGAATGGAACGGAACCGTTCCTATTGAACAGCTCGTTCGATTACTCCAAGATAAGCGTTTGAAAAGCTTGTTTCGACAAGAGTGTATTATTTTTACGACGACACCTCAGAATTGTCGCTATCTTTTGACGTCGCCGGAAACGGCCGTGTACGGACAGATGTCCGAAGCCGAAAAAGTTGTTATATATGCTTCGTCAACAGCGGAATATGAAAAAACGGCAGCGTTTTTGAAAAAGATTCACTCCGGCTGCCGTGTTTATTCCGGGGATACACTTAATAAAGACGAAACACGACAACGTATTTTAAAAAGTCGGGGAGGGTACGGCGGAATTCTGACTGTTGCGACATTAATAGCTTTTGCTTCAATCTATGCGTACTTATTGCTTAATACGGACCCGTATTATAATTCAGCACGTAAAGTGCTTACTTTTTGGACAGCCACCTTGTTACAAGCCTTGCCTTTTTTAACGGCCGGAGTTCTCCTTTCTTCGGCATTGCAACTCTTTGTGCCTGCCGGGTGGATTGAAAAGCTGCTTTGCCGTAGTCACTTTACAGGGGTTCTTACGGCTTTAGTAGCCGCCTTTTGCTTTCCTCTTTGCGATTGCGGGGCCGTCCCTGTTTTTCGAGGCCTCATGGTTCGCAAGGTTCCGGTATCAACGGCACTCACCTTCATGTTGGCCGGTCCTTTAATTAACCCGGTTGTTCTCGTTTCAACATATGTCGCCTTCGCCGGTAACGAAGCTGTTTTTTGGTGGCGAACCTTGGGGGGGATGGCGACGGTCTTTGTTATAAGCGTTACCTTTTTTGCCTATAAGCCTGAAGAAACGATGCCTGTCGGAACCGTGCCGACGGCGGCATGTCGGCGTTTCGGTGAAAGAGAAAAGGAAAACGCTTTTTTGCGCTATACGGATCACGGCAGAGGCGACTTTTTCAGAGTTATTCCTTACGTATGTGCCGGGGCTTTCATTTCAGCTGTTTTTCAGGTATGTGGCGGGAACTTTTCAGCGACTGTCGGTGATTTGGGACTCCTCGTCATCCCTTGCATGATGGCGGCGGCTTTTTTCATGTCTGTTTGCTCGACTGCTGATGCTGTTATTGCCAGAAACTTTTCCGCCTTTGTACCGACGGCGGGGATTATAGGGTTCCTTATTTTCGGGCCTATGGCGGATTTAAAAAATTACTTACTGATGCGAGCTTATTTTTCATCCTCCTTTGTTTATCGTCTCATAACGACGGCTTTTATTGTCACGGCATTTACAGTAGCCATGTATGTTCTTGCGTCTAAGGGGGTGTGATGATGAAAACTTTGTTTTCTCGTCGTGCCGCTTGCAGTGAAGGAACGGCATTGATGGTTGTAGCGGCTTTGTTGATATCCTTAATAGTGACCAAACGCAGCGAATCATACATGAATCCCGTACTGGTCCCTTTTGTAGTGGCGACGGCTACCGTGTTCTTGTTTTGGGGCTTCAGTCGTATTTTGAGAGCGACTCCCACACGTACTCGTTCCTATGCGGCGGCGGCTACACTCGGCATGATTGCCGTCTTGCTTTCCGGACCGGCTATATTCGGTATTATGCCTGAATCTCCCGCCGATCGACTGGAACAAAATGAAGGCGGTGAAGTCACGCCTTTCGGCATTGACTTTGAACATATACAAGGCGACGGTATTGACGATAATAAACGCCAAGTGGTTATCGGTTCGAATAATTGGTATACCACAATATTTAAACTGACAAAGTACGTTGATAAGTATGCAGGCTATGAAGTGTATATTACGGGATTTGTATCCTTTTATGACGACAGTTTAAAGCGACCGGATTTTACCATATCCAGATATTTAATGATTTGCTGTGTCAATGACATGTCTCCCTTCGGACTGCCATGTATACTTACGGACGGGCAAGAATACGGTGAATATCGGTGGATTGCCGTTAAAGGGAAAATCGAAGTAGGTGATTATCACGGCATGAAGAGGCCTGTACTAAAGGTAGAAGAAATCAGACAGGCCGCCAAGACGGTTGTATATGTGTATCCGTATAGATAGACGGGCTGTTTTTGAGTAGCCTTTAAAAATAGAAATAATCGAAAGAAAGAGGCATAGGCAGTGCGGAAGCCTCTTTCTTTTTGTTACAGGAATTTTTCAATCTCTTTTCGAGAGTAGTTGAATATACGAAGTGTGTTAGAATATAAATACGAGTCATTCGCAATTTGCTGACTGAACGGATTATTTACTGTCCGAACGGAGTAGAAAAGGAAGACTTTCTTTGATAAGATAATCACATATCATTGATGTTGACTATCAAAATTATTCAAAGTCCCGTATAGATACAGGACGGACAAGGAGTGTAGTAAAAGATGGATAAGATTTATGCGGCAATACAGTTATTGGAAAGCGGCGGACCCGTAATGATTCCGCTTTTTATATTGTCGGTCATTACAATAGCCATTGCTATTGAACGCGGTATTTATTACAAGCGAAATCGGAAAAAGTCTCAATCTTTCTTCTCGCATATTGAAGGGGCGGCTAAAAGCGGTGACTGGAAGGTGGCCGAAGAAGTTTGCGAACACTCTCGGACCGCTATTTCCCGAATTATTGCGGCAGGCCTTCAAGACGACTCGACAGAAGAATCCATGAAATCTGCTTTTTCGGAACAAATGGCTCTGGAATCGGCAGCGTTTCAACGGTATCTTGACTACCTCAGCGCCATTGTTACGGTAGCACCGCTTCTCGGTTTGTTGGGGACGGTAACAGGCATGATTACGACTTTCAGTGTACTTGACGGAGGTATGGGCGCTTCCGCTATTACCGGCGGTGTCGGCGAAGCTCTCGTGGCAACGGCAACGGGCCTTTGTGTAGCTATTATTGCCTTTGCTGTCTATACTTTCTTTACACATCAATTGGATACGATTGTTTCCGATACGGAACGCTTATGCATTACAGTCGTCATGGGGAAAAAGAAAAGTTGGGGGCGTAACTGATGTTTAAGAACTACAAGTCCAAAAGAACTCCGCAGTTCATGATTATCCCGATGATTGATATTATCTTCTTTTTGCTGGTATTCTTTATGATGAACAGCATGCAGACGGTGGCACAGAAGGCGTTGGCCGTTCAACTGCCTCAGGCATCGAATGCACAGACTCCGACGCAGATGCCGGTTATTATTACGCTTGATGAAGAAGGGCATATTACGATGGATAATAAGCCTGTGACTATTGATGAAGCATCGCGGATCATGACCCAAAGAATGGCGGAAAACTCGAATGCAGCCGTAATTTTACAGGCAGACAAACGTACCGCTCACGGACAAGTTGTAGCCGTCATGGATATGTTGAAAACGGCAGGTGTGCGACGGTTGGCGGTAGCGGCGGAACAGAAGGGATAGAGGTATATGAGAGACTATATAAGAGCAAAATCTTTTGCCTTGTCAATTGTCGTCAATCTCCTCCTTGTTCTCGTCGTAGCGCTCTTTATCGTACCTAAGATCATTATGGATCGGGAGGAAGAGCAGTTTTATGTAGTCGACTTACAGTCCGACTGGTCACCTGACAGTGAAGGCGGTCATTCCGGCGGCGGCGGAGGCGGGAACCTTTTTCCCGATAAGCTGAGCGAAGCGGACATGGCGAAGCGTGTTAACCAGGTTGTTCAGTCGCAGTCCGTATTTGCCCAGCCGGTTGAAAATGCGGGAGAAGACAGTGTTAACGTCCCCGCTGCGTCGTCAGAAGGCGATCGCGATATGAGTTCCAGTACGACCGGTGGCGGCGTCAGCGGTAACGGGCCCGGAACGGGTGGCGGCAGCGGCGGCGGTAATGGCGGCGGCACCGGCTCCGGAAACGGTAACGGCAACGGGTACGGTGAAGGTACGGGTAGCGGTAGCGGTACGGGAGAAGCTCCGCGAGCTCCTTTCGACTACGAAGGATTTAGGGCGGCTGTAGAAGCGAATAAATCCTATCCGCCTATGCTTATGAAACGGAATATTGAAGGAACGGCGACTATCGGTGCCACTATTTTACCGGACGGTACCGTAACGGATGTAGTTGTTCTCGGTGCGAGCGACGGTCAGTTCGGATCGGCGGCGGCTGCGGCAGCAAGAGCTGTCGGACATTACCCGAACCCGACAGGAGAAACGGTAGAAACACAGACAACCGTACGATTTGAAATTACGGACGGAGAATAATAAAAAAAGGATGTAACATGAGGTTACATCCTTTTTTGTTAAGGAGGATATTATGAATACGCTAATAGTATATGATAGAGAAAAGAATCACGGTCCGGCAGTAATAATCGGCTCTATAGTATCAATGAGTGCCTACGCCGGATTGAAGGACGAAATAAATGATAAGGCATACGGACGACTTATTGTGGTAGCGGATAAAGACAATTTTAAGGAAACGGCCAAAATCAGGAATCGATTTGCAGGAAAAAATATTGTCTTATGTCCGGTACAAACGGAAGCGGATGAGGGAACAAACGTTGAAACCCGTGCGGATGAACGAGTTATGCCGTTAAAAAAAGAGTCGCTTACAGATGATGCCGTAGCCGTAGGGGAATGCTTGGCTGATGAGGCGGATGCGATTAAAATACCGCCTCGCGAAGAGCGGTTTTGCGAAGTCGTCGGCCAATTTTTGCGGACTCATGATACGGGAGTCTTGGCTACGGGAGAAGAGAATAAGATGCGTGCGACACCTATTGAATATGTCATATATGACGGTGCCTTTTATTGTTTCAGTGAAGGCGGGCACAAATTTTCACATATGTGGAAAAATAAGAGGGCATCATTTGCCGTCAATGATCCTTTTAAGGGATTGCCTACCTTAGCCGGTGTACAGGCCACCGGACGAGTCGGGATTTTGTTGCCGGGACAGGAAGTTTACGAGAAAGTGTGTGCCCTTAAGGGAATTTCGGCACAGACAATTGAAAAGATGCCCGTTGTCTTACATCTCATAGAACTCCGCCCCGATCAATTGACCTTCCTGTGGGGACCTTTCATAAAAGAAGGCCTTCCCGTAAAACAAATATATGTCGGCGATATGAAAAAAATATTGAAATAAATACCTTAACGGAGCTTAATTTGTCCAAATGGAGTAGAAATGAAAATCATTATCCTGTAATCTAAAGGTGCAAGCCGAGTCCCCAATCGGCATATACTTATAGACGACTGTGTAATACTACACCTTCCGCAGCCTGTCCACAAGGACAAAAAGCCCTTGCCGACAATAAATCGGCAAGGACTTTTTGTTTGAAGACCGTAAACGTACTGTGTCATTAGGGTCTAGCATAGATAATACGATAATGTTACAGAAATATTAATATAATCGATGTCTGTTCGGATTATTTTTGGTACGAACGGAGTGGAATCGTCAAGAGTTTAGATGATAAAATTAAGAAAAATTATCATGAAATAAATATAAAGAAAAGAGGATTGCAGTATATGAAAAAGGTAACCGGGCGCACCCGCCGCATACAATCATATATGATGTTATCTTTGGCGATTGCAGCATGGTTGGCTATGCCCGTATATGCAGACGGAAACGGTCGGGTTGTTACTCGAGATATTATCGTACAGGCTACAAGAGCGGAAGAAGAAGCTAAGTATGAAAGCCAGCAGACGTCGATTATAACAAGCAAAGAAATTGAAAAAAAGCAGGCAAAGTCTGTTGAAGATGTCATCTTCCAAGAAACGGGAGTTTCGCGAACGGTTGACGCTATGGGGCGTGTGGGTGTTTCCATTCGCGGCGCCGAACCTCGACATACGCTCATTCTGGTAGACGGGCAACGGGTTATGGGTGACTTGGCCAAGTATTACGGGGCCAGTGATGAAGTGACACGGCTGGGGACTGAAAATGTAGACCACATTGAAGTCATTCAAGGGGCGGCCAGTGCTAAATACGGTGCCGATGCCATCGGCGGGGTTATCAATGTAGTGACCAAAAAGGCGAAAAAAAAGCCGACGATTCAGATTAATGCCGAAGGCAGACGAGTTCACGGAGAGGGCGACATATTTCCGTACCAGAATGTTTTCTTTCGTGCCGATTCGGGAGAAATGGGTAAATTACGACTTGGCCTATACGGAAGTAAACGAGATATTATGCCGGTTTATGCTGCACGAGGACGATCCAGCTCGGCCATGCAGACCAAGGTTACCAACTTCGAGAAGAACTCTCTTCGCTTTTTCGGGACGGCTTCCGATACGGGCCTGACGGGAACTTATAAGCTCGATGACAAAAACTCTCTCGATTTTCGCGCCGACAGATATAATGAAAATCTCGACCGGTACATGAAACACAGTGACAGTATGATGGAACCGCAGCAACATTTTAAGCGGAATATGGATAGAGACACGTACGGTTTTACATGGACGGGAAATAACGGCGGCAAAACCAATTGGTCCGTTGACGCCAATTACTCGCGTACGAGAGAAGATGACGTTACAGTCAGCAGCTATTACGGCAAGTCATCATATGAAGGAAAGAACCAGCTCGAGTATGTAGATGACGTGGATCATCGACAATTGAGCATATCCGCCAATGCGTCGACACAGGTCAACGATAAGCATCTTCTTTCCTACGGCTTCGGCTTTTCGAAAGAAGACGGCTCGGGTAGTCGTTTGAAGAGTGCTCCTCATGTAACCTTAAAGCGTATTGATCCGTGGGATTATGATAAGAGTCTCTTCGTCATCTCCAAAGAAAGTCCTCTCGTTTCGGGGCAAAGCGGTGAAGTGGCTTCTAACGTCCATGCTTATGAAATATTGCGTGACGAGAACGGTATTCCTTACTGGAACAATGCTGCGGAATGGTATAACTATGATCGAAATGACCCGACGAGTCAGAAAGCCGACTTTACGTATACGGACTATAAGCAATACTTCCCTAACGGAGCCTCGCTGGTTTCTTATGACAACTTACCGGCAGCCGTCAAGGCGAAGGCCGATGCTTTTGCTGCCAAGATTCTGGCGGAAAATGCATCTAAGTTTGCCCCTTATCCTCCCTTTTACCATAATATGTTGGCTATTGAAAGCTATTACAATTCTCAAGCCAATATTCAGGGCGTTACCTTTAACGGCAAGCGGTTTAAAGAAGCCTTTAAGGATCGCAACAACATGGTCTATGTAGGTAAGGCATCCATTAATAAGCAATACCTGGTCTTGCAGGATATGTGGCAAGTAGACAAAGATACCATTGTTACTCCGTCTTTGCGTCTTGATAAGAGCGACCTCTTCGGGGCCCACTTAACAGCTAACCTGGGGCTTACTAAAAATGTAGGCGGCAATGTACATCGTCGCTTTAAAGCTAATATAGGTACGGGTTACACGGAACCGGGCATGGGGGAACTGTACTATAATTGGGAAATGTATGGCAGCAGTCCGGTGGGATCCGATACGGCTCGGTTGGGTTGGTATTTTATCGGCAATCCTAATTTAAAGCCGGAAAAGTCGCTTAACTTCGATATCGGATATGAAACGGAAAATGCGAAGACGAATACGCGTTTCAATCTCTTTCATAACCGTATAAAGGACTATATGTCCATCTACTTTACTGGCGCCTTAATGGATTTCCACCCGGAACTTACAACTGAATCCTTATGGGGGGCTTCCAAATTCCTCTATGCTCCCGATATGATTTACAGCTTTAAGAATATCGGCAAGGCTGAAATAACGGGTTTGGAATTTGAAGTAAAGCAGCGATTTAATAAGCACTGGAATGCTAAATTGGGATATACGTGGCTCCATGCAATCAATAAGACAGACCCCAACATGCCGCGGCAACTCTTGGACAAACCTGTTCATAAAATCGATGTAGGCCTCAACTATGAAAATGAAAAAAGCGGTTGGAGCGGGAGTCTTTGGGCCGACTACTATATTAATATGTTGGACAGCAATTCTATTGCCAATAACGGTAACTATATGGAGTCCTATATTGCTCCCGACAGTCAGCACTCGGTTATTAATTACCACTTCGCCGAGCGAGGAAAACAGACGTATCAGAAGAAGACCTACGGCATTTGGAATTTAATGGTCCAAAAGAAGTTCAGAAATGATGCCATGATGTACTTCGGCATTGATAATATTTTTGCTCATCGCGATGATGACAGAGCTTTGCAGGACCGGGTGTATCGTTTCGGAGTAAATTTGAAATTCGGTCAGCACTACAAGGCTGACGGTGAAGGACAGACCGGAACGGATGCGGGTAAGACGGATCAGGCGATTGCAAAGAGTGCTACAGCTGTAGGAACGGACAGCAAGAAAGCCGTTACAAGTGAATCTGTGAAGTTATCGAACTTTATACAGGCTCCCTTTGATACGACACGTGAAAAGGGTGTCGATTTCATAGGTGATTACAGGGCTCGTTGGAATGCCCATGACGGATCGGAACGACCGGCAGCCAGAACCACTTTTGACTCTCGTGTCGGCAGTGCGGAAAAGAACCTGCGAGACAATGATGAACACGGGTTTGAACAACGTATTCGCGTCGGAGTGGACGCAAGAATTGATGATAAGACAAATGTCAAAGCCGTTGCCAGCGCATCCGGTATGACGGGTGTGGATACGTCGTACGATATGTCTGAAAGCAAAGGCTTTAATCATGCTCGCCTTGATACCCTCGACGTAACCAGACATGCCGCAAAGTGGGATTACTCGCTCGGCCGTTTGAATGAACGAATGGGTGTAACCGGTTACTGGTTCGGCAAGGAATACGACGGAGCTCGCGCTGTCAGAACGGATGGAAAATCTCAGTTGCGATTAGGCTTCGGTAGTTTTAAGAACAGTACAGGCATCAGCGATTCCCCGTATACTCATGTTGTGAGAGAAAACTACATGCGTGTACCGACGATTGATGAATTCATCGGCCTTATTTCCAATGACGTGGGTATTAGTTTTAACGGTGAAAAACAGGTTGCAAATGCTCCCGACACGATTAACTTCTATCAACAATTGGAACGTGCCAAGGCAGCCGGAGCGTCGACAGAAGAATTGCTGGGCATTATGCGCCATATGTACGATATTGCCAAGTCGACATACGGTAATTATTTGGATGAAGCCGTATTGTCGGAAGCAAAGTTTGAAATTCGTCAGCCCGACGGCGTGACGGTTACATATACGGATGATAACGGTAACGAACATACGAAGACCTTAACTTATGCGCCGTCTATGTATTATTCGGGTGCTAAGAAATTTTACATTCCTTATAATGACGGCAGCCCCTTACAAGGACGAGCCTTCTTCGATAGCTGGTGGGATGCTCATAAGGGCGAAATTGAAAGCAACTACGTAGAAGAAGGGTTTGCGGCTCTTTCGTTTGAAGACGGTATTGAAGCGGAAGATGTAACAGTTGACATGGATGCATTGAAAGAACAAATTTACAGAAACGATTTTGTATCACCGTCGTCAACGGATAGCCTCTTTGCAAGTCAGGGTATGCCCTATGTCATTAATGAGTATTTCAGTGCCGTAGCGAAACGGATTCAAGAAACGGATGGCGGCAGTCAGTTGCCGCGTGAAGCCTTTAAGAACACAATCGGCGAAATTATCCCCGCCTTTACGGGCGTTCTCGTAAAAGATGATGTCCCGGCGTTGAAACGAGCGGCTTTCATACAGTATAAACGTGAAATTACGCCGACTGTCGGTATATCCGCTTGGTACTTACGCTCCTTCGGAGACTCGTATAAGACTGACAGGGCGACGGGAACGGTTAACGAAAAGCACGAATTTTCTACATTGGCTAATGTCTTCGGCATAGGCGCAGCTTGGCAAATCGGTAAAGACGTATCACTTTCCTTTGATTACGGGCAGAATCGAACCAAGTTCGGGCGCTTCCTGAACGGTCATACGACATACGAACATGCTTATGCTTCGCCGGTATTCAATATCACCGGCTATCAGGCAGGCGGAACCCCTCATTTCTGGACTGTCCGTTTCGATATGGGCAAGGCCGATACCGAGGTGCCCGGAAGTTGGAATGCCTTTGCGGACTACAAGTATTTTGAACATGGCTCCTTCTTCGGAGGTAACGGAACGGAAGGGGTACCGGATCGTTATATGGACGGTATTCGCAGCTTTACTTTCGGCGCCGGATATGTGCCTCGTAAAGATTTACTTATTGAAGCCTTCTATACCTTTGATGCCAAGGGGACGGGCAAACGAGATACGTTGTACGGGCCGGAAAACTTCCGCCTCGGCAATTACACTCGTATACAGGCAACGTATAAATTCTAGTATTTTTGAAAAGTCGGCACTTCGGTGCCGACTTTTTTTGTGGGTATATTTCGGATTTTTAGAAAGTGCACTTTGCCGAAACGAGTGATACGATGTAAAAATTTTTGTCGAAACGGATTATTTATGAACTGAACGGAGTAGAAGGAGTATCTATACCCTAGTATCATAAAGATAACGATATTCAAAATACCAAAGAGCATGGAAGGACATCATGTCCGACCGGGGAGGTAATTATGAGGTATCCTTTAAGGCACACGAGACGGTATACGCTATTGCTGTGTGCCTTGATTTCCTGGCTGGCGACGCCTGGATATGAGGCAACGGCCGCAGAGCGAGTAACTACGAGAGATATTATCGTTCAAGCTACGAGAGCTGAAGAAGAAGCTAAGTTTGAATCTCAACAAAAGACCATAATTACAAAGGCTGAAATTGAGAAGAAACAGGCCAAATCCGTTGAAGACATTGTTTTTAATGAGACGGGGGTCACCCGTACGGTCGACTCTATGGGGCGTGTGGGCGTCTCTATTCGTGGGGCCGAGCCTCGACATACACTGATTCTTGTAGACGGGAAACCCGTTATGGGGGACTTGGCCAAGTATTCCGGGGCCGGGGATGAATTACAACGACTGGGAACGGAAAATGTAGACCATATCGAAATTGTTCAAGGTGCAGCCAGTGCCAAGTATGGGGCCGACGCTATTGGCGGTGTCATTAATGTCATTACGAATAAACCGAGTAAAAAGTCGGGGCTTCGTTTTAATTTGGAAGGAAGGCGAGAAAAGGGAGACGGGGATATTTCGCCGTATTCCAACTATTTTTTGCGGGCCGATTCGGGACAGGTGGGTAAGTTCCGATTTGACGTATACGGCAGTAAACAAGACATTATGCCCGTCTATGCCAGTCGTGCCAGAAAGAACAGCTTTTTGGCATCTGATGAAGACCACGGTTTTTTAAAAAATTCATTACGGTTTTACGGGACCAATTCGAATGTCGGTGTTTTCGGCATCTATGACATTGATAAGAATCGATCCGTAGCCCTTCGCGCAGACCGGTATAAGGAAAATCTGGAGCGGTATGTTAAGAGAAGCAACTCTTACGTAGAGCCGCAAGTTCATTACAAACGCGACTTGGATCGAAACAATATGAACCTGACGTACAAAGCTAAGTCGGGTAAGAGCAATTGGCAGGCGGAACTTACATATGCCCGTGTCAAAGAAAATGACATTACCCTGACGAGTGACTACGGCAACAGTACGTATGAAGGCAAAAATACTCTGAACTATGTGGATAATGTGGATCATCGGCAATGGAGTTTCGACGTGTCGGCAGATACACAGATAAATGATAAGCATCTTTTGTCGTACGGCGCCGGTTATGCCAATGAAGAAGGGGAAGGCAGTCGACTGAAAAATGCTCCGCATACGTATGTGCGCAACATAGATCCGTGGGACTACGATAAGAGCTTGGCTGTTAAACGTGGTGTCCCGTCATCTACCGTGTATCGGCACTCCTTTGCTAAAAACAGTGCCGGAGTTGAGCAGTGGGATAAGGAAAAGGAATGGTATAACGGAGATAAAAACGATCCGGCTACCTTGCCGCAGTTTACGTATGAAGAATATCTGCAGTATTTAGATCCCGATTCGGGACAGGATCCGGCGGCGGTCATGGGGCTTGTCGACGGACCGGTGACGGAAAAAACTTTACAAAAACGAAATCCGGAGGCCTACGAACGATATAAGCAATTTGCCAGAACCTTATTAGAAAATAATAGGGAGTTTATTGAAGACTATCACAACAATAAAGAAGGTCGACGAGATGAGCACGGCAACTATTATCCGGCTCTGTACGATGCTTACTTGCCCAGTTTTTATTACGGGGCCGTTCCGTCCTTTGACTCGACAAAGTTAAAACTTAACGGAGCTTATTTTAAGGAAGAATATAATAAACGTATCAATCAGGTGACCATGGGTCAGGCAAAAATTAAAAAGCAACATTTTTATTTGCAGGATATGTGGCAACTTAACAAAGATACAATCCTTATGCCGGCCTTGAGATTGGATCACAGTGAACTGTTCGGGTCCAATATGACCTTTAATCTGGGTATGACCCATAACGTAAAGGGTAATACACATCGTCGGTTTAAGGCCAATATAGGGACGAGCTATACCGAACCGGGCATGGGAGAGCTGTATTATAACTGGGAAATGTACGGGCCTAATATTGTCAATGCCACCATCGGAGGCGGTGAAGCTCGTCTCGGATGGTATTGGGTGGGAAATCCGAGTTTACAGCCTGAAAAAGCGGTAAACTTCGATCTTTCGCTGGAAGGGGAAAGTAAGAACACCTATTCGAAGGTGACCTTGTTCCACAACCGTATAAAAGACTATATGTCCATTTACAATACGGGGTATTTAATGGATTTTTACCCTCAATATGATGAAAGTACCCCTTATGGAGCTTCAAAGTTTTCGCATGCTCCCGACCTGATTTACAGCTTCCGAAATATCGGGAAAGCGGAAATTACAGGCCTTGAATGGGAATTAAAACAAACCTTGTCCAAACATTGGAAGGCTCGTTTCGGCTATACGTACCTACATGCCGTAAATAAGAGCGATAAGGATATGCCGCGTCAGCTTTTGGATAAACCGCAACATAAGATCGATATAGGTATAGATTATAATGATGAAAAGAGCGGTTGGAGCGGCAGCCTATGGGGAGATTATTATATTAACATGTTGGACAGTAACTCCCTTAAGGGTGGCGGTAACTACATGATATCCTATATCGATCCGACGAATCCGGACAAGTCCGTCATTCATTATAACTTTAACACTACACGCACGGCCGATATGTATCAGCGCAAAACTTTCGGCATGTGGAACTTAATGATTCAAAAGAAAATCAACAAAGATTCAGTTGTGTACTTCGGGATTAACAACCTTTTCAATCATCGTGATGATGATCGAGCTTTTTCGGCACGTGTCTACCGCTTCGGAGCGAACTTCAAAATCGGATCGGATGCACAATCCAAGAACGGAGCTATACCGAATGATACAATCGTAGAACCTTTGAGTTGGGAAGATTTCCTGTCACGGCCTTTTGATGACGCGGCTGAAAAAGGAGTGGAAGTTTTCGGTGATTACAGAGCCCGTTGGGACAGTCATTTGGGCTCTCAGAGACCGACAGCTCGTGTGACGGCGACCAGCTCCATTGATATCGATGCGGCGCGCAATTTAAGAGATGAAAAGGAGCATGGATTTGAAAACAGAGTACGTTTGGGTGTTAATGCCCGTGTAGACAAGAACACGAATATACGCCTCGTGGGCAGTGCTTCGGGACAAGTCGGCGTAGATACGGGGCATGTTACGGAAGGCTCACAAGGGTTTTCTCATCAGCGTCTTGAAGAAGCCGATTTGACAAACCGTCGCGGCAAATGGGACTTCAGCTTAGGTCGATTACATGAAAGTTTCGGGGTCACCTCTTATTGGTTCGGCAAAGAGTTTGACGGAGGCCGGGCTGTATGGACGGGAGCGAAGTCTCAAGTTAAAATCGGCTTCGGTGATTTCAGTCATTCTACGGGTGTTAGTGATTCAGCTTATACCCATGCTGTTTATACGGGTTTCTTAAGACCTCCTACGGTAGATGAATTTGTAGGAACGACGCTTGACTCGGATGGCGGGCGCAAGGAATTGGTAGTAGATAATGCTCCGAATACGGTCAACTTCTATCAGCAATTAAAAGCACTAAGAGATCAGGAAGCTGCCCTGGCAAAGGCAGTAGATGACGCAAAAACAGCGGCGGAAAATTTGGAAAGCGATATTTGGTCGAAGCAGTACCTGGACGGTGAACCGGAAAGTGTTCTTGCCCCCTTACGGCAACAGTTGGCACAGTTGCAAGCGGCAGTTACAGCTGCCCAGGCTCAGTATGAGGTGCAGACGGCGCCGCTTAGAGAACGGCAATTTGAAGTTGTACGCAGAATGCGGGATATTGCTATAAAAGCGTACGGATCCGCCATAGCAAAAAAGACTGTCTCCTTGCGTATGCCTGAAATACAGGCGACTTATTCATATCATACAAGAACGTATGATGAAGATGACGGTCAGTGGTATGACGAAGATAACTCATTTAACCAAAATATTGCACCCGGTGTAACAGGACTGAATACAAAGGACCCGCTTTTTGAAATTTCTTTGGCCGATCCGTCGCTCTTTGATGAAAACGGCAAGGTTTATATTGATAAGTGGTATGATGCACATGCGGATCAAATCAAGGAAGCCTATGAAAAACGTGCCAAAGACTTGGGAGATCTTACTTTTACAAATCAGCCGTATACAGTAACTGTCGATACGACTCAGTTGGACGGACTAAAAGAAAAAATCTATAAGCTGAACAGCGTGGAATTGCCTGAATCGGGTACAAGAGGCACCGTTTCGGTTAAAGGTAGTGCTTACTACCCCAGCTTGTTAGCCGATTGTTTTAATGAAATTGCGAATGTACTGAGACAGACGGACGGTTACAGCACTTTGCCGCGTGAAGAACTGGGCAAGTACACGGGAACCATTATTCCTTCTCAAGGCATTGTGTTACAGCGAGATTATGTACCGCCTATTGATCGAGCCGTATTTGTACAGGCTAAGCAGGTAGTAGGCGACAAACTTGGACTGACGGCTTGGTACTTGCGGTCTGTCGGCGGAAATTCGTATAAGGCTCATTATGCCGAAGGGCGTGCGACTAAGGAACGGACTTTTACTAATCCGGCTAATATTATAGGCTTAGGTGCCACTTATCGTCTGGGTAAGAAGGCTGCCGTATCTGTTGACTACGGTCAGAACCGGTCCGACTTGGGGAGATACTTGAACGGGCATACGGCTTATGAGCATACGGCGGGAACGTCCGACTTTGAAATTACGGGTCGTCACAACGGCGGTACACCCCATTTCTGGACACTTCGGTTTGACGTGGGCAACGCGGATATGAAGGTACCCGGAAGTTGGAGCGCCTTTGCGGATTATAAGTATTTTGAACACGGTTCCTTCTTCGGCGGAACGGGAGCAACCGGTGTGCCGGACAGATACTTGGACGGCATTCGCAGCTTTACGCTCGGGACGGCCTACGTACCGACTAAGAACTTCCTGTTGGAAGCTTTTTACACTTTTGATGCTAAGGGGATAAATCGACGAGATACTTTGTACGGGTCGGAAACCTTTACGTTGGGAAACTATACTCGTGTACAGGCCACGTATAAATTCTAGTTCCGATTGATGTAAAAAGACGGTCATCTTCGCAGTATTGCGGAGACGACCGTCTTTTTAGGGATAATGAGAACGTGGATTGCAGTGAATACTGCGAATTATTTTAAGGAAAAGTAACACTTTATTAACAAAGAAAACACAAAAATTATCTTCGATTGACCGGTTTAACAAAATGTGATAATTTTTATGTAAAAGAGTTATCAATTTTTCGAGAACTCAACCAGAATAAAGGAGTGTCGTTTATGAATGCAAAAAAATCCGTTCGCTTACTTGTCAGCGCTCTCGCCGTCACCTTGTGTACATCTTTTTCGGCGTTAGCTTCGTTTTCGCCGGTTCATTCCGTTGTCTTCGGGCCGGAACGAAACAACTATGATGATTCGTTTAAAGATCACGGCAACAAATTTCATATTTCTTACGCTCGCGAAAACGGCGTAGCTCAGATTATTGTTAAACAACATAGTAAGGTTATTTATACGAAAGAAGTACCGTCTCTCGGTCGTTACTATACAATGGAAATACATCAAATTGTAAATAACGATGACGGTCGCAACTTCTATATCGTTCAGTCGAAGGATTCGGAATTTGCCTACCTTATGGGCTATGACGAACGCACAAAGTCCTGGCAGACATATACGGATGCTCGGAACTATTATTCGCCCGTAGCCGGTGAAGCCGTACATGAAGGGATTACCTTGCATTACGGTGACTTGGGCGTATATCATTTTAATAATCTGAGTGATCAGTACCACTGGTATAAGCTTTTCTGGGATAATAAAGCTCAGTGGTTCGGCTATAAAGAAGGGGCGGAAAATCGTCGTACGACGTATTTCAACAGCTCTTTGGTCTACAACGAACAATATAGACCGATTTACGCACAAGGCGATTATGAAACTTATTTGGATATGAAGTCTATATCCACAGATACGGATAAAGACGGCGTTTGGACGTTTACGGCACGGAAACACGAAACCATCATGGAATCGGATATCTTAACGGGCGAAGGCCAAAAAGTGAAGTACCGCGTCGATACGAATAAGAGCAAAGCGTATATTTACGATAAATCGACGAAACAGTGGAATGAACTCACTATGCATTCTACGCCGTCGCCGGAACAAATGGCCGACAGTGTTGCTGTTAACTGGGCGTGCCAGCAGCATTTCGGTTACTTCATCGGTGACCTGGGCGGTGCTATGGCAAGATACGCTGCCGATTATAAGGGATAAAAAAAGTACGGCATGCTTTAGTTTTGGAATTCGGTCGGAGTTTTTTAGCGACTCCGACCGAATTTTTCTTTTGTAACAGTGATGAAAATCCTTCGTTCTTTACAAATGACCGGTTTATTGCTAT
>ERZ773031.719-NODE-719-length-17610-cov-7.633837_pt1 | contig 17610 bp, 13 predicted proteins | sample MGYA00511666_ERZ773031 | MGnify/ENA primary metagenome ERZ773031 (study PRJEB29015, sample SAMEA2738135) | human oral metagenome | biome: human oral; feature: human-associated habitat; material: saliva | place: China | collected 2250 ...
CTCTCTCTCTCTCTCTCTCTCTCTCTCTCTCTCTCAATAGTATTATAACTATTTCTTTCTTAGTCGTTTACGTGCTTACGCAATGCGTGGCACGTTATGTGGTATCGACAAAGGGCTTGCTGTATTTGCCCTTTGCCGATTTTGTTTTATTAATCGTTTTTTTCTCATATACTCTGATTGGAACCATGTTGACAAGCATGGGCAAGGTGCCGTTTGCGTCCTTGCCCATGCAAGTCGACATGGCTTTCTAATCCCTCTATTATGATAATCGAGTGAGCTAACATATTAATAAATTAACGAGTTATTAAGATTATGAAGAAAATCGAAAGAACCGCACGACAGCTTTATGTCTGTCCCACGACAGTAGTCTTGGAGGTGGAAGCCGAAGGCAGCTTCCTTGCTGGTAGTCCTCTTGTTCGTCCAGGTGGTGGCGGAGTTGCACCTCACCAAGGTGGTGTCAAGGTCATTGATCCAACTGAAGAAGACGGAGGCGATGATGATAATTTGGAGGGTTAAACCAACTAAGTGGCTTTGGCTTTCTTAGAAGTCCTAGAACTCCAAAGAATACTAGGAAACAATAGAATCCCTAGAAACCACTGAACAAACAAAACTGTAACTAACATTAAAAAGAAAGAAAACAAATGAATAAACGTATTTTCCATTACGCACTCTCTTCGTTCCTTGTGGGTGGAATTGCGTTGTCGGTAACATCTTGTGCTGACGACGATTTGGATAATGGCGGAACGAACGGCAATGGAGCCGTTGTCCGTTTTAGTGTAAACGATGTGCAGGAGGGAGCTATCTCTCGTGGAGTTATGACACGCGGTGCCATCACTCCCGGCTTGGGTAGCAGCGATCTCGCCGGCGGTAAGCTCACAGCTCATAGCAATCGTAACATTGATGTGTGCTTGATCGAAACCACTGTTGAGGGTGTCAATCCTGTTAAGGCAGATGCTCATACACGTGCTAACATCATCAAGACCTCTACCCTTGGCGACTTCTCAGCCTCTGGTATTCGTGGCACCTCGGCATCAACCATCCTCACTACTCCTGAATGGTTCCATGCCAAGAAGACCAAGAGCAATGGTGAACTCTATTCACCTATTTATTGGAATCCAGCGCAGCCTTTCGGTCGCTTCTTTGCTGTCTCTCCTAACACAGAGAGCTACTCAAAGATGACCATCAACAACACCGATGCCAACGGTAGCCCTAGCGTAGAGTTTGAGGTCGATCCTGATGTAAAGAAGGAGGTCGACCTAATGACCGCTTGTACAGGTGATGTTGAGTATACTACACAGGGAGTGCAGCCTACTACCAAGCTCGACTTCCGCCACGCCCTTACGGGTATTCGCTTTGCCGTTGGTCAAAACCTCTCTTGGAACAAGACCATCGACAAGGTGGAATTACGAAACGTATTGCTTAAGAGCAAGTACAAGCTCTCAAAGCAATTCGATGGCACTGGTGCTGCATGGGATCACACAGGCTATAGCATGCGTGGTAATGCTGTCCTCTCTGGTGTCAGCGTGAGCACAGGCCAGAACCCTAACGTCACTATCATGGGTAATGATGGCGATAACTACACGTTCTATATGATTCCTCAGCAGCTCACAGGTCTTGTCACTGCTTACGTTCACTGCACCGACGGTACAACGATTACTGTACCATTGAAGGGTGAATGGAAACCCGGAACCACTCGTACTTACAAGCTAAGCCAGACGAACTCTACTTGGACTTACACGCTTGAGGGCACTGACCCTACACGTGCTGCCAACTATGATGAGACCACTTCACAGGCTTACAGCATTAAGAGTTTCCGTGAAGACCCTGCCACACACGTTAAGCAGGCAGTAGCTTGGAAGGTCGTTGGTTACAGTGTTGATGGTGGTACAACTTATACAACCAACAAGCCAGCTTGGTTGACCAGCCTTAGTAAGACAGAGGGCAATGGTGGTACTGCTGCCGACCAAGGTACAGCCACATTGACAAAAGACGTTACCGATTTGCTTGCTAAGCGTAACAAGGAGCTCAAGACGGCAACTGCCTTAGGTTCTGCCGGTGCTCCTTACGACCTTTCTACTAAGGGCGGCTCAGTTGCAAATCGTAGTACAGCCAACTCTTACGTTATCTCAGCTCCTGGTCATTATCGCATACCGCTTGTTTATGGTAATGCCATTGAGAACGGTGCTACTAATGCGAACGCTTATATTAGCCATGCCGCTGCAGGTAACTCGTCGGTCTTATATAACTTCCAAGACCATGCAGGTCACGCCATAGATGACCCTTGGATTGAAAAGACCAATGGCGGTGCTAATAATGGCGTTGATGGTGCTGAGGTGGTTTGGGCAGATGCTGCCGACCTCGTTCATTCTCCTTCTATCACACATGATGGTGGTAATGCCTTCCTTGACTTCGAGGTTAAGACAAGCGACATCCAAAGCGGTAATGCCGTTGTTGCTGTTAAGAATGGTGGTACGATTGTTTGGTCATGGCATTTGTGGTTTGCCCCTAAGGATGCACTCGATAAGATTCCTGTTACCAACCATCAAGGTATTGTTTATAACTTCACCAAGGAAGCCCTGGGTTGGAAACCAACGCAGTGGAATGGTTCAACTTATTCTATTGCTCGTACTGTCAAGGTAAAGGTCGAACAAACTATTGCCAATGGCGGAGTTAAACAGGAAACTGTCATCAATATTACCCAGAAGCCTGGTGGTGTTAAGAAGGGTGCCACAACCCTTTATCAGTTCGGTCGTAAGGATGCCTTCCCTGGTGTTGCAACAAGCGATTTAAAGGCTGGTGGTATAACCGAGAATGCTGGTGACAACATGTCTATTATGAATGGTATTCTTAATCCTGATAAGTTCTATACATATGGTAGTAGCGGTAGTAGCTGGTGGAATAACTACGGTTATCTTAACCTCTGGTCAGCCGATAACACTGTTAATGGTAATCATGATGTTGGTAATGATAATCCAGTTGTCAAGACGGTTTACGATCCTTGTCCTGCTGGTTTTAAGATGCCTGCCAACAATGCCTTTACTGGCTTTACGGCTGATGGTCTAAACGGTGGCACAAAGAATGTTGATGGTACAAGCGATGGGCAGACTTACCAAAACAACTTTGGTCATAATTTCTGGACAAACAGCAGTAAGACAGCTACTATCAACTTCCCTGCTTCGGGCTTACGCAGCTACAACGTTGGCTCCTTGGACAACGTCGGCAACTTCGGTTACTATTGGTCGGCAGTCCCGGAAGCCTTGATCAACGGTTGCAACTTTGTCTCTGGCTCGATCTACGTGTCCCCTCGGTCTACCAGCCCTCGGACTTATGGGTTCTCGACGCGTCCCGTCTCAGAATAATACCCGAAACCCACCCCTTACCCCTCCCCAAGGGAGGGGTATTTAATTACGGAATAACCCTTATAGTTGATTTGGGGAGGGGTGATTAATAACTACATAATACTTGTGGTTAGATTGGGAAAGGAAAATGTAAAGAAAAATCTGCAAATTGTGCGGAGCTTATAAATCTAATTATTAACTTGCTGCAAGCTGTGAAAATCGGCAGTTTGACGAAAGTACATATTGTGGGGCACAAAAGTACATTTCGTGGGGCACGAAAGTATATATTGTCAGCTACGAAAGTATATGGCGTAAAACACGGGTGTACGACTCGTAATGATGGCTGATAAAAACAGTGTTGCAGTGTAAAAATCTTTTACCTATGGCATTCTATAAGAAAGCTCAAATGGGAAGCCTCCCCAAGCCCCTCCAAAGGAGGGGATGTGCCTACGGGGGCTAGTTAGGAGATGTGCTACGGGAAGCCTCCCCAAGCCAAAGCCTCTTTTTTATACCACGGGGGCATTTATAAAGGTTGATTTAGGGTAACAATCGTTCTGTAATAATTCGATCGATTTATGTTAATTGTGAAATTAATGTCTTTCAAAACTAGTGTATTAATTTGGTTCTCTCGCCCCCGTGGTCACTTTTTAGATGGAATGATACAAGAAGCAATTTCTTCATGACAAGTTCGCCCAGTCTTTGAATGGCTGCACAAAGGTTGGAGTGTCTATAAGTAAGAAGATATAGAATTGTGTTAAAAAGGGGTCGAAGACGATACTTATTAGCAAATAAAACGCTATTTTTGCAGAGAAAAGTAGTTTAATAACATAAAAGGTAAGTAATTATGAAGAAGATTAGAGCAGCTGTTATTGGTTATGGAAACATTGGTCAATATAGTGTTCAGGCCTTAGAAGCAGCAAAGGATTTCGAGATTGCGGGTGTTGTAAGGCGTCAAGGTGATAAAGATAAGCCCCTAGAATTGACTCCATACGAGGTTGTTGATGACATCACAAAGCTGAAAGATGTTGATGTAGCGATCCTTGCAACTCCAACAAGAAGTTGTCCAGAGTATGCCGAAAAGATTACGGCTTTGGGCATTAATACCGTCGACTCTTTCGATATTCACGGTTCTATCCTCGACTATCGCACGAAGCAAATGGAGAATAACAAGCGCACTAACACTGTGAGTGTTATCTCTGCTGGATGGGATCCGGGCTCTGACTCTATCGTAAGAGTACTAATGGAGAGCCTTGCACCAGAGGGTCTTTCTTATACAAACTTTGGTCCCGGTCGTTCCATGGGACACTCTGTTGTGGCTCGTAGTAAGCAGGGTGTTAAGGACGCATTGTCAATGACTATACCTTTGGGAGAGGGCATTCACCGCCGCATGGTATATGTTGAACTAGAAGAAGGAGCCAATCTTGAGGATGTAACAAAGGAACTCAAGGCTGACGATTACTTTGCTCATGACGAGTTGCATGTGTTTGCTGTACCTAGTGTTGACGCCTTGAATGATGTTGGTCATGGCGTTCACATGACCCGCAAGGGCGTTAGTGGAAAGACACATAACCAGCATTTCTCATTCGATATGAATATCAATAACCCTGCACTTACAGCCCAGGTGCTTGTCAATGTGGCGCGAGCTAGTTTCCGTCTAGCCCCTGGTTGCTATACAATGCCAGAGATTCCGGTCATTGATATGCTACCTGAAAGCCGCGAAGAGGTTATTGCGACTTTGGTTTAAGGGTATTAGCTTTATTAGCCTTATTAGCCCCATTAGGCTAATAAGCCCAATACCTTCCCCTCTAATAATGGCAACCAATGTTGGTTGCCATTATCTTTTTATGTAATATATTGACGTACAAAGGCTTTTATTTTGTACTTTTGCACTCAGTATGAGAACATTCCAACATAAGGTAACAATAAATGATATAGGAGCGATACTAGTGTTTGGTCTTGGTGCATTCTTCTGTTTGTGGCATCGAACTAGTGGTATGATGGTAGTCTTAGGAGTCTTACTTATCGTTGTAACTATTAGAGCCGTCGACCGTGCTATACATACCAGTTATGTTCTTACTGACGATGATCAATTACGCATTAAGACGGGACGTATCGGACAAACAAAGTCTATTTCTATCAGTGATATTCGATCATTAGAGAAGCATCCCTTTGCTTTTCACATCGGACATTATATATTAATTGAATTGGTAAATGGCAATACCATTAGCGTACAACCTGATAATGTCGACTCGTTTCAGGCTGTACTTACCAAGCGAATGATAAAGAGTGAGGACGAAGAATGAAGTTAAGATATTTATCGGCATTGGTTCTTTGTGTTGTATTGAGCCTACAAGTTCATGCGCAAGTATATCTTGATAGTACAGAGATAGCCAATATCCTGTATCCTAAGGCAGTGATTGCTCAACCCAAGACGGACGATATTGGGGAAGATGAAGACGAAGACACGGACAGTATTATACCGATGTTCTCCACAGATGATCGGCTCTCTTGGAAGGAGAATATCACGAATCGTTTGGATGGAATCATGCGTAGTCCGCTCCTTGAAACGGTGCAGGCTTCGGTCATGGTATGGGACTTAACTGATGATGTTCCCGTCTATCAGTTCCGTGAGAAACTCCATCTTCGCCCAGCCTCTACGATGAAGTGCGTCACAGCTATTGCTGCTTTGGATAAGTTAGGAGCTGATTATGATTTCAAAACACGCATTTACTATACAGGAACAATCAATGACTCTACGAAGGTTCTACACGGTGATCTCTATTGCTTGGGAGGCATGGATCCTATGTTGTCATCCGGTGATCTGTCGGCGATAGCAGACTCTATTCGACAGTTGGGGATCACTCGCATTGAGGGAAATGTTTATGCTGATCTGTCGTTCAAAGACAAAGACAGACTTGGAGAAGGGTGGTGCTGGGATGATAAGAATCCTGTTCTTACACCCTTATTGGTCAATCGAAAGGATGATTTTATGGACACTCTTCTTCGAAAACTACGCAATGTTGGCATATCAGTCGATGGTTTCACCGATGAACGACAAGTTCCCTCTAATGCGTCATTGATCGTTACCTATACTCATTCTATACGTGAGGTCTTACACAGAATGTTAAAGGTCAGCGATAATCTCTATGCAGAGTCTATGTTCTACCAGTTGGCTGCGAGCGGTGGAGTTCGTTGGTGTTCTGCTAAGCAAGGGAGGAACTATGAGAATGCACTCTTCAGTCGTCTCGGTTTGAATCCACGTGATTATAATGTGTCAGATGGCTCTGGTTTGTCCCTTTACAATTATGTAAGTGCAGAGTTAGAGATCCAACTCTTGCGTCATGCCTATCGCCATCAAGAGATTTATAATGCGCTTTATGAAGCCTTACCAATCGCTGGTGTTGATGGCACACTGCGTAAACGTATGCGTGGAACAAGTGCCCAAAACAATGTGAGAGCCAAGACTGGTACAGTGCGTGGAGTTAGTTCGCTGGCTGGTTATCTCACCGCTTCTAACGGGCATTTGCTATGTTTCTCTATTATTAATAATGGTGGAATGACCCATTCGCCAATGCGTCGTTTCCAAAACAAGATATGTGTGGCATTGTGCCAATAACCCTTCATTTAAATGCAAATAACTATGTTGCCGAAACTTCCTCATCACTTATTAAATGACGTACTAGAGCAGATTCGCATCTTTGTAGAGAATGTTATCCTATCATTGGGAGTGCATGGTCATGCCGTCCCAGTACTGCGTCATATATTGTTAACGGTGGTAGCTCTATTGCTAGCATTGGTGTCGGAGCTTATTTGTAAGTATGTCTTTGTACCTTTAATACTGAAGATTGTAAAGCGAACAGAGGCTAAATGGGATGATGTAATATTTGACTATAAGGTCTTGAAAGTGGCTTGTCGCATTGTTCCAGCCCTCGTTATATGGAAGTTAATGCCTCTTGTTTTCTATCAAATACCCGTTGTTCAAGAGTCTTTGGCACGTCTGACAGCGGTCTATCTCACCATTGCTACCACACAGCTTGCCGTTGGTATCATTGATAGATTGCGTTATTTGAATACGAAACCAGGTAATTCTACGAGTCAATACCTCAAGTCTTTCTGTGGAGTATTGAAGATATTGACCATCTTTATAGCTGCTATTGTGGTTGTAGGAATACTCATCAATCGCAGTCCAATGACCCTTCTTGCTGGTTTGGGAGCCACATCTGCCATCTTGATGTTGGTATTTAAGGACACAATTGATGGTCTTGTCGCTGGAGTTAGGCTCACCAGCAACGAGATGATACACATTGGTGACTGGATAACATTGACCGATGGGAGTATAGATGGTACTGTTCAAGACATCACCCTTACCACGGTTAAGGTGAAGCAAGGCGATAACTCTATTGCAACGGTATCTCCGCAGACACTCGTCAACGGCTCTTTCTTAAACTGGAAGGATATGTTAGAGGGTGGAGGACGCCGTGTGAAGAAGGTTGTCTACTTTGATGTTCGCAGTATAAGAATTGCTGATGATGATCTCAAGAAGAACCTTCTTGCAAAGGGATATGTCAAGGAGGAGGATTTGAAGGGAGATGTAATTAACATCGGACTCTTCCGTCATTACATGGAACATTACCTATCCAAACGAGAAGATGTAAACCCTAAGATGACTTTACTCCTGCGTCAATTAGATGCGACACAGGCGGGAGTTCCTATCGAGTTTTACTTCTTCTTATCTAATAAAGATTGGGTTCCTTATGAGCATTCAACGTCAGATATTCTCGAACACGTTTATGCCTATGCGCATGAATTTGGCTTGAAGATCTATCAGCAGAACCCTGTTCAATAATGGAGAAGGCTTCTAGCAGGAAACTTCCGAAAGCCCTTCTAAAGGTGGATATACACCTACTTGAGTTACTGGAGGTATAAGATAAGGAACAGACAAGTGCGTCTGTTCCTATTTTGTTTGTAATGTTTAATAACTCACCTCTACGGCTGTTGGGAACACACGATAAGGGTCGTAATATTCCACACAACTATTTATCATGTCCTTTAGATTAGCCTTTACGACACCCTGAAAAGCCTTATTTCCGTTGATGATCACCGTCACCTCTTTGTTAAGATTTACCAGTTTATCATTGAGATAGATACGTAGTTTCCCTCCTTGAGCCGCCGAGTAAGAACGATTAAACTTCATTTCTATGCCCCATTGTGGCTCTTTCTCGGTTGTTGTATAGCGTACATCTTGTATGCTAAGGGTAATCACATTCCCTTGAATAGACATATCATAATAGGTGCGAAGGGCTGATGGACGCTTCAAAACCTGTAAGTTGTAAAAGCCTGAACGATGCCTTCCATCCATCTCAAAGTCCTCCCATAGCACCGTCTTAGGGTATGGATTCCTAACGAATTGGCGTAACCATGGGGTGGTGAGACTATAGTCTATGTGGTGTTGCATACCGGGTAGGAGCTGTACACGATGGCGGAAGATGGGCTGTTGGTCAGCGGAAAGTGGGCGAGAGAGTTGCGCTGAATCGAAGGCAACCTGCGTGTAATGGGTTAAGATGTTACGATAGAATCCAGTGTCATCAGCACCTGTTAAGAATGAAAACCCTATATTAGCACAATTCTCAACTGGCGCATTCTTCAATGGTTCTCCACCAGCCATTGGACCTGCAGCTGCCCAATAGTCGGCATAAAAAGAGGCTAGTCGCTGACTTCCGTAACCGCCTTCTGATATGCCAAAGACATATAGTCGGTTAGCATCGACAGCCCCTTCTGCGAGCGACTGGCGGATGAGTTTCTCCCAAGCAAACTGCTTGGCAAGTTGCCACCAACGATAGTATTCGCCCTCATTGGGTATCTGTGGGATGAAATAAGACGATGGCGAATCATTGAACGACTTGGCAAGTAAGATACCATTCTGCCATTCCTGCGCCTTCGGTCCAGAGCCATGTAGATAAAGAAAGAGCGGTAGTGGCTTATCACTTGTGCCTTTCGTTCCATAGTAATAAGGCATTTTTGCGTTAGATTCTAAGCCTTGTGGCAAGTCCCATGATGCCTGATTGGCATTTTGTAAAGGCTCTGCAGGAATGAGTTTCTGCTCCTTCAGTGCCCGATTAGCTGCTTGCCAAGCCTTCCAAACCATCTCTTGATAGTGAGGAATATCCTTGTTCTTGATGCTTTGTTGTAGGTGGGTTACACAGGTAGGGGCATTGGTGAAAGCCTTTCGGTCAGCCACTTCCGTGGTCAGTTGGGTATTTAATACTTGCAAGAAATAACTCTCCACGTCCTTTTCCAAGTTCGTTGATTGTGCCTGCGCACCGACAGATAAGGTGAGAGCTAAGGTGATTGTGGATGCGAAACGATTGAATGGTATCATAGTTAATAACGTTGTTTGTTCAGATTAATAAGTATTGTTTTGATGGCAACAAATATACACATTAAATCTTATATAGCGTGTTTCTCCGTGTAGTTTTTTGTTTTGTGCAGTGTAGCGAGGCTGTGCTTCGTTAGCAACGGATAGGAGACAGTAAAGAAGGAGAGGCTTTCTTCAATATGAAGAAGGCGTTTCCTTGCTGCGAAGGGGGCGTCTCTTTCAATGCAAGAGAGGCTTTCTTTGATTGCTGATATAAGTTTTGTCTTATTTAACGGAAGCCTACTTGTAATATAAAAGATTTGTCCTATCTTTGCAATCAAGTTATGTGTCTATGCCAATAATAGGTTTATACCTATGGGATAGATATTCGATAAATCCTTAACAAACGTCTAATAATCAACCTAAAGTTTATGACTAAGAACAGAGTTCGAAGCTTATTTTTTATGATTTGTGCGCTGTTGATGTGCTTATCAGCCCATGCACAGAAGTATCGTTATCAAGTGAATGGATTAGTGCAAGACGCTATTACGGGAGAAGGAATGCCTGTGAAGTTATACTTGATGACAGCGGATAGCATTGTGATAGATTCTGTTTCGACCGAAGCAGAGCAAGATCCAGAGAGTGGCAAAGCTATTTATACGGGCGAATATTCCTTTCCTGGTGTTATAGAAAAGGGTCATTACATTGTTCATGCGGTGTCAGAAGGGTATCAAGATGCCTACATGAATTGCGAACTGAAGAGCAAACGCGAGTTCTATATACCCGTGAGAACCATCTATATGTATAAGGTGCACAAGCTAAAAGAGGTCACGGTGAAGGCGACAAAGCTGAAGATGGTCATCAAGAAAGATACTATCGTCTATAATGCCGATGCGTTTAATCTGCCTGAAGGGAGCATGCTGGAGACCTTAGTGGCACGCTTGCCGGGGGCGAAACTGACGAAGGATGGACAGATATATGTCAATGGCAAGTATGTAGAGAGCCTATTGGTCAATGGCAATAACTTCTTCTCTGGTAACCCAATGATGGCTTTGGAGAACCTGCCAGCCTACACGGTAAGCAAGATAAAGGTGTTCAATAAGGCTGGACAGAAGTCGCAGATGATGGGACAAGACATGGGCGACAAGGTATATACAATGGATGTACGACTGAAGAAGGAGTATGCTACGGGCTACATGGGCAACTTTGAGGCTGGAGCAGGCACTCAACATCGTTATATGACACGTGCTTTTCTCATGAAGTTCTCCGATAAGGAGCGTATCGGAACATACTTTAATATGAACAACCTAAACGATAATCAGCGGGCAAGACTTGATGGGGAATGGTCGCCGCAGGATGTTTCTGACGGACTAACAACGACGAAGACGGCAGGACTCTCTTATATGTGCCCCTTGAGTACGCCCATCTCTTGGTTCCAAAGTGATGTCACTTGGGAGCATACGAACGATAATTTAGTAACGAAGACGAACACACAAACCTTCTTACCTGATGGTGACTCCTATCGCAAGGCGGTATCGAATATGCGGAATAGTAGTACGTCGTGGCAAACAACCAACCTGTTAATATTGCAGGAAAATGCCTATTATGTGACATCGAATCTGGCTGCGTCTTATAAGAAGAAGACGGGTTGGGGATTGGATAACCAGCGTGACTCGGTACATAATTCATTGTTGAGCCGACTGATGGAAAGCCAGAGTAACGATGTAAAGCACTATGGTTTCACATTCGATAATAGTGTGGGATGGAAGGTGTTAATGAGTGATATGTTCGGAGTAACAGGTCAGGTGTATTACACTCGAGACCTGAATCGCTCATTATTATCGTCCGACTTGCAATACCCAACGGCTGCCTTGCCTGCAGATAAGCGTGTGCGCTATCTCAATACACCGAATCAAAACCTCAAGCTAACGGCTGGCTTGCATTATATATGGAACTATCGTGACCGCAGCGTGATACCTGAATACAAGTACATCTATAACTTTAACAAGACAAATAACCTCCTTTACCGACTCGATAGGATAGGTGCTGGACCTTACTCACTCGATAATCTCCCACCATCAACAGCCTTGATGATGGCGGGCGCATTGGATAGTAACAACACTTATGAGTATCGGGAGCGTAGACATGAGCACCTCTTCAATCTTTCTTATTCGTCATTAAAGAGCCTACTCTTCGGTGCCGAGTTCCGTGTGGGAGTACCCGTTCGCCTCTTGCATGCCAGTCTGAACTATGAACGAATGGGGATGCAGCACATCAGTCGACAGCGGACATTCTTCGAACCTATGCTCTCTTTGGAGAAACAAGGTCAATGGTCAGTGCGCATGGGGATGAGTTCGGACTTCCCCGATATGACGCTTCTTACCACTTACCGAGACGACAGCAATCCGCTATATGTGCGTGAGGGCAATAGCAAGTTGCGTGATATTCATAAGTACTATGTGACGGGTAATGTGACATTCCGTGGTCAGCACCAACAGAATATCAGTCTAAGTGCAAGCTATAATCAGACGGATAACGCTGTTGCATACGGTCTGCAATATGATAAAACCACCTCTGTATCGCACATCCTACCCGTTAGCGTGAATGGTAACTGGCATATTAATGGTAGTTTCAACTTCACACGTGCATTGGATAAGAATAATCGGTTGACGATTGATAACAACCTTGCAGCAGAATATAGGCACTCGGTGGATATGGCACAGACGCTGGGTAGCACGGGAAACGAGCGTAGCATAGTGGGGAATGTGATACTCGATAACACATTGAAGGTGAATTATCGAGCCAATGACAATGCAGAGGTTGCCTTGCACGGAAGCGTGAAGTATTACTCAATCACTAGCAAGCGTGCAGGCTTCGAGGCAATTCATGCAGGTGACTATAACGTGGGACTGAATACGACCTTGGCACTTCCTTGGCATTTCCAGTTGGTCACTGACATAACAGTCTTTATGCGTCGAGGCTATCAGCAAGCAGAGATGAACACGTCAGACTGGCTCTGGAACGCACAACTCACACGTTCCTTCTTCAACAATCATTTGTTGGCTAAGTTGCAGGCGTTCGATATGCTCCACCAGTTGAGGAGTACAAGCTATGCCGTTAATGAGCAAGGGCGCATGGAGACTTGGCACAACAGTATTCCCCGATATGTGATGTTCTCGCTCGCATGGAAGTTCAACGTCAATCCAAAGAAGAAGTGATCATGCACTTGCTTACTATCTAATCACGTGTCCTCTTACCATCTAATCGCGTGCTATCTATCATCTAATCGCATGCTATCTACCATCTAACAAACAAAGGTCAGGCTATGTCCTTAGCCTGACCTTATTGTTTGTTGGAACGTTACAGATGCCTATTCGGGCTGCATGATACCATTCACGCCTATACTTAGAACGCCCTTCACGCCTTTGAAGTAGGCTATGGCTTTGTTCATATCCCATCCTTCGCGCACCTTAATCGCTACTCCGTTAGATTCCTTGTATTTGTAGAGCACCGTACATGCGCTCGTCTTGATCGCCTTCATGAGCGGTTTGCTACCCTTCTTCTTATCGAAGAAAATAACCAACGTGTAGCTTGCCAGTGCAGGAGCTGATCTTACTTGTGATGTCGAATCAGCCTCTCCCTCACCATTCATAATCCGTTCCTTGATAGGGCATTGCGCCATTGCTGCGGTTGATTGAACCAATAGGAAGCCCATCAATAATAGGCTTGCTTGCATGTATCTCTTCATATTCTTTCCTTTTAATTACGTGCTGCAAAGGTAGAGATAATTTCGCATATCACCATAAAGGTGTATGTTTTATTTCACTCTTGAGGTTGTTATAGACTATTGGTTCTAATAACTTCTTTTGAGGGAAGAGCTGTGAAAGGCGGTTCAAAACAGCTAATGAAGGCAACCTAATAGACAATTTTGTTAGAAGAAAAGCAACTAATCTGTTGTTATGGATTCCTATTAATGAGAGTTCTTATATATGTTTTTAAATGAGGTAGATAATGTTATTCAACTAATTTGACAGCACTATCTAATTAATTGGACGACTTCATCCAACTAATTGGACGAATGCATCCAACTAATTGGACAACATCATCCAACTAATTGGATGACACCATCCAGCCAATTGGATGATACCATCCAACTAATTGGATGTAGCTGTTCTATAGTGTAAACCTTAGAATCTCATGGCAGCTTTGGTACCAATAGTCAGTGTGTGAATGTACTCTTTGTTCTTTATGCTGTATGGTGGCTGTATATTGTGATCGGCAAATATGCCAAAGGCGAAATGCTTTCTTATATGATAGTTAATACCTAAACCTGTTCCAATGCCCCATCCAGTATTTTTCGGAATATTTATATTATTGATTATTGTATTGTAATAATAGGTAAACGTTGCTAGCAGCTTTGTATCAAGCGTCCATCTAAGCGTTAGTGGAAGCGAGAAATAAGGTCCAATGCTGAAGTTATCGAAGTTGAACGTGTTGTCTTGTGTTTCAGTGTCGTTAATGATAAGCTGTATGTTTGAGAAAGTTGAACGCCCACCAATACCTATATACTGATTGAAGAAGTAAGCTCCTTCAACACCAAGGACGGTTCCCACTGATGTTTGAAAGGTTGTGTTATTATTGATATCAAACTTACTTAGAGGGACATTAAAGCCCATATAGAGGTTGAAGAATGAAGGGTTGCTACGTCCTAGTTGTTCCTCCTCTTGTAACTTTTGGAAGTTTAATCCCCTACCTTTCATGAAAGTATCAGTTATCCAATATCCGAACTCTGTTGACAGAATACCAAAGCCAGCTCCAACCATGACATCACTGAGCCAATGCTTGTTATTCGCCATACGCATTAGTCCTGTTGCAGTTGCTATGGTATATGCCCCAACACTCACCCATGGAGAGATGTGCCCATACTCCTTGGATAGCATAGTGGCAGTCATAAAGGCGGTCGCAGTATGTCCTGAGGGAAAGCTCTGTTTATTGCTTCCATCAGGTCGGGTTACATTGGTTGTATATTTGAGTCCTTGTACCACCCCTGTCATCAAAGTAATGGTGATAGCATCGCTCATAATCATCCTTCCCCATGAGGATCTGCTTGGCACTCCTGCTGCCTTCAAGCCGAGCATGACAGCCGCTGGTGCTATCTGTGTGTAATTGTCGAGTTTATAGTCGAACTTAGGCATGAAGTCATTCCTTAGTACTCTGAACTTATCGTCGAAATGTTTTTCGAGTAACCCCATAGCTATCATTGGGACGCCTAGATAGGTAGCTTGAAACCAGCGTCGCTGTCTGAAGTTATCCATCTTAGTCTGAAGCGATGGTTGGATAATTGTATTTTGTTCGGTTTGTAAGCTATCGTTGCTGATAACAGATAGTGTGTCTGCTGTTTCGGAATACCCACACATTGAAACAAAGAAAAGAAGATATAACAGTAGAACTGATTTAACTCTATTTGTTGGGTGTTTGGATAGTTCTTTCATTATCTTGGAGCTTGTTTGCTGGCAATGTTATTATGCTGTTATAGAAATTAATTAGTTATATAATAAAGGTAAGGAGGATGTGTCGAAAATGTAATGACACATCCTCCCGTTAGACGTTTCTTGTGTGTTAATCGTTATGCTTCAGCAGGTTCATCGTCCGTAGCCTTGAAGTTAGCAAGGTCTGCTGGGTCGAATGACTTGATGTAAGAAGCGTGACCAATCACCTCTTCCTCTGCCATGCGAACGAATACATTAGCCGACTTCTTGAATAACTCTGGTGCCTTAGAAGCATCTTCTATCAAGAGTAGCGAACCAATGATATCGGCTGTCATGTTGTACAGACGGCGAGCAAGGAAGTCGTGAACATCCTGATTATCGTAAGCATTTACCCTCTCGATTGACTCCTCGTAAAGCTCAACGAGACGAGCAACACGATCGCGCAAAGCCTTCATGCAGTCGCAAGCGAGTTCGCCCTCGAGCATCTCCTTCATGATAGAAAGGTAGGTGCCGTTGGTGATGTAACGAATAGCAGCTACTACTTGGAGTTGCGTTGTACCCTCATAGATAGAAAAGATACGCGCATCGCGATACAAGCGCTGGCACTTGTACTCCATGATGAAGCCAGAGCCTCCATGAATAGAGATAGCGTCGTAAGCAGTCTGGTTAGCGTATTCAGAGTTGATACCCTTGGCGAGCGGAGTGAAAGCGTCAGCCAGTCTTGTGTACTTCTTCATCTCTTGACGCTCCTCAGGAGTGAGCTTCTGGTCACGAGCGATATCCTCCAATGCCTTGTAGATATCAACGTAACGAGCCGTCTGATACAATAGCGAACGACCAGCGTCGAGCTTCGCTTTCATACGAGAGAGCATATCGTAAACCGCAGGGAAGGTGATGATCTTCTTGCCGAATTGCGCACGTTCCTTTGCGTATGCCAATCCCTCGTTGTAAGCCTCTTGCTCAAGACCAACCGACTGAGCGGCTATGCCGAGTCGAGCACCATTCATCAATGCCATAACGTATTTGATGAGTCCCATGCGTGTGTTGCCACATAGTTCTGCTTTTGCATTCTTGTAAACAAGCTCGCAAGTAGGCGAACCATGTATACCGAGCTTGTTCTCGATGTGACGCACATCAACGCCTCCATTGCGCTTATCGTATATGAACATAGACAAGCCACGTCCGTCTCGTGTGCCTTCTTCCGATCTGGCGAGGACGAGGTGGATATCAGAATCACCATTGGTAATGAATCGCTTCACACCATTCAGTCGCCAGCAGTTCTCCTTCTCATCGAAGGTAGCCTTGAGCATAACGCGCTGGAGGTCGGAACCAGCATCTGGTTCGGTGAGATCCATTGACATGGTTTCGCCTGCACAAATGCGTGGGATATAGCGTTGGCGTTGGTCGTCGTTACCGAACTCGTAGAGCGTGTCGATACATGACTGCAGTGACCAAATGTTTTGGAAGCCAGCATCAGCAGCTGCAATAAGCTCTGATAACATAGAGAATACGACGTTAGGAAGGTTCAAGCCACCATATTGGCGTGGCATTGATACGCCCCATAAACCAGCTTGACGAGTGGCTTGGATGTTCTCAAGCGTCTTACTTGCATAGTGCATGCGGTTATCAATGAGGTGTGGACCTTCTTGATCAACAGCTTCAGAGTTGGGCGCGATGATGTTCGCTGTGATGTCTCCCGTAATATCAAGGATACGCTTGTAATTCTCAATAGCGTCCTCGTAGTTTACTGGTGCATCAGCGTATGTAGCGGCATCAGCGTAGTTACGCTCCTTCAATTCTACAATGCGTTTCATCAATGGATGATTCAAGTGAAACGCTATTTCTGGGTGGTCAGTATAATAATTCATAAGTCCCAATAGCCTCACCCCCGCCCCCTCTCCGAATGGAGAGGGGAGTGATATGCTTTATAGGAGGTGTTTAATGGCTTTTATTTATTTGTTATTTATTTCGTCTTTAATCATGTTTAATACAGTATGTGGGCTTGATAGTACTTCGTCGTTAGTAAAGCGAAGCACTTTGTACCCCATATCTGAGAGGATCTCCGTACGGATTTGGTCATCTTCTTGTTGCTGAGGTTCGCAATGGTAAGCCCCGTCAACCTCTATTATAAGTCTCTTTTCTAAGCAAATGAAGTCAGCGATATAATCATATATGGGATGTTGCCGTCTGAATTTGAAGCTACATTTTGATTGGCGTAGAACTTTCCAAAGGACTTTCTCTGCATCCGTCATGTGCCGTCTGTTCTCCTTTGCAAATTCTTTTAATAGCTTATATCTATCAATAGAAGCAGTCTCAAACCATTGCGCTCCATCCTTTCCCATATCTAATTAATAGCTGTATTCTATCTTCCCTAACAACATCTAATAATAGTGTCTACTCCCCTCTCCATTCGGAGAGGGGTCGGGGG
>ERZ773031.724-NODE-724-length-17552-cov-4.879294_pt1 | contig 17552 bp, 14 predicted proteins | sample MGYA00511666_ERZ773031 | MGnify/ENA primary metagenome ERZ773031 (study PRJEB29015, sample SAMEA2738135) | human oral metagenome | biome: human oral; feature: human-associated habitat; material: saliva | place: China | collected 2250 ...
CATAACCTTTACTATCCTCATAAACGACACCACCAAAGATCTTTTCTACCTTAAACTTGAAGATCGCATTAAAGTCGGCGTTTCCTGAGTTTTTGACTGTGCCGTTAGTTTTAATCTTCCCTGACATATAGAAGCTGTCCATATTATGATTTAGGATCTCGGCAGATTCTTTAGTCTCACCGTTAGTACGCCCGAAGACACGTAAGCCTAATCGGGAGACGGTACGGATGCCACCGCTATTATCGTCTTTAGGGATAGCCTCAACGAAGACAATGGCATACTGACCGCCGCCAGGAATATCTGATGGCACGGTAATTTTATAAGTTACCTCTTTACGCTGGCCCGCCTCTACAGAGTAGGTTGCCTCCGTATTATATTCACCGGCGTCATTCTTAAAAGTAATCCAACGACTAACCTGCGTATGTGCGTTTTGATTTGAAAAACTTGGACTATACTGTTCGTTTAAAACAGAATATGGATTTGCATAGACTTTAAAGCTGTAACCTTCAGAACCAGTGTTGTCAACATTAAACGTATACTCATTAGTTTCATTAGCATTAAGAGTGACACGATTTTCAACAGGAGAGATCTGAATTCGCATAGCTGGCTTCTCAGCCTCTTCAGCATGAACAGTTGGAGTCTTGGGATAAAATACGGTACCAGTAATGACCCCGACAGTAAGAAGAAGTGCGGATACAGCTTTAATTAAGAAATTAGCGTGATTCTTTTGAGCTGAAGCAATTTTAGATTTGAGTGACATATTTTATCCCGGATTTCCTATTAATATTAAGCACGTGAATTGGTTTTACGCTCGCGATTTCTTGCAACAAGCCAGAAGATGACTGAGAGAATGAAGAGAACGATAAGAACAATGAGCCAGACTGGACAAACAATGACGAGTTTGCGCTCAGTTTTGGTTTCCGAACCATATTTGATGACTTGTTCAACATTGAAGATACCAATGGCCGGAGAATTGGTCCAGAGTTCTTTATGGTAGCGCTTTGTAGCCGGAAGGGTGTTTAGAGTAGTTGGTTTTTCTTCATTAGTATAGATCTCTTCGTTTGAGAAAAATGGAAAAATCTTGATATTAACAGTAAGCTCGGCATCAACGTTACCACAGTTCTCAACACGGGTTTCGCCAAAGATTGGAGGATTAAAGAGGAATGACGGAAGCTTATTCTCTAGAATTCTGGTACAACGATTGATTTCGCCATTAACATGTGAATAGATTACCATTCCGACGCGTGAGATAGCCTGGATATTTGACTTATCGTCGTTTTCTTTTACAGTTTCAACCATAATAGCGCCATACTGACCGCCACCTGGAGTATTTTTTGGAACACGGATTGTATAATTAATGGTCACCTCAGTGTCCGATTCGAGATGGCCAGTATCCTGACTAAAAGTAAACCAGTTAGCGATTTTGAGTCCATCTTTAGAGCCATCGAAGACTGGATCGTAGTTCTCACCTTTAACCTCATAGGAAGAAGCATAAACTTTAAAATCAAAAGCACCGGTTCCGATATTTTGAACCTTGAAGCTCCCTTCCCTTACCTCGCCTGGCTCTAGACCGCCGAGCTGCTGCTTTGATGGAGAGACCTGCAAGAATGTCTTCTGGCGCTCAACTGCAAAAGTTTTGTTCGAGGAAAGCAGAAGCGCACAAACTGAGAATAGCGCACACGCAAAAATCCCTATTAAAATATTATGTTTTTTAGTCATTAACCTCCTTTTTATCTTTGTAATATTATACACAAGCAAAATCAAAATGACAAGCAAAAACCGCCCTGATTCGGACGGCTTTTGACTTCTAATCCGAGGTCACAAATTAGAGAGTGGTTGCGGTATAGACGATCGTATCCATATAGGTACCTTGAGCCTGTGCGGTACCAGTTGCGACGCCGTAGGTCATCTGGATATCTTCCTGAATACCAGTGTGTGCAGTATTTGGGTTGGTCTTAACTACCTGGTCGGTTGTGGCGATTGCGACTTTGGTAAGATCTCCACCAGAAAGATTCCATCCTGCAGTACCAGCAACGAGGTTACCCGCCTGAGCTGGGATAGTTTCGGTAGTATCACCAGAAATCATCGCAGTAGTAGTATCGGCATCCTTAACAGTAAGCTTGTAACCATTTTTACTGTTGGTAGCGACGGTTAATTTGGTTTTTAGAGTAGTAGTGTCGAGGGCGCTTGGAGTCATAGTGACTTCAGTTGAAAGATTGTCAGCTGAAAGTGCAATGACAGAACTAACATTTACCTTAACGGCAACACTTTGGCTACTGGTTGCAGCGAAAGTTGCTACTGGAAGTGAAGCGATACCGAGGGCGGTGGTTAAACCTAATCCTAGTACGACACTCTTAATCTTGGACATAAGTCTCCTTTTTGTTTTATTGATATAACCTTTTGTGCTTATATTATAGCTTAAGCATGATATATATGTCAATCATTTTAATAATGATTATGGTTAATTATTAATAATCCTTGAGTATATATTTTAGGCTTTTGATTCCCTGATCTGAAGCCCAGTAACAGAAAAAATAGCCGCTCTTTTGCGGCTATTTTAGGTTTGTCTATTCTTATGCTTAATTATTTAGCGACAACAGTGTAGACGATAGTGTCTTGGTAGGTACCAGGAAGCTGAGCACCACCAGTTGCGATGTTGTAAGTCATGTTAAGAGAAGTATTAACAGGACCAGTAGTTTCGGCAACTTTGAGAGCGGTTTCACTCTGCTTTACCATAGCGGTGTCAGCAGTAAGGAGGCCACCCTTAACACTCCAAGTACCTGAACCAGCGGTTGCACCAGTAGTACCAGCAGCGATGACGTGAGTACCAGTGGTAGTGCCAGCGTGACCAGCGGTCATGTTGGTGTCTTCGTCGACATCCTTAACGTTAACAATCATACCGTTAGCAGCGTTGGTTGCGTAGGAAATGCTTGAAGTAGCGTTCTTTGCCTGGTTTGGAGCTGCGTTACCACCATTTGCTGTACCGTTGTCAGCTGAAACAGCAATAGCGTCACCAACAGTTAGCTGAACTACAACGTTCTGGGTTGCTGGGACTGAACCATCAAGAGCGATTGGGGCAGCGAAGGTTGCGACTGGGAGAGAAGCAATACCTAAACCAGTGATAACACCGAGAGTTGCTACGATTTTTGCATATTTTGACATAAGTTTCCTTTACTTTTATGTTTTTTATTTTGTTTTTGTTAACCTGATTTGTATGACCTCAAGTTGTTTTAAGTATATTAAACAAAAGCTTTATGGTCAATAGATTTTTGTAATAATATTTATGTTTTATAGCTGAGTTTTACACAGTCTTATGCATTTAGTTTTTCGTCCCCTGTTAGAGGAGTTTTATATAAATATAGGATTGATTCATGGGTATTTTGTGATATAATTCAGGTATGCACCTGTGGTGAAATTGGTATACACGCTACCTTGAGGTGGTAGTGCCTTCGGGTGTGCTAGTTCGAGTCTAGTCAGGTGCACCATAGAAAATTAACTCCTTACGGAGTTCTTTTTTTTTACGCACCTGGAGCGTCCCAAGGGGCAAACAGGTGCACCATATAAAATTAACTCCTTACGGAGTTCTTTTTTTCACCTGGAGCGTCCCAAGGAGCAAACAGATGCGACATATAAAAAGTCTACCAAATAGGTAGACTTTTTATTACGGAGTGCGATTTTTAACCGTCTTCTTGGTCGCCCAGTTCTCGATGTCAATGAAGCGATCTGTAGAAGTAACGAGGCGATTTTCTTGAGAAAAGGCACGGACGTTGCGATTTACGAAGTACGGTAAGGTGGTTTGATACAAGCCGACAGCTGGTACATCTTCCACCCAGCGCTCGAGAAACTTCTGATATTTGGCGGCACGAAGATTATTATCCATAGTACTACGAGCGCTAAGTAAGAGGTCGTTAACTACCTGGTTTTTATAATTACTTAGGTTATGCCCACCTTCTGCTGCCTCAAGACTGTGGTAATAAGCAAGAACGTCTGGATCAGCACCAAGACCTATTTCATAAATTAGAAGGTCGTATGTGCGAGGTCTGAGAATATTTAAAGTAAAGTCTTTATTTGATTCATGGGCAGTAACCGACGCATGGAGACCAAGCCCCTCAAGCTGAGATGCAATACGATTAGCAAACTCTTCCAAGTAGCCATTACCTTTAATGGTGACAATGTTAATTTTTGCGGAGGCTAGATCTGGGGTTGCAACCTTCAGCCTTTCAATCTCGGCCTTAGCGGTGGTGACATCGGTCTTTGGAATACTTGGAAAAGTGATTGAACCAACCTGCGACTCAAGTAATGGATAGTCAAGTGGTAATTCCCCACTAAGTCCGGTGCGTAGATTGTTAAAATTCAAACCAAGACGTATAGCCTGCCTTAAACTTTTATCCTTAAGTATGGGACTTTCGGTGTTAAAGAAAGCGAAAACACCATAATTAACTGAATTCTGGTATTCGTTAATATTACCTATGCTTAATTCTTGCGCAAATTTGGAAGGCAAGTCAGCAGTTGCAGTAACAGTGCCACTACGAATAGCATTCTTGATATCATTTAAATTATTAAAGGCGTGAATTGAAAAGCTATCGAGCATAGGTGTGCCCTTATAATATTTCGAGTTGGCTGTGAGGTAGACAATTTTCTCACCTTCGGTGCCGATATTCTGTGTGGCATTAACCGTGAAGGCACCAGAAGTGACTGGGCGATTAGAAAACTTATTCTCAAGTAATAATTCTGGAGAGACATCCGCAAGGAGATGAGATGGTAGAATTGGGATATCAAGAGAGCCTTCAAAGAAAGCGTTAGGTGAACTAAGCGTAAATATTAGTTCCCCCTGCTCATTCTCAACAGCAGTAACACCAACAAGTTTGGCGGCAAAACTGGTTTTAATACGAGTACTTTGAATAGTTTTAACGGTATAAAGAACATCGGCGTTAGTAATTGGCTGATCATCAGACCATTTTAATCCTTCGCGGAGTTTCACGGTCCAAACATCGCCCACATCATTTGCGTGGATGGTTTCAGCAAGACCAAGGCCAGTATGACCAGAATAATCATTGGCGCTTAGGGTGACGAAGAGCAGACGGGAGAGAGTTTCCTCGGACGAAGTACTAGCAAAAAGTGGATTAAAAGAGTTGATCTTTCCTAGAGTGGCTTCAGTATAAGTACCGCCACTCGTGTAGGTCTCGACGGCAAAGGAATTTAGATACCAGTAGGCCTGAGTAATAGAGAGTAGGATAATGACCGTAACAAGAAGAATCCATTCCAGGATATAGAGACGAACATCCTTAATGTGGGAGATGTGATCAATAAGATTCTCTTTAATATGCTCCTGACCATCACGATGCACTCTTTTGGAATAAAGAGAAATCTTTTTAAAAATTTTGCGCCCACTCTTTTTGAGATTTTTATTCATAATTTAGGTTATGCGGGAATTAATAATAATCCCAAAATTGAAAATACGAAGACTAGCGTGAAGAAAATTGTAACGTTAAATATAGAGCGATCTAGGCCTCGACGAGTTGTATATAACTCACCAGATGCACCGAAGCCTGCGCCAAGAGAGGCACCGCGTTGTTGTAAGAGGACTAGTAAAATACATAATACGGCAGAGACAAGAGTGACAGTTTCTAAGAGATTTCCAATATTCATATATTAATTATAGGACGGGACTAGAAAATTAACAAGACTGTTTATGACGCTGATTAGTAGCCATGAGAGAATAACTCCGATGGAAGACATATGAACATGTGGGACAATCCAGATAACTAGGGCGATCATTAAGATATTAAGAATCAGTGTGAAAAGCCCCATGGAAAGAATAATTAGGGGGAGACTGAAGAGGGTGGCGATTGGCTTAACGATGGCATTGACTAGAGACATTACTAAGCCGGCAGCTGGATAGAGCCAGAAACTATTATAGCCAGCATCGATACTACCAAAGGCATTAATACAGATCCACATAATCACCGAGGAAACAAACCAACGAAATAGAAAAATGAGAAATTGTTTTTTTATCATAACCAAATTATAACATAAATTAGCGCCCGAGTAGCTGCTTGCTACGAAGTTGACGATGGTAAGTTATCGCAAAACGATGCGATTCTTCATCGATACGGGCAATTAATTTAGCGAGATGGGAGTCATTAGAATAGAGCTGCGATTTATAAACATAAGAGCCGTCGGGCTGGCGAACTGGGATAATTACGTTGACATCAGCGTTTCTCGTATGGTCACCCGATTTATTACGACCAATCACTGGAATGCGCGCTGATTCAAGCAGATGAATAACGGCGCTGAGCTGTGGCACTGCTCCGTCAAGAATAATTAGATCGGGAAAAGACCATTCTGGATGTTTTAAACGACGAAAAATCACTTCATACATACTTGCCGTATCATCATTCTTGCTGCTTTTAATTTTAAATTTACGGTATGCGGTGCGGTCAGAAGCTCCATTTTGAAAAACCACCATACTGGCCACAGTGTTGGAGCCTGAGATATGGGAGATATCGTAACCCTCAATGCGACGAGGTGGATCCTTGAGCCCTAAGAGCTGTTTTAACTCCAGGAGGGCCTGATCCGAGGAAAGATCTAGAAATTCTTTATCGGAAAAGACAATCTTGCGTTTTAAGCCTTTCAGTCCAAAATACTCATCACGAAGTCTAGCAGCTTCTTCAAAATCGCCGAGTGAAGCGGCGGCCTTCATTTGTTTTTCAAGATCGACAATCAGTTTCTCGCGATCGCCATTTAAATAGCGAATCAGGAAGCGCAGATTCTTTTTGTAATCCTTTGGCGTTGTTTTACCAATCTCAATCCCCGGCGTAAGTCCTAAATCAGAGTTGAGGGTCTTTTTCCCGTCATAAGGTTTTTCATAAAATGGGAAGATTTTACGTAAGATTCTAAGAGCTTTAATAATGGTATTTTTCGCATAAAATGGCCCAATATAAGTTGCGCCATCATCTAATGGGTTTCTAGTAGTCGAGACGTAGGGCACGGGGCTATTCATGTCGATGCGGACATAACTAACCGTCTTGTCATCACGAAGAAGAATATTCCACTGAGGCATGTAGCGCTTGATCATCTCTGATTCAAGAAAGAGAGCATCCATCTCAGTCTCAACCACAATCCAGTCTGTATCAAAAATCTCCGCTACTAGCGCTTCGGTTTTGGGATCTTTTTCAGTGTTTTGAAAATACTGCCGTACTCGATTTTTTAGTACGGCAGCTTTCCCAACATAGATCACCTCGCCTTTTTGATTCTTATGGAAATAAACGCCAGGAGCAGAGGGTAGAGTTTTGAGTTTAGCTTTAAGATTTTCTGAAATCACATAGCTATTGTAACATTTTTGTGAATTTTTCAATTCAGACTTAGTCTAGATTAACTTCACTAATCTAGATCTGGATGTTCTAGCTCAAATTTTTTTGATCTTAATATCTCTTTTAGTTCTTCTTCAAGATTAGTATTGCCATCTACTACTCCCTGATTTGAGAAGAGTCCCTTAATAATATCACCTACAGAAGTGGCATCACGTGGCGCAACTACTGGGGCTGAATTTTGATATTTAAAGTTAACGATGCCCGTAAAATCAACCTTGGATTCTGAGACCTGGAGATAGGCACCTTTTAATTGATGCGTAAGAAAATCAATACCTAGATACAGATCTTTAAGATGAGAGACGAAGTTTTGGACATCTGCTTTTGTAAGTTCCTGATCTTCCTTATCCCCTGTTTTATTATCTTCGTCAAATGCCCCGGAAGACTTTTCGATTTTCTTCAAACATTCGGCAATTTTAGTATTCTCTGCTGCTTGCTGATGTTTCTTAGTGAAGTCAAAAAGTTTATCCGCATCTAATGAGACTTGGTAGAGATTGCCGTAGTCTTCAATTTTACCTTTGAGGGAATCCTCTGGGAGTTTGTCATAACTTACAGAGGTAAGATTAATAAATGGATGTTCGAGATAGGTTTTTGCGAGACGGTCAGTCTGATTAAGTTCTTGTTTCATCTCATCAACAAGACAGGCGTAGGCCGAGCTAATATTTTCTTTGTCATTCTTCTCAAGTTTGAAATCGGTCTTATCAAGTGAATTAAGGATCTCATTAACATCAATGCGCCACCATTTACCCTCAACATTCTCCAAGGATTTTTCGAGAAGGCTGAGAATCAGGCGAAGTTCGGGATCATTTTGCTGTAAGCCAGCAGACTTAACTGCTTTTTGATAAGCCTCGGCAAGATTATCGATATTGAGATAGGCTGTACCATTTTCTTCAAGAAAAGTGCTGAGCTTAAAATGTAGATAACCATATTCACGTAATCTAATACCAAAATCAAATTCAGCGCTACGATTAAAATGATCGACATTAGTCTTAAAATCGAGGCGAAGATTTGAAATATGTTGGTAAAGCTCAGAATCAGTTTGCGGAGAAAGCTCAAGACTGCCGCTAGATGCGAGCTTCTCGCTACTTTGTTTAATAAAACCAGAAATGGCATCGGCTGCCACTTTTTCAGGCATGTTGTAGTAAAAAGCAAAAGCTGAGCCACCTACAACTAGAGTGGCAAGAGTAGCGCCAATTACAATTAACGGAAGTTTCTTCTTTTTTGATTTTGGGGTTTCTGGTGTAGACATAGAAATTGAAGTAGTTTCACTAGTGGAATCTTCTGGCACAGACATTGAAGTGGTTTCATTAGTGGAATCTTCTGGCGCCGACACAGATGCTGAGGAGTCTATGCTAGCCTCATCTTCAGGAATAGTTGACCTAGGAATTGTAGACTCGACTACGTCCTCGACAACTACTGTTTCGGAAACCACGTCGTCTGATTCGGGCTGTTCTGATATTAAAGCTGAGGCGGTCTCTATGGCCTGAGCAAAGTTTGAGTCACTATTTAAGTCACTATGTTTAGTAGAGTCGATCTTAGTATCAATACGAGTCTCTATCGGATTGACGTCAATGTCGCCATATTTTTCTTCTGGCATTACGCACCTTTCGTTTTATGAAGTTTTTTCTTTACTACATCATACCATAAGTGTTTTTAAAAATGCTATAATGCAGATATGGATAACTTAACGATAAAAGAAATCAAAGCAAGACAAATTCTCGATAGTCGTGGCAACCCAACGGTGGAGGCGGATGTATTTCTATCTGACGGTAGTGTAGGTAGAGCAATGGTTCCATCTGGCGCCTCAACCGGATCAGGTGAAGCATTGGAACTTCGTGACGGCGATAAGAATTATTACGGTGGTAAGGGGGTAATGAAGGCCGTACATAATATTAATCATCAGATTCGTGATCACCTAGTGGGAACAACCGCTGAGCAAAATACAGTAGATCAAACAATGATCGAACTAGACGGCACCGAAAACAAGTCTAATCTTGGAGCAAATGCTATTCTTGCCGTTTCAATGGCAACCGCAAAAGCAATGGCAAGAGCAAAGCGAATGCATTTCTATGAATATATTGCCAGCCTCGCTGGAACACAGAATGAGATGTCGCTACCAATGCCAATGATGAACGTAATGAACGGTGGCGCGCACGCAGACTGGAGTACTGATTTCCAAGAATATATGTTAATGCCAGTTGGTGCAACTAATATTTATGACGCAATTCGAATGGGTGCGGAAACTTTTCATGCGCTTAAAAAGGTACTAAAGGAACGTGGCTATACGACGACAGTTGGCGACGAAGGTGGTTATGCCCCACGCGTAAAAGATGGGAATAATGAACCCCTTGAATGTATTAAGCTGGCGATCGAAGCGGCTGGTTATAAACCTGGTCAAGACATTGCGATTGCTATGGACATCGCATCTTCCGAATTCTATAAGGACGGTCATTATGAGATTAAAACCTCGAATGAGACAAAAACTTCTGAGGAGATGATCGATTGGTATGACTGGATTTTAGAAAATTATCCAGTAGTATCGATTGAAGACGGCCTTGCCGAGAACGACTGGGAAGGCTGGAAGCTTTTAACCAAGAAACTTGGAGAGCGAGTACAGCTTGTTGGAGATGACCTATTTGTAACAAATACCAAATTACTACGTCGTGGCATTGAAGAGATGGCTGGAAATGCCATTTTGATTAAACCAAATCAGATTGGTTCCCTTTCTGAGACAATCGATGCAGTAATGATGGCAAAAAAGAACGGATTTAATACTGTAATCTCGCACCGTTCTGGTGAAACTGAAGATAATTCAATTGCACATCTTGCAGTAGGTCTTGGTGCTGGCCAAATTAAAACTGGCTCGCTATCACGCTCCGAGCGTATTGCCAAATACAACGAACTAATGCGCATTGCAGAAGACAACGAAAGCTTAAGCTTAGTAAATCCTTTCAGCAACTAAGCATAGATATAAACGTAAAAATCACCTCAAACGGGGTGATTTTTTATGGATGAGTTTTTTAATTATACGTGAAGAAGTTCGAGGAATTCCGCTTCATGTATGACTGGGATACCCAACTTCTCTGCTTTTACGGTCTTGCTACTACCTGGTTTTTCACCAACAATTAGAGCAGTAGTGTGTTTAGTTACAGAGCCAGTAACCGTGGCGCCTAGCTCCCGGAGTCTTGCCTCAGCCTCATCGCGCCCCATTTTGGAGAGTGTACCTGTAACTACATAGCTTTGACCAGCTAGTGGCTTAACTGTTTGGTCATCATAGAATGGGTTAACACCCAATTCACGCATTTCTTGGAGCTGTTTAAGATTGTCCTCATCTGCAAAATAGGCCAGGATAGATTCGGCAACCACCTGCCCAATATCAGGAATAGAGAGAAGATCGTCGGCTGTGGCGTCAATCAAGAGCGCAAGAGATTTGAAGCGATCAGCGAGTGAAATTGCGGTTTGCACTCCCACATGACGAATCCCCAGTGCAGTAATAAATTTTGCGAGGGGTGCAGTCTTTGAATTTTCAATGGCACTGATTAACTTATTTGCCGAAACTTCAGCAAAGCGTTCTAACTGCGAAACCTTGGCAACATCTAGTCGATAGAGATCCGAGAGGTTCTTAACTAGGCCAGAATCTACTAAGAGGTTAACATTTTTCTCGCCGAGACCTTCAATATTGAGAGCAGGCTTACTAGCGTAATACTCAACCCCGCGCTTCAAAATAAGCCCAGAATCAAGACCTTTAACACGGTAAACCACTTCGCCAGCAGGCCTCTCAAACTCTAGCTCTGGATACTGAGTTTTGAGTGCCTCTTCATAGTCGAAGATTGGTAAGTTGTCTGGGCGAAGAGAGGTGAGAACTTCTTTGATTTGAGGTATGATATCACCTGCTTTATAAATAATTACGGTATCACCAATGCGTAAATCAAGGCGACTAATTTCATCAGCATTATGTAGAGTCGCATGACGAACTACACTGCCAGCGACCTCTACGGGATCAAAAATGGCGACAGGTGTGGCAGCGCCAGTACGTCCGATAGAAATAACGATGTCACGAACTTTGGTGGTTGCTTCCTCGGCGGGATATTTATAAGCTACTGCCCCTCGCGGGGTTTTACCGATAATGCCGAGTGATTGATATATCTTGCGGTCATTAATTTTAATTACCACACCATCCGTACCAAAAGGAAGAGATTCGCGGATTTGGCCAAGATGATGGATTTCTTCAATAACCTGATCGAGTGAATCAAAGGTTTGATCTTGCATGGAAGTCTGAAAGCCATACGCGCGGATCCTCTGATAGGCAAGCTGATGGGTTTCTAGGTTCGGAGTGACCAGGTCGTAAGCCATAAAGCGTAGCGGCCTCGAACTGGCAACTCGGGGGTCAAGCTGGCGAATGGAGCCGGCGGCCAGATTGCGCGGATTTGCAAATAATTTTTCCCCTTTCTCCGTCTGGATTTGATTGAGTTTTTCAAAATCTGCCTTAAAGATAACCACCTCACCACGTACCTCAACATACTCAGGAATATCTTCAGGATCGCCGCTAAGCTTAAGAGGGATATTATTGATTGTGCGAACGTTCATCGTAACATCTTCGCCAACAAGTCCGTCGCCACGGGTTACCGCCTGAGTAAGTATACCGTTGTGATAATGTAGGGACATGGCAAGACCATCCATCTTAATATCAGTAAAAAAGGTAAGCTGAGTTTTGACTGGCACCAGTTTATAATTTCTAGCCACCCATTCCCTAACTTCTGCTTCAGAAAAAACATCAGCGAGAGAAATCATGCGAGTCTGATGCGTAACCTTATTAAATTTATCAAGCGGTCGTCCAGCAACCCTTTGAGTAGGCGAGTCGGGGGTAATAAGCTCTGGGAATTTTTCCTCAAGGAGTGTTAATTCGTGCTTTAAGGAATCAGCTGCCGATTCTGACATGATTGATTCATCAAGAACGTGATAGTGATAACGATAATCATTAATAAGCTCACGAAGTTTGAGGATACGAGACTCAGCCTCGGTTTTTGTCATAGAATTAAGCTGGCTCATTAGTTTTCTTTGCCTCCTTTATCTTCTTGGACTTCTTTTTCTTAAAGGTAACAAGTGGGTAAAAATCATCTTTATAGTCAAGAAGTTGGCGATAGAAAAGATAGACATAGATGGAAATAAAGATGAAAATAAAGACAGTGACGATAAGAAGGATAAATGGGACGAAAGGAATGCCGAGATCATTTAGCCATGGGAAGGCGCCTTTAACTAAGATGTCGAGCAAGATGGCCGGCAGAACAATGACAACATAAATTAAGGCTACCCAGAAAAAGAGGTAAAGGATACGCACAAGAAAACGAATACGGCGACCGGCAATTAGATTGCGAGCGGTTTCAATGGCAGTGAGGGGATAAAGACCTGGCGCAGAGACAGCAATTAACCCCATTAAGGAGCTAGAGGTGAGATAGACGCTAAGAATAGTCATGAGGCTGGCAAAAATAAAATAGACCAGGGCATAAAATGGAGTTTTTAAGAACTCGGTTGAGACGGCAGCTTGATAAGTGATGACGACGAACATAATGGGGATTAGCTCAATAAAGACGATTAGTGCGACAAAGAGTGTGGAGATTAGGGGCGAAAGGGCGTTATAGAGACCGTCGCGCATGCGAGGGTGATGACCAGCGAGTAGGTGACGCGCAAGATAGATAGAAACGAGCCAGGTGATCATGAAGAGAAGGATGGAGAAGATTTTCTGTGCGTCATTCATGGTGGTGAGGCCGCCGGTGGTGACAGTACCGACTAGGGTTAAACCAGCGCGACCAAGGTTACCAAGACGACCACTCACTAGCTCTTTATTGGTATTATCGATTGATTCTTTGAATTCTTGAAAAGTACTCTCGCTCATTAAACCAACTAAAGAGATATAGAGTAAGGCGATAAGGCCGATGAGTGGAAGAAAAATCTTAAAATTTTGTCGAATAATTTTGAAGGTAGCAGCAATATGCGAAAGGAGACCAGGCAATTCGGTTTGGCGCTCGTAGTCTTCACGATAGGAGCGGCGAAATGAGCGGTGTAGTTTGACGCGTCCAGTAGTTTTTTCGTTTTTTTGATTTTTCTTCACGTTGATTCCCTATTTGATTACATTGATTAGTTAAAATTTATCTTTAGCTCGCTCCAGGCGTGCGATGCGCTTTTCGATGGGTGGATGGGTACTGAAAAGATTTATAAATTGCTTCTTTAGGGGAGAATTAATAAACATAGCTTCTGTGGCAGCATTCTGGCGCTGCATGGGTCGGCCGTGCTCCTCAAGTTTTTTAAGAGCAGAAATCATCCCTTCTGGTAAACGTGTTAGCTCAACGGCTGAAATATCAGCAAGATATTCACGCTCACGGGAGATGGCCATTTGCGCAAGACTAGCAGCAAGCGGAGCTAGGAGTGAGGTGATAATGATAATGAATAAGCCGATTGGACTGTTTTCCTCATCTTTTTTGCGCGTGAAGTAAGTCATACGTAAACCGATGTCAGAAAGAAAACCGATAATACAGACCAATGCAAAAGTAATGGCCGAAACCCGAATATCATAGTTTTTAATATGCGAAAGTTCATGTGCCATGACAGCGGTCAACTCTTTATCACCCATAATATCAATCAGTCCAGTGGTGGCAGCAACAAGAGCATGATCTGGGTCGCGACCAGTAGCAAAAGCATTTGGTGCAGAATCTTGGATAATATAGACTTCCGGCATTGGCAGTCCAGCGGTAATTGTAAGATTCTCAACAATGTTATATAACCTACGGTGATCACGACGATTAGCTTTTTTCGCACCTGTCATCATGACTGCCAGTTTTGAAGATAGAAAATACTGCACGCTTGCATAAATAAGTGCGATGACAATAGTGGTAAGCGCAATAGAAGGGTCGCCATAAACATAGGAGAAGATGCCACCGATTAGGGAAATTAGTAAAATAAAACCAATAAAGATGAGGATGGTATTTCTTTTGTTTTCTGCAATTTGTTTATACATAGCTCTTAAAGAAAAGAGAGGGTGCGCCCCTCTTTTCTAGATTCCTTTTACTTAGAATTCAATGGACGGAGCTTTTTCAATCTTCTCCATCTCTTTTTCATCTACATTGAAGTAGGTATATTTTTCAAAACGTGAACCGTAGAGGATATTGACTGGGAACTGAATAATTTTAGTATTAAATTCCCTGGCGCCAGCGTTATAAAAACGACGGGAAGCCTGAAGTTTTTCTTCAGTATCTACGAGCTGGCTTTGAAGCTCTTTAAAGTTTTCATTAGCCTTTAATTCAGGATAAGCCTCGGCAAGAGCAAAGATTTTGCCTAGTGCGCCCTGCAAAGTTTGTTCAGCGACAGCAGTTTCATCAACGCCTTTTGCTGACATGACGGCAGTGCGAGCCTTGGTGACTTCTTCAAAGGTTTCTTTTTCATGTTTGGCATAACCTTTTACGGTATTAACAAGATTTGGAATAAGATCAGCACGAAGCTTAAGAATCACAGTAATACCCGACCAGGCTTCTTTAACGCGTTCATTTAATCTAATAATAGAGTTATAAGTGGAGATGAGATAGACTACAAGCACAAAGACTAGAGCTAAACAGATCAATCCAATAGTTAATAAGTTTGGCATTTTTTCTCCTTTTTAATACTTCTATTATATGGTTCGGTGGGGTTTTTCGCAATACTCTTAAGCAAAAAATTCTCCACTGAAAGGGGGGTTTCAGTGGAGAATTCCTACCGTAATCTTTTATAGAAGATTATGATAATGGTGCGAGCTAAGAGACTCTAACTCTCGACCTCTTCCTTGGCAAGGAAGCGCTCTAAACAACTGAGCTAAGCTCGCATCTGTTTAGATTATAGATGAATTTTATTTTAAATTCAAGGGTTTTTTGAATTTTTTATAACCTAAACAGTTCTGAACAATTATTTCTGAGTAAAGTAGCCGGGGTTACCTGGGGCGTCAATATGGGCATAATCGCTGCCCCAGTTTAGCCAGACATAGCTAGTACCATTTCCACCGACGACGTTGCTAGTATGCTCAAACATTTCCTGACGAGCAGGACTTAGCCCTGCAACCGTAAAGCTTGGTGAAACTAGAATTGTCTTAACCCCCGAGTCGCTGAACATAGCTTTAGCTCTAATCAGACTACGGGTATCAAAGCTGGAAATATCTAGAGTGCCATTACCTGGATTTTTCATGGATGATAAGAACATATCTTTCATGTTAGTGACCTTTCTTGTATCAAAGGAGGAAATATTCAAGTTAATTAAATTGGCTTGCCCCTGGAACATCGCCTCCATAGTTCTGACATTGCTTGTATCAAAATTTGAGAGATCAAGATTTTGAAGAACCGCCCCTACAGTCGAATGAGCGAACATGTAAGACATCTCCACGACATTATGCGTACGAAAACTGGAGACATCAAGACTAGCTAGATTAGTCATCTCTGAAAACATCGCACTCATATCCATCACATTTGAGGTGTCAAATTCGCGCAGATCAAGATTTGCCAAGGCGCGACAATACCAGAACATAGATCTCATATTCCGCACATTCTTTGTGGTAAAACCTGCATGCTGAAAATTATTTAGATTAGTAAGACCACCAAACATTGCCCCCATGTTGGTAGTGGAATCATTTTGCCAGCCCGAAACGTTGAGATCAGTAATATTCTCACTATAGAAAAATGTACTGTTCATATTGGCAACATTGCGAGTATTCCATCCAGAAAGGTCTAAGGAAGTAACATTCTTTAAATAGGCAAAGGCAAAGAAAAGATTAGTAACACGACTAGTATCAAAGTGACGAACATCAATAGTGGACAGACGTGAACCATAAAAGATTCCCTCCATATTTTTAACCCGACTAGTATTTATATGGGAAAAATCAATTGGGTCGACATTGATTGGATGCGTAATGTCTTTATCTGATGCAAACATATAACTCATATCTTCTGCACTACTAGTATCAAGATCGGTGATATTAATTTTCTTTACTAATTTTGATCCAGTATGGAACATACGACTCATATTTTTAGTCTTACTGGTATTAATGCCAGTAATATCTATAAGTTGAACATCGTTTGCGCCATTATTTATTTCAGAAAACATCTGTCTAGCATCTTCATTAGCATAGGCTATATCCGCATCGCTCCACCAAAGCAGGGATTTAGAAGCGGAGTCATACCAAAGATAAATAGGAAGAGCCGAATCAGCAGTTGATACTACCTTGGCAGATGCAAGATTAGTAGGGGCAGATGTGGCTCGCTTAAAAACCTCGGCATCTAGAGATGGATGGATATCATGAATTTTTTCATGGAACAATGGTCCTGGCATAAACGTAGCAGTAGTGGGGACGTAGTTAGAAATGACGGTAAAAACAAGTTGTTTTGAATATCTACCAGCAAGAAGATCCGGCCCAGATTTAACTCCAATATCGAGAAAATGCTTAAGACCAAAACCAGAATTTCTAGTGAACAGAATATCTGGAGTACTAGCCTTAGGAATTGGATGGTAATTACCGGTTGGCACAACATCAGCGGCACGATAGCCCCAGGTCTTAGAACTAAACGCGGCATCCGCTAGAGGAGTGGTGATCGAAGGGATTTTTTGAAGAACTGAGGGGTTGGAGTGATTGAGATTTGTATCCTCATCAATACTAGAAATATAAGCAGTAGCGCCAGTAGAATTATTCGTATAAACATCGATTAGGAAGGAGCCATACTTAAAGGTTGAAGAGGCAAGCTCAGTTTGAGTAAAATTAAAGTCCACTGAGGGATCACTAGAAACAGTGATGATGGGAGAGGCAGATGGCGCCCCTGGAGCAGCAAAAGTATTATATTGAGAAGTTATCACTAAGGAAGAACCTAGCAGGGTCGTGAATAATGAGAAGATTAAAAATGGAATATAATGAGCACGACGAGCGAGAATAAACTTTAATGACTTTGATTTTTTATTCTGGTATAAAGTAGCACCCCCCCCGATACTATTTTTTGTTTTTTTGATATGAACATATTGACTTAATTTTAGCATAATCAAAATAAAAAGATAGCAGAATCTGCGGTGGGGAGATCAAAAAAAGTACGTAAAAAAATCGCTCAAGAAGCGAAGTTTTAAAAGGCTGGTGCCCGAAATGGGACTTGAACCCATATGGATTTCTCCATTCGATTTTAAGTC
>ERZ773031.730-NODE-730-length-17379-cov-7.457342_pt1 | contig 17379 bp, 15 predicted proteins | sample MGYA00511666_ERZ773031 | MGnify/ENA primary metagenome ERZ773031 (study PRJEB29015, sample SAMEA2738135) | human oral metagenome | biome: human oral; feature: human-associated habitat; material: saliva | place: China | collected 2250 ...
CGAAGCGCGACGCGCGCAAGCGGCTGCCCGACAACAGCAGCAAGCGGCCGCCCGACAACAGCAGCAGGCAGCAGCCGAGGCGCGCAATGCAGCGCGAACACCCGCCGCACCGGTCTTCAGAGCTGAATCAGCAGCCGACAACGCACTGAGCGACGGATTTGCAGCCAACCGCGGGCGTCTGCCCGTCCCGATTACGGGCGCCTACGCCATCACGGCGCACTACGGCACTTACAACGTGGCCGGCTTGCGCGGCGTGCAACTCAACAACAAGGGCATCAACCTCACCGGACGTCCGGGAACGCAAGCGCGGGCCGTATATAGCGGCGAGGTAACGGCCGTTTTCAATATGAACGGATTGTATAACGTCATCGTTCGCCACGGTTCTTATATAAGCGTCTACTGTAATCTGTCGAGCGTCAGCGTGCATAGCGGGCAGCAAGTCGGCACGCGCCAGACGCTGGGTAGCGTAGCCGGCGACGGATCGGGCAACTGCACGCTCCACTTCCAATTGCGACGCGAGACGTCTCCACTTAATCCGGAGGCTTGGATCGGCCGATAAAGTAGGCCCTCGCCCACGCATTTCCCCATAGCGCTCGAAGCATTCGTTTCGAGTGCTTTTTTTGATGGGTAAAGCCCACGTTGATAGGCGAAAAGTGGAGGCAAGGCGCACTACATACGGCCGACTGCACACCACGCACAACGAAGAAAAACAGCCGCGCTAAAAAAACTGCCTGCCGGCGCCCGCCGCGCAGCGCAAAGATCTGCTTCTTGAGCACCGAAACTATGGGTGCCGACGTTTTTTATCGTGAGAAAAAAGGTGTGCGCTCGTGAGAAAAAGTACTTGCGCTCACGAGAAAAAAGGTGTGCGCTCGTGAGCGTAAACAAATTATCGAAACATTTGCCGCTACAAACTTCTATCTTTTTGCGCTTTACATCCTGTTTTACGTCCGGCAAAAAGCGAGCCGGGAGCGCACCGGTAGGCTCCCGCGGACCCACGGAAGGTGGCGCCGGAGCAGGTGCCGGGCGGTCGCCGGTGGGTTTACGCCGCAGGCGCGACAAAGCGCCTTGCGCTGAGCGCCACGACAAGCCGGAAAAGGCGTGCGGGCAATAGAATGGTGCATAGGCCCCACATCCGAACCAAGCGGCAAAGCGTGCCGCCTCATCAACAAGATAAAAGCATAAAAAACAAGCATATAACGCTACTAAAACACGAAACTACCGACTAGCCATCTACGCTGCAAAAGCAGGAACGCCTCTGCATCTTCAACAGAATAAAGCAGACGGAGTAGAAATTTGCACGACAAAATTTGCCTCCCACCATCAAATGTTGTAATTTTGTGCGATTTTAGATTTATTGTACCCTTATGGCTCGAAAGAAAAAACGTGTAGGCGGCCGATTCGGCGCTTTTATCTCGGTGATCAGTACGACGCTTGTGCTCATCTTGCTTGGCGCGGACGTATTCTTCGTCACCGTGGCGAGCAACTTTAGCAAGAACTTACGCGAAAACTTTGCTGTGGAGGTACTTCTGGAAGATAACATTCCGCAACACGACCTCTATCTCTTGCAAGAAGACTTGAAGCGCCAGCCTTACACGCTCCGCACGAATTATATCTCAAAGGAGCAGGGCGCAGCCAATATGAACGCGGCGCTGGGAACGACGGAGGACGAATTTGGCGGGGCCAGCCCCGTTTCGGCCGAGTTTGAGCTTTTTCTAAAGGCCGACTACGCGCAGCGAGACAGCCTGGAGCGCTACTTGCCCGTGATCAAAAATAAGCCGTTTGTGAAGAACGTCATTTATCCGCAAGAGACGATGGACTCGCTCAACGCCGTTATTCCCATCGTAAGCTTGGTCTTGCTGATCGTAGCCTTGCTCTTGACGCTCGTATCCTTTGCTTTGATCAACAATACAGTGCGCATGAGCGTCTATGCAAAGCGTCTCTACATCCATTCGCTTAAACTCGTGGGGGCTAAATGGAGCTTCATTCGCCGCCCCTTCTTATGGCAGGCTTTCTGCATCGGACTGACGGCGGCCATCTTGGCAAGCACACTGCTCGGAGCGGGCATGTATGTGCTCATTGATATGAATCTCTACTTGAGTTCGCTGGTTACAGTAGAGGTAATCGCACTCACGCTGGGCACGATCTTCGTCTGCGGCCTTTTGGTTACAATAATCTGCACTTTCTTTAGCGTCAATCGCTTCTTAAGAATGAGCACGGACGAGCTGCTTTTGAAATAAACAAACGTATTACGCAATCATTCTACACATTATATAATGACAACAGATAAGAAACCGGCTACGGAGAAACACGTATTTGCCTTCGGACGCACAAATTTCATTGTCCTGACTATCGGCATGGCGATCGTGATCCTCGGCATGATGCTTATGTATGGCAAAGGCTCGACGGAGACGCATTTTGATCCAAACATCTTCAGCGCCATGCGCATCAAAGTGGCGCCCGCTGTTTGCTTTTTGGGCTATATTACCATTATCTTTGGCATCATTCATCGACCTAAAAGCGATGAAAAAACGACAACAAAAGAATAACCACAGACTTTATATATGCTAGATATGACCTGGTGGCAGGCACTCGTGATCGCAATCGTCGAGGGCTTGACTGAATTTTTACCTGTCTCGTCGACGGGCCACATGATCATAACAGAAGGAGCAATGGGTATGCAGAGCACGCCCTTTGTCAAGGCCTTTACGGTGATTATCCAGTTTGGCGCCATTCTTTCCGTGATTCTGCTCTATTGGCGCCGCTTCTTCTACCCTGAAAGTATGCGCTCGAAAGGCTATACTTGGTGGCAGGCAATCTGGCGCTTCTACTTGCGACTGATTGTCGGCGTCTTGCCGGCGGTGGCCTTTGGCTTGGCGTTTAACGATCTGATTGAAGAGAACTTGGGAAGCGTTCGGCTCGTGGCCGTAATGCTCATCGTCGGCGGTATCTTTATGCTCTTTGCCGATAAACTGTTTGGCAATGGGTGGAAAAAAGAGCCGTCATATAAAAATGCGTTCCTCATCGGCCTCTTTCAATGTTTGGCGATGATTCCGGGCGTATCGCGCTCGATGGCGACCATAGTCGGCGGTATGCAACAACGCCTGACGCGTAAATCGGCCGCAGAATATTCGTTCTTTCTCGCGGTGCCGACAATGGCGGGCGCGACATTGCTCGAAACATATAAGCTCTTGAAGCACGATAGCGGGATGCTGCTGAGCGGCGACCATCTCTGGTTGCTCTTGCTGGGGAGCGGCGTGGCGTTTGTCGTGGCGCTGTTGGCCATACGCTTCTTCATCGCCTACGTGAGCAAGTATGGCTTTAAGGCGTTCGGGTGGTACCGCATCGTAGCCGGCAGCGTGATTCTGCTGCTGATGGCTTGCGGGGTCGAACTTAATATGGCAGGCTGAAATGGACTTCCTTTCCGGCCGCATTTTGGCCTTTGATAAGCCTTATAAGATGACGTCGTTCGGCGTCGTAGGACGTGTGCGTCGCTTACTCACACAAAAGATGAACGGAAGAAAGATCCGCGTGGGCCACGCCGGTACGCTCGATCCTTTGGCTACGGGCGTCTTAATTCTGTGTACGGGGCGGGCGACGAAACAAATAGAGTCGCTGCAAAAGGATACAAAGGAATATATCGCGGAATTAAAACTCGGCGAGACGACGCCCAGCTTCGATCTTGAGCATCCCGTAGATAAAACCTTCCCAACGGCACATATCACGGCAGAAAGCTTTGAGGAAGCCGTCAGAAAGTTTGAGGGCGATATCCTGCAAGTGCCGCCGGTTTTTTCCGCCTGCAAGGTTAATGGCGACCGCGCCTACGATTTGGCCCGCAAGGGTAGGGACGTGCAACTCGCAGCCAAGTCTATCCGCATCGAAAAGATTGAGATCCTCGAACTGCGTCTTCCCGATTACGCACGACTTCACATCGTCTGCGGAAAAGGTACTTACATTCGATCGCTGGTCCGCGACATCGGCGAAGCATTGCAAAGCGGGGCGCATATGACGTCGCTACGGCGCACACGAGTTGGCGACATCAGCGTCGAAAATTGCTTCACGCTCGAAGCATTTGAAGAATGGCTCGCCGCGCAGACGATCGAAATCCCCGCAGAGTTTGCCAACGGACCACAAATTAAAAAGCACATCAAAAAAGACTGAGCCCCGCCGCCGCGGCTTCAAGGCACCGCCAAGCGAAATCCAACCACCGCCAAGCAAGGCCGCAACGCCGCCGAACGAGACTCAATCCAAAACGCACATTATATTATTGCTGTATGAAACTTTCTCAATTCAATTTCAAACTACCCGCCGAAAAGATTGCCAAATATCCATCGCCCTTGCGCGACGATTGTAGAATGATGGTGCTCGACAAGACTACGGGCAAGATAGAACATCGAAAGTTCGACGAACTCTTGGACTACTTCGACGAGAAAGACCTTTTCGTCTTCAATGATACAAAAGTCTTCCCCGCACGCCTTTACGGCAACAAGGAGAAAACAGGTGCACGCATCGAAGTCTTTCTCCTGCGTGAGCTGAATCAAGAGTTGCGCCTTTGGGATGTACTCGTCGATCCGGCGCGCAAGATTCGTATCGGCAACAAGCTTTATTTCGGCGAAGACAACTCAATCGTCGCCGAGGTAATCGACAACACCACGAGCCGCGGTCGCACCCTGCGTTTCTTGTACGACGGCGACCACGATGAATTCAAGCGCTCGCTCTACGCGCTCGGAGAAGCGCCCATTCCCCGCGAGATCAACCGCCCGACGGAGCCGGAAGATTTGGAGCGATTCCAGACTATTTTCGCCCGCAACGAAGGTGCCGTTACCGCTCCCGGAGCCGGGCTTCACTTCTCCAAAGTTATGATGAAGAAGATGGAGCTTAAAGGCATCAATTCCGCATATTTGACGCTTCATTGTGGCTTAGGAAACTACCGAACGACTGACGTAGAAGATCTCACGAAGCACAAAATGGAGAGCGAGCAAATGTTTGTCGACGCCAAGTGCTGCCGGCACGTCAACGCCGCCCAAGATGCCGATCGCAAGATCTTAGCTGTGGGCTCCACGGTTATGCGTGCTTTAGAGGTGTGCGTAGGCCCCGACGGCCACATCAAGGAATTTGAAGGCTGGACCAACAAATTCATCTTCCCGCCTTATGAATTCTCCGTAGCAGATGCGATGCTCGTCAACTTCCAGTTCCCTTATTCGACACTTTTTATGCTCGCTTCAGCTTTCGGAGGCTACGATCACGTCATGGGAGCTTATAAAGAAGCCATCAAGGGCGAATATATGTTCGGCCCCTACGGCGATGCGATGCTAATCATCTAACTATGCTGCTGCTAATCGCTTTAGGCGCCAACGTCGGCCCACGCGCGGCTACTCTCCAAGCAGCTTTAGCAGCACTAACGGCTGAAGTGGGGCCCCTCGTAAAGTGTTCAGCCTTTTACGAGACAGCACCCGAGGGTTTCCAATCGCCCCATTCCTTCCTTAACGCCGTCGCCCATTTTGAGACGACCCTATCAGCAGCCGACATATTGCAGATTACGCAAGCCATAGAGCGGCGCTTGGGCCGCACGACCAAAAGCCAAGACGGCATCTACCATGATCGCCCGATCGACATCGACATCCTCGCCTTGGGCGACACGATTTGCCACACGCAAGACCTGACGCTCCCCCACCCCCACATAGCAGAGCGCCGCTTTGTCTTAGAACCATTAACCGAAATCTTGCCCACGTGGCGTCACCCGCTAACCCACGCAACCTCAACAGAAATGCTTAAAGGATATGAACAAAACACGAATTAACCCGGAAAGAAAATTTAGCCCCGAGCTTTTAACCGCGATCAACCACCTCTTACCCCAGCTCACCGGTCATGCCACGCCGATGACCGAAGACGCCCTTCGCCTGCTGTTACAGACCGAAGCCACGCGCCTCTACACCATACGCGACGAGCAAGACCGCATCTGCGGCATGTGCACCCTATGTTTTACGCTGATGCCAACGGGCAAAAAATGCTGGTTGGAAGATGTTGTGGTCGACGACGCCTGCCGCGGCAAGGGTTACGCCAAACTCCTCGTGGCCGAAGTCTATAAAGAGTCGAAGCGCCTCGGTGCAAAATCGCTCAACCTCACATCCCGCCCCGTCCGCGAAGCCGCTAACAGGCTCTACGTCGGGCAAGGGTTCAAACTACGTGAAACCAACGTTTACCGACGCCAAGACTAATGATACTCTATATCAAAGGAATGGTTTGCCAGCGCTGCATTATGATCGTAAGGCAGTTGCTGGAGCGCATCGGGATCAACGCTGTGAGAGTAGATCTTGGCTGTATAGAACTTCACGATGTACCTACAGGTGAGCAAATGATGGAGCTCAACAAGGGGCTCAACGAATTGGGTTTTGAGCTCGTGTTTGATAAGCGCCCGCAACTGATTGAAGCCATCAAACTGGCTACAATCGACTACGTTTACGCCAATCCGCCGATCCGTCAGAACTTTTCCGACTACATCATCGACCATCTTCACTACGACTATCACTACATTAGCGACATATTCTCCTCAACAGAAGGCATCCCGCTCGGCAAATACGCCATAAAGGTACGCATGCGGCGCGCCCGTCAGCTGCTCCGCACGACGCACGACTCCATTGCCGACATCGCATACGCCTTAGGCTATACGTCGCAAACCTATATGAGTACACAGTTTAAGAAGGAAACGGGCCTCTCGCCCTTGCAATATCGCAAGCAAAGTCAAGAGTAAGTCTACTTCTCAACTTCGGTTCAGGCCGACTCATCACATATTCGGAGAGACAAGTTGAATGCTTCGCATCCACGCCTTTAGCGAGCATTCAAGCTTGTCTCATTTTTTTACCTTCCCGATTGCGGACATAAACAGCCTTATTTTTCACAAATTAGGCCGAAAATAACCCCTTAGGGTTAGTCTTTTGGCAGAGCAGGGTTAAAGCGTCGAGCGCTTTAACCCTGTTTAATGCAACATTCCTTTGAGCAACCCCTTAGGGTTGGTCTTTCAAAAACATCCGCAAATCGAAACACAACGAAAAACGACAAACACCGAATCAAACAAATTACGACTCACGTCGTTGGTGGCCGGGTTGCCGCTTCGCTCCTCAACCCTGCCACAGACAAAGACCAACCCCTGATGGGGTTGCACGCGCCGGGTATCAACTCATCCGGGGTTAAGCCACTTCGCGCCTTAACCCCGGCCTGCCAAAAGACCAACCCCAATGGGGTTGTTGGGGCTACTTAACGACAATATTAAAATGAGATATTATACAACCAACGTCAAACCTGCCAAAAGACCAATTGAGATAACCTCATATGCACTACCCACTAATGATGGTAGAGAATAATCTCAATACACCCAACGTAGATGCTATAAAAGATCAATTGCGACAACATTATATGCACGACCCGCTGATAATGGTAGAGGTAAATCTCAATACACCTAACGAAAATGCCACGAAAGACCAATTGCAATAACCTTGTATGCACTGCTTAACAACAATAATTAACCTGAAGCCCCTTCTCGCCGAAAATAACCCCTTAGGGTTGGTCTTTTGGCAGAGCAGGGTTAAAGCGTCGAGCGCTTTAACCCTGTTTAATGCAACATTCGTTTGAACAACCCCTTAGGGTTGGTCTTTCAAAAACATCCACAAATCGAAACGCAACGAAGAGTAACCAAAATGTACATCGGAAATTGCCTTTTCACCCACCAAACCTTTGACTTACAAACACACAACAATCGACTTTAAACGAATGCATGCCCACGACAAACCTTTTTCATCACGAGAACAAACCTATTTTATCACGAGCGCAAGATCTTTTCATCACGAGCGCAAACCTTTTTTGTCGTGATAAAAAAGGTAGAGACCCGATTGGCATTGCGCGAAAAAGCAGGGGAGCACGCAATAAGTTGCGGGCGAATTGTTTGCTTATCGCGTTTGCCTCCACAAAATGGGCGAGAGGAAGAATGGGAAAAGCGCTTGTGGGCGATGCGCGGCCATACTATCGCCTAACGATTAAGGATGGAAGCAAGCGGCGAGACTTCGCAGAAGGCGAACGGCGAAATGAGGAAGTCGATAAGAGGGTCGCCAAAATTTTATGGCCCATCTTGCAGCCGGAGCAGCGAAAATCTGAAGTTGAAATTAAGAAATAGCACGAAAATCTTCTTTAAGTAGTCCTAAAAATAAGCCCATAAAAAGCCTAAAGAACGCGCCCGAAAAGACGCAAAGAGGGCCGCAAACCAGCGCGGTTAGGCAGGAAGAAAAGCAGAAAAAGCGAAAAGCGAATCTTTAAACAGACGTGTTAAGTTTTCTAAAATGGCAAACTTTCGCTCATTTTGAGGGCTTTGTAATATTCTCAAAAAATATAGTCGAGCATCGTTGGAGGAATCCAATTTCTTACTTACATTTGCAACGGAAAAGACGATACGGGTCTTGAAAATCGAAGTGGAAACACCGCCGAAAACGATCCGAATCGATCCTTGGAAGGCCGATGCAGCAAAAACGTAAAGCTCGAAGAAACAGCATCTTATGCTTGTCATTCGAGAAACAAATCGGCGCCTTCTCCACGCCTGCTCAAGGCCCTACGCAGGTAAACGCTCGCTGAGCAACAGCACAGCACCGACAGAAGAAAGAAAACGCAAACTTATGGTAGCGAAACAGGACGGCCTGCGTAAGGCTGCCGGTGAAACTGCCCATAACAACAAAATAACACGAAAACCTATGTGTACAGAAAATTTCATCATTACCAAGCGCGACGGCACCACAGAACGATTCTCACTGGATAAGATTAAGAGTGCGATTCTCAAAGCTTTCGCCTCGCTGCATCAACCGATCGATGCGCAAGGCTTGCAGCGCATCATCGAACACCTGCGTTTCTGCAACGGCATGAGCGTTGAGGACATTCAGAACCAAGTGGAAGTGGCCTTGATGTCGGAAAAGCACTTCAAGGTAGCCAAAGCTTTTATGCTTTATCGCCAACAGCACACGGAGGATCGCGACGTGGCCGAGCGCCTAAGCTTTATGTTCGACTACTGCGATGCGGCCAATCCGGCCACCGGCTCAAAGTATGACGCCAACGCCAACGTCGAAAACAAAAATATCGCGACGCTGATCGGCGAATTGCCCAAACGAAGCTTCATCCGCCTCAACCGTCGCCTCCTGACAGACCGCATCAAGCAGATGTATGGCAAGGCTTTGGCCGAACGCTATCTGTATCTGCTCGACAACCACTTTATCTATAAAAACGACGAAACCAGCCTGGCCAATTATTGTGCGAGTATCACGATGTATCCGTGGCTCCTCAACGGCACGATGAACATAGGCGGCAACTCTACGGCACCGACCAACTTAAAAAGTTTCTGCGGCGGCTTTGTCAATATGGTGTTTATCGTCTCCTCCATGTTGTCGGGCGCTTGCGCCACGCCGGAGTTTCTGATGTATATGAGCTATTTCCTCCAGCAGGAATACGGCGAAGACTTCTATCTGCGCGCCGACGAGGTCGTAGACCTTTCCAAGAAGCAGCGCACGATGGACAAAATCATTACGGATTGCTTCGAACAAGTGGTCTATTCCATCAATCAGCCGACGGGAGCGCGCAACTTCCAAGCCGTATTCTGGAATATCTCTTATTATGATAAGAACTACTTCGAAAGTATCTTTGGCGATTTCCGCTTCCCCGACGGCCAAAAGCCTTCTTGGGACGCCCTGAGTTGGTTGCAAAAGCGCTTTATGCGTTGGTTTAATGCAGAGCGCACCCGCACGGTCTTGACCTTCCCGGTCGAAACGATGGCCTTGCTTTCAAAAGATGGCGACGTGCTCGACAAGGAATACGCCGATTTCACGGCTGAAATGTACGCTGCGGGTCACAGTTTCTTCACGTATATGAGCGATAACGCCGATTCGCTGGCTTCTTGCTGCCGCTTGCGCAATGAGATTCAAGACAACGGCTTCAGCTATACGCTCGGTGCGGGCGGCGTATCAACCGGTTCGAAGAGTGTGCTGACGATCAACTTGAATCGCTGCGTGCAGCAAGCTACCCGCGAGGGCTTGAACTACACGGAATATTTGGCTTCGATCGTAGATCTCGTACATAAGGTGCAATTGGCTTACAATGAGAACCTCAAAGCCTTGCAGGTGAAGGGTATGCTTCCGTTGTTTGATGCCGGATACATCAACATTCAGCGCCAATACCTGACGATTGGCGTCAACGGTATGGTCGAAGCGGCAGAAAGTTTGGGCATACAAATCTCCGACAACAAAGAATACGAGGAGTTTGTCGGCAGTATTCTGGGCCTTATCGAGCAGTATAATAAGCAATACCGCTCAAAGGATGTACTCTTCAACTGCGAGATGATTCCGGCGGAGAATGTGGGCGTGAAGCACGCACGCTGGGACCGCGAGGCCGGCTACTTCGTGCCGCGCGATTGCTACAACAGCTATTTCTACATTGTGGAAGATCCGAATACGGACATCATCGAAAAATTCCGTCTACACGGCCGCCGCTACATCGAACACTTGACGGGCGGTTCTGCGCTCCACATGAATTTGGATGAGCACTTGGGCAAAGCACAATATCGCCAACTGCTCCGCATAGCAGCTAAAGAGGGATGCAACTACTTCACGTTTAACATCCCTAACACGCTTTGCAACGAGTGTGGGCACATCGATAAGCGCCACTTGAAGGAATGCCCGCACTGTCACAGTCATAACGTCGACTACTTGACGCGTGTGATCGGCTACCTGAAGCGCGTATCCAATTTTTCCGTTGATCGCCAGAAAGAAGCGGCACGCCGCTATTACTCGCTCAACCCTGAGAAGGTAAAACAATAAGGCAAACGAAAGCGGAACTGGACCGGAAGAAAAATCGTCCTTACGCTCTATATATAATAATGTATCGGAGCGGAAGCACAGCGCACCTCGAGGGCGCCCGCTTCCGCTCCGATAAGATAAAAGTAAAGTTCGATCAAAGCCGAATCGACTCATTATGCTGAAGTACGTTAACTACGATATTGTTTTTCAAGAGTTTCCCGATGAAGTTACGCTCGCGATTAACCTCGCGCTGTGTCCGATAGGTTGCCCGGGCTGCCACAGTCAATATTTACAGACTGACGTGGGCGAAGCGCTTACGCCGGAGCGACTGCAAGCGCTGATCGACTCGTATGAGGGGGAGATCACGTGCGTAGGGCTGATGGGCGGCGACAACGATCCGGCGGCGGTGGGCGAACTTTTTGCGCTTGTGCGCCGCGTCTATGGGGATAAGTTGAAAACGGGTTGGTACTCGGGGCGGGCGCAGTTGCCCAAAGATTTCAATCCTCGATTGTTCGACTACGTAAAACTGGGCCCCTACATCGAGGAGCGCGGCCCGCTCAAAGCACCTACAACCAACCAGCGCCTTTATCGCTTCGTCGAGGGGCAACAAACGGACATCACCGCGCGCTTCCATAAACATTGAAAGCAGCTAAGCAGACTTTATTGACCGCGTGCAGGCTTTCATCAAGCGGCCCGCAAGCTGCTCATCTATAACAAACGCCGCCCGTTCTCTTGAGCGGGCGGCGATCTTTATTTCTTAAAGTATTTGCCAATGATGGGCAAACGCTTGATCGGGAAATCGTGGTAAAGAACGTGAGCAATATAAAGGAGGATCAACACCGTATTGAGACTCATCGTGAGCCAAGCGCCCCAAGCAGCCGGCTCCAGTTGCATAAGCGTGAAGAAAAAAGCTGTAAGCAAGACGTAACCGGCTATGCTCTTCAGTGGATACTTGATCGGATAATATTTCTGACCGACAAAGTAACTCAAAATCGTGGCTACGCCGTAGCCGGCCACACCACCCCAAGCGCAAGCCATATAGCCGAAGCGCGGAATGAAGAGGACGTTGACGGCTACTAAGACGGCACAACCCGCAAAGGAGAAATACATGCCGTAAATCGTTTTGTCGACAAGCTTGTACCACAAGGAAAGGTTGAAGTAAACACCTAGCAGGATGCCGGCAACCATCACGATGGGCGTCACGCGCAAACCTCCCCAATAATCGGGCGCAATAATGTGCTTGAAAAACGGCAGATAGGCGACGACAACCAAGAAGGCGAGCAAGGTAAAGATGATAAAGTACTTCATCGCCGCGGCGTAGGTCTCCTTACTATCGCGGTCGTGACTCTTACTGAAAACAAAGGGCTCGTAGGCATAGCGAAAGGCCTGCGTAATGAGCGTCATGATCATCGCAATCTTCACGGCTGCACCGTAAATGCCCAGTTGCACGTTAATCTCTTTCCCAACGTGGGTGGTGACAAAGGGGAAGATGATCTTATCGGCCGTTTGGTTGAGAATGCCGGCTACGCCCAAGGCCAATATAGGCCAACTGTAGTGCCACATGCGTTTGGCCAAAGCTTTATCAAAGACCCACGGGAAGCCGGTCAACTCTTTGTAAAAGAAGAAGGTGACGGATGCTGTGCAGAAGAGGTTGATGTAAAAAGCCCAAGCTAAATCTAATTGTCCGTCGTAGAAACTACTTACAAGCGGGCGACCCCAATCTTGAGCGTACAACCAGGGAACAAGGAGGAAGTAGGCCAAGTTGAGCAGGATATTGAGGAAAATGAAGAGCAACTTTAGGGCGGCAAACTTAATCGGGCGATGGTTGCGCCGCAGATGTGCGAAGGGTACGCACTGAAAAGCATCGATGGCAACGCAGACAAACATTGTCCCGACATACTCGGGATGGTCCGGATATTGCATCCAAGCGGAGATGGGTTGCAGGAAAATCAAGACGAGCGCAACGAAAGCCAGACAGACGCCGCCCACCATCAGCAGTGTGGTAGAATAGACGCGTTGCGGGTCGTCTTTCTCGTTGGTTGAGAAGCGAAAATAGGTCGTTTCCATACCGAAAGTCAGCAGCACGAGCAGCAAAGCCGTGTAGGCATAGACATTTGTTATGACGCCGTAAGCGCCGGTTGAGGCGGCCATCTTCGCCGTGTAGAGCGGCACGAGCAGATAGTTGAGAAAGCGGCCGATAATACTGCTCATCCCATAGATAAACGTATCCTTGGCCAATGATTTCAAATTGGGCATTGTCTCGTATGTATTATAATTTGTATAGCGCCGCAGCTTGGGGCAACTTTAGCGTGCAGGCAAGTCGCAAGATTGGGGCGCCTAACTCGTAGCAAAGAATAAATAGCAAATACCTATGGCGGCAATGACGCCGGCTAAGTCGGCCAGCAGGCCGCAAGCCACGGCGTGGCGCGTATGGCGCACACCGACGCTGCCGAAGTAGACCGCAAGGATGTAAAAGGTGGTATCGGTAGAGCCTTGAAACACGCAACTCAAGCGAGCCACAAAGGAATCGGCGCCGTAAGTGTTCATCGCGTCGACCATCATCCCGCGTGCACCGCTCCCGCTCAGCGGTTTCATCAGCGCCGTCGGTAGCGCGCCAACCCAATCTGAAGGCGCGCCCGTCCAAGCCACGAGTTGGTGCAACCCATCAATGAGCCAATCCATCGCTCCCGAAGCTCGGAAAACGCCGATCCCTACCAGCACGGCTATCAAGTAAGGAATAATGCGCACAGCCGTAGAGAAGCCCTCCTTAGCGCCTTCTATGAAAGCATCGTAGACGTTGATTTTTTTGCGTATACCGGCCAAGATGAACAGAATGATAATGAGCAAAAGCAGGACATTGGCTGTCGTACTCCCCGCAATGTTCATCGTCGCCGCGTCCATCCTGCTAAAGATCCAAACAATCGAAGCCATAAAGATCGACATCCCACCCAGCGTCAGCAAGAGTGTACGATTGAAAAGATTGATTCGCTGATAGAGCGACGTAATAATAATGCCGGCCAGCGTAGAAACGAAGGTGGCCAGCAGGATCGGCACAAAAATATCCGTAGGTTGAGCGGCGCCACACTGAAACCTATACGTCATAATACTTACCGGAATTAACGTGAGGCCGGAAGTGTTCAAGACGAGAAACATGATCATCGGATTCGACGCCGTATCCTTTTGGGCGTTCAATTCCTGCAAGCCCTCCATCGCCTTAAGTCCCAACGGCGTCGCCGCATTGTCCAAGCCGAGCATATTGGCGGCCAGATTCATAAAGATATTGCCCACGACGGGATGCCCCTTGGGCACGTCGGGGAAGAGGCGGGCAAAGACAGGACCAAGCAGGCGGGCCAGCGCATTGACCACGCCGCCCTTTTCGCCCACTTTCATAATGCCGAGCCACAACGAGAGTACGCCGGTCAGTCCTAAAGAGATTTCAAAACCCTGCTTCGACGTATCAAACGTAGACTGCATAATGGCCGGAAACACCGTAAAGTCGGCAAAGAAGACCAACTTCACCAATGCCACGATAAAAGCAATGAGAAAAAAGGCAATCCAGATGTAATTGAGTACCATAAGTGTGTGTTCAAACAACGTGCAAAGTTACGTAATCTACACAAGAAACGGCTTATTCTGCCACTTATTACTATAAAAAAGCGGCTACGCGCCCGTTTTCAGCGCAAAGCTACCCCCGCAAGGACGAAAAGAGGATGTGTCAAAATAGACACACCCTCCAAGCTTATTTGCTACCGGCTGCCTTAAGGCGGCCTTTCTTACCGGCTGCGAGAGCCGTCGGTGGTTAACCTAATGAATGTAAATTTCTAACCCGTTAGAAATTTTCTTGCAACGGGTTGGATATTTCAATGTCTCTCACCCTCCTTTACCTGGTTAGGCTCCCTCCCTTTTACTTCCCTTCGGTCAGTGACCGTTAGTTCGGGGAGGGTCGGGGTGGGGCTTTTAGGACTACTCGAACTTGCCGACCCTGAACCCGCGGTCGCGGTCGTAGCTGGCCACGCTGGCGGTACCACTGTTGACGTCCAGGTAGTACGCGCCGTTGATGCGCCACGGGTCAGCACTAGACGACCAATAGTTGCCGCCGTAGCCAAGGCCGTTCACCTGACCAGAGTAGTAGGAAGCCAAGCCGGGCAGGTAGAAGTAATTACCTGCATCGGCGGCGGAAGGGAGGCCAGAGTGGTGGATACTACTGCTGAAGTTGTGATAGTTCTTGAATGTTGTACGCAAGTCGGTTGTACCATCGGCAGATTTCTCGGTGTTGTAATGACCCTCTGCAATTAGAACGGACTTCTTCTTTAACCACATACCACCTATATATAAATGACCCATAGTTGTCCATAACTCATAGTCATCCCAACGGGGATCGCCGTACATGCAATACCAAGACAGCACGTTAGCGTTGGGAAGGTCTTTACATGAGTGGATAGCGGAGTTGCTTATGCCGTAACCTGGGTAACTTGTGTTATAGTAACGAGCGTCAGTGTTGCTCTGGGGGTAGTTGCCTGCTGGCTGACCAACATATGTTGGTTGACCTACGCCTGCTGGCAAGTTCTTTGTCCATTCGAATCCCTTCCAATATTGTTCCTGAGCATCCCACATGTAATAATGGTCGCCATCGTAGTCGCGTATGTTAAGGTTGCCATCTATATCATAATAGTTATTCACGTCATAGTTAAAAGCTTTAAAAGCCTTTGTAACAGTACCTTCGATTCCTGTTGAAACATCCTTTAACCAATAACGTACCTTCAAGGTATGAGTGCCTGGTTTAATAACCATATAGGCTCCATTAACTGCTACATTATCGGAAGCTGTATTCAAAGGGAAACCGTTAGCATAAGCTCCACTGCCTTTGGTACTAAGAATTATCTCCTTGTCAGCCTCTGCACCTGTACTGACACTTTGCAACGTGCCTGTACTTGCATTCAAGGTATAGGTGCTTGCAATGTCATTATCTGAACTTACTTCTATCTTAGTTAAATAGCAGTTCTGCAACAATGTGTTACTTACATAAGGGTGAAATACGAGGTAAGCCGCCTGATGCTCTAATTGGAAACTAAAAGCTGTTCCTCCTACGCTTCCTGTCGCAGTTGCAGTACCGTAGTCGCCAGATACGCCAAAATGCTCAGTGTTATTTGGTGTTGACTGACTTTGAGCAGATGGAATAACAACTTGGTTATTGCTACTGTTCTTACCGAAATAATAAACTTTATAACTTGTACTTGCAGTAAACTTACCTGGAACTGTATACTTAAAAGAAGCAACCTTACTGGTTGGAGCGTTCGTACTCTTTCTCAACACGCCGTCGTCGTCCTTTACGTAGATATAATCGTCCGCCTCCCAATAGAAGTCACCGCTGTTGTAATCCATTGACGTACGCGTCTTGTTCTCGCCACCTGCCACGAAGGTCGTTAAGTTCTTATTCCCCTCCTCATTTGGCTTTGCCGGGTCCTGAACCACGTCGTCCTTTGTTCATGAAGCCAAAGCCAAGCCTAAGCTCAGCATGATGCCCAAAGACTTTATCCCTGATAAAAGGGACTGATGTTTCATTATCTGTTTCATCTTTCTCTTTTCTTTGTTCGTTTTCTGCTCTTTGTTAATTAATCGCTTTAGAAATTAATCGTCCCATGGTGATGAGCTGTCATCGTTAGCTTCATCATCACCCAATAAGCCGAAAGGCTTGGCCGGAGCTGAAGCTGAAGGACCGGTACCGTGATTTCCCTTCTTGTGCTGGCTCGGAAAAGACGTTTCCATGAGATGACTCATTCCGCTCATTTGGATTATCATGCAACGTGGTGCAGAATAAACCTTCTTTTCTTGTTTCTTCATTTTTGTTTTGATTTTAATGGTTCACAAAATAAATCTTATGAATGAATGATTTGTGAATATTTGTAAGTCGTTTTTTGCTTGTCTTAATATTGCTTGCCATCTTCCTTTCTGCCTTATCTTGCCTCTCTTTCCTCTAAAAGGCAGGTAGCATTTCTCTGCTGCCTACCCGAGAAATCAACGAGAGAAAACAGACTAGTATCAGAGAATTACACTGAATGATTGTGGTAAAATCAGTCGTTAAACGTTTCTTATTTTGCTTTCTTGCCGGCTCGCAAACGGGCACAAAAAAGCGAACAAAGGAAACTCCATGAAGTCCTTTGTTTACAGGGGTTACGGCACGCTTCGCGCGCGCGTAGGATGGAAGAAAAAAAGTATGATTAGACGCTAGGTGCGCCTGTGTGTGTGTGTGTGTGTGTGTGTGTTGGCAAAATATCTGAAACTACAAAATGTAAAGCACTAAAAAAGTCAAAGAAATCAACGTTTCTTTGCTGCGCTATAGTCGTTTGATATGTCATTGCTAGTTCGTTCACGGCCGCAAAGGTATAACATCTTTTTAGAATTGACAAGAAAAAAAACTAAAGAAATCCTCATTCGGGATATACAGTTGTTCTTTTTCCCAAAAAAACGTTTCAATAAAAGTCTAAAAAGAGGATTGTTTTTTGTGGGAATACGCACTAATATGAAGAACCGCTTAATGGATGTGCACGACAAAATCATG
>ERZ773031.731-NODE-731-length-17376-cov-4.470527_pt1 | contig 17376 bp, 17 predicted proteins | sample MGYA00511666_ERZ773031 | MGnify/ENA primary metagenome ERZ773031 (study PRJEB29015, sample SAMEA2738135) | human oral metagenome | biome: human oral; feature: human-associated habitat; material: saliva | place: China | collected 2250 ...
TCTCCCTCTTTTGCAAGAAGGAGACTTTTTGCTAGTATCTTAAAAAGAAAGGACATTTTTCCGTAAACGGTAAAAAAATATGCACAAATTTTTCCATACATAATAACTGTCATACAATAACGGAAAAAATACTAAAGATAACTCTTGCGAGTTATTTACAGCCTTTTAACTTAAACTGTAATAACAGTATAGTATATTTTTTCAAGATTGTCAATCAAAAATAGATGTACCTTAAAGCACATCTATTTCATCAATATTATAATTACAGTTTATTTATTGCTCCGCTTAGACCTAGAAGCGTAATCTTGCAGTTAAGCCATAAGACAACAACATTTACAATTAAATCTTTTAGCGTAACCTCGTCAAATGCAGGAGGCTGTCCAGTAGCCTTGACCTTTATTACAAGCGACATCATAGTTGCTATGAACAAGAATACAAACAGAAGTTTTATACCAGCGCTAACCAAAGTCAGTAAAGGGTTCATTCCCCAATTTTCCCTTGCAACGGGTATTAAGTTTGCTATAAGGAAAATTGCTGTAAATCCGCTCATTACCAGGAAATTCACAACTGCAACAAATACATTAATCATATATAAAATACAAATCCAAAATGAAAATACAATACAGTATGCTAGAATTAACATCTTAGCAAAGTTATTAAATGCTTCACTAATACTTTTAGAAACACCCTTGTCAATAACTTGACCTATGACACGTGCAGCACCCCAAATCTGATTGAATATTCCTCCGCCGCCTATGTCAAGCCAAGCCTGAAAGTCAGTAGTCTTTATCGTATACATAATCTTCAAGTAGTATTCAGGTATCTGCATCATATCTTTCCAGAAACGGTTAAGGAAAAATCCCTTGTCAGGGTCTTCAACCAAGGTTAAGCCCATATCTGCAAACACCTTTTGAGGAAGATTGTTCATAAATACTTCCTGCATGCCATAAAATCCCCATTTAATCCATTGCGTCAAAAGAAAATATGTACCAGCCATAACAAGGAAATATCTTAAAGTTTCATAAAGAATTTCCTTATATGGAGTTCTCCGTATCATTCCTTTAAGCCAAATATAAGAAACCATTAGGCTTCCAAGCAGACCCATTATAGGGATAAGGCTTTCAAGAAATCCTAGAATACCTTGCTCAAGACCAGTTCTTACCATATCCATATATGTGTCCCAGTCAATAACTACGTCCAAAAAGCTCATACGCTCCATATTCATATCCTGGCACTGCATTTCTCCTCCACCAGAGACTTGCATTTTATTGATATTTCGTACTGCATTTTCAAAGTTCGCATTTACTTCAGCCTTGCTTGCGCTTCCCGTAATAGCTTTCTTATCGGCTTCACTTAGGCTTCCGTTCTTACACCCGTTAGCAATAGCGTTTAATTTTTTTTCAATATCTACAACATAATGTCGGCTTTCGCCTTTTCCGTACGACTTGAACCCTCCGTTATAGTTAAGAAGCATTGTACCTACTCCGCCCCCAAATTTCTGATAGTTAGCCCCGTATTTCGCATATCTTGTCATCCAGTTTTTCATTTCAGCATAACCCATTGCAACAGAGTAGTCCATATCGGTAAGAAGCCTTCCCATATTAGCGTTTGTATAAGCCATAGCCGCACTTTTAGATTTTTTCTCTCCAGTAACAAAGCTACCATATTCAGCAACGTCTTCCATAGCACTTCTTGTCACCTGCATAATACCGCTCGCTGACGAGCTGTTGTGCGACTTTATATTAAATGCGCTTTCACGCATTGCTACAGCTAGCCCTACCGATACAGGAATACCAGTCTGAGCTGAATATTTTTCAAAGGCTGCCGCCATTTTCTGAGCGTCTGCGTCACTAAGCCTTGAATTTGCAACCTTTATTATGTCTGCTGTCTTCATAGCACAGCTTGACGCTATTGCCTGAGTGCTTCCGCCGCTTGTAACGCAGTTTCCGTCTTCAGACATAATACCGCCTTCAGGAGGAAGGATTACGCTTCCGTCACTGTTTACTGGCGTATATCCGTTAGCACGGATAATATCAGTTACTGAAATTGCCCCAGCATATCTGCTCGGCGGGAACTTTATTTCACGTACCCCTTGAAACCCGTGACCCCCTCGGCTGTCCATAACTTTTACAGTTCCAGGCTTTGAACCAGGACCGTAGTAAACCATTACGTGTCCAACTGCGTGTTTTCCATTTGGATTTACGCCCATTAGAATGAAATCTCCTGGCTTAAGCTGGCTTGATGTCAGGTTTTTTGTGATTTTTGAGGGTCTAAGCCCAGCAGTTGATACATAACCTGTACCTAACGCACCATTTAGACCTTTTACACCGTTTACTCCCCTGTTTGCAAAGTGGGAGCAGTCTATACCGCTCTTGCTGTCTCCACCAAACACATACTTAGCCCCTTTATATTCGGCTAAGGTCTTAAGCATTTGGCTACGAGCCTGAGCTTCGTCCATAGTACCTTTATTGGCAAAAGATACTGTAGATATAAGCATTAGCATAGTGTAAAAGGTAATTTTTTTAAATAAATTTCTCATTAAAAACATCGCCTTTCTTTATTAAGATATATTAAGATATTGTGTTCATTATTTCATAATGTCACAAAGATACATAACTTATTCAAATTATAGCATAACTTTAGCAGTTTTAAAAGCAGGAATAAAACAGTTATAATGCTTATTATTTTACCAAATAAAAAATACAGCCGCAAGAAACGACTGCATTAAAATTATATTAATTTGCATTAATCATATTTTTAGAAAACTTAGTCTCAATGTTGTTGTGGGCGTCAAGCGTAACAACGGTTCTAAGTTTTGTGTCCCAGGCATATCTAACTCCAGTCTGGTCTTTAAATATATAGCCGTTCTGAGAAATTCTTAATACGCTTCTGTCTGTTCCAGTACCGTCAATTATTAAGAATTTTCTGCCTTTCTGCTCAGTAAAAGTGTATATCCCTGCATACCACTTTCCCTTGATTTTTTCCCAATGAGGTTTCTTGTCTGTTGTAAGTTTAGCTGCAAAGGACATAACAGACAGTCCAAGCATTAACGCAAAAACTATTTTTTTCATAACTAAATCACATCCTTTTAATTTAATATATTATTGAAAAAATTGCAAATCATTTAATTTATCCACCATATTATATCTTAACTTATTCATATTAGGATATGTCTGAATATCCCCTTTGAAAAAGCTGAATGGTGTCTGCTCTAATTGATTTGTTTCAGTATTTCTTTTATACAAGTTAAACCCTTTAGGGTCGTCCTGAAATATATATACTTCAGCACCGTTAAATTTCAGATACTCTTTATTGTCTATTGTAACAGGGTTTAATTCAATCCAGTTCTTAAATACATCCACAGCAAACTGTCCGTCCAAAGGATTTGTTTTTCTGTAAGATAGCGATGTATCTTTTTCAGCGGCTTTTTCAAAGTCCTTTGATGAAACTTCACCAAGACGAAGAAAAAGACTGTTTCCTTCCTGCTTGATTTCGGCATATCCAGCGCCGTTTGCTGTAAATTTTCCAATTAAATCTTGCACAGATATTTTTCCAGCCGTAAAGGAAGCTGAAACTTTAGGAGCTTCAACTTTGGCTGGTGTATCAGCAGCACCTTTAGTTGATACATCTCCAAACTCATCTACTTTTTTCTGTGAGCAGGACATAACAGCAATACACATTATTGCTAATAGAGTAAGTATTTTTAATTTATTTTTCATATCTTTAATTTCCTTTCTCAGTAATATCATCTTCAATATCAGGTCTTATTTCCGATAAGTGATGATACATATTAAAATCCCTATGCTTGTAATAGAAATTATTAGTTACAAGCACAGGCTCATAACTTTTTGCCAAATATGCAATATTCTCAGGCTTGTCATCAGGAATATCAATGACATTAAATTCTAATTCTTTTAACTGTTCTTTAGATTTATGACCTAATGTAAAATCATATACAAAAGACTGAAGATTAAGTATAATTTTATTTTCATCACCGTAAATATATCTTATATAGTCCAATGAATGAAGCCCTAGCAAAAACTTAATGCCAAATCCGCTGGCATATCCTTGCACCTTGTTAAAATGTGCAATATATCCAAACTGGTCTAACCTGTTCAATGCTACAAGGCATTTATATTTGTTTGTATCTTCAATATATGTGGCTTTCTCAAAGAACTGGCTCATAAATACTTTATACATAGGCTTTATGTTTTGCAAATCATTGTCGTTATAGCATAAATATACAGATACTGGCTTTTCCCCATTTACAATGTCATACATTCTAAATTTAGAACGTACGTTAAATATACTTTTCTCAAGGTCAGGAATATCTTTTGTAATAAGTTCAAAAGACTTTTTGATTGTCTTGATGACATCATCAAATGTATTGCTGTTAAGAAAATAGTTCAATCTATTTGTTACAATAGGATTTTGACCTTTCTCATTGACAATCTCGACGTCATCTTGTGAACTTGTATCGTAATGTATTATGTTATCTTTTACAAATTCCCTGACTTTATCATCTACAGCAAACTCAATTAAATTTTCAGACAACATGGTCTTTATTTTAGACTTAACATCACTGTCGAAAAATGACATAACATCAAGAAGCGTAACATCTGATACAGGAATTTCGCTTTTGTCTTCATAAATAAACTTAGGATTTTGTAAAAATTCCTTATACATAATATGCTTTGTAACAACCTTTAAAAGTTCAACAACATCGTCAAGTACAAACATCATATCTCCAAAAGGCTTGTCATTAGCCAGCAAATAGTCAAACATTGGTGCAAAGACATCTCTTAAGTCGTCATTTTCATAATATGACATAAGCCGCACTTCTGACAACGGGTTATACTTAAAAGAATTAATGTCGATTTTTAAAATCTTATTATTTAATCTTTTTTGTCTACACCCAGCAGTCATATTAAACACTTTGCTGTCATAATCTAATACAATGCAGCTTTCATTCCAAGTTGTCAAAAGGCTTGGAACGAGTATCGAATGATAAAGAAGCTCTTCATCATCTTTATCAGGGGACATAACACCTAGATATGCCATAGAACTATCAATTTCCGATAATGTTGAATTTTTACCAATACACAATCCATTTAACATTTTTATACCACCTTTTCTATTTTATTTTTTAAATATTTAATTATTGTTTTTTTTGGCGCAATGCTGCAAATCATATCCACCAAGTCTTCAAAAAAATTATTGTCAACATCAAAATGCCTTATGTCAAACACATTTGAAGCACGTACTCCAATTGAGCGTGAATTAGTATATGTGAGTAAGCCTTTTGAATAAATATATTGAAAGCTATCCACATACAAAATAAGCTGCGGAATATTTTTATCCTTTGTGTCAAAGTCAATATCAATTTCGATATTTGACTTACTGCTGATAAATATAGTGCAGTACAGTTTATTTCCAGCAACCACTTTAAATTCTTTATCCTCGTCATCCGATTGACGTGTAACCTTAATGACAGATATTATGTCATTATTTTTCTTAAATGACGAACATTCTATCAAACTTTTTATTTTATCATTCATACTAAACCTTTCATTATTTTATGTTATTAGCCTTAGCAAACTCTTTCCAGTACATCTGACCGCCTGATAGCATTTTTTCAGGCTTTTTGACTTCATAGAGATGTTTTTTTATACATTCTATGGAAAAATCGCTAAGACCGTATTTAGAGCCGCCTTTTTTCATAATATATAGATTATGAAGCTCAACCTGTTTTTTTTCATTGCCAACAACTCTAGTTTCAACACCTACGCATTTTGAAATTATTCTGTAGTCGTCATCAAGAAGAACCTTAAAATAGTCGCTTTTTTCCATTTTACGTTTAAATTTTACTGAACTTTTGTCAAAAGGCACGATATATGCTGGGGCAATATAATATTCCCTTGTGCTACCTATATTATGTCTTAAAAAAGGTACAAGTTTTAACAGTGAAAATCCTCTTTTTTCAGAAACCTTGAAAAGCGTTCCGTTTTCAATCTTAACAATCTGCCTGCTCTTAATAAGTTTATGTCCAATAGGAACAGATATTGGCAAGTTAAGAGCGCTCTGTATTTTCTTAAAGATATAATTAACAGCAAATATAGCAACTGCAACAGGTACTAGCGCTACAAAAATAAACTTAAGCATATTTTCAAACACCACCTTTCATTATAGCATAGACGCTATGCTTTTTATAATATCACAATATCCAAACAGCATTTCCTCGACGTACTCCTGTTTTCCTTGCGTAAGAATATCGTCTATTTTAAAATATATTTCCTTGTTATTTTCAAACTTCACTTTTAAAATAAAACCATTGTTTATGGTTGGATTTTCATCTCTTACATAAACTTCCTTGATTTCCTTAACAGTCTCATTTAAAAGTTCAGGGTATACGTCATACTTGACAACAGCCTTGTCAAACAGCTCCTTTAAAAATTCCTGAGACGTTCTTTTTTTTATGGACACTTTCTCAAATTTCTTATTAACCTCTTTTTCTATGTCAAATATATTAATGGCTGCCTTATCCGATGAACTGTTATCAGTATGCTTGCTGTATGTATTGTAAAAGCTCGTATACTGGGAATGAAGCACTAGGGTGAGCATAACGCTATTAATAAAGTGGCTATGTATCTCCTCAATATCCTTTTTATCATTCTTTGCAAACATATCAAAAGTCTGACTTGGTAAAAGTGGCACTCCAAAGGTAGAAAAATCAAGCCTTGAGCCGTCGGCATATACTATTTTTTCAAAAAAGTTGTCACGTTTTGACATAGCGGGCGTTCCAGTTAAGGTATCTTTAGTATATTCAACTGAAAAGTACCAGTCATTCTTATAAAAATCTATTGAATAAGGTGTGCCTTTTTTCCTGAATATGGGAAAGCCTATCTGAAGCTCGCTTTTAGTAAAAGGCGTGCCGCTTTCAATATGGCTTGCAACATCTTCGATAATCTCATTATCATTAAGACTTTTAACGTAATATACATTCAGTGCGTCCATTTCCTCTGAACTTGGCTGACTTATAAGCTGAACCATTTTATAAGCTCCTACATCTGCAATATAGATAGGCTTTTCTCCTGAAATATATGACAAGTTCTTATTGATAAACTGAATAAGGCTGCATAATGTAAACCATTCCCTTATTAATTTATTGTCCAGTATTTCATTAACCATATCAGAACTGTATGTTACAACATTGAATGTTACAATGTCGTTTATCCTGCATACTGGCAATTTTCCGTAGAAGTCATATTTACGGTTATATAATGAAAATAAAAATACAGGCGTATCTTTAAAGTTTATCTGAAGTTTATTCGGATTGCTTTCTTCATCAAAAATTATATTTATGGTATCTTTTTTTAACTTATCATCGTCATTTGCATTTTGTACAGACGCAGTACCGTCCTTGTTTTTCCTGATAATCATATACTATTTCACCCCGTTTACAGCTTTTATCTGCTCAGGTGCAGCCTTTAGCTTAGGATTTACATATATTATTCCAACATACATCTTATCCTTTGATAAATACTGAGTTTCAGTATGGTCTACACTATATCCTTTTTTTACAAGTGCTATAACCATATCTGCTGTCTTGTTTTCAGCCTGTACTTTATCCTTTGCCTTTATAAATTTAACCTTTAGACCATTTTTAGTAGTCAAATCCCACTTTATGTCATTTTTTTTAGCAGTTCCCGCCACCGCATTTTCTTTAATATTAGAATTGGCTTCTGCTTCCCTATTTTCTTTTTTTCCGCAAGAAAACAAAGCTGCAATCATAACGACGGTTAAAAATGTCTTTTTCATATTTAAAATCTCCCTTCAAATTTAATAATCCAAGTTTTGAGCAATTATAAAAAACATCAAAAAGGAAGTTTAACGCTTCCTTTATGAAAATGTTACGATATATATTTGCTATAATTCAATTATAGCATATTTATTTAATAAAATCAAGAAGATATAGACTATTTAAAGCATTAAAAAAAGAGCCTTAAAAAAGCTCCTTTTAATATAAATTACATAAGCACATTAGCCTTTATATAAAACGCTCCAACAAAAATTACAATAAACATTGCAATCACCGAATAAAAACCTTTCTCCTTGTTACGTTTTATAGCAAGTGTCGCTACAACGCTTATAAGAAGCACAATAAGCTCAAGCTCGCTGGATATGTAGTATACTGAAATTAAAGCCTGTATTAGGCAAGACAATATAAACCAGCCAACAGTCTGACCTGCATTGAATGAGCTTTTATACTTCCTGTACTCAAACGGAAGCTGAATTAAGGCAGTTCCAACAAATCTTTTTGGGCATAGGTCATACAAAAAATGTATTGTCATACCAAAACATAACCCTGCAACAAGAACTCCTGTTATGTCATATCTTACTTTCCACATAAGTGCTAAAGTACCTGTGTAATGCAGAATAAATAAAGCGACAGGCAAAAAGAACGAATGTGTAACAATGCTTCGGTGCTTAATACCTTTTATCTTTAAGTCTACATCAGGGTATCGTAAGCCAATGTAGTACATAGAAATTAATATTAAAATTTTAACAGTATTTAGCAGCATATCAAAATTATCAGCTGCAACATTATTCATAAGAACCAATCCTTTCGTAAAAAAGCCTTTTTATAGTAAAAGGCTTCAAATAGTGATATTTTTTATAATAACTTTATAGCATAATCAATCTTTCACATCAACTAGGCAATATGCCAAATTTTGGGCGGGCTTATTGTCTAAATTATCAAACTCTTTATTATTAAGTATCTTGCAAAACTCATCTCTTGTTATATTTATAGGATATTTTTCATATCTTAAGTCTTTATAGAAATCATATTCTATATATTCAATTCTTATATCAAAGCCGTTTAATTTAGCAAGCTGAAAAAGTTCAGAATTTTTCTTAAACTCGTGCCAGCCAGTCTTAGGGTTGTAGTAACATTTTATAAAATTAGTAGGATAAAATTTACGAGAGCCATACGAAAATATTTCTTTTTCATTATCTTTGTAAAATATTTCCTCACTATTAATAAAAATTCTAAATTTAACACATAATGAAACTCCCGCAATAAATTCTCCACTAAACTTAAAATCTCCATTAGAATTTGACGGCATAAAATAGTAGTCATAGCATATTCTTTTTCTTATATTTTGCTTTTTATTAATTGTCATAAACTAAACCTCCAATTATATCTAAAACTTTTTGAAGACGTGCATTAGCTTCCTTGTCTGAAATCACACGGGGCTTATCTTTTAAGTCCTCTATATATTTCTTGTAGTCCAAGTATTGAGGGTCATCAAACAGGCTAGGGTCGTTATGAAATCCCCATTTATGAAATCCTTGCACAGGGTCGTTTGCCGAAAATGTAGATACATCTTCATACGAACCGCTAAAAGAAACATCAACTATCTTTATAGGATATTTTATTCTAGCATGGTCGCTGTCATAACAGGAAATAGCTATGCCGTATTTACGAACTGTTTTTGTAACATCGCTTATGCCTTTTTTCTCTACGTCATAATGCCCAAGCTGTCTTAAAACTCGCTGAATATCAAAAGAGTTCCATATTGCAACAAGCTCTAAAATATCAAACTTTTGACCTCTTTTATCCGTTACAAGTCCATAATCACCATAAACCCCTTCTATGAAACCGCCTCCAAGCTCACTTGGTACAAGTATTTTTATTTTATCCCCATATACTACGTTTGCCTGATTATAAACATTATAGTCAGCTCTAATCCAAGAAAAACTACCCATTTCAAATCAAATCCTTTCTTAAAAAAGTATTGGTGCCATTTTAGATATGGCACATTTTTAAATACATTTATATAGCCAAATAAGAGCCATTCTTAATATTGTTATTTATAGTATCAAACACCTTTTCGTAATAGTCAACCTTTAATTTTAGCTCGCTGAAACTTTCAGCACGTGCAACACAGTCTGTCAAGTGGTCTTCTATCTCGTCAATTTTCCAATTGCTTTTAGAATAAACTGTATTGACTGCATTTCTTACATCTTCTATGAACGTGTTTTTTAAAGCAATATCGTCAAATTCGTCATTAATCTCATAAAGCACTGCTTCAACGCTTCTAAAAACTGCTTCGCTGTCAAATTCCACTGTATTGATATAGCCTTTGAAACTTTGCACTACGCTTGATTTAATTTCCATAATTTTTACCGCCTTGTCTATTATTTTATTACATTGTAATTATAGCATATAAAATAAAAAATGTCAACTTCTTTTTTATAAAAAAGCAAGACTTTTAGTAGTCTTGCTTTCAATATTTATGCTATTTGTCAAAGTCATCATTATTGCCAAACAATGACTGCTGCTTGCCAATCTTGTAATTAGACACATCTTCAAACTGACTATCTTTTGCAGATTTTTCAGATATTTCTTTTACCACGGTATCTTCCTGAATATCGTTTTGCACATCGTCCTTTGATTTATTTTCATCTATGGTCTTATCTTCCTTATCTGAGCCAAGACGCTTTGCCCTGTTTTCAAGAACCATTTCGACATCCTTTGAAATTCCTACGACTTCCTCCATATAGTCGCAGATTGACTGTTTCTCATCTTCGGTCATTTCATTAAAGATATATCCAGCCGTACAGTTCTTCATATCCTCGTCGCTCTTTGTAAAGTCGGAAGCAATACCTTGCTGCTGCAAAGCAAACTCGTAGCTTCTTGCAAATATTTCAGTTCCGCTTGTAAAGTAGTCCTTTAATGATGACAGTTTCATTATCTCGTGGTGTCCGTCGTTAGCAATTCTGTTATAAGTCTGCTTATAGATAGAGCCAACCTCGTCTGAGAACTTACGTGTGCTAGATAGCATTTTATCTTCCAATGTAAAGTCAATTCTATGCCCAACTTCGTGAACTAAACTTCTGTAAGCCTTGTCGTTATTGATGTCAACTGCTATACAGTTGTGGGCTGGGATATATACTCCGTTTACAATCCCTTTATGGTTTTTTTTCTGCAAGTTTCCAAGTTTTCTAAACTTAAGGCTTACATCCTCGCACTTAGCCTTTTTCAATATTGGTGCAATATCAGATATTGATTTTTCAAGGTCGTCCATAGCTGCTTTTCCTTCCATTCTACCTATCTGCTTCTTAGAGTTGAAGCTCTCAAATTCAACATCGTTGTCAAATTCAACGTCATTAAAATATTTGTTAAAATTAGATTTTTCCATTTTTTCCTGAGTTCTGACATTAATATTTTTCTTGGTATTAAAGATTGACGCATACTCCAAATTTTGGTCGACAGTATGTTCAAGGTTTTTCTGAACGTTAATTACGTCCTTATATTTATCAAGAATTACCTCGAGCTTTCCATGTTGACCCCGTCCGTCATAGCTTGCATATGTAACGCTTTTTTCATACTCCCTGTCAAATTTTTTTTCAATGTGCTTATTTAAGGCTGCTATTGCGGCTTTCTTGCTGTCAGGGTGTATAAGTAATAGATTACATCTAGGCTTGACTGTCTTGGCGTTATTTTCATTCATATAAGAAACAGCGTTATTTAATGCCCCATTTGACAAGTCCTGATGAAATTCAACAACTTCAAGCTCTAAAGGGGTGCTTGTAATATTGCCTGTCACATACGAAGCATTTCCATTCTTAAAGTCAATAAAGTGATGATTTTTAGGCAGCTCATATCCAAGCCGTTTTTCAATATCTTCCTTAAAGTCATTCATATCAAGCGTGATACTGTATTTATAAAAAATGTCATCTGCGTCATATACTGTATCTGCGTCCAGTACAGTAATATCTTCTGAAAATGCTTTGAACTTTTCGCTTAATTTAGACATTCTTTCTTTATCATTATCGCTTACCTTTGAGCTTTTGGAAAGCGTATCAAATATCTCAGAATAAACGCCGCTGACAGCACAACATAGCTGATAATTGCTGGACTGCTTCAAATTTTTAAATATATCGGATATTCCTTTAGCACCTTTTGACACCTCATATATTTCATATCCGTCATCAAGCTTTTCTCTTATCGTTTTTCTTTCTCTGGAAAACTTGTCATACAGTTCAAAAGTCTTGTCACTTGCACCGACTGGCTTAAGATTATCAAAAATTTCTCCAGTATGCTCCAAAAGGTTTTCCTTAATATTTTCAGGATTAATTGAATTATTATTTGATATATATTCGTAGTCCTTGTCAAACCCTACACGCAGCAAATGGTCGTAGGCACTTCTAAAATACGACGTATCAGGAAGCTCATTTGTACATATAGCGTATATTCTTTTTCTATCTTTTAAAAGCTCGGTATTGTCAATGTCATCTTTGGTAAACTTATGTGTCAAAGAGTTGTCGTCCTGCCTAGTATCAAAAGCATAGTCGCTATCCAGTGTAGTAAAGTATATAAATGGAGAAGAATTTCCTTCTTTTATATAAATAGGTGTTATCTTTTCATAAGGAATAGTTGTAGAACCTTTGTCAATAAACTTGTTATAAAGCTCTTTTGCTAAATCCTTTTGCTCATCTGTCATAACATATATATCATAACTATCAGTTCTTCTTTTTGCAGTAATTTCATTAGCTACGTCCACAACACGGCTAAGCTGCTCCTTTGTAACATCCGCATAGTGTCTTTTTTCAAATCTCGTGGTATCTCCGTTGTATAATTCCTGAAATTTGATTTTTAAAGGGGGCTGCTTTTCAACAGCTACCCTTTGACGGCTTGACAAATTTCCGCTTATTTTCTCGTAAAGTTCAGGGTTGTCCTTTTTAAATTTTTCAATTTCCTTAGTACGTTTAGCAAGCTGTTTTTGAATGTTTGCATTTTCCTCAAAATATGCCATTTCTAATCACTTCCTTCATTTTCTGCGTCTAAATACTTTTGCTTAGCAGCCTTGTACACATTGCAGTCAACATATAATAAATAGTCTATTATCTTTTTATCATCTTCAACTAATTCTATGTCATAAGCGTCTTTTAGAAAATCTTTTGAATATTTAACAATTTTCCAGCAGTTTTTGTCTAGTTCCAAGAAAACTTCTGATTTTTTTATATTGACAAAATCATCTTTAGTCAAGGCAAAAACTTGAGAATTATTGTCGCTGTCAAATATCACCTTTCTAAAATTATTACACTCTGTATATATATTTTCAATATATTCTTTATCGGGTTTGTCCCATATAACGTCTACTGTAGACATATTAAATCACTTCCTTTTTGTTAATTATTATATCATATTTCCATATCAGGTTCATCATTATTTGGATTTCCATTAACTTTAGGATTATTTGGCTCAGGGTCAACGTCGTCTCCTACGCCGTCAAGGTCTTTGTCATTTTTAGCCTTAAGCGGCACACCTCCTGTAGAATGTTTTTCCTTTTCGTCTTCTGCAAGTTCTTCTTCCAAAGTTTCTTCCTCAATCTCAACTTTTTCAAGGTCTGCGTCAAGACCCTGGTTAATTCTGTTAGCAAAGTCGGGATATGGGAACTCATTTTGTCTGTCCTTATCCATAAGTTCTTCAAGGGAGACATCTTTAAATCTGTTTACTATAGCCATGCTGGAATTATTAAGCTCCGTTTTTGAGATTTCAGTATATCCGTCACCTTTTCCTGAAATATCCTTAATTCTAATATTATTTGTGTTTCTAGTCTTCTCATTTATCTGATTGCAAAGCCTGTTTGCTCTATTTATAGGCTCACGGCAGCCTGCTAAAAATGACGCAGTATCAGTCTTGTTATTAAATTTTTCAGTATCTATTGCGGTATACGGCATAAACATTCCAAACTTGTTAATACCTACAATTGCAACATTGTTTCCTATATTATCTTTTCCAAACTGGATATTCCCTTTATCATCAGCACCAGCCATTACAATTTGAGGGTAATACTTGTTGCCGTTAATTTCCCCTTTAAACATTTTGTTATTTTCCATATCCTTTAAAAGTTTACTTGCTTTTGCTAGTTCAATAAAGCTCTTGTCGTTGTTAATTTTAGCGTCAATATCAAGGCTTTTGTCTATATTTCCGTCAAGGCTTTTTAAAGTTAAGCCACGAGTTTTGTCAGAAACTAGGTATAAATCCTTTGCGCTATAATCATTAAGCTCCTTTTCATCTAAATGTTTATTTAAGAAGCGTTTTTCAACGTTATATAGCCATTTAGCCGTATCGTCATTAAATTCCTTTTCGTGAGTATAGGGCTTATTGTATATTCCAATATCCTTTTTAAATTCCTTAAAAAAGTCATTTAAGTTTTTCTGCCTTGTCAGTTTTGACATTTCGTTATTTATCTCAAAATCTATGGCTCTGTCAATATCCCTTGTGTAAATGACGTCGTTTCCTTTTTTTATTACCGTATTTGCAATATCATTTTCAAGTATGACGTCGTTTACCGAATTTCTTAATAACGGGTCAGAAAAATTTAAGTTCTTATTAAACATATCCTGTATCTCCTTATCGTGTACTACGTTTCTGTCCTTAAAAAAACTTTTCATCTTCTGACTAAGTCTATTTTTAGAAAACATTTTGTCATCATCTCCTGTCTTTAATTGAAATTATTATATATCTACATCAGAATTGCTGTCATAGTCATTATCATCATTTCTGTGATTGTCTTTTTGGTTCTGCTCATAAATACGAGTAGCTTCTGCGTTGTTATAAAGGTCTACATTACGCTTAGCGTCTTCAGAGCTGTTATATTTTCCTCCGTCATAAGTTCCGTCAAAGCTAGTATTACGTGCGCTTTTATCATTTTCGTATTTATCCTTGTATTCTTCTGATTTCTTAATTTCAGCACGTCTTTGGCTAGCCATATCCTTTATGTCAGAAATAAAGCCGTCAAGAGTAGTCATCTGCTTGTCATTAAGCATAACACCGCTCTTTTCTTCCATATTATAAAACGTTGTAACTATTGATTTTTTCAAAATCTTGTCAAAATTATCAGACATAGCTGAAATATCCACATCTGACAAATCATTGCCAGTATTCTTATTAAGCGTATTAATAATAGCGCCTTCTATCTGTTCATTAGTAAGCACGTTACCTAGCGCTTTTTCATAGAACTTAGTGATAGCGCAAAATTCAGGCGTGTCCTTAAGTCTCATCTTTTCATCATAGACAAACGCATAGTCGTCAGGGTTCAGATTAAACTCAAAAGGTTCTTCAAAGTCAAAGTCAAAAGCCTTGTTACGCTTACTTTTAGCAAGGTCATTGTCAATTGGCGGGTATTCCTTATCCAAATACTCATTAAACGGCTCAACAGTGCCATTTAAAAGAGCATTATGCAAAACTTCAAGGTCGATTTTTCCGTCCTCACCTAAATAATCGTCTGATATTTCCATTGCAAAATCATTTACGCTGCCAATAGGGGAACTATTTTTTATAGCAAATGTGTTATTGTCAAAAGATATTTCAATCTCATTGTCTTTTATGTCATATCCTCTTTTCTGAAATTCTTCTGCAATCTCATTTTTAATCATCTGCATAGTTACCATTTGCTTTGAGTTCTTTTCAGCTTCGCAGTCATAGTCCGTATTTCTAGCTGAATACGCCCCGTAGTTTTCAAACTGGGTATAGTCAGCGACCTTTCCCACCTTGGTAAAGTCAAATGCGTCCGTTATGGTTTCCTTTATATGCTGCAAGTAGTCGCTTTTAGAATACTCCATATCACCAACTTTGATAGTGTCCCAGTCGTCAAGATGATTATATTCGTTCATCATATCGGCAACCTTTCCAAGCTCACGAATTTTGTCAGGCTCATCTTCTTTCATATACCGTATCACATTTCTAGGTCTAAACCTGTCATATATGTCAAAGGCTGAATTTGAAAAAGAAAATATCTGATTTTCCTCAATCATTTTATTGATAAGTTCTTCGGTATGGTGTCTATCCTCATTTGAGATTAAGTTTTCTAAATTAAGTGCGTCCTTTGATAAAGACTTGTAGCCAAATGAATTTGTACGCTCAGACTGTATAAACTTTTCTACCTGCTGGTAGTCATTCTCAGGTTTATATTCAGCGCCCTCCTCAAACTGGTTATAACGCTTAACTGCGTCCCTGTCTAGCTTCATAAGACCAATTCTGTCTGCAAAGTCAGAAGCCATATATAGAGGTGTTAAAACAAAGTCGTCAAAGTTATCCCTTAAATGCTTAAAAGGCATAGCAAGAGTAGTTCCTAGACCATTAAGCATAATAAAGTTTGCAAGGGCATACGGATTTATGCTTATATTTAAAAAACTTCCGTTATTCTTATTTTCAACAACCTTGCTCATTTCACGGCGAAGCGTAGCATATTCTCCTCCTCGGTAGGTCTTGTCATACAAGAACTCCGAGCGTTCAATTCTTCGCTTCATAATTTTTGTATATTTATCAAAATATTCTAGGTCATTATTCTTTAACTTTTCAAAGTCAATGCTAGGAGCTTTTAAAAATCCAAAGTCACGGTTGTGGTTAAAAATTCCTGTTGACTTGTTTATACGTTCTGACGCAATCATAGCACGCTTTATATCTTCTGATAAAATTTGACTATAGCCCCCCTGTTCAACCAGGTCATTAACTTCGCTGGGCTTTCCGTTCATAGCGTATAAGAAGTTATCAAACTTATAACCGATGTTCTTGGTTTTATTCTTATCATAATTTCCATTACCAAACATACACACTACTTCCTTTCTTAACAATTTTCATATTTTCATATTCTATTATAGCATATTTTCAAAATATTTGAAATATTTTAAATGATATGGTATAATTAAAAATATTAAAACATTAGATAAAAAGAAGGGATATATTATGAAAAAACTAATACCGATAGCAATACTCGCTATGCAAAGCCTGTCATTTTCATCTGTGGGCGTCAATATCATATTTAGACCTAAAGGGACTGTACTAAGAAACATTGGGGGTTACTATAACTCAGAAAACAGGGACTATGCAAGATTTCTAAATGACTGCCAATACTACAAGGTTACAAGAATGTGGCAGCATGGAAAAGACACCTATGTACAGCTTGAAAACGGAAACATTCAAAAAGTCAAGGGAATACATCTACCCTACATTCAAGTAGGAAGCTACTGCGACATTCCAGCTGACAAAATAAAATAAAAACTGGCTTAAATGCCAGTTTTTTTTTATTTCAGTTTTAAAGTGAACTACTCACGACTGGAAGTCGAGAGCTTTAAAGATAATATATGATATTATCTTCTAAGAAGTTTGATACTCAAGCGGTATCCTTATTCTTTCAGGTGTGCCACGCCACCTCTACAGTATAGGACATTTTATGTCCACAACTTTACTTTAACATATATATTATAACATATATTTTATATTCTGTAAACTATTTTTATGCAATTCATCTCATGACTTAAAGTCACGAGTGTTCTTGCACTATTTAATAAAAATAAAAA
>ERZ773031.746-NODE-746-length-17160-cov-5.720725_pt1 | contig 17160 bp, 12 predicted proteins | sample MGYA00511666_ERZ773031 | MGnify/ENA primary metagenome ERZ773031 (study PRJEB29015, sample SAMEA2738135) | human oral metagenome | biome: human oral; feature: human-associated habitat; material: saliva | place: China | collected 2250 ...
ATGAGTTTCACACCGGACGCAAGACGACCGTACTTGGAAATATCACCGACCGAAATCCGTATCATGACACCGGTATTCGTAATCAGCAGCATCTCCTGATCCTCCCGAACCAGCTTTGCACCGATCAGGAATCCCGTCTTATCCGTCAGTTTATGGCAGAGGTTACCGTAGCCACCGCGGTTTTGGGCGTGGAACTCCGTGAGTTCCGTACGCTTACCCATACCGTAGGCCGTGACTGTCAATAGCTCTTTGCCCTGCGCCGTAAGCTGCATCGCAACGACCGCATCTCCCTCGCGGAGTGCAATGCCCTTGACACCGTAGGAATTTCTTCCTGTGACACGGACTGTCTCCTCGGAGAAGAGTATACTCTGCCCGTTTTGCGTCACCAGAAGTACATCTTCCGTACCGCGGCTCGCCTTGACACCTATGAGTTCATCCTCCTCGCGGAGCGCAATCGCCGCAAGTCCGTTACTCCGAACATTCATATAGGCGCTGAGCTCGGTCTTCTTGACCATGCCCTGTTTGGTTGCCATAAAGAGATACTTGGCCCCGCCCTTCTTCCGATAAGATATCATGGCCGTGACTTTTTCATCCGCTTGCAACTGCAGGAGGTTTACGATTGCCGTGCCGCGCGCCGTTCGGCTCGCATCCGGAATCTGATACACCTTGAGTCGATACAATCTTCCCTTATTGGTGAAGAAATCAATCGGACGATGCGTCGTGGTCATCAGAAGATCGGTGATAAAATCATCCTCTATAGTCTGCATGCCCCGGATTCCCTTGCCGCCGCGTGCCTGATTCCGGAAATAATCAGGATTCATCCGCTTAATATAGCCGCGGTTTGTCATCGCGACGATAACAGTCTCATCCGGAATCAAATCCTCTGCTTCCATCTCGTCACTGATGCCGAAACCGGTTCTTCTGTCATCCCCGTATTTTTCCGCGATGAGATCAATCTCCTCTTTGATGACCGCAAGCAACTTTTTCTCATCCGCCAGAATGCTTTTATAATAGGCAATCTTTTTTTCAAGCTCACGATATTCCGCTTCCAGCTTCTCGCGCTCCAAGCCGGTCAGCGCACGAAGACGCATGTCGACAATGGCCTGTGCCTGCACCTCTGTAAACCCAAACCGCTCCATCAGGTTTTGCTTTGCCAGTGCTACGCTCCGGCTCTCCCGAATGATGCGGATTACCTCGTCGATATGATCCAGGGCAATCAAAAGTCCCTGTAAAATATGCGCCCTCTCCTCTGCTTTGTTCAAATCATATCTGGTTCTTCGCGTCACCACATCTTTCTGGTGTTCCAGATAGTACTCGAGCATTTGCAAAAGATTCAAGACTCTGGGCTCATTGCCGACCAGCGCGAGCATAATGACACCGAAAGTATCCTCGAGCTGTGTATGTTTCAGCAGACGATTCAGGACAATCTGCGGATTCACATCTTTTCTGAGCTCAATGACAATCCGCATTCCCTCGCGGTTTGACTCATCGCGAAGATCCGTAATCCCATCCACGCGCTTGTCGCGCACCAAATCCGCAATTTTCTCAATGAGTCTCGCCTTATTGACCAGATACGGAAGCTCCGAGACCACAATGCGATGCTTTCCGTTCTGCATCGGCTCGATATTGGTCACGGCGCGAACACGAATTTTTCCTCTTCCGGTCCGATATGCTTCCAGTACACCGCTCTTTCCGAGTATCGTGGCACCGGTCGGAAAATCCGGTCCCTTGACACGAGCCATCACTTCTTCCAGCGCGGTCTCCCTGTCTGCAATTCTGTTGTCAATGATACAGTCGACGGCGCCGACAATTTCCCGCAGATTATGCGGCGGTATATTGGTCGCCATACCGACCGCAATGCCCTGCGCACCGTTAACCAATAAATTCGGAAAACGGCTCGGCAGCACCACAGGCTCCTGCTCCGTCTCATCAAAATTCGGAACAAAGTCCACTGTGTCCTTGTTGATGTCGGCAATCATCTCCATCGCAATATGGGAGAGTCTTGCCTCGGTATAACGCATGGCTGCTGCGCCGTCGCCATCAATGGATCCGAAGTTTCCGTGTCCGTCGACCAGACAATTCCGCATGGCCCATTCCTGTGCCATATTGACAAGAGCGCCGTAAATCGATGAGTCGCCGTGCGGGTGATATTTACCCATGGTATCACCGACGATACGCGCACACTTTCTGTGGGCTTTGTCCGGTCCGTTGTTCAATTCGAACATGGAATACAGGATACGCCGTTGCACCGGCTTCAGGCCGTCTCTCACATCCGGCAACGCCCGCGCCGCAATGACAGACATTGCATAGTCGATGTACGACTTCTCCATTGTTTTTTTCAGATCAACCTCTTTGATCTGATCAAATACATTTGGTTCCATTCATGGCCCCCGTTTCGTCAAATATCAAGATTTTTCACATACTTTGCGTTGTTCTCGATGAATTCCCGGCGCGGCTCCACCTGATCTCCCATCAAAGTCGTAAACGTGAGTTCCAGTTCCGAGCGGGCATCTTCATCCATGCTGACGCGGAGCAGAACGCGCCGCTCCGGATCCATTGTCGTCTCCCAGAGCTGTTCCGCATCCATTTCTCCGAGTCCCTTATAGCGCTGAATCTTATTGCTGTCGTCTCTGCCGACTTCCTGCAGAATCTGATTCAATTCCTCATCCGAGTATGCGTACCAGATTCGCTTGCCCTTTTCCAGCTTGTAGAGCGGCGGCTGCGCCAGATAGACATAGCCCTCCTGAATGAGTTCCGGCATAAAGCGGTAGATGAAGGTCAGCATCAGGGTTGCAATATGTGCGCCGTCGACATCGGCATCGGTCATGATGATAATCTTGTGGTAACGCAGTTTTGCAAGATCAAAGTCCTCGTGAATGCCGGCACCGAAGGCGGTAATCATCGCCTTAATTTCCGCATTGCTATAGACGCGGTCCATTCTTGCCTTTTCCACATTGAGGATTTTTCCGCGCAGCGGCAAAATCGCCTGTGTTTTCCGGTCTCTGGCCGTCTTTGCGGAGCCGCCTGCCGAATCTCCCTCGACGATAAAAATCTCGCACTCCTCCGGATTTTTGCTGGAACAATCTGCGAGCTTACCGGGCAATGCCACGCCGTCCAGCGCGGATTTTCTGCGCGTCAGATCGCGCGCCTTTCTGGCTGCCGCGCGTGCGCGCTGGGCAAGAATTGCCTTGTCGCAAATCTGCTTTGCCACAGTAGGATTCTGCTCCAGAAAATAAGTGAGCTGCTCGCTGAGCACAGAGCTGACCGCACCCGCAACCTCGGAATTTCCCAATTTTTGCTTGGTCTGTCCCTCAAACTGCGGATTCTCCACCTTGACGGAGACAATGGCGGTGAGCCCCTCCCGGAGATCCTCACCGCTCAGATTCTCTTCATTGTCCTTTAAGAGCTTCCGATTTCGCGCGTAATCGTTAAATGTCTTCGTGATGGCGTTCTTAAATCCGGTCAGATGTGTGCCGCCTTCCGGCGTATTGATGTTATTCACGAATGTGAATATATTTTCATTGAAACCGTCGTTGTGCTGCATCGCAACTTCGACCATCACACCTTCCCGCTTGTCCTCGCAGTCGATAATCTGCTCATAGAGCACTTCTTTGCCGCGATTTAAATATTGCACAAACTCACGGATGCCGCCCTCGAAGTGAAAGCAGTCTTTTTTTCCGTCATTGCGCTCATCGCTGAGTGTGATTTTTAGGTTTTTGGTCAGGAAAGCTGTCTCCCGGAGACGCACACGCAAGGTCTCATAATCATATACCGTAGTCTCAAAAATCTCCGGATCCGGTAAAAAGTGAACTTCCGTGCCGTGTAACTCTGTACTCACTTCTTCGACCACATGAAGCGGAACCGTCGTCTTGCCGCGCGCAAACTCTTCTTCGTAGCACTTTCCGTTGCGATATACTTTCACCTTTAGCCAGGTAGAGAGCGCATTTACGACAGAAGCACCGACACCGTGCAGACCGCCGGATACTTTATAACCTCCGCCGCCAAACTTTCCGCCCGCATGCAACACCGTAAAAACCACTTCAATCGCAGGAAGTCCCATTTTCTTTTGAATATCAACCGGAATGCCACGCCCGTTGTCTTTGACCGTCACCGAATTGTCTCTGTGAACCGTCACTTCAATTTCACTGCAATAACCGGCCAGTGCTTCATCGACCGAATTATCCACAATTTCATATACGAGGTGATGCAATCCCCGCGAAGAGGTCGATCCTATGTACATACCAGGTCTTTTCCGGACTGCCTCCAGACCTTCCAACACCTGAATTTGATCAGCATTGTATTCTTCGCTCATGCACTTTCCTCCTCTGATACTTCTGTCACCGTTCCTGTTCTCACCAGGAATTTCTTGTCAATTTGAAAGCCATCTTGCAACAAGTTATCCATTCCTGTACTCGTCAAAACGGTCTGTACATTCCGAATGCTCTTTAAGAGCTGTTTCTGTCTGGTTGTATCTAGCTCTGAGAGCACATCATCCAGAAGAAAAACCGGATTCTCACCGCATTCTCTCTGCATCAGCGAAAATTCCGACAGTTTCACGGCAAGGGCCGCACTTCGCTGCTGCCCCTGTGAGCCGAATTTTCGCAAATCCATCTCTTCTTCCTCGCCCTGCCGCAAATAAAAAGCAATATCATCCCGATGCGGTCCGACAGAACTTGTCTTTTGTCTAAGATCAGACTCCCGATTCTTCTTGACCGCTGCCGCAAAACAATCCTCTGAGACATTGGCCTCGTAAAAAAGACGCAGTTGCTCACGCTTTCCGGTCAATGCCGCGTATTTTTCCACGCAGATTTCGTTGAGCTGCTCCAAAAAGACCGCGCGACTTTGCATCAGTGCGATTCCCGCCGATACCAGCTGTGCGTCCCAGAGATCCAATGTCTCCAGCAGGGAGGGACGAAAAACCAATTCCTTTAACAGCTTATTTCGCTGCTGCAACACCCTGTTATACTGCAGAAGTTCTTTTACATAGCGACGATTGAGTTGACATAACTCCATATCAAGAAAACGCCTGCGCTCTGCGGGACCGCTCTTGATCAGATTCAGATCCTCCGGAGAAAATACAACCATACGGGCAATTCCGTACAATTCGCTGGTTCGCCGAAGCGGAATACCGTCCACCGCTATGCCCTTCGTTCCGTTCTTCCGGAGATGAATGTCAATCCGGTGGGGAATCTCCTTGCTCTGCAGCAACAGTTTAATGTGTGCCTCGGTCTCGCCGAGACGAATCAACTCCCTATCTTTACCGGCGCGGTGTGATTTTCCGCCGGCACAGTAATAGAGTGCTTCGAGAAGATTGGTCTTTCCCTGTGCATTATCCCCGTAGAGCAGGTTACTGCCTGCGGAAAATTGAAATTTTCCGCAGCGATAGTTCCTGAAGTTTTCAAGCTCCAACGATTCGATAATCATGCCCGTCAAAGGAGAAGCAATCTCCCGGATGTAACTTGCGCCCGCGCCGCTCTTCTACCTCACCGTTCACAGAGACTTTTCCTCCCTGAATGGCGTACTTTGCATCGGAACCAAGATCACAGGCCCCCGACAATTTCAGCGCCTGATCCAGTTTAATATAAGCATCTTTAATCCTGACTTCGTTCACTTCAATATCCTCTCGGCTTATGCGACAAAATTGACCGGCAAAATCAGATAGACAAAACTGTCGTGTTCATCCCGCAAAAAACAGGGTGATTTTGCATTGGTAAAATACAGGGTCACCGTCTCATCATCGATTGCGCGAAGCGCATCCATCAAAAACTTGGGATTAAACGCAATCAAAAGATCTTTTCCGGTTTTCTCACAGGGAAGCTCACCATCCATCGAACCATAGGACGATTTGACTTTCAGTGCGAGCTTCTGATCACCGATATCAAGGATAATCGGTTTGTGATCGCTCTCTTTAATCAGAATGGTCGAGCGATCGATGTTGCTGAGCAGCTTAACCCGGTTAATTTCCAGTTTGGTCGCATAGTCCTTGGAGAGCATATGCTCAATCTTAAAGTACTCTCCCTCAATCAGTCTGGAAAGAACCATCGTTCCTTCAAACGAGAACAGCACATGATTTTTGGAGAAAAAGAGTTCTACCTCTTTTTCGTTGTCATCCTCCATAATCTTGCTGATTTCATTCATGGTTTTGCCCGGGATAATCGCATGGAAGGTCTCATCTCCCTCGCGAAGCGTCACATTTCTGACGGCGACGCGGTGACCGTCCAAGGCCACAAATGTAGCAACGCGCCCTTTGATATTGACAAACTCACCGCCCATCATCTTATTGCTGTCATTCAATGCCGCCGCAAAGATTGTCTTCCGGATTACCTCTTTCAATGTAAACTGTGTGAGGCACAATCTGTGTTCTTTCTCAATCTGCGGGAGATAGGCAAACTCTTCTCCGTCTCTGCCGGGAATCGTGAAAAGTACATCACTGCAAGAAATTCTTGTCGTGAAATTCTGATCTGTCTCGATATTGACGAGTTCTTCTCCGCCTTCCAACTTGCGGATGATGTCGCTGACCAGTCTCGCATCCAGCGCTACTTTTCCCTTTTCACTGACAATGCCCTCTACTTTAGTCGAAATGCCGAATTCCGAATCATTCGCAATGAGAGTTACGCCGTCCTCCGAAGCATCAAATAAGATGCAGCTCAGAATCGGGTTGGCTGTTCTGGTCGGAATGGCTCTGGAAACAATCCCCAGAGCGGTTGTGAGTTTTTCTTTGTTGAACGCGAGCTTCATAGAGCCGTCCTCTCTTTCATATTCATCCCGTAATCATAATAATAGGGGCTGTGAGTATGTGAGAATCCACCGGAAAGGCGCAAAACAGCGTGCTTTTCCACTTGGAAACTGCCGTGGAAATCATAGCGGATTCTCGCAGTGACTTGTGAATTACTGTGCAGAAATCTTTTTTTTCAGAACGGTCACAGTGCCGGAGGTATCCGGGTTATCCTCAACCTCTGTGGATATCTTTTTGATGGCGTAGAGGACTGTCGTATGGTCTTTTCCGCCGAAATGTGCGCCAATCTGCTGGAGAGAGACTTCGGTCATTTCACGACACAGATACATTGCGACCTGTCTGGCAGTTGCAAGCTCTTTGGTTCGCTTGGTGCCGACCAAATCGAGTTCGGAGATTCCGTAGTGTTCCGCGACAACCTGAATGATGAATTGCGGTGTGATTTCCTGTTTTACATTGGGGTCAATGATATCACGGAGCACATTTTGGGCGAGTTCTAGGTTGACTTCCATGTGATTCAGCTTGCCGAAAGCGACAATTTTTGTCAGCGATCCCTCGAGTTCACGGATATTGCTTCGCACATTGGAGGCGATGTATTGAATGACTTCGTTGTCGACATTGATATGATCCAGTTCCTCGCGTTTTCTGAGGATGGCCATACGCGTCTCATAATCCGGCGGCTGGATGTCAACGGTGAGTCCCCATTCAAAACGAGAACGCAGTCGGTCTTCCAGTGTTGCGAGTTCCTTCGGCGGTTTATCCGAGGAGATGATAATTTGCTTCTTTGCACCGTGCAGCGCATTGAAGGTATGGAAGAATTCCTCCTGGGTTCTGTCCTTTCCTATTATAAATTGTATGTCATCGATCAATAACACATCGATATAGCGGTACTTGTCGCGAAATTCCGTCGTTGTGAAATTGTTTTTGCTTCGAATGGCTTCAATCAGCTCATTGGTGAAGGATTCGCTTGTCACATACTGTACCTTGGCGCTCGGATTGTGCTGAAGTACAAAATGTGCGATGGACTGCATTAAATGCGTTTTTCCGAGTCCCACACCTCCGTAGATGAAAAGCGGATTATAACTCTCTCCAGGATTCTCGGCGACTGCGAGAGAAGCGGCATGAGCAAGATTATTATTTTTACCGACGACAAAGGTATCGAAGGTATAGCGGGGATCCAGCTTTGCATTGGACAAAATCTGCTGACTCACAGGTTTCATGCGATTGCCGGCAGACTGTTCTTCTTTGGCGCTGTAAAAGGCTAGGCGGCAGGATAGTCCGGTTACCGCTTCGACGGCAGCTTCAATAATGCCCGCATAACGTCCGGAAACAAAGGTTTGGAAGCCTGCATTGGGCAGATTATCGTTTTCTTCCGGAATTTCGACAAACAGCTGGATGTTGCCATCTGAATTCTGGAGCAGATGGTGTGGTTTTAGCGGAGAAATCCACATACCATAGGAAATCTCCGAAATTTCAAATTCGTTTCTGATATAGGCCAGTATATCCGGCCATTGGTTTACGATTGCTTGGAACGCTGCTTTTTGCTCCATAATCAAAGACTCCTTTGCCGCGTTTGGGGATAAGTCGTTTTCAGTATAGCAAAAAGACAGGATAATCTCAACGCAATCAAAATGAGGGTTGTGGATAAGTCTGTGAGCATCTCGTGAACTGCATGTGACGAGATGAGGAAAAAGAGCGGATCATAGGTTTACACAAACGGGAAAAACACAGCTGTGGATGAAAAACAGAAGAAATTTTCCGCATTTACACAGGGAATCGAGGCGCATGAGAGGCCAAAAGTTTGAAATAATTCAGGAAGAAGAGAGAGTTATCAACGAGTTACTCACAAAATGTGAATAACATTATGTAAAGTTGAAATTTCAGATGTGTTTATTGTATACAATGAGTTATCAACAAAAAGATGTGGAGAATCTGGATAACTCAGAGGAAGGAGTCACGGTTATCCACAGAATCGCGGTACAAATTGTTGAAACATAGATTCAATATTTTGTAAGATACAGAAGCGCTTATTTTATGTGCGAATATGCGTAGAATGCGGGATGGAAAGTTCTTGACGAAAAAGGCACAGTTCCGTATAATAAGCAGGAATATTCCCACGTTTGCGTGATATCTCCGGAAACTGCTTCCGGTAGGAGCTGAGAGATCAGGGCCGGTTGGGAAAATGCTAGGAAGTGAGGAGGTGTTCTGACAATGAGAAAGGGTACAATGACATTTCAGCCTCATAATGCGCAGAAGTTTCGTGTACACGGTTTCCGTGCGCGCATGGCGACGAAGGGCGGAAGAAAAGTTCTGGCTGCCAGAAGAGCAAAGGGCAGAGCGAGACTGACAGTTTAAAATTTGATCGGCATTCGCGTCGAAGAACAATGGGGTTGTCTGACGACGACCCCTTTCTTTTTCGCTTTGTCTGTGCACTTGAAATTACATGAATGCAAAGGATTAAGAGGGATGAGACGCTTTCCGTCGATCAAAGACAATTGCGAATTCCGACAGATTTATGAGAGCGGCAGAACCAGAGCTGACCGTAATCTGGTGCTCTATCTGTGTTTCCGCCCTGCGGGAGACTCGCGTATTGGTATCAGTGCATCAAAAAAAATTGGAAACAGTGTTGTAAGACATCGCGTGACGAGAGTTTTGCGCGAGATATTTCGATTACACCGCCATGCATTCACATCGCCCTGTGATTTGATTTTCGTCGTGCGAAAAGACGGCGCCAAGCAGGATTACCGTACATTGGAAGCCTCGTTTCTGAAGCTTTGTAGGGCACAGGGAATTTTAGAGGAGACAAGGTGCTGAAGAAAATTTTGCTCTGCTCGATTCGTTTTTATCGGAGGGCACTCTCTCCCTATAAATGGCGTTGTCATTGCAGGTTTTATCCGACTTGTTCGCAATATGCGCTGGAAGCAATTGAAAAATATGGCGCATGGAAGGGTGGAAAGTTAGCACTCTTCCGTATTTTGCGTTGTAATCCTTTTTCAAAGGGCGGATATGATCCGGTTCCGTAAAACCGAAATAATAGGAGGCAAGCTTTGGAACTCATCTTTTTAACCAAGTCATCCGTGCCGATTATCGGACAGGTTGCTTTTGTCTTGGGCATGATTATGGACGCGCTGTTTCGTTTTACGAGCCAGTTCGGCATTACCAACATCGGCCTCAGCATTATTTTATTTACCATTATCACGAACCTGCTGATGTGGCCGCTCACCGTGTCGCAACAGAAGTCTTCCAAGCTGATGAGCGTCATGCAGCCGGAACTTCAGGCGGTACAAAAGAAGTATAAGGGAAAGACAGATCAGGCGTCGATGGCACGCATGCAGGCAGAAACGCGAGCGGTTTATCAGAAGTACGGGACGAGCATGAGCGGCAGCTGCCTCTTCCTGCTGATTCAGATGCCGATTCTGTTCGGCTTGTATCAGGTTATTTATAAAATTCCCGCTTATGTGCCGTCGGTCTATAAAGTTTTTGAGAGCGTCGCTTCGCCGTTGATGCAGCAGAGCAATTTTGTGAGCACATTGACAGAACTGGCACCGAAGGTAAAGCCGCCGCTCACGGATGCCGCGACGGTACAAAACGTAATCGATCTCCTCTATAAGTTTACGCCCGCACAGTGGAGCAACCTCGAGCAGGCCTATCCGGCGCTGTCCTCTACGATTTCCGCGGCTTCGGCAGAAATTGCAAAGATGAACTATTTCCTGGGGGTCAATCTGGCGACACCGCCGTTCCAGGGCATCGATCATCCGAATTTTGCCTGGATTATTCCGGTCCTCTCGGCTGCTGTTCAGTGGTATTCTGCAAAACTCATGACCGCAGGCACAAAGAGCAATAAAGCCAAGGTTGATGAGGACAACATGATGGCACAGCAGATGCAGAGCATGAATACGATGATGCCGATCATGTCGCTCTTCTTCTGCTTTACGCTCCCCGCGGGTATCGGTATTTACTGGGTTGCCAGCGGACTTTGCCGTATGATCCAGCAGCTCGTTATCAACGCACAGCTTGATAAGATGGATGTCGATGAGATTGTGAGAAAGAATACGGAAAAGGCGAATGAAAAGGCCATCCGTGAGGGTAAGAATCCGGCATTGGTAAAGAGCAACTCGGATAAGCTTCTCCGTGAGGTAAAACGACAGGAGGAAGCAGAGAAAAACGAGGAAGAGCGTCAGCGCCAGCGCACAGAGAAGACGGTAAAGCAGGTCGAAGAATCGACGGCTTACTATCAGAAGAATGCGAAGCCCGGTTCACTTGCCTCCAAGGCAAATATGGTCGCAATGTACGATGAGCGGTTAGCTGAGAAGCGCAGAAACAAGAAGGATAAAGGAAGCGATATCTCGAGCGGAGAGAACAGCAATGAAAACTGAAGTCACTGTGACAGGGAAGACTTATGACGAAGCATTGACAAAGGCTCTCCTGGAGCTGGGGACAACAAGCGAGCGCTTGGAAGTATCCGTCCTGGAACAGGGAAGTGCGGGTCTGCTGGGATTCATCGGAAGTAAACCCTGGAAGCTCCGTGCGGTTCTGAAGACAGAGCCGATCAGACAGGAAAGCCAAACCGATGAGCCCGCTTCCGAAGAACCAGTTGCCGAAGAAGCAGTAAAAGCAGAAGAAGTGATTCCGGTGGCAGAAAGCGGTGCGGAAGCACCGGAGGAAGTCAGAGAAGTCGAAGAAACGGTGGTTACGGCAGAAGAAGAAACGGCTGTGACAGTCCCGGAAGCGCCGAAGGAGAACAAAAAGGTCGGCAGTGAAACAGGAATTACGGCTGCGCTGGAAGCAGGAAAAAGCAGCGGAACAGCTTTTTTGCGGGAGCTTTTTGCAACGCTCAAGCTCGAGGCAGAGATAGAGAGTGATGGTCGCGCCGCAGAGAAGGCATTGTTTTTCCGGGTGCGCGGTGAAAATCTGGGCGCGCTGATCGGAAAACGCGGACAAACCCTCGATGCTCTGCAGTATCTGCTGGGACATGTTGTGAACAGGCAGCAGGATGCCTTCTTGCGTGTCAAACTTGATATTGGCTCGTACCGGGAAAAGCAGGAAAATAAGTTGAGAGGCTTTGCCAGAAATGCTGCGCGCCGCGTAAAACAGAGCGGTAAATCGCTGGCCCTTGATCCTATGACGCCGAATGAGAGACGTATTATTCATGCCGCGTTGCAGCGCGATCGCTATGTGACTACACATTCCGAAGGAGAAGGTGAGAAGCGCCATGTCGTAATCACCCTCCGGAAAGACGCCGACAGGCAGAAAAAAGAAGAGTCAATCAAATAAGTGTGAGGAGCTGTCGGCAGAAAAATTGCTGACAGCTTTTCATTTTCCGAATGGAGAGGAGAAAAGTTTGCGAGAAGAACGGGATACCATTGCAGCGATTGCAACCGCACTGGGAGAGGGAGGCATCGGGATTGTGAGAATCAGCGGTTCGGAAGCACTCCAGATTGCCGACAGCATCCTGAATCGTCCTGTTTCGGAGGCGGCAGGGTATACGGTGCATTACCGGCATGTAAAGGAGCAGTCGCTCATCCTGGATGAAGTATTGGTGACAGTCTTTCGCGCGCCGCACAGTTTCACGGCGGAGGACAGCGTGGAGATCAATTGTCACGGCGGTCTTTATCTACTGCAGGCTGTTTTAAACGCTGTGCTTTCAGCCGGTGCCAGAATGGCAGAACCGGGAGAATTTTCAAAACGGGCATTTCTGAACGGACGCATGGATCTGAGTCAGGCGGAAGCCGTCATGGATTTGATTCAGGCAAAGAATTCCCATGCGCTGCGGGCCGCGGTCAATCAACTGGATGGCAGATTGTCGGAAAAGATCCATTTACTCCGGACAGGTATTTTGGATGAGCTTGCCTGGATTGAAGCTGCGCTGGATGATCCCGAAAATTATGATTTAACTGGGTATCCGCACAAGCTCGAGGAGCGTATTCATGGCTTTATACAGTCGCTCGAAGAGTTGCTCCGGACGGCAGATAACGGGAAACTCCGGAGGGAGGGAATTCCGACCGTCATTTTGGGTCTGCCCAATGCCGGAAAATCCTCGCTGATGAATTTGCTGACACGGGAGGAGTCCGCAATTGTGACCGAGATTGCCGGCACAACGAGGGATATCCTGACAGAACAGGTTAGACTCGGAGAACTTACGCTCGTGTTATCGGACACCGCGGGAATTCGGGAGAGTGAAGACAGAATCGAACAGATAGGCGTGGCCCGTGCCAAACAGGCAGCCGCAGCCGCAGCCTTAATTCTTCTCGTACTGGATGCATCGAAGCCGCTCTGTGAGGAAGAACGCGCACTTCTCTCCTATGCCGCAGCACAGCACACCATTGTTTTACTGAATAAAGCTGATTTATCACAACAGATTTCAAAAGAAGAAATACAGAACTGCGGTGCCGCAACCGTCCTTTCATTCTCGGCGCGGCGCGGAGACGGCCTGGAGGCATTGGAGCGGGCAGTGACCGCACTTTTCTTCGGCGGTGAATTTGACAATCAAAGTGAGGAACTCGCGATTAATGCGCGCCATAAGGAGGCCCTGACGGAGGCAAAGGAAAGTCTGCACAATGTGGAAGCCTCGATTGCGGCAGGGATGCCGGAGGATTTCTTTTCGATTGATTTGGCGGCGGCATATCGCGCACTGGGTACTGTGACCGGAGACAGTGTGGAAGACGACGTGGTCAATCGTATTTTTGAAAAGTTTTGCACAGGAAAGTAAACGGAATGATAGAAGAAAGATATGATGTGATTGTGGTCGGCGCGGGACATGCCGGCTGTGAGGCAGCGCTGGCTGCGGCGCGACTGGGGCTCACAACGATTATATTTACCGTGAGCGTAGACTCGATTGCATTGATGCCCTGTAATCCGAATATAGGCGGAACGTCCAAGGGGCATCTGGTTCGGGAACTGGATGCGCTCGGCGGAGAGATGGGACATGTAATCGATAAGACATTTATTCAGTCTCGTATGCTGAATGAATCCAAGGGGCCTGCCGTTCACTCGCTGCGCGCGCAGGCGGATAAGCAGGCGTATATCGGGGAGATGCGGCGGGGATTGGAACAAAATCCACGAATTACCATTCGTCAGGCTGAGATATCCACAATTTTAACCGAGGATGCTGTGGATAAGCTGGGGAAAAAGCGGTGTATCGGTGTAAAAACGGTCTCCGGCAGCTGTTATTACGGCGGGGCTGTGGTATTGGCGACAGGGGTTTATCTCAATGCACGCTGTGTGTTTGGTGAGGTGAGCGAGGCGACCGGTCCCAACGGGCTGAAGGCTGCCACGCATCTCACGGCCTCTCTCCTGTCACTTGGCATTGAAATGCGGCGGTTTAAAACAGGCACACCTGCGCGGGTGGACGGTAAAACCGTGGACTATTCCAAGATGGAGGAACAGAAGGGAGATGTTCCGGTTGTCCCCTTCTCCTTTGATACGGATCCGGAAACTGTACAGCGTGAACAGGTGAGCTGCTGGCTCACACACACGGGGGCGGAGGTCAAGCGTCTGATTCAGGAAAATATCTCGCGCTCTCCGCTCTACAACGGCAGTATCCACGGAACAGGACCGCGCTACTGCCCCTCCATTGAGGATAAAGTGATGAAATTCCCGGATAAAGAGGGGCATCAGATCTTTGTGGAACCGGAGGGACTTTATACCGATGAGATGTACCTCGGCGGAATGTCGTCATCGCTGCCGGAAGATGTGCAGTATGCGGTCATTCATGCGACGCCGGGGCTTGAGCATGCCGTCATTGTCCGCAATGCGTACGCGATTGAGTATGACTGCATTGATGCGAGGCAGCTGACGGCAGCGCTGGAATTCAAGAAAATTCCGGGGTTATTTGCGGCGGGACAGCTGAACGGGAGTTCTGGTTATGAAGAGGCGGCTGCACAGGGATTGATGGCGGGCATCAATGCGGCACAGAAGGTACTTGGGAAAGAACCTTTTCTTTTAACACGAGCGGAGGCTTACATTGGGGTCTTGATCGATGACCTTGTGACCAAGGAGAGCCATGAGCCGTATCGAATGATGACTTCTCGCGCGGAATACAGATTGCTTTTGCGCCAGGACAATGCGGATTTGAGATTGTCGGAGCGGGGATATGCGCTGGGCTTGGTCAGCGAGGAAAAGATTTCCAGATTGCGGGCAAAGCGCGCTGCAATCGCATCGGAAAAAAAGCGTCTGACAGAGACTCATATCGGCGCAAGTGCCGGGAATGCTGAGATTCTGACGGCATTGCAGTCGACACCGTTGAAGACAGGGATTTCTCTTGCTGAGCTCATCAAGCGTCCGGAACTCAACTATGATTTGATTGCGCCGCTTGATACGGAGCGGAAGGCCTTGCCACAGGCTGTGACGGAACAGGTGAACATCGAACTCAAATATGAAGGCTATATTCGCCGCCAGGAACAACAGGTAAAGCAGTTCAAGCGTCTGGAACATAAACTTTTGCCGGAAAATCTGAACTACGAGGAGGTCGGAAGCCTTCGCCTCGAAGCTGTTCAGAAACTGAACACATTGAAGCCGAGATCCATCGGCCAGGCCTCTCGAATCTCAGGGGTATCTCCGGCAGATATTTCTGTCTTGCTGGTATGGCTGGAGGCACATCCGTCCCGAAAGGAGGATAGAAAATGACACAGGAAGAAAGAGAATTGTTTGTCCGTGATATGCGGACAGCTCTGAAAGGCTTTTCCGGCACAGAAAAGCTGTCTTTTTCAGACGGACAGATGGAACAGTTCGCAATCTTCTATGAAGATATGCTGGAAAAGAACAAGGTCATGAATCTAACCGGAATTACAGAGCCGCAGGAAGTGATTGTGAAACATTATCTGGATAGCCTTGCACCTGCCGGTCTTCTCGCTGACTTTCCCGCGGAACATGCGAAGTTGCTGGATCTGGGGAGCGGGGCGGGCTTTCCTGGTATTCCTCTCGCAATTGCATTTCCGGCCTTACAGCTAACACTAATGGACAGTTTAAATAAGAGAGTCGTTTACTTGACAGACGAAATCAAGAAGCTCGGACTGAATCTCCATACCGTAGCAATTCATGCGCGAGCTGAGGATTTGGCACGTCAGACAGAGCAACGTGAAACATATGAGTATTGTACTTCCAGGGCCGTTGCACGTCTCTCTGTTCTTTCTGAGTTTTGTCTTCCATTTGTAAAAATAGGTGGCCGGATGATTGCCTATAAGGCCGGTGATATCGCAGAGGAATTATCGGATGCGAAGTACGCTATCCGGAAACTTGGCGGCGAGCCGGAGCAGGTTATTTCGTTTTCTTTGCCGGAGGATGCGGGAGAACGCAGCCTGGTGGTGATACGCAAATACCGTGAAACACCTGCTGTGTATCCGAGAAAGGCCGGTATGCCGGCCAAAGAGCCGCTGTGCCATTCGCCACGGAAATCCTGAGTGTGTATAAGAGCTGAACCTCACATCGGAGGCTCAGCTTTTTTTGTATAAGAAGATGTCGCCACAGAGTGGATTAAGTTCTAGGAAAATGTTTCACGTGAAACATTTTCCTTGTACAAACTTTTGCCGGTAACAGCAATAAAAAGTACATGAAAATCACGGCAATCCGTTCAGTTTGACCGTTCGGGAAAAGTTACGAATGATTCAATACCTTCGACTGTTTGTACCGAAGTTTATCTTCTACCGCGAATTATCGGTTTGCTGCGGACTCAATGCGTTCATTCATGGAGGAATCTTCCTTCTCAGAAACAACGCGGAGTTAGTCACGAGACAATATTGTCCCGAGTTCTGTGCAGAGGATGATTCGGAGCGACGACTGTTGTTTTGGAAAACACCCCACGAAAGCAGGCCTCTCCTTCATGTTTGAAAATATGCAGGGAAGCCAATTCGAAAGTTTCTTATGAAGGAACAGCAGTATATAGGTTTCATGTGAAACAATTACCCGGAATCGGTCAATCAGTCGAACTTAGAGGAAGACATGTTCCCTTTCTGCTTCGGAAGGGAATATCAAACGTTTCACATGAAAGTAATCATAGGAAATGATGCTTGGTTGTCCGTGTCTGCAAATTAGCGAAGTAATTGCTGCAGTGCGTCCGAATATAGAGAAGCAATCACAGTTCATTTTCCGGAATCAAGAAGTTTCAGCATCTCTGCGCTAATACTTGTCGCGATATGTACGTCGAAAGAAATCAGACGTTTCACATGAAATTTCTTCGCAACGAGGTTAGCTGTGTTCAGGTTTCCGCAGAACGATTGCGATTGTCCGGTACTTTCGTGTGAAAATGCTGTTAAAGGAATCAGCAGTTCTATGTGAAAGTGCATGTCGAGAATTTAATCGCTAGATTGCAAGATCAAGTAGGACAGTCTGAAATAATTCTTCCGGCGAACTGTAATGAAAAGATTTTCGGGGGAGTTGATTGATCCAGTCCTGAATCTCTCGTATTTGCTCATCCGTAACGACATCAAAAG
>ERZ773031.747-NODE-747-length-17157-cov-22.428079_pt1 | contig 17157 bp, 4 predicted proteins | sample MGYA00511666_ERZ773031 | MGnify/ENA primary metagenome ERZ773031 (study PRJEB29015, sample SAMEA2738135) | human oral metagenome | biome: human oral; feature: human-associated habitat; material: saliva | place: China | collected 2250 ...
CCACTTCGCCGATAACGGTCAGTTGATCAGCTAGGTGCCTGAGCTGAATCGCTGACGCCCTGCGCCCGCGCCTCCCGGTCAGATTATCGGGAGGCGCGGGCCCATTTTGTCGGCAGGAGACGGGGTAAGTGTGACAGTCAACAGTTCCGCGTTTTTCATTGTTATTGCAGGTAATGATCGATTAGAAAGGTGGCGTTGAGCAACATGACGGCAGTGCGAAGATATCTTCCAGCAGGTACGTGCTAACACTTCCTGGGATCATGTCTGACAGACTGCGGTGTCGTCATTCGACACAGTAGCCCCACACATGCTTGTCAATACAGGGAGAAATAGTGTCCCATCGAACTCACGTAGCGCTGTCGTTTGCGCTGGTCGGTGCTCTTGCCGTCGGCGCGCTGAGCGCCCCCACCGCGCTCGCGGCGGACACGGCCATGGCCGCCCAGCAGGGCAACGTGCAGGCCTTAGCAGTTGCTGGCCCGATCCGGGATGTCCCGACGCAACATATGCGATTGTGGCCGGGAAGTACCGCGCTCGTTCCCGGACAAGCCGTCATGTTTGAGGCGCTGTCTGACGCGTCACCGGTTGATCACTCCGAACTCACGTGGACGTCGTCGGATACCTCGATCCTCGCCGTTAGCGACAAAGGCCTCGTGACGGCCATCGGTGAGGGTGAGGCCACGATTAGTGTGAAGCGACGCGCCGAGCCAACTGACGTCGCGGCCGTTCCCGTTCGGGTCCACGCTGTCTCCGAGGAGGCCGGAATCGAGCTGCCTGCCTCGTCGATGGTGTCCACCGTCGGCAAACCCCTGTTCCTCAACGCGCTCCTGGCTCCCTCTCTGCGGGGCAGCCGCGTCGAGTGGGCGCTTAGCTCCGCATCGCTGGGTTACATTGCTCCCGACGAGGGGGAGTCCACGGCCATCTTCACTCCTTCGATGCAGGCGGGCGTCGGCACGCTGACCGTGACCGTGACGACCCCCGCGGGCGTTGTCAAGACCGTCACCGTGACAGTCGATGTCCTAGCAGACGATACGGGCGAGTTCGTCGTGGACGACAGCGGTGTTCTCATTGCGTACCGGGGAGCTGACGCCGAAGTAGACATCCCTGCGGGCGTGAGCGCAATCGATTCGCACGCTTTCTCCGACGCGACCCTGCGTACGGTCCGTATCCCCGCGAGCGTCCGCCGCATCGACAACGAAGCCTTCTACGGAACCGGCCTGGAGGAGATTATCTTCCAGGATGATGAGGCCGCTCCCTCCGAACTCGCAGAGCTGGGCAGCCGCGTCTTCTCCAACACCAACGTCCAGACGCTCACTCTGCCGCGCTCCCTCGTCACCATCAACGGCGATGCCTTCGCCGACATGAGCAAGCTGGCCTCTGTCCACCTGGGGCCGGAGGTCGCTGCGGACCAGCTCGTCGGCTCCTTCGCGAACACCCCCGAACTCGCGCGCATCCAAGTCGACGCTGGCAACCCCAACTACGAGAGCCTCGACGGTGTGCTGTATACACGCGATCACACGCACCTGATCGCCTACCCGGCAGCCAAGAACTCGGGAGGGGCCTACACGGTCTCGAGCGGGACGACGGACATTGACGACCTCGCCTTCCTGGGAGCGCAGAATGAGTCTGTGACGTTCCCCGACACCCTGCGTCGCGTCGGTGACCAGTCTTTCGAGGGAGCAACCCTCACAACCCTCACGCTTCCCGACGGCTTCGAGACCATGGGGGCCTCGGCGTTCTGGCAGATGCCCGCGCTCGTCTCCGTCGACCTGGGTGGGGCCACGGGCGTGTCCGCCAATGCTTTCCGCTACGATGCCGCGCTCAGCGAGGTTGCCTTCCGGCCCGACCTGGGTCGTCTGACCTCCATCGGTGAGGGTGCATTCGTCGGTATTTCAGCGACGACAATCACTATACCGGACACTGTGTCAACCATCGCCGAGGAGGCCTTCTCGAAGAACCCAGCCCTGACCTCGTTCCATGTCGGCGCATCCCTGAACTCCCTCGGCGACTACGCCCTGGGAGAGAACGACAACCTCGCCACCCTCAGCGTCAGCCCCGCCAACGCCTCGTTCGTTGTCGATAACGGCGCGCTCTACCACAACGACTCGTCCGTGCGGACCCTGGTCCGCTATGCGCCCGCGAACTCCGGCAGCGAGGTGACCGTGGCCGCGGGAACGACGGCGGTCGGGGCCGGAGCCTTCGAGAATGCCACGGCGCTGCGGCGCGTCATCCTGCCCGAGGGACTGACCGCTATCGGCGACGAGGCCTTCGACGGCTGCGCGAACCTCGTCGACATGGTGATCCCGGCTTCCGTCGAGGTCGCCCGAGGGCTGACAGGCACCGGCCTGGACACCATTGAACTGGGGGCACAGGTGCGCGACCTGTCGCTTACCCCGCGAGGTGCCCGCAGCGTCCGTCACCTCATCGTGCGCGGAGGCATCGACGGCACCTTCTACAGTGAAGGAACATCGGAGGGCGGACGCCCCGAGAGCGCCTTCTTCGGAGAAGGGATGACCAGCTTTACCTTCTGGGGCGAGATGCCGCGCGTCCTGGTGCTTCCCGCCACCGCCACGCAGGTCACCCTCGCCGAGGGAATGGCCCCTGAACTCAAAGCGGACACGAGCATCTACGTGGCCTCCGCCGAGGGTACCTCCGCGTGGACTATCGCGACGGCTGCGATGGAGAGCGCGGGCTACGATGCCTCGCGCTTGTCGGTGTACGAGGCCCCGACGCTGGGCGTGTCTGGCACCGGCATCGCCGAGGCCGGGGTTGGGTACACGCTCGTGGTGTCCCCGGGGGCACCTGCGACCGTGGAGATCACAGCAGGCGGCGGCGTGGCGACGGGGCGCGAAGCCCGCGTCGTGCGGGTCGGAGCGAACACAACCGAGACGCTCCTTCAGGACTGGACTGCCATGACGGACACGGCGGAAGGGGAAGCATCGACGCTCACCTACACGTTCACGCCGTCTCTGACTGACAGTGAGCTGCGCGTCGACGTCCGCGACGCATCAGGTATTCAACAGTCGGCCACAGTGAGTGTGACCGTGAACCGTGTCCTGCCCCCGCTGCCCCTGCCCGATCCGAACGACGATCCCACTCCTGCGCCGGTGGAGGACCCAGATCACGCCGGGGCCAAGCCCTCGCCGGTCATCGATGATGATCCTCAGCCTGTTCCTGCGCCGAGCCAGACGTCGATCCCCCAACAGCAGACGGGGGAGTGGGTCTGGGGTGCTCGTGGCTGGTGGTATCGCTACGCCGATGGCTCCTATCCGGCCGGTACAGCTGTGACTATCGGTGGTCGGGTTTACCGCTTCGACGCGGCCGGCTATATGCGCGTCGGCTGGGTTCGTGACAATGGTGCCTGGTACTACCACCTGCGTTCGGGCGTGCAGGCCAGCGGGTGGGTCCTCGATGGCGGCTCGTGGTACTACCTGACTCCGGGGAGCGGAACAATGGCCACCGGGTGGGTGAGCGACGGATGGGCCTGGTATCGGTTTGCTGACTCAGGTCAGTGGGTCGAGTAGTCGAGTGACCTAGCGCGAGGGCGTGGTCGACCGAGTGGTTGGCTGCGCCCTCGCGTTACTTTCATCCGATGTTCCACAGTGTTTCACGTGTATCGAGCGGTGTTTTCTCGTGGGCTCAGTTGTGCGTATGTGCATTCTGAACAGTTGGGCAAAAAAACCTATAACCTAACGTGTCACATGTTTGACATATGCTGAGAAAATATGGCAAAAAGAGCATCTGTCAAGGGGTCAACATACTAGGCTTGAACACGGATTACGCCACATAGCAGTGGGCGTTCCCCTCCACTAGTTCTCAACCAAGCGAGGTGTACATGTCCCATCGAACATTTTCAGCGGTCGCGCTGGCAACGACCGGCGTCCTGGCCCTGACCGCGCTGAGCGTGCCTGCGGCCACCGCCGCGGGCATCGGTGTGACCGGAACTCTCCAGCCCGCAACAGCTGAAGCACCCAGCATCGGTGTGCCGACGACGAGGCTGGACGTGTGGCCGACTGCTACCGCCCTGGCACTGGGCCAGAACGTCATCTTCGACGCCTCCTACGATTCGGGAAACTTCGACCCCGGCATCATCGTCTGGACGTCGTCGGATGAGTCGGTTCTCACTGTCGACCAGGAAGGACACGTCAGCGCGGTCGGTGTCGGTGAGGCGACGATCACCGTGACCGACGAGGATAATTCGAGCCTGACCTCCACGTCCACGGTTCAGGTCCGTGAGGTCCCCGAGGACGTGGGCATGGAGCTGTCCGTTCCCGAGGTGTCAGCCATCTTCAACCATCAGGTCTACCTGCACGCGCTCCTCGCCCCCTCCCTCCAGGGAAGCGCAGTCACCTGGAGCATGGACCCCTCCACTCTTGGGCAGTTCTATAGCCGCGACGATGCATCGTCGATTGACTTTCAGGGTGCTGAGCAGGCGGGAACCGGCACACTGAGCGCGACCGTCACGAGCGAGGCAGGGGTGACTAAGACTGTGACTGTGCCCGTGACGGTCCAGCCCGATCCTCGCGGCGACTTCATCACGGACGATGACGGTGTCCTCGTCCAGTACCAGGGAAAGAGTCAGGACGTTGAAATCCCCGAGGGAGTCACGGGCATCTCTTCCGGTGCTTTCCCGTCCCAGCTGACCAAGGTGTGGGTGCCCGCCAGTGTGCGCACCATCGACTACGAAGCCTTCAAAGGCACCAACCTGCAGGAAATTACCTTCCAGGATGACTCGGCCCACCCCTCCCAGCTCACAGCAATCTACGACGAAGCGTTCTCCAACACCCCTATCGAGACGCTGACGCTGCCTCGCTCTGTGCAGACGGTCGTCGGTGCCTTCGATGGCATGGCGGGCCTGAAGACGCTCCACCTGGGACCCAATATCGGCCCGGGTCTCCTGGTCGGGGACTTCCAGTACACGCCGAGTCTGACGACCATCGACGTGGATCCGGACAACGCGAACTACACCAGTGACGAGGGCGTTTTGTACACGAAGGACCACTCGAGTCTCATCGCATACCCGACGGCCAAGAACCCTGGAGGGAGCTACGCCGTCCTTGAGGGGACGACTACCATCGAACAATCCGCTTTCGAGAACGCACAGGTTGCTACCGTGACGATGCCTTCTACGTTGCGGACGATCGGCTCGCAGGCATTCACACATTCACACCTGACCTCGCTGACACTGCCCGACGGCTTCGAGAGCGCGGGGTATTGGGCATTCGCGTACGCGGAGAAACTGACGAGCGTCGATATTGGAGGTGCCACGTCCCTGCCCGACGGTGCCTTCATATACGCTCGCAGCCTGGCCAGTGTGAACCTGCGACCGGACCTCGGCAGGCTCACGATGCTCGACGGGAGTTCCCTGATGGGGACCGCCCTGACCTCTCTGACGCTGCCCGATAGCGTCACGTCCATTGGACAGTGGTCTCTTGCGAGCAACACCTCCCTCACACAGCTGCACCTGGGAGCGGGCCTGTCATCCATTGGCTCCGGTGCTCTCAGCGGCGACACCACCTTGGCAACTGTGACCGTGAACCCAGCCAATGCCTCGTTCTCTGAGGTAGATGGCGTCCTCTACACCAAGGACGGGGCCAGCCTGATCCTTTACCCGGCGTCCCGAGCTGGCAACGAGTACGAGGTGCCCGCCGGGACCACTGAGATCGGTATCCAAGCATTCGACAGGGCCAGCTCGCTTACCCGGGTCATCCTGCCCGAGGGGCTGACGACCATCGGCTACTCGGCCTTCAACGGGTGCACCAACCTGGTAGACATGACCTTCCCCGAGTCGCTTGAAGTCGTTCGCGGCATCCAGAACACCGGCCTAGATACCGTCATCCTCGGATCGAAGGTGCGTGAACTCTTCATGCCCACGCGCGAGAACCTGGCACCTCGCCACCTCATCGTGCGTGGCGGCGTAAATGGCAAATACTACACCGACGGAGAACCCTCCAACGGCCGCATCGAGAGCGCTTTCTTCGGCGAAGGTATGACGAAGGTGGACGTGCGCAGCAAGGGTCCCAAGGTCATCGTCCTGCCCTCGACCATTACCTCCTTCCAACTCGACCCCTTCTCCTCGCCTGGCTATAAGACCGACGCACAGGTCTACGTGGCAGCAGCCGAAGGATCTCCCGCATGGGAGGTCGCCAAGGCCGAACTCGTCAAGGAAGGCATCGACCTGTCCCACCTGCACGTCTACACCCCCGCCCAGCTCACGCTGAAGGGTCTCGACGCTACCAATGACGAGGCCGGGGGCACGCTCGCGTGGAAGGACGCGTCGGTGAGTGTCACCGCCACCGTGAACGGTGGCGTGCCCGAGGGCCGCGAGCTGCGCGTCACCCAGGTCGGCGCGGACGGGACTGAGACCCTCGTCCAGGACTGGACGGCGATGAACGCGGGCGACGGGAACGCCTCAACTCTGGCATTCTCGTGGACGCCCACCGAAAGCGCGCCGTCCTTGCGCGTTCAGACGCGCGACGTCACGCATGTGAGCGCCGAGCAGACGACGGAAGCTCAACTCTCGCCCGCGCGCGTGACGGGAGAATGGAGCCGCACGCTCTTCGGCTGGCGCTACGTCTATCCGAACGGTACGTATGTCAAGAGCCAAACCATCATGATCGACGGCAAGATCTACCGATTCGGCTCGGATGGCTTCATGCGCACGGGGTGGATCTACGACGAGGGTGCATGGCGCTACCACGACTCTTCCGGTGCCATGCAGACCGGCTGGGTGAATGTCGAGGGAGGCTGGTACTACCTGACGCCGGGAAGCGGCGCGATGGCCAAGGGCTGGCTCAAGGACGGTGGAACCTGGTACCACCTGAGCGTCAACACCGGACGCATGACCACAGGCTGGCTGCGCGGTGACGACGGGTGGTACTACCTGCGCCCCAGCGGTGCGATGGCCACCGGCTGGATCCAGATCGGGTGGACCTGGTACCAGTTCTCCGACAGTGGCAAGTGGATTCATTAGGATCCGACGCATAATCCCAGCGTTTTCACAGGAAGCTCCGGTTGTCTCCACAGACTCGACGCTTACAGTTGGTGCCACCACAAGGCAATGTTGTGCGGGCCACACGGGTCCGAGTAACGCCGACGAGCTACGTTTGAGGAGTTATCTGAGAGAACTCGCACTGTGTTGATGGGATATGCCGAGGGGCCGACCACCAGGTCGGCCCCTCGGCATATCTGCACGCGCTCGTGGGTCGGCGCTTGGCACGGAAGGACGACAGGAATGCGACAAACCGTGTCGCGGTTACCGACAACGCATACTGCGCAGGTGGGGAAAGCTCCCCATAATTGTGGAGGCGCTCTCAGTGCCAAGCTTGTCAAACACAGACGCTAACGAAGTGAGACTCAGATGACCCACCGCAGAACGTCGGCACTCGCCCTGGTGGTCGCCGGCACCCTTGGCGTGACGACACTCGCCGTCCCGGCTGCGCGTGCAGCTAACGGGGGAGTGAATCCCCGCTCTGGCTCCACCCCTCCCAGCGTGGAGCAGCCCGCGAACCCCGCCCCGGCCTCGTCGAGTGACGAGCCAACCACGATCATCGTCCAGCTCGAGGCCGGAGCTGAACATGCACAGACACGGGAGCGGATCACCGCCTCCGTTGCCGAGGCCCTACCCTCCGCGAGCGTCACGACGCTGCGTGAGTACACCCACGCACTCCAGGGCTTCGCGATCGAGGCACCCGCGTCCGCGCTCGCTGCTATCCAACGCACGGAGGGTGTCAAGACCGCCGTCGTTGCGCGCAGCGTCACGCCCATGGCCGAGAACGATGCCGCCCCCGCTGGTGCGCCTGTCCTGAAGAACGCGTCCGCGCTCGAAATGACCCGCGCCAACCAGGCCGCCCAAAAAGGCGACCACCAGGTCATCGAAGTCATCGACTCTGGCCTCGACACGAGCCACCCCGCCTTCTCCGGTGCGCTCGATGCCGCCTCCCTGCGCATGACGCAGGCGGACGTCACCGCACTCGCGCCGAGCCTGCCCCACGCCACAGGGGGCACGTGGGTCAGCGACAAAATCCCCTTCGCCTACGACTACGCCGACAACGACGCCGACGTCGTACCTGCCTCCGAAAAAGACCTGAACCACGGCACGCACGTCACCGCCATCGCAGCCGCAAACGGCGGCGAGGTTCGCGGCAGCGCCCCGAACGCGCAGATCATCGTCGCCAAGGTCATCCAGGATGCCGACGGCGTCATGTCCGACGCCGCCATGCTCGCCGCCCTCGACGACGCCCTGGTCATCAAGCCCGACGTCATCAACATCTCGCTGGGCGACGACTCCGGCATGAGCAGCGAGGCCGGGACCATCTTCGCCGACGTTTATAAGGCGCTCGTGGACGCGGGCATCACCGTCAACGCCGCGTCCGGCAACGCCTTCTCCACCGCGTACGGCAACAACTCTGGACAGAACAAGCCCTTTGCCTCCGACCCCGACACGGGCACTCTTGGCGAGCCGGCCTCCTATCGATCCACCCTGGCGGTCGCCTCGGTCGACGCGCAGGACACCTCGTCCTACGTGCTGCTCGGCGACCGTAATATCCCCTACGGGATCGCCATCGACGGCAAGGGCGACCCGGTGCCCAGCCTGCGCGACATTCCCGAAAAGACCTACCGGATCGTGTATGAGCACTCCGGTGGCAGTGATGAGGTGCAACGCTACTGGAGCACGAACCGATACGACCTGTCGGACGCCATCGTCCTCGAAGACAAGGGTGGCATGGACACCCGCCTCGACATCCCGATGACCGACGACCTCAAGGCCAGCTACCTGACGCAGGCCACTCCGCCGCCCGCCGCCCTCATCATCGCCGACACCGATGAGGCGGATGCGCCGTACCAGGCCATTCTGGAGTCCACCCGCGAGATGCCGACGGTGACCATCACGAAGAAGGACAGCGACGCGATCCATGACGCGATACGCGACGCCGAGGGAGAAGACGTCTACCTGACCGTTACCCACTCTGGCATCGTCCTGTCCTCGAGCAACCCGACTGCCTCCGAATTCTCCGCATGGGGCGTCACCCCCGACCTGCGCCTCAAGCCCGAGGTCGCGGCCCCCGGCGGCAACATCACCTCGGCGATCTTGAACGGAGAGTACGCGAGCTCATCGGGCACTTCCATGGCCTCCCCGCACGTCGCGGGCATCAGCGCCCTCGTGCGCGAGCGCATCGCCTCCGACCCACTCTTTGGTGGCATGGACGCTGCGCAGAAGAACGCGGTCGTCACGAACTTCCTCATGGGAACCGCCCACCCGCTCATCGACGTTGAGCTGGGTGATGGCACCTTCTACTCCCCGCGCAAGGTCGGCGCAGGACAGGTTGACGCGGTCGCGGCCACGACCTCGTCCGTGTACCCGACCGTAATCGGGGCCTCCGACCCCTCGCGCCCCAAGGCCGACCTGGGCGACGGCACGAAGGGATGGACCTTCCAGGTGCAGCTGACGAACCTCGCGCCTGAGGCGCGCACATACACACTCGGTGGGCAGGCCTTGTCCGAGGTCGTCGAAGAAGGCATGTTCCTGGAGCACTCGCAGAACTGGGCAGGGCAAGGTATTTCCCTGACCTTCTCCTCCGACTCCGTGACCGTTCTCGCGTCCTCCAGCGCCACCGTCACCATCACCGTGACTCCCGAAGCCGAGTTTGCCTCGTACGCTGCCGAAAACGCCCCCAAGGGGACATTCATCGACGGCGCTGTCACCTTCACGAGCGCCGACGGGGCACCCGACCTGACCGTTCCCTACGTAGGCTTCTACGGCTCGTGGGGCGCGCCCGCGATCTTTGACGAGAAGTGGTCTGACGAGGAAACACATCCCGCGCACATCTATCGCTCCGCGCTGATGGACACCGAGACCGAAATCCCGCTGGGCGGCCTGAACCCGCTGGCCGACAAGCAGGACTACAACGCGGTCGTCACAGTCGATCCGACCCGGCTCATCGCCTCGCGGTCGCAGGCCCCCGGAGCCCCTCACATCATCGCTCCGCGCACAGGCATGCTGCGCGCCGTCCCACAGATGAGCGTCACCTACACGAACGAGGCCGGGGATACCGTCCGCTTGTACACGCTGAGCCGGGTGCGCAAGTCCCTCTACGACCTGGAAACCGGGTACACGAAGCCGGGCGAGTTCACCGGCGACGATCCCATCTTCGACGGGCTGGACGAGGCCGGGAAGGAACTGCCGGACGGACGCTACCGGCTAACCCTAGAGGCAGCCACGGATGGACCTTCGTTCACCACTCAGCAGATGAGCTACGACTTCACCCTCGACACCCGAGCGCCCGTCATCTCTTCCGTCGCGGTTGCGGGCGAGGGTGAGGCACGCACACTCTCCTTCGACGCTACCGACTCCTCGCCGCTGGCCGGTGTCGAGCTGCGTGCCGATGCGGAGGGCACCTGGTACTACCGCCAGCTCCTCGACGGCGACGGTGAGGTTCAGGCCGACGGAACGCACCGCTACCACGTCGAGGTTCCGGTCGCGGACCTGAATCGCGCGTGGGCCGAGAAGGGTAACGAAGGCGAGGCCCCTGTGTCCTCATACCTGGTCGCGTGGGACTGGGGACTGAACCCGACCGAGCAGGCCGTACACCTGGATGGCTCGGCGGCACCGGATCCGGCTCCTAACCCGGATCCGGCTCCCGTGGAGGGCGAGTGGGTGAGTGACGGGCGTGGTTGGTGGTATCGCTGGGCCGATGGGTCTTTCCCGAAGGGCACCGTGCTCGTGATTGGCGGATCTGTCTATCGCTTTGATGAGTCTGGTTATATGCGTACCGGTTGGGTTAAGGATCAGGGGTTGTGGTTTTATCACCAGGCGTCGGGTGCTCAGGTTGTGGGTTGGGTGAAGCAAGGTGCGTCGTGGTTCTACCTCGATGAGACCACTGGAGCAATGGCCACTGGCTGGCTGCATCTTGGCTCGTCGTGGTTCTACTTGAGTTCCGAAGGTGTTATGACGACTGGTTGGGTCAGGGTTGGCGGATCGTGGTTCTTCCTTAACCCTGACAGTGGTGCGATGGCCACGGGGTGGATGATGATCTGTGGGTCGTGGTATTACTTTGATCCGGCCGATGGTGCGATGGTTACTGGTTGGTTGCGGATTGGTGATTCGTGGTATTTCTTGAAGGAGTCGGGTGTGATGGTGACCGGTTGGGTGTGGATTGGGGGGACGTGGTACTTCTTCTCTGATTCGGGCCAGTGGAGCTGAGTGCCTGATCCCATGTCGCTAGGTGCTTCCGGCACCTGGGTTCGCGCCCCGGACTTCGTGTCCGGGGCGCGAACCCATAAAGTCCCAGGGTTTTCTCAGGTCGCCTCGGGGCTCCCACAAGGTTGGCCTCCTACAGTAGGTGCCATCACAAGGGAATACGGCACGGGTCTCGGGTCCGAGACATGCCGACGAGCTATGTTTGAGGAGTCATCTGGCAGAACTCGCACTGTGTTGATGGGATACGCCGGGGGGCCGACCGCCAGGTCGGCCCCCCGGCGTATGCGTCGTGCCATGCGGTGAGGCACTCCGTCAGGCGCGGACGGTCAGATGCTGGTGATGCCGGTCAGAGTCCGTGTGCCTGCGTGTGTACAGGGGGAACTGGTGTGGGGTGACAAGCGCGGGACAGGCGGCTTGTCGATGACGGCGCATGGTACTCCGGGTGGCGCGTGTGATTGAGGGTTTGACGTATCGTGAGAATGGTTGTTGCAAAAACTGGGTGACATCCCTGGGGGGAGTAGTGTGTGACAAGCGTTCGTGTCGCGTGGACCGAACCCTCGTTTTACCGAATTGTCAACACAGGGAGGCACATACATGTCTCATCGAAAAGTATCAGTGCTCACGTTAGCGCTGGCTGGGGCGGTTTCTTTTACGACGGTCGGCGTTCCTGCGACCTTCGCTGTCGACGCCGGGACAACAACGAGTGTCAGCGTTGTGTCACCGGCCGGGCAGCCCAATCCATCCGGGGACTTCGAGATCGATAAGAACGGTGTTCTCACCGCCTACACGGGAAGCTCCGCGGAGGTCACGATCCCCAATGGGGTCACCGAGATCAGCACTGAGGCGTTCGAGAACGCGCAGTTGACGAAGCTGTGGATCCCGGCGAGCGTGCGCGTCATCGGCGATGATGCGTTCGTGAGTCAGGACTTGAAGGAGATCACCTTCCAGGATGACGAGGCGCATCCCTCCCAGCTCGTCACGATTGGGGATCGCGCGTTCCAGTCAACGAGCCTCGCGACCATGGCACTGCCCGGCTCCGTCGTGACGATTGGTGACAATGCCTTCGCAGGGATGAGTAGGCTCACCTCGGTCCGTCTCGGAGCCAAGGTCGCTGCAGGTCAGCTGGTGGCCGCCTTCCCGGGTGCAAACGCACTCATCTCCATTGAGATCGACGCCAACAACGGCAATTATGCGAGCGTCGACGGCGTCTTGTATACGAAGGATCATTCGCACCTGATCGCCTATCCGCAGGCGAAGAACAAGGGTGGCTCCTACGCGGTCCTTGATGGAACCACCGACATCGATGAGTACGCGTTCGCGGATGCCTCGGTCACTTCCGTGACGCTGCCTTCCTCACTGCGCAGAATCGGCGATTACGCCTTTGAAAGCTCTCGGCTCACCTCGCTGACACTGCCGGATTCGTTCGAGACAATCGGTTCCTGGGCCTTCTCGTACGCGTCGAATCTTGCTCGCGTGGACTTGGGCGGTACGACCACCGTCTCGGACGACGCGTTCCTGAACGACATCGCGTTGACCGAGGTGAATCTGCGCCCCGACCTGGGACGGCTCAAGGAAATCGGCGAGGACGCATTCGGCGGCTGCACGAATCTGTCCAGCTTGGTTGTTCCTGCATCCGCCACCTCGGTCGAGGGCGTGTCGAATACCGGCGTGGATACGCTTGAGTTGGGGGATCGGGTCAGCAAGCTGAGCATCGTCACGCGCGGCATCCGGAACGTCCTTCACATCGTCGTGCGCGGCGGTGTGAACGGTGAGTTTTACTCCGAGGGTCAGGCCTCGAACGGTCGCCCGGAGAGCGCGTTCTTCGGTGAGGGCATGACGACGTTCTCCTTCTGGGGTGAGACGCCGCGCGTCGTTGTCCTGCCCGCGAGCCTTACGTCGCTGGAACTTGACGAAGACGCCGCCTCCGACGTGAAGGCGAACACAACGATTTACGTTGCCGGGGAGGAAGGATCGCAGGCCTGGAAGACGGTGAAGGCTGCGATGGAGAAGGCCGGATACACGACGGCGAACCTGAAGGCGTACTCCGCGCCCACGCTCGCTCTGTCGGGTCCCGGCATCGCCGAGGCAGGGGCTGGGTATGCGCTGACCGCAAGCCTTGGGACGTCGACGACGGTGACCGCCACCGCTACCGGCGGCACCCAGAATGTGGGCGAGGCGCGCTTCGTTCAGGTTGGACCGGGGAGCGCCGAAACCGTCCTGCAGGACTGGACTGCAGTCACGTCCGGTGTGGCCTCATACGCGTGGACGCCGACCAGCGGGGATGTGAGCCTGCGCGTCGACGTGCGCGATGCCTCGTACGCGCTCCACTCGACGATGCTGAGTGTCGGATCCTCCCCGGCTCCCCAGCCCCAGCCACAGGCCGGTGAGTGGAAGCAGGATTCTCGCGGCTGGTGGTACCGCAACGCGGACGGCTCTTACCCGAAGGAGCAGGCGGTGACGATTGGTGGCACGGTCTACCGATTCGATGCGTCCGGATACATGCGCACGGGCTGGGTGAAGGATGGCGGCTCGTGGTACTACCACGCTGACTCGGGTGCTCAGGCGAGCGGCTGGACCCTCGTCGGTGGCTCCTGGTACTACCTGGATCCCTCCAGTGGCGCGATGGTGACGGGCTGGACGCAGGTGGGTTCGGCCTGGTACTACCTGAACGCTGCCGGTGATATGGCGACCGCCTGGCTCAAGGATGGCGGCTCCTGGTACTACCTGGATCCCTCCAGCGGCGCGATGGCGACCGGCTGGCTCCAGATCTCGGGCACGTGGTACCACTTCTCGAATGGCGGCCAGTGGATCGGCTGATTGACGAGTCGACGAACTGCCCCGGGTCCGCTCCCCGGAAGATTCCGGGGAGCGGACCCGGGTCTTTCGTCAGCTCGTGATGCTCAGCATGAGTGTCAACGTCGATGTCAAACGACGGTCGATGTACGCATACAAGTTATTTCATGGTCAGAGTCCTTCCCGCGTGTGACAGCGAAATGATGGTCATGAGCGTGCTCCGTCACCAGAACATGCGAATATGGCTTTGACAGATCATGGAAAAAATTCGCAATAAGCATGTCGCAGTAAGCACCTGTATCGTCTACCCTTGACGGTAGGGACTGCTGCACGTTGCATCCCCTGTCCATTTGTTAACGAAGTGAGCCACAGATGATTCACCGTCGATTGTCGGCACTGGCGCTCGTCGCCTCCGGTGCCCTCGTTGTCACTACAACGACGATGCTGCCCTCGTTCGCGGCCGACGCGGACCGCGCCGAGGCCTCGTCACCGAACCTGGCCGATGCCACCTCACCGTTCACGATCATCGTCCACCTTGAGGAGGGGAGCGGCGACCCTGCTGCCAGGCTCGCCGATGCCAAGAAACGTATTGGTGACGCCGTCGCCCAGGCCTCGCCGGGCGCGACCATGGAGGTCGTGCGGGACTACACGCACGCTTTCGAGGGCGTCGCGATCAAGGCGCCGGCTTCCGCGCTCTCGGCCATCAAGGCAACGCAGGGCGTGGCGGGGGCCTTTGTTGAGGGGTACCACGATCCGGTCACTGACCCCGACTTTTGGAGCATCCAGGGCGGGTACGGAAAACCTGCTGATTCGTCAGATCTGGGCGCGGCCTCGCGTATGACCGGTGCTGCGGCAGCCTCCCAGAGGGGCCAGGGACAAGTCGTCGAGGTCATCGACACGGGGGTTGACACCTCGCACGAAGCCTTCGCGGGCGTGATGGACGCCGCCTCGCTGCGCCTCACGCAGACGGACATGACGTCCCTGATGACAGACCTCGGTGCTGGCAAGAACGGCGCATGGATCAGCGACAAGATCCCCTTCGCCTACGACTATGGCGACGGTGACGCGAATGTGATACCGGGTAGCGAGGGCGGATGGGCATCCGAACAGGGCACGCACGTCGCGGCTCTCGCGACCGCCAACGACACTGCCTTGACGGGTGCGGCCCCCGGCGCACAGCTCATCGTCGCGAAGGCCACCAGGGAGAACACATACACCGCGAACGACAGCGCCTTGCTGGCCGCTCTCGACGACGCGGCAGTGCTGAAGCCTGACGCGATTACCGTCTCCTTCGCGACGCTCGAGGGGATGAGCACTGACTCGGTCGCGCTCTACTCGCAGGTGTACCAGACCCTCAGCGATCAGGGTGTCGTCGTGAACGCGCCGGCCGGAAATAACGAGAACAACAGCTACGCCAGTGACCCGGATACGGGGCTGCTCGGCTTCCCCGCGTTCTACCCCTCGACCCTGGCGGTGGCCTCGGTCGATGAACAGACCATGGCGGAGCAGGGAACGCAGCCGATCAGCGTCTCCGACTTCTCCGGTACGGGCGCGACCTACGACCTGCGCCTCAAGCCCGAGATCGCCGCGCCCGGCGGGGCCGTCATGTCAGCCAGCCCTGGGAACTACTACGGTCGCATGTCCGGCACGGCCGAGGCCTCGGCTCAGGTTGCGGGTATCGCCACCCTCGTGCGTCAGCGTGTGGCGACCGACCCGGCCTTCGCGGGGATGAGTGCGGCGGAGAAAAACGCTGTGGTCACCAACTTCCTGATGGGCACTGCGCGCCCGATGCCGGACGCGACGCAGACCGACGGGACCTTCTATTCGCCGCGCCGCGTTGGCGCGGGCCTCGTGGACGCGGTGGGGGCCACGACCTCGCCGGTCTACCCGAGCATGGTCGGAGTTGTGGACTCCTCGCGCCCCAAGGCTGACCTGGGCGATGGTACGAACGGGTGGAGCTTCCAGGTGCAGCTGACCAACGTGTCCGACGCCGCCCACACCTATACGCTCGGCGGCCAGGCCCTGTCCGAAGACGTCCAGAGCATGCTCTTCACCGGCCACTCCACCAACTGGGCGGGTAAGGGGATCAACCTGACCTTCTCCTCCGACTCCGTGACCGTTCCCGCGAAGTCGAGCGTGACCGTGACCGTCACGGTGACCCCGAAGGACGAGTTTGCCTCGTACGCGACGAGCAACACGCCCAACGGAACCTTCATCGACGGTGCCGTGACCTTCACGAGCACAGACGGGCAGCCCGACCTGACGGTTCCCTACCTGGGCTTCTACGGCTCGTGGGGAGCGGCGAGCATCTTCGATCAGCAGCGCCCGAACAACCACAAGGTCGGCTTCGGTACGACGCTCATGAGTGGCAACCTGCCGTTCGGGCAGTTCAACCCCTTCGAGATCGAAGACGAGAGGGCGCTGCACGATTTCAACCCCGAGGGCTTCGTCATCACGCGTTCCACGAAGGCTGGCGCGCGTACCGAGGCTGCTACGGGGACCATCCTCCTGCGCGCCGTCCCGTCCCTGACCTACACGGTCACGAACGAGGCCGGGGCGACCGTGAGCACCTACACGTGTGATCGCGCGGACAAGGCGTTCTACGACGACCACTGGCGCGGCATGCACAATGTTGAGTTCATGTCGCCCGGATGTGCTCCGGGCTTCGACGGCTACGACGCGGACGGTAATGAGTTGCCCGACGGCCGCTACACGGTGACGATTGAGGCCGTCACCTACGGGCCGTCGTCAACGACTCAGCAGACCAGCTACAGTTTCGCGGTGGACACGGCCTCGCCCGTCATCTCGAACGTTGCAATCACGGGCGAGGGGGACGCTGCCACACTGTCCTTCGACGTGACCGACGCCTCGCCGATTGCCGGCTTCGGCTTCAAGGCCACCCCGGACGGCGCGCTCACCCTGTGGAAGGAAGAAGAGTATCCGGGTCACCGCGCAGACGACGGCCTCTTCCACGAGCACTATCACGTGAAGATTGTCGATGTCCGGAATCGGCTCGGCGTCGATCCTTCGACCATCTACCTCTACGCGTGGGACTGGGTCGACAACGAGGGGACGACGACCGCGACCATCAAGCCGGTCGTGATGACCTCCTTGTCGGTGTCGCCTGAGTTGGCGTCGTTGGTGGTGGGGGAGAGTGTGACGTTGAG
>ERZ773031.751-NODE-751-length-17129-cov-6.205341_pt1 | contig 17129 bp, 10 predicted proteins | sample MGYA00511666_ERZ773031 | MGnify/ENA primary metagenome ERZ773031 (study PRJEB29015, sample SAMEA2738135) | human oral metagenome | biome: human oral; feature: human-associated habitat; material: saliva | place: China | collected 2250 ...
TCTTGATTTTTTATCGTTAAGAAATTTACTCAGTAACGAACTATTTTTTACTTTTATTAGTTTGCAACAGTCTCTTTTATTAATAGGTTGGGAGAAAAATATGTATGTAGCGATTACAGGAAAAGGAAAAGCTAAAGTTATTCAATTTTGTGAACAGCATAGAATACCAAAGACAAATAAGAAAAAGACAGTTGTGATAAAAACTATAGGTAACTATGAAGCATTACTTAAAGAAAATCCAAATATCATTGAAGAATTAAAAGAAGAGGCAAAAAGATTAACTATAGAAAAAAAAGAAAAAGTTCCAAAGACTAATCTTTTCCGTTTTGGACATAGTTTAGTAAATGCATTGTGGAAGGAACTTTCTTTAGATGATATTCTAGGAGAAAATCTATCAAAGTCTTTATTTGCTTTGGTTGTATATAGATTAGGAAGTTCTTATTCAACTTTCTTGGAAAATAGAAAAACTCCTTTTATATCTTTGAATTCTCTATCTCATTCAGAGTTCTATGATGTTTTATTGCAACTGGATAAAAAGACAAAGGATTTAATAAAATGTTTCAATAAGTTTTTTGAGAAAAAAATAAAAAGAGATAAAAATATAGTCTACTATCATAGAGGAAATTACATCTATAATTCTTATTGGAAAGTTCTTTATGGACTAGAATCTAATAATTTTCAAAAAGGAGAAAAAGATTTGCCTTTTAATATGAACTTATTTTTTGATTCCTATGGTATTCCTATTTCTTATCACTTATCTCTGAAGGAAGATAATTCCAAAAATAAACTAGAAGATTTCAAAAAGAATTTTAAAAATTCTAAACTTATTTTAGTTTTGACAAAAGAAAGTGAAATTCAAGAAAAAGGTTCTATATCTTCTATTTCTTTTGAAGATTTATCTGAAGATATTCAAAATGAAATTTTAAAAGATAATAAATGGAAAATTTTAGAAAGAGATATTAAAACAAATGAGGTTTTAGAAAAAGAAAAAGTCTTAGATATTAAAGATTCTAAACTCTATGTTTATTGGAATAAGAAAAGAGCCTACAAAGATTATTTAGAAAATAATTTAAAAAATGGATATATATGTTTAAAGACAGATGAAAACTTAGAAGATTATGAGATATCTAATATCTTTCAACATAGTTGGAATATAGAAGATAAATTTAAAATAACAGATGTAGACTTTTCTAAGAGACATATTCAAGGACATTTCACACTTTGCTTTATCTGTCTTTGTATCATCAGGTATTTTCAGTATCTATTAGGTGACAATGGGAAGGTTTTCATTCCTATGATATATGCAAATAAGGCTATTTCTAATCCTATGATTTTTATGAAAAAAGTTGGAAATGATAGTTCTCTTTATCCTATACATTTGACTAACTCATATATAAAACTTTCAAAGATATTAGGACTAGATGAATTAAAGGAAGAAATAAATCTTGAGAAATTTCAAGATAAAATCAAGATGGAGTTAGAAAAATTAAATAATTAACTTGACTTTAATCAATAAATTAATTAAAATTAATGAAAATTAAAAAAGGAAGGTAAGAAACATGAATAAAAATGTAGGAACTGTATGTGTCCACGGGAAAAAACAAAGAAGAAATGTTGATAATACAGGAGCAGTAAGCTTTCCTATTTATCAATCTGCAACTTTTGTTCACCCAGCATTTGGAGAATCAACTGGTTTTGATTATTCAAGATTACAAAATCCAACAAGAGAAGAACTAGAAAGAGTAGTTAATGACTTAGAGGAAGGTGTGGATGCTTTAGCATTTAGTACAGGAATGGCAGCAGTTACAACTTTATTAGATATCTTAGAACCAGGGGATCATATAGTTGCAACAGATGACCTATACGGTGGAACGATAAGATTAATGGAAAGCATCTGTAAAAAGAATGGAATAAAGACAACTTTTGTTGAAACAGATAAAGTTGAAAATGTTGAAAAAGCCGTAGAAAAAAATACAAAAATGATATATATAGAAACTCCAACAAATCCAATGATGAAAATAGCAGATATAGAAGAAATCTCTAAAATAGCTAAAAAGAATAATTGCATTTTAGTTGTTGATAATACATTTTTAACACCATATTTTCAAAAACCTCTTAAGTTAGGTGCTGATGTTGTACTTCACAGTGCTACAAAATATTTAGCAGGACATAATGATACTTTAGCAGGTTTTTTAGTAACAAATTCTCAAGAAATTAGTGAAAAACTTAGATTCATAACAAAGACTATAGGAGCTTGTTTATCTCCTTTTGATTCATGGCTTGTTTTAAGAGGAATAAAAACTCTTCATATTAGAATGGAACAACATCAAAAAAATGCTAAAAAGATTGTTGAATGGTTAAAAACTCAAAAAGCAGTTGTTTCAGTTTACTATCCAGGACTTGAAGAAAATGAATCTATAGAAGTTTCTAAAAAACAAGGAACAGGTTTTGGTGGAATGGTATCTTTCCATGTAGATAGTCCTGAAAGAGCTAAGAAAATTTTAAAAGATGTTAAGTTAATACAATTTGCAGAAAGTCTAGGAGGAGTTGAATCTCTAATTACTTATCCTACATTCCAAACTCATGCAGATGTACCTTTAGAAGAAAGATTAGCAAGAGGTATAAATGAATGTCTTTTAAGAATGTCAGTTGGTATAGAAGATGTAAATGATTTAATAGAAGATTTAGATCAAGCAATAAATAAATAAAAAAGCTATTGCAAATATAAATTTTAAAGTTTAAAGTAAAAAATAAGTGAGTTACATTATAATTTACTCAGTAACGAACTATTTTTTACTTTTTTAATTTATTTGCAATAGCTTTACTTTATTATAAAATTTGGTCTAAAATAAATATATCTTTAATCTTTTCATCTTGTGCAAATAGTAGAACTTTAGCCATTATTTCAGCAGTCTTTGGATCCTCATCTATAAATGGTAAGAAAACTCTTCCTCTATGTTGAGAATGTATAGGTAAGACTTCTATAGTTGCACCAGCTTTCTGATGAATTACTCCACTTCCTAAATGGATTGAGTACTCTGCTCTTGTTCCTTTTATTAGAGCATGGCTTTCAGTAAATGTAACATTTTTCAACTTGAACAACTTAGCATTGAATTCAACAATTGCTCTACGCATTTCAATAGTTGATTGACTTGCTTCAGGATCGACATCTCCTACATGTGCCACACTTACAACTAAATCAATATCTCTCATAACTTCTGAGAAAATTAAATCAGGAACATCTTCTATTGTCATCAGTTCAAAAGTTTTTCTATCATAGAAAACTATATCCTCAATAGTAGGTGCTTCAACTTCAGCAGGTGAGTACCAATCTGTCATAGCATACATCTTAGCTATGATATTTTCTTTATAGTAAACTTTTTGTAAACCTTCATAATCATCTACAACCCATCTTCTAGTTTTAAGTAAGGCAATAGACTTAGTAGGTTGAATTTGATGACCTGCATATCTTCTAGATTTTTCCATTTTAAGTTCATCTTTAGTTTTGATATATAGTTCACGGAAAACTTGTTTAAATACTTGTTTTACTTCTCTTTCTAAAATATCTTGTTGATACAAAGGCCATTGTTTACTATTAAATAAATCGAATGGGTGAGCTATTGATAATAAAGTATCTTTATCAATATCTTCAATTAAAGTTACTTTTTTAGCTTTTTTATCAAAACCAATAAGTTGATTATCTACATAATATCCTAAGATGTCATCTACTTTAAACACTAAATCTTTAATTAATGGAGCAACAACAGGATTAGTTGATAGAGTTTTAATTTCATAAGCATAGAATTTAATTCCATCTTCCATTGATTGCTCTAACATTTTTCTTGAACGACTATATTGTTCTTTTAAGTTCTTATGAACTTCTTTAATTTCTTCAATATATTTTTCATTTTTAATTTTAGTAGGTAAAGATTTTAAAGCTTTTCCATCTTTTTCATATTTTATTGAGCTTTGACCTAAGTCATCAATTTCTATATATACTGAATAATCTTGGATTTTCTTAGGCTCAAAATATTTTTTCATTTCAGCCATCATTTCACTTTCCATAGCCCAAGTTAAACGAGTAACATCAGAATAACCCATATTACGAGATAGATTTTCTAAGGATACTTCAAAAGCTTTAGCTTCACTAGCTCTTCTTTGTGCACCAAATTGTTTACTTTCTTTTAAGAAATTTTGTAAAAATTTATAACGGTTAACAGCATCTTTAATTTTATTTTTAGCTAGTGGTATTAAAGAATAACTTGCAACTAAGTCTTTATTTCTCTTAGCAGCAATTTCTTTTTCTACATCTTTTATTTTCATATTTCCTAAAACTGCATCAGCAAACTTTCTAGCACGAGAATGTTTAGCTCCATCAGTTATATATTTTGCACTTTCATACAGAATATCAAAGTGTTCTTTACCTAATTGTTTGTAGGCATCTTTAAACCAATCAATATCGAAGGCTCCTGCTTGGAAATCTTCAATAGAGATAGGAGAATATTTTGCAATTATTCCTTCTTTATCCTTTGAAACATCACTCATATGTGCTTGGAAATAGTAGCAACCACTTGTGAATCCCTTCCATTTTAAGAATTTATCTATCAGTTCTATCCATTGAGATGAATACATAGCCACCTCAACTAGTCTTTCTTCTGAGATATTAGTCTTTTTAATTTTTTCTTTAAAAGTTTTTAAATCATCTTTTTCACTTGGGAAACATACTTTCAATAGGTGGCTTAAAACTTCTTTTTTACTTGTATTATCTCCATACCAATAGTCACTTCTAACTAACTTTTCATTTCCAAGTGCTTGTAAAATTTTAATTAAATACTCCACTCCTTCTATTCTGTTAATAGAAGTGATTAGTTTAGAATATTTAGTTTTACTATCTCCTCTTTTTAATTCATTGTCAACTACATAGTTAACAACTTCTAGTCCATATTTTTTTAAAACTTTTATAGCATTATCATAATTCCAAGAATTTTTAATTTTTTCATTATCATCATAATTATTATAATAGTAATAATGAGGATTTTTAATTCCTAAAAAATTATATAGATTTCTAAAATTAGTACTCATCTTATCTATATCTTCAGAGAAAATGCTCTTTATAAGTAAATCTTTTTCTACTAGACCAAGTTCAACAGCATTTGCTATATCAATCAGAGAATAGAAATTTTCCCTAGTTTTATAAGAAGATACTTTCTTTTCGAAGTTTAATTTTAAAATTAAATTTTCTGTAAATGTTCTCTCATCCCAGTATTCAGATAAATTTTTAAAAACAACTGTAGGAATACTATATTCTAAATCAAAAATACTGTTATAATTGTCATTTTTATTTCTTCTGTGGATTAAATTTGCAGGATTTTCTTTTAGAAGTTCAATAAAGAAAGCTTTTGAAGTTTCAAATAGATATTCCTTATTTTCTTCTTTATATTCTTTATATAGTAAATATACTATTTTTTCCATTATCTCATTATCAGAAAAAGTTTTAAAATGATGAATTATCTTCTTAAGGATAATTCCTGGAGTAGTACGTAAAATTTTATTAATAACATTATTGAAGCTTTCAATTCTTAAATGAGATTGAGTAAGAAGATACAATTGATAAAGTGTAGAGAAATCTTTTATTTCATTTTTATAGAATTCTCTCCAAGTATCTGCTAAAGGATATTCATCTAAGTGTTCATTTACACTATAATAATAGTTTGCTCTTTTTACTATAGGAAGAAAGTTATCTCTTAGTAAGATTTTCTCACCAGTATAGCCATTTGTATATTCATAAGTACCATTATTAACAATTAAAGCATTAAATTTTTTAACTAATTCAAAAAGTTCATCTTCAGTTTTAGTAAAAATATCTTTTGCATCTATAGTCTTTTCAAGAATATATACTCCATCTTTATTTTTCTTAACATTTTTAGAAAGTTTTTTAACTTCTTTAACTTCATAAGGAAGTTCAAATTTATATGTTTTATCATATAAGTCGGAAGATTCAGTAGTTTCAACTTTTCCTACTAAACCATCAATAAGAATTTTTTCAGGATCTGTTGGCTCTTTTATAGTAGTAGCAATTTTTTCAATTTTTTCTTTTGCAAAATCTTGCTTATCTTTTATTTTTGTTAAAATATCTAGACCAGCCAATCTTTTATTCGCATTTTTATCTTGAACTAGATTTTCTGTTGCTTCTAATAATTGTGAACTTTCAAGGCTTAAAATTAAACTAATAGCATTCTTTCTAACATCAGCAGTTTTTAATCTAAGTGTATCTTCAATTTCCTTAGAATATTTACTAGCTAAATTATTATTTCTTATTATTTTATTTACTTCATTTGTAACACTGGCATCAGCTAACATTTTTACAACAAACAACTCTTCATCTTCGTTTTCAGGTTTGTAAAACATTGATTTTAAATATCCACTACGAGAATAAGTATCAAGGGCTTTAAAATAAGTTAATACTTCATTTTTTAAATTTAATTCAGGATATGAAATAGCTATTGTAAATAGAATGCTAGCTATACTATGTTTATATATATATCTGCTTACCCAAGGAAAAATAATAGGATTAAAGACTTTATCTTTGCCATCTATCAATACAAAAACTTTTTTAAATATTTCAAAAAATTCTTTTGCCTCATCTGCTGTATCAAAAAGTCCTCTATTAGTCTTTATAGAAGAATTAGTATAAGCATTATAAGATAGATGTTCCCAATAACAAGCAACTATTTTTAAGAAATCATTATCATCTTTTTCAGAGTATTCTTTAATTATATCTTTAGCAACTGTTCTTTGATATTTTATATCTTGGAAAATATCTAGATTATATGCAACTAGTAATTTTGTATGTATTTTAGTAACTTTTAAAAGTTCTTGTATAGCTTCAAGTGCAATCTTCACATCTTGACTTGCCTTATACCAAAGTGCAAGATACACTTCAACATTATCATCACTTTTTAAAAGTTCATCAGCATATTTTGGATTATCAATTAGTTTATTAATAATTTCTAATTCTTTTTTACCTACTACTTCAGGATTATTGTAGTTTTCGCTAACTAAACCTGTCCAAACTCCTAAGGCTCTTTTAACAGAAGAGAAACGAATTAAATCATTATCATAGATAATCTTAAACATATATTCAAAATTTTCTTGACTTCCTTCATCCATAGTTTCACATATTTGTTGACGAAGTCCTTCCTGTCTTTGTGCAGCAAGAAGTAATTTTCCTACCATTTCCACTAGAGATTTATTTTCAGAAACAAATATTGCTGCTAAGGTTCCATAATTTATATTTTTAGAAGAACCACTTGTCAAAGCTTCATTGATGAAATCTATAACATCTTGATTTCCATTGTCAATGTCATTGGCAATAATATATTTATTTTCAAGTGAAGTGATTAAATTTTTTAAATTCCAACCTTCAAGACCTTTAAAATTACAGTTTCCAAGTAATAATTTTTTAGTATTGATATCAAAAAACTTGTAATGGACAAAAGTTTTAAGAACAGAAAAAAGTTTGTCTATATAGTTACGACAATTTGAGCTTCTGACCATTCTTCTTGTATATCCCATAGTATAGGGAGTTTTTGTAATTTTTTCTCCAATTTTTATAAAGTTTTTTAAATTAGTTTCTCCAATAAGTATTTCTAATGCTGGGTGTATATTTTCTGGGAAAATATCTTCAAATTTAACATTTTCCCTTCTTGCAAACTTATTGATTAAATTATTTTCTAAAATCTCACCATAGCTACGATAATTTCCTTTTGTAAAGATATCTTCAATAAATCTTTGATTATCTCTATCTAAAACTCTTACTCTATCTTTAGCTTTTTTTATAAAGTGATTAATATCTGATGTAAATTTATTGCTATAAAAATCAAACATTCTTCCTCCTACCACATTCTACCTGCAAGCATAGTTAATTTAATAAATGTAAGTACATCTCCATCTTTTAGATTTAAACTATCATCTAGTTTTTCAGTTTGTTCGTCATTTACAAAAATACAATACAGTCCATCTTCAAAAGCTAGATAAGCAGTATCTAAAGCTTTTTCTAAATTAGCTTTTTTATCTCCATGAACTTCATCACCAATTTTTCCACTTCTTGCTGCTTCAGCAATGTATTCATTAGTCATAATAGATAAAATGTCTTTATCATCTATTTTTTTATTAAATTTTTCTACATTAATTGTTACTAATTCTTTTATTAAATCTTTTGTAGTTGAAATTTCATTTAATATTTCTATTTCTTCTTGATGAATAACTTTTTTTCTGGATAAACCTTTTATATTTATACTAAGTTTCATTTTACACCTCCAATTTATCGTTCAAATTATTATATCGTATTTAAATAAAACTGTCTATAACTTATTATAAATTCTTTATTGATTATATAAAGTTTTTAATTTGTTTTTCCTACAGTATTGACTGATATAAATCAAGAAAAAATAAGTGTACATTAATCAATTAAAATTACTTGTGTTTTTATATTATTTATGTTAAATTTTAAAATAATAAGCATTAATAAGGAAGTGATTAGATGATTTTAACAGAGAGACAAAAGAAAATACTTAAAATGTTAAAAGAAAAATCATTACTATCAGGAGATGAAATTGCTAAAAATTTAAATGTTACTAAATCTGCATTGAGAACAGATTTTTCAATTTTAACAGCATTGAAGTTAGTAACATCTAAACAAAACAAGGGTTATAGCTACAACAATAAATGTACAATAATTAGAGTTAAAGATTGTATGAGTCCACAGAACTCAATAGATGTAAAGACTTCTGTCTATGATGCTATCATACACTTATTTAACTATGATTTAGGTACTTTAGTTGTGGTCGAAAACGAAAAATTAGTTGGTATCATTTCCAGAAAAGATTTGTTAAAAGCTACATTGAACAAGAAAAATATAGAAAAGACACCTGTCAGTATGATAATGACAAGAATGCCAAATATTGTACACTGTTTTGAAGACGATAATATAATGGATGCGATAGAAAAATTGATAAGACATGAGATAGACTCTTTACCTGTTCTTAGAAAAGAAAATGGTAAATTATCTCTTGTTGGTAGATTTACAAAAACGAATGTAACAAAATTATTTTATCAAGAGCTTAAAAATAAAAGTATTTAGGAGGCTATAAAATGAAACAAGTATATGAATTTAGAGATGGTGGAAAAGAAATGATGGCTTTACTAGGTGGAAAGGGAGCTAACTTAGCTGAAATGGCTAAGATAGACCTGCCTATACCTAAAGGAATAATTATATCTACAACTGCTTGTAATGAATATTTTAAAAACGATAAAAAACTTTCTCCTGTATTAGAAGAGGAGATTTTAAGAAATATAAGAGTTTTAGAATATGAAACAGGTAAGAAATTTCAATCACCAAAGCCTCTGTTAGTTTCAGTTAGATCAGGAGCTCCTGTTTCTATGCCTGGAATGATGGACACTATTTTAAATTTAGGTTTCAATGACTATGTAGCAGAAAAAATGCTAGAAATAACTAAAGATGAAAAATTTGTATATACTTCTTATCTAAGATTTGTACAAATGTTTTCTGAAATTGCAAAAGGAATAGACAGAAGAAAATTCGTACACTTAAAGGCAACCGATTACAAAGCTCAAATACTAGAAAGTAAAAAAATATATAGAGATGAATGTGGAGAAATATTCCCTGAAAATTATAGAGATCAAATACTTATTGCTGTAAAATCAATTTTTGAATCTTGGAATAATGACAGAGCAATATTATATAGAAAATTACATAATATCGACAATAATATGGGAACTGCTGTTGTAATTCAAGAAATGGTTTTTGGTAACTTTAATGAACAATCAGGAACAGGAGTTCTATTTACAAGAAACCCTTCTACTGGAGAAGATAAAATATTTGGTGAAGTTCTTTTGAATGCACAAGGTGAAGATATAGTTGCAGGAATAAGAACACCAGATAATATTGAACTTCTAAAAAATTCTATGCCTGATATTTACAATCAATTAGTAGAAACTGCTAAAAAACTAGAAAAACATAATAGAGATATGCAAGATATAGAATTTACAATAGAAAATTCAAAATTATTTATCTTACAAACTAGAAATGGTAAAAGAACAGCTGAAGCTTCTTTAAAAATTGCTATGGATTTAGTTAAAGAAGGAATAATTACAAAGGAAGAAGCAGTGATGAAAGTTGAGCCTGCTTCAATAAATAAATTATTGAATGGTGACTTTGAAGAAAAATACTTAAAAGAAGCAACTTTATTGACTAAAGGTCTTGCTGCCTCATCAGGAGTTGCAGTTGGAAGAATAATGTTCGATGCAAAAAGAGTAAAGATAAGAGAAAAAACTATACTTGTAAGAGAAGAAACATCACCTGAAGATTTACAAGGTATGGCTCTTGCTCAAGGAATAGTTACTTTAAAAGGTGGAGCAACATCGCATGGTGCAGTTGTGGCAAGAGGAATGGGTAAATGTTGTGTTACAGGTTGCTCAGAAATAAAATTAGATGAAATAAATAAGACTATAACAATTGGAGACCATGTATTGAAAGAAGGAGATTTTATCTCTGTAAGTGGACATACAGGTGAAATATTCTTAGGAAAAATTCCTTTAAAAGAAAATAGTTTCTCAGACGAATTAAAAGAATTTGTTTCTTGGGCTTCAGAAGTAAAGAGAATGAACGTAAGAATGAATGCTGATACAGCTGAAGATGTTGCTCAAGGAAAGAGTTTTGGTGCAAAAGGAATAGGACTTTGTAGAACAGAACACATGTTCTTTAAAAATGATAAGATTTGGACTATAAGAGAATTTATCCTAAGTGATAGAGGAGAAGAAAAAGAAAGAGCACTTAAGAAATTACATAATTTACAAAAAGAAGATTTCTTAAATATTTTTGAAGTTTTAGATGGTGATGAAGCTAATATTAGACTTTTAGATCCTCCTGTACATGAATTTCTTCCAAAAACTACAAATGATAAAAAGAAAATGGCAGAAATTTTATTGATTTCTCTTGAAGAAATAGAAAAAAGAATTTATAAATTAAAAGATGAAAATCCTATGCTTGGTCACAGAGGTTGTAGATTAGGAGTTAGCTATCCTGAACTTTATAGAATACAAGCTAGAGCTATAATTGAAGCTGCCTATGAATGTGAAAAGAAAGGAATAAAAGTTCACCCTGAAATAATGATACCTTTCATTATGGAAGCTAAAGAATTAGCTTTCTTAAGAAAAGAAATAGAAGAAGAAATAGAAGATCTATTTAAAGAACTTGGAGCAAGAGTGGAATATAAGCTAGGTACTATGATAGAAATACCAAGAGCTTGTTTACTTGCAGATGAAATAGCAGAATATGCAGATTTCTTCTCATTTGGAACTAATGATTTAACTCAAATGTCAATGGGACTTTCTAGAGATGACTCTGTAAAATTCTTAGATGACTATAGAGAAAAAGGCATTTGGGAAGGTGAGCCTTTCTACTCAATAGATAGAAAAGCTGTTAGCCAATTAGTTGAACTTGGAGTTAAAAATGGTAGATCAAGAAAAACTAATTTAAAGATAGGAGTTTGTGGTGAACATGGAGGAGATCCAAAGAGTATAGAATTCTTTGAAGAACAAAATCTTGACTATATCAGTTGTTCTCCATTTAGAGTACCTACTGCAATACTTGCAGCAGCACAAGCATATTTAAAAAAATAACATCATAATTTGAAACTTGTAATTGCATATAGAAAAATATGAGAGTTACATTCCAAATTTTAGGATAAAAATTAAATAGAATGAGCCGAGTAATTGTCGGCGTGTTTGAAGCTGACTTGTCAGCAATCTTAGAAAGTCTTAATGAACTTGTTCATTTAGAGTTTCTTACAGATGCCGAAATTACAGCGAATTCTTAATTTTTATCCGTTAAGAAATTTGGCTAGTAACGAACAATTTTTCTATTGCAGCAAGGAATGGGGAATAATATGAATACAGAGATTAAGTACTTAGAGCTTTTATCTAAGACATTTAAAAATATAGCGGAAACATCAACGGAAATAATAAACTTGCAAGCTATAATGAATCTTCCTAAGGGAACTGAACACTTCATGACAGATATTCATGGGGAATATGAGGCATTTAACCATGTTTTAAGAAATGGTTCAGGGACTATTAGAAATAAAATTGAGGAAGTTTATAAGGATAAACTTACAGAAAGTGAAAAGAAAGAATTGGCTGCAATAATATATTATCCTAAAGAAAAAATTGAAATTATGCAAAACACAGCAAATTTTAATGTAGATAGATGGATGATAAATATTATCTATAGACTGATAGAAGTATGTAAAATAGTTTGTTCTAAATATACAAGGTCAAAAGTTAGAAAGGCTATGCCTAAAGACTTCCAATATATTTTGCAAGAATTACTTTATGAAAAGAAAGAATTGGCAAATAAAAGAGAATATTTTGACAGTATAGTCGATACTATAATATCAATAGATAGAGGAAAAGAATTTATAATAGCTATTTCTAATTTAATTCAAAAGTTGAATATAGACCATTTACACATAGTTGGAGATATATATGATAGAGGTCCATTTCCACATTTGATTATGGATACTCTAGCTGAATATAATAATTTGGATATACAATGGGGAAATCATGATATTCTTTGGATAGGAGCTGCTTTAGGAAATAAGGCTTGTATTGCAAATGTTATTAGAATTTGTTGTAGATATAATAACAATGATATCTTGGAAGAAGCCTATGGAATAAACCTATTACCTTTTGCAACTTTTGCTATGAAATATTATGGCAATGACCCTTGTAAAAGATTCAGACCAAAAGAGGGTGTGGATAGTGATTTAATTGCACAGATGCACAAGGCTATGAGTATAATTCAATTTAAAGTTGAAGGACTTTACTCAGAAAGAAACCCTGAACTTGAAATGTCTTCTAGAGAATCTTTGAAATTTATCAATTATGAAAAGGGAACTATCACTTTAGATGGGGTTGAATATCCTTTAAATGACACTAATTTCCCTACAGTAAATCCTGAAAATCCATTGGAACTTTTAGATGAAGAAGCTGAGCTTTTAGATAAATTGCAAGCTTTATTCTTAGGAAGTGAAAAGTTACAAAAACATATGCAACTTCTATTCTCTAAGGGAGGAATGTATTTAAAATACAACTCAAACTTACTTTTCCATGCTTGTATTCCTATGGAGCCAAATGGAGAATTCAGTGAAATGTATGTTGTAGATGGTTATTACAAAGGTAAGGCATTGCTTGACAAGATAGATAATGTAGTAAGACAAGCTTATTATGATAGAAAAAATGTTGAGGTAAATAAAAAACATAGAGACTTAATTTGGTATCTATGGGCTGGAAGATTATCTCCACTTTTTGGAAAAGATGTTATGAAAACATTTGAAAGATATTTTATAGATGATAAGTCAACTCATAAAGAAGTAAAAAATCCTTATCATAAGTTAGTTAATGATGAAAAAATTTGTGATAAGATTTTTGAAGAATTTGGTTTAAATCCAAGAACTTCTCATATTATAAATGGACATATTCCTGTTAAGGTAAAAGAAGGAGAATCTCCAATTAAAGCAAATGGAAAACTTTTGATAATAGATGGAGGTTTCTCAAGAGCATACCAATCTACAACAGGTATAGCAGGTTATACTTTGACATATAATTCTTATGGTATAAAACTTGCTTCACATTTAAAATTTATATCTAAAGAAGCAGCAATTAAAGATGGAACAGATATGGTTTCTTCGCATATAATTGTTGAAACAAAGAGTAAGAGAATGAAAGTAAAAGATACTGATATTGGTAGAAGTATACAAAGTCAAATAAATGACTTAAAAAAATTATTGAAAGCCTATAGAATAGGGCTTATCAAATCAAATTAGTTTCCTTATTTTCCTTTTTAGAGTCTCAAGTATTTATAAAAATACATTGAGACTCTTTTAAATTTACTTAGAAATTAAAATTATAGCTGATTTTGGTAGAACACAATAGTGATCTCTTTCATATTTTATTTCTTCAAAAGCAAAAGTTCCAGGATTTGCAGTGTCTGTTAAAACATACCAAGATTTATTTTCAAGCTTTGGCAATTCAAAACATAGTTGCTCACTATATGAGTTAAGAGCTATATAAAAATCTGTATTAGTTTCTATGTCTTTCAATTGAAAAGCTATAGAAAGAGAATGGTAAGTTAAATCGGGTTTGAACAGTTCTATTCCGTGTAAAGTTATTTCTTCTTCTGTCAAAGGCTTATCTTTTCTAAAAATAGAGTATTTTTTTCTTAGATTTATCATATTTTTTGTAAAAAGAAAGACATCTTCAAATTCTTTTTTTCTATCCCAGTCAACCCAAGTTGTAGGATTATCTTGACAGTAAGCATTGTTGTTACCCAATTGAGTTCTTCCCATTTCATCTCCCATAAGTAACATAGGAATACCTTGTGAGATATATAGAATAAGAAGCATATTTCTTATTTGTTGTTTTCTCAAAGCTATGATTTTTGGATTTTCAGTTAATCCTTCTTCTCCATGATTATATGAATGATTATTATTTTCACCATCTTGGTTATTTTCTCCATTAAGAAGATTATGTTTTACATTGTAACTAACTAAATCCCACATAGTGAAACCATCATGGCAACAGATAAAGTTTATACTAGCTTGATAGCCACTTTTATTTGAATGGAAAATATCTACACTTCCAAAAATCTTTTTGATAAGTTCAGGAACTTGTCCGAAATCTCCTCTTATAAAACATCTAACTGTATCTCTATATGCACCATTCCATTCAGACCAACCACTAGGCATAGCACCAACAAAATATCCACCTAAATCCCAACTTTCAGCTATAAGTTTTGCATGGGAAAGAATAGGGTGTTCAACTAATTCGTAAAGTAGAGAATATTTAGTCCATTGACTGTCAGCATCTCTTCCTAAGATAGGTGCTAAGTCAAAACGGAAACCATCAACTCCAACCTCTAAATACCAATATAATAAAGATTGGATTATCATATCTTTAACAACTTTATGGTTACAATTTAAAGTGTTACCACAACCAGAGTAATTAGTGAAATTTCCTTCTCTGTCTTTAGTATAGAAAACATCTTCAGCCATAATCTTAAAGTTGTATTTTTCTCCACCTGTTCCACCTTCAGCTGTGTGATTGTACACAACATCTAAAATAACTTCCATACCATTTTCATGAAGTTTTGAAACAAGCTCTTTAAATTCTTTAATTTCATCAAAAGAATTTATATCAGTTGATGAAGAATATTTTTTAGTTAAAGCAAAAAAGTTGATAGGATTATATCCCCAAACATTTTTTAAAAGTCCAACTTCTCTGTTTAAATTTCCAGTACGATCATCCCACTCAAAAACAGGTAAAAATTCTACAACATTGATACCTAATTCTTTTAAGTAATCGATTTTTTCTTCAAAAGCAGAGTAAGTTCCTTTAGTAGTTGTTTGTGAGTTAGAAGATTTTGTAAATAGCCCAATATGGCTTTCGTAGATTAGCATATCTTTTTTGGGGATAAGTATATGCTTTGTCTCTGTTCCCACTCTTTTAACAACAATAGATTTTTTATTTTTAACATTTTCATTTTCTGTATAAGCAAGAGCATAAGGGTCTAAGACAGAAAATCCATTTATCTCCCAAGTATATAGAGTCCCCTCTTGAATACTCTCTAATGATATACTCCAAATATCTCCTAGTTTATGTTCAACAGGGCTCAGTTTGTATTGCATATATGGAATAACATCTTCAGAAGAATGAAATATATTTAAAATAAGACTGCTAACATTTTTAGCATAAATAGCAAAAGTACAAGCATTTTTGTCCAAAAAAGCTCCTAAATTTACATATTGATTATAATTGTAATACATATCATTTCCTTTCTAAAAATGGCTTTTTTCTTATTGTATCACATTATCGAAATTTTTGTTAAAAATTTCACACAAACTAAATGAAATAAAAAATATTCTATAATAGCGAAAAAGATGATATAATTATAAAGATTATTATATTAATAAAAAGTGAGGTACAAAAAATGGTAAAGAAAAAATATATTGCTCCTAACCTTATTACAGCAGGGAATATGTTTTTAGGTTATCTAAGTATAACTGAATCAATAAAAGGGAACTACACTATGGCAATATTATTCATTCTACTTGCTATGGTTTGTGATGGTTTAGATGGTAAGACAGCAAGAAAATTAGATGCTTTTAGTGAATTTGGAAAAGAGTTTGATTCATTCTGTGATGCAGTTTCTTTTGGATTAGCTCCATCTATGTTAATTTACTCAATTCTAGTAACAAGAGTTCCAGGAAGTCCTTTTATAGTTCCTGTTTCTTTCCTATATGCACTTTGTGGAGTAATGAGACTAGTAAAATTTAATATTATAAATGTGGCATCAAGTGAAAAAGGAGATTTTAGTGGTATGCCTATTCCTAATGCTGCAGCAATGGTTGTTTCATATATTATGTTCTGTGAAGCAATATATGAAACATTTGGAATTCAATTATTCCATATAAATATCTTTATCGCTATATCAGTTATATCAGCAAGTTTAATGGTTAGTACTATACCTTTTAGAACACCTGATAAAACTTTTGCATTTATTCCTAAAAAATTAGCTGTGGTTCTTATTTTAGCACTTTTAGTTTCTATGTATTGGACTTTAGACTATAGTGTATTTATTATTTCTTATACTTATGTAATACTAAATTTATTGACATATTTCTATAAAAGATTTGGTAATAGTGGAGATGAAGATACATCTGTTGAAGAATATGTTGAAGTAGAAGAAGATACTAATGAAAGAGAGGGATAATTTGTTTTCTCAAAATGATAATATAAATATTCTAGTTGTGAGATTTAAAAGAATTGGAGATGCTATTTTAAGTTTGCCTCTATGTCATTCTTTAAAATTAACTTTTCCAAATGCAAAATTAGACTTTGTACTTTATTAAATAGTGCAAGAACACTCGTGACTCTAGCACTCGTAGGGTGTTAGTCATGAGACATGTACTCGTAGGGTATGAATTGCACGAAGATTTTAGTAAGCATATAGGGAAACTTGTATGTAGACACGGAGCAAAACCGTGCAA
>ERZ773031.756-NODE-756-length-17014-cov-9.240344_pt1 | contig 17014 bp, 15 predicted proteins | sample MGYA00511666_ERZ773031 | MGnify/ENA primary metagenome ERZ773031 (study PRJEB29015, sample SAMEA2738135) | human oral metagenome | biome: human oral; feature: human-associated habitat; material: saliva | place: China | collected 2250 ...
GCCGTTTTAAAATCAAAATTAAGCGTCTAAAGTGCGGTTAATTTTTAACGAGAATTTAAGGATACAAAATGATTGTGACAACAACCCCTAATATTGAAGGGAAACAAATCGTAGAATACAAACAAGTCGTCTTTGGTGAAGTGATTGCAGGTGCCAATTTTATGCGTGATTTTTTTGCTGGCATCACAGATGTGATTGGTGGGCGTTCTAGTGTTTATGAGCGTCGTATTAGTCGTGCGCGTCAAGATGCGTTGAAAGAACTGGAAGAAAAAGCACATGCCTTAGGTGCTAATGCCATTGTTGGTGTAGAAGTTAACTACACAACGGTAGGTACGAAAAGCATGTTTATGGTGATTGCAAGTGGCACGGCAGTGGTGGTGCGCTAAGGTCGTTTTTTCATTTACTTAAATGTAATTTTTGCGATCAGGATCGCAAAAGTGCGGTCAATTTCTTGCGTGTTTTCGGTGTTTCTTAAAAATGTTGCTGTTGATATGAATCAACGGTACTTTTTGTTAATAAAGGGCATTTTTATGAAATTGATGAAACATTTATTTAGTTCATTATTTGTTGCGACCACAATGTTGAGCTCGCAAGTGTTTGCAGAAGAAAAGGTGGCTGAACAGGCTCAACCTCAAGCGCAAGTTCAGCAACAAACCGCATCACAAACTACACAACAAGCAGTGAGTGATAAATTAAATATCAATACCGCCAGTGCATCAGAAATTCAAAAAGCGCTAATTGGTATTGGTGCGAAAAAGGCGGAAGCCATTGTGCAGTATCGTGAAAAGCACGGTAATTTCACTATGGCAGAACAATTGCTTGAAGTACAAGGCATTGGTAAAGCAACGTTAGAGAAAAATCGCGATCGTATTGCGTTTTAATCTGCGTTATTTATATATAAAAAGCGGGATAGTGATATCTCGCTTTTTTTGTATTTGAAGATAAAATTTACCAAAACTTGCAAAATATCAAATTTTTTTGAAATAAGTAGGGGATTTCTTGCAAAGGTTTTTTAAGAGAGTAGAATAACAACAGGTATAAAAATACCTATGTTGAAGTATAAAAATAATCAATCAATTATTTGGAGTAAGATATGGCATCAGAAAATTTAAATCAATCTTCTGTTGCTCTCACACCAGTTGAAGCAACGGATTATGCTGAAAACGTTGCTGCGTATAAAGCGCAAAAACGTCCATTTTTATCATTCATGTCTGGTATTAGTGCTGGGGCTTGTATTGCATTAGCCTTTGTATTTTATACGACAACTCAAACAGCGAGCGCTGGTGCGCCTTGGGGATTAACCAAGTTAGTTGGTGGATTAGTCTTCTCCTTAGGCGTAATTATGGTGGTGATTTTAGGATCTGAATTATTCACCTCTTCTACTTTAACCTTAGTTGCCCGCGTAGGCGGTAAGATAACCACAACTCAAATGATCCGAAATTGGATTGTGGTATATTTGGGCAACTTTGTGGGCGGTTTATTTATTGCTGCAGTGATTTGGTTTGGGGGACAAACCATGGCAGCAAATGGTCAATGGGGTTTAACCATTTTGGCAACCGCTCAACATAAGATTCATCATACTTGGTTTGAAGCATTTAACCTTGGTATTTTATGTAACATTATGGTGTGTGTAGCGGTATGGATGTCTTATTCCGGTAAAACTGTTACAGACAAAGCATTTATTATGATTATGCCGATTGGTTTATTTGTCGCATCAGGTTTTGAACACTGTGTGGCAAATATGTTTATGATTCCACTGGGCATTATTACAGCTCATTCTAGTACGCCAGAATTTTGGCAACAAATTGGTGTGGATCCAATGAAATATGCAGATTTAGATCTTTATCATTTCATTGTGAAGAATTTGATTCCAGTAACGTTAGGAAACATTGTGGGTGGTGCGGTTTGTATCGGCTTATTCCAACGTTATTTAACCAAAGCTCACTAATGTACTAACGAACTAAACAAGACTTATTTTTTATCAATTAAAAAAGGAAATGACTATGTCAGAACTTAATGAAGCACAAAAAGTTGCGTGGGCAGGATTCGTTGCCGGTGATTGGCAAGAAAACGTCAACGTGCGTGATTTTATTCAAAAGAACTACACCCCGTATGAAGGTGATGATTCTTTCTTAGCTGGTCCAACCGAAGCGACAACAAAACTTTGGGAAACCGTAATGGAAGGAATTAAAGTTGAAAACCGCACACATGCGCCATTAGACTTTGACGAACATACGCCTTCAACGATTACTTCTCACGCACCTGGTTATATCAATAAAGACTTAGAGAAAATTGTAGGTCTTCAAACTGATGCTCCATTAAAACGTGCCATTATGCCATTTGGTGGGATTAAAATGGTGGAAGGTTCATGTAAAGTTTACGGTCGTGAATTAAATCCTGAAGTGAAAAAAATCTTCACTGAATACCGTAAAACACATAACCAAGGCGTATTCGATGTTTATACGCCAGATATTTTACGTTGCCGTAAATCAGGTGTATTAACTGGTCTTCCAGATGCTTACGGTCGTGGCCGTATTATCGGTGACTACCGTCGTGTAGCACTTTACGGTGTAGACTTCTTAATGAAAGATAAATACGCACAATTCTCTTCTTTACAAAAAGACTTAGAAGATGGCGTAAATCTTGAAGCAACTATCCGTTTACGTGAAGAAATCGCAGAACAACACCGTGCATTAGGCCAAATGAAACAAATGGCAGCAAGCTACGGTTACGATATTTCTAACCCTGCAACTAATGCTAAAGAAGCAATTCAATGGATGTACTTTGCTTACTTAGCAGCAATCAAATCACAAAACGGTGCAGCGATGTCATTCGGTCGTACTGCAACCTTTATCGATATCTATATCGAACGTGATTTAAAAGCGGGTAAAATTACTGAAACTGAAGCGCAAGAATTAGTTGACCACTTAGTCATGAAACTTCGTATGGTTCGTTTCTTACGTACACCTGAATACGATCAATTATTCTCTGGTGACCCAATGTGGGCAACTGAAACCATCGCAGGTATGGGTTTAGATGGTCGTACATTAGTAACCAAAAATACATTCCGTATTTTACACACCCTTTACAACATGGGTACTTCTCCAGAACCAAACTTAACGATTCTTTGGTCTGAACAATTACCTGAAAACTTCAAACGTTTCTGTGCTAAAGTATCGATTGATACCTCATCAGTTCAGTACGAAAATGATGATTTAATGCGTCCAGACTTCAATAATGATGACTATGCAATCGCATGTTGTGTATCACCAATGGTTGTTGGTAAACAAATGCAATTCTTCGGTGCTCGTGCAAACTTAGCGAAAACATTGTTATACGCAATCAACGGCGGTATCGATGAAAAATTAGGTATGCAAGTAGGTCCGAAAACTTCACCAATCACTGATGAAGTGTTAGATTTCGACACAGTCATGATTCGTATGGACAGCTTTATGGATTGGTTGGCAAAACAATATGTGACTGCCTTAAACATCATCCACTACATGCACGATAAATATTCATACGAAGCTGCATTAATGGCGTTACATGATCGTGATGTATACCGTACTATGGCTTGTGGTATCGCAGGTCTTTCTGTTGCAGCAGATTCACTTTCAGCAATTAAATATGCGAAAGTTAAACCAGTTCGTGGCGACATCAAAGATAAAGATGGCAATGTTGTAGCAAGCAACGTAGCAATCGACTTCGAAATCGAAGGTGAATATCCACAATATGGTAACAACGACAACCGTGTTGATGACATCGCTTGTGACTTAGTTGAACGTTTCATGAAGAAAATTCAAAAACTTAAAACTTACCGCAACGCTGTGCCTACACAATCTGTATTAACCATTACTTCTAACGTAGTTTATGGTAAGAAAACAGGTAACACCCCAGATGGTCGTCGCTCAGGTGCGCCATTTGGACCAGGTGCGAATCCAATGCACGGTCGTGACCAAAAAGGTGCGGTAGCGTCATTAACTTCTGTTGCTAAACTTCCATTTGCTTACGCGAAAGATGGTATTTCTTACACCTTCTCAATCGTACCAAATGCGTTAGGTAAAGATGCAGAAGCACAACGTCGTAACCTTGCTGGCTTAATGGATGGTTACTTCCACCATGAAGCAACAGTAGAAGGTGGCCAACACTTAAACGTGAACGTGTTAAACCGTGAAATGTTATTAGATGCGATGGAAAATCCGGATAAATATCCGCAATTAACCATCCGTGTATCTGGTTACGCAGTACGTTTCAACTCTTTAACTAAAGAGCAACAACAAGACGTCGTCACTCGTACATTCACAGAATCGTTCTAAAACACGATAAAATTTAACCGCACTTTAGCGGGAACATAAAAATTATGAGCCTGATTTAAGTCAGGCTCATTTTTTATAGATGATATTTTTGGTAAAATTTAGCTATATTCATTTTTTGGAAATTTATGTATGTCTGTTTTAGGAAGAATTCACTCCTTTGAATCCTGTGGCACCGTGGATGGTCCCGGCATTCGTTTTATTTTATTTATGCAAGGCTGTTTAATGCGTTGCAAATATTGCCACAACCGTGATACTTGGGATCTTGAAGGTGGTCGCGAAATTAGTGTTGAAGAGCTTATGAAAGAAGTGGTGAGTTATCGCCATTTTATGAATGCGACTGGTGGTGGTGTGACGGCATCTGGTGGTGAGGCTGTTCTCCAAGCTGAATTTGTGCGCGATTGGTTCCGAGCTTGTAAAGCAGAAGGCATTAATACCTGTTTAGATACTAATGGGTTTGTACGTCATTATGATCACATTATTGATGAACTGATCGATGTAACCGATCTTGTTTTGCTTGATTTAAAAGAACTTAACGATCAAGTACACCAAAATCTGATTGGTGTGCCAAATAAACGTACGCTGGAATTTGCGAAATATCTGCAAAAACGAAATCAACGTACATGGATTCGTTATGTCGTGGTACCCGGTTACACAGACAGCGACCATGATATTCATTTATTAGGGCAATTTATTGAAGGTATGACCAATATTGAAAAAGTCGAACTTCTTCCTTATCATCGATTAGGCGCCCACAAATGGAAAACCCTTGGGTTTGACTATGAACTCGAAGATGTATTGCCTCCGACAAAAGAGTCGCTTGAGCATATCAAAAATATCTTAGAGGGATACGGACATACCGTAAAATACTAAGTGATCGTGTTAAACGGTAAACAGCAAGCTTCAGTAAGCTTTAAGGAGAGAAAAATGAAAAAATTAGCATTAACGTTTTTAGGTGTAGCCCTTTTAGCAGGCTGTTCAGCTGTTCAATCGCCACTTCCTCAAGAGGAGGTGAAACTAAGCCCACCTTCGAAAGATAGAGTGGGTTATGTTCGATTGGTAAAAGATAAAAATTACTACATTGATGCTGATTCTATTTGGGTCGATAACCAAGATTTAAACCAAGTGCATTTTGATGCGGTAGTGAATTTGGATAAAGGCTTATATGTGTATCCAAACGAAACTAGACGTTATGCACGTTCTGTTCGCCAATATAAAATCTTAAACTGTAAGAACTACCATTTAACTCAAGTTCGTACTGATTTTTATGATGATTTCTGGGGTGAAGGTTTGCGTGCTGCACCGAAAAAACAAGAGAAATACACAATCAGCTTGAAGCCTAATACAACGCTTTATGCGGCGGCACAAATCATTTGTGTGAACTCAGATAGAAAACCTTCTTTAGAATTAGAAGGCTCAAAAGCGAAATAATCAATCAAAGTGCGGTTAGAAATAACCGCATTTTTTATATCACTGAAACTAATGCACAAACAATAAAAAACGGCCAATATTATTAAATATTGACCGCTCTTTTTATCTCATAATGAAAGATTATTTCACACGAGAAACGTATTCGCCTGAACGAGTATCGACTTTAATCACTTCGCCGATTTGAACGAAAAGAGGTACTTTCACCACAGCGCCAGTGCTTAATGTTGCTGGTTTACCGCCTGTACCCGCAGTATCACCTTTAAGACCTGGGTCTGTATCGATGATTTCTAATTCTACGAAGTTTGGTGGAGTAACGCTGATTGGCGCACCATTCCATAAAGTCACGATACAATCTGCTTGGTCTAATAACCATTTTTCTGCATCACCCACTGCTTTTGCATCAGCAGAGTATTGTTCGAATGTTTCTGGGTGCATGAAGTACCAGAATGCATCATCTTTGTATGAATAAGTGAGGTTAAGATCCATAACATCAGCAGCTTCAACCGAAGTACCAGATTTGAAGTTTACATCTAATACTTTGCCTGAAATTAATTTACGAATACGAGTACGAGTAAAAGCTTGGCCTTTACCTGGTTTAACGAATTCGTTTTCAACGATCACACAAGGCTCACCGTCTTGCATAAATTTTAGACCTGGTTTGAAATCACTGGTAGTATATGTAGCCATATTAAAAATATCCTAAAAAATAGAGATTGTTTGAAAGTGCGTATTTTAACCCGAAATATTGCGATTAGAGAAGAACAAAATTGGTTAGAAACCCTAAAAAATGCGATTTCTGATCCGAAAATCTTGCTAAAAACCTTAAATTTGTCTGTTGAAGATTTTGCCGAGGACATCGTCGCTCGTAAACTTTTTGCTATGCGAGTACCTTTGCCTTTTGTTGAAAAAATGGAAAAGGGGAATCCTAAAGACCCACTTTTTTTGCAAGTGATGACGGCTCAACAAGAATTTATTGAGGCCGAAGGTTTTAGCCAAGATCCTTTAGATGAGCAGCAAAAAAATGCCGTGCCTAATATTCTGCATAAATACCAAAATCGCTTGCTATTCATGGCAAAAGGGGGCTGTGCAGTCAATTGTCGTTATTGCTTTCGTCGTCATTTTCCTTATGATCAAAACCCAGGCAATAAAACCAGTTGGCAACAAGCAATAGACTATATTGCCGCACATCCTGAAATCGAAGAAGTGATTTTTTCGGGTGGTGACCCGATGATGGCGAAGGATAGTGAATGGGCGTGGCTATTAGAACGCCTTGAAAAGATACCGCACTTACAGCGTTTGCGTATTCACTCTCGTTTGCCGGTCGTGATTCCAGAACGTATTACGGATGAATTTTGTGATTTATTGCTAAAAAGCCCATTACAAACAGTGTTTGTGACGCATATCAATCATCCAAATGAAATTGATGAAGAACTCGCTTTGGCTATGCAAAAACTGGTAGGCGCTAAGGTCACGTTACTCAATCAATCAGTCCTTTTAAAGGATGTGAATGATAACCCACATACATTAAAAGTATTAAGCGATAAGTTGTTTCAAGCGGGCATTCTGCCTTATTACTTGCATTTGTTGGATAAAGTGCAAGGTGCGAGCCATTTCTATATTTCAGATGAGAAAGCGTTACAAATTTATAAAGAATTACAGGCGCTCACTTCTGGCTATTTAGTACCCAAATTAGCTCGAGAAATCGGTGGAGAGCCAAATAAGACTTTATACGCAGCGTAAGATCCGATAAAATACGATCCAATTTTTCACCGCACTTTTTGTGCGATCTTTAGTTTAGCAAATCGAGGTAATCCCGTGGATAATAAAAATCAACCTAACGATAATTCATCTCAAAATGAATTAGATTTAGGATTTAATCATTCAGACTCTGTGACCCCAAGAAAACCGGTTCAACAAAGTGGCTCAATTTTTGATAAAGCCAAAGGTTTATTTGGTAAAAAAGAGCAACCAGATACGCAATTCCATGTTCGTCGCGAACCAACTTTTGGTGCGGCAGCAAGCCAACCTTTTTCTCCATCTCAAGCATTCCAAAGTGAAAATGTTGAGCAATCAGTTTCATCAAGCTCTTTCGAAACTCAAGAGCCCGTTGAGAATGTTCAGGTAGAAAACATAGCGGAAGAAAAAGTGATTTTTGAAAATTCTCCTGCAGAAGAGATTGTGGAAGAAGTGACAACTCAAGCAGAAACAGTTGCACCGGCAGCCGCTGCTGCTGCAAGCTTGAAATCACCTGAAAAATGGAAGGTTCTACAAATGTTACCAGAAAAACATCGTCGTTTATTTATTGCGATTTTGGGTTTAGTGGTATTACTGATCATTTTCTTCACCCTAAAACCAAACTCAGATACGGTGGAGTCTTTTGAACAACAAAATAGTAATGAAATTCCAGTTCAATTCCAATCATTGGATCAGTCTCAACCAGTTGAAACTACAGTATTAGATAACAATAATACTATGGCTCCTGCAACAACAGAACAAACAGCAAATGATGCTAAATCAGATACACCTCCAGCAATGGAATATGTAGGTGATAAAGCAGACGCCGCTAAATCACAAACTGCAGAGCCTGCGCAACAAACTGTTGCTCAACAACCAGTAACTCAACCTGCGCCAGTTAAACCAACTCTTGATGCAACAAGTAAAGAACCATTGCTAAGAACACTGCAGCCAACGGCAGAAAAACATACCGCAACGGTTGAGCATAAAGCAGAACCTCGTCGTGAACATACACCAGTGGTTCAAGAGAAAAAACAACCTAAACCAGCAACTGAAAAAGCGACAGCTCAGCCGACTCAAACCGTGAAAAAAGAGCAAAGCAAAATTCAAGAAGCTAAACCTGTTGCGACTAAAGAAACTAAAGTTCAAATTGTGGAAGCGAAATCCGCAACCAACAAGACTGTGAAAGCTGCAGAACCAGTAGCTAAAACAGCTGCAACAGGTGCAACAAAAACATTAACTGTGCCGCAAGGTGTTTCACTGATGCAAGTATTCCGTGACAATAAATTGAATATTGCCGATGTAAATGCGATGACAAAAGCAAATGGTGCAGGTAATGCATTAAGCAGCTTCAAACCTGGTGACAAAGTACAGGTTTCAGTGAACGGTCAAGGCCGAGTGAGTGAGCTTCGTTTATCAAATGGCGGTAAGTTCATTCGTCAAGCTGATGGTTCATACCAATATAAAAAATAATTTTTAGTGGGCGAGTAATCGCCCATTTTTCTAGCTGAGATTGTTTATCCTTGCTCATTTTATAAAGTGAGCAATCATAAACAAACCTTGATGGAAATAGGATTCATGTTAAAAAAAATAAGCGTAATTTGGGCCGCACTTTGGCTTTCCGCATGCTCGCAGAATGTTGAGTTAAATAAAGCTACACCACAGAAAATGAAAGTGCAAACCGTTGATAAGAAATATCAAAAGGGTTTAGCAACCGTTTACTTGTGCAAAGACAATAAAGAAGTGAGTGTGGTTCATACCAAACAAAAACAGAAAAGTAAAAAAACACTCAGTCAGGTGACTGTAACTTTTAATGATGTAACTGAAAAATTGACTCGTGTGATTTCTGAGCGTGGTAGAAATTATGCGAATATTCGTTGGTATTGGCAGGAGCGAGATGACTTCAGTCAATTACAAACTAGCGTAGGTGAAGTGCTCGCAGAACGCTGTGTTAAACAACCAAGTGAATTAAAATCAGGCAAATAATTCTTTTATGGATCTCCAACGCGGCTTTGTATTACATCGTCGTCCTTATAGTGAAACCAGCCTTTTGGTTGATTTATTCACTGAAGAAACGGGACGTTTGACGGTTATTGCAAAAGGTGCACGTGCGAAACGTTCGGCATGGAAATCTGTCTTACAGCCTTTTACGCCATTACTTCTTCGTTGGTCAGGAAAAGGCGCATTAAAAACACTCACCAAAGCTGAACCGGCTGCGATTACATTACCTTTACAACAGACGGCGCTATACAGCGGGTTTTATGTTAATGAATTGATTACGCGAGTAATCGAGCCAGAAACTGCCAATCCACAGCTTTTTCAGCATTATCTACAATGCTTAACAGGCTTAGCCACTCAGCCACAGGTCGAACCTACGTTACGCTTATTTGAATTTCATTTACTTAAAATTTTAGGTTATGGCATTGATTTTCTGCATTGTGCTGGATCAGGTTTACCAGTGGACGAATCGATGACTTACCAATACCGTGCGGAAAAGGGTTTTATTGCTTCGTTGGTAAAAGATAACTTGACCTTTTATGGTCGAGATTTACTCGCCTTTGACCGTTTGGAATTCACCAATGAGGCAGTCTTACAAGCGGCAAAGCGTTTTACTCGTATCGCACTTAAACCTTATTTAGGTGATAAGCCGCTGAAAAGCCGAGAATTATTTACGCAAAATGTACTTTATTTAAAATAATCCCTTTCTTTGATACAACAATATTAAAACATCATCATGGCTTTACTTTACGCTCCACAAAAAAAACAGAAAACCACACAAAGAATCGTTGCTGAAATTCAGGATTTAGATTATCAAGGGCTAGGTGTCGCCAAAATTCAAGGTAAAACCTGGTTCATTGAAAACGCGTTGCCAACGGAAAAAGTGGAAGCGGTAGTGACCGATGAAAAACGTCAATATGGATTAGCGACTGCACAAAAATGGCTACAAGAGAGTAATCAGCGTGTTGAGCCACAATGTCGTTATTATGGGCGTTGTGGTGGCTGCCAAGGCCAGCATATTCCTGTAGAAATGCAACGTAAAGCGAAAGAGAAAGCCCTTTTTTCTCGTTTAAGTAAACTGCAAGCAGAGCCCATTCAATTAATGCCCATGATTTGTGGCGAACAATGGGCTTATCGTCGTCGAGTACGATTAAGTTTACTGTGGAATGCGAAACATAAAACCGTTGAAATGGGATTTCGTCAGAAAAACTCCAATCAGTTAGTCAGCATTCAGCAATGCTTAGTCGCAGAGTCAGCAATCAATGATCTTGTCCCCAAATTGACCGCACTTTGGGCGCAATATTCAGCCCCGAAACAATTAGGGCATATCGAATTGGTTTCTGCCGAGAATGGCGTAGCTATGTTGTTACGCTATAAAGGAAATTTAGCTGAAACTGACCGCACTTTGTTGCTCGAGTTTGCTCGTATAAATGCCGTAAATTTGTTTCTGCAAGATGATCAAAGTATTCAACTTGTGCATGGTGAAATGCCTTATTATGCGTTAGACGATATTCGTTTATCTTTTGATATCCGCGATTTTATTCAAGTGAATACCCACTTAAATCAACAAATGGTTGAGACTGCTTTAGATTGGCTTGATTTGAATCAGGACGATCACGTTTTAGATTTATTCTGTGGAATGGGCAATTTCACGTTGCCTTTAGCCAAACGCGTGAAAAGTGCGGTTGGAATTGAAGGCGTTTTTGACATGGTTCAAAAAGCCCAAACGAATGCACAGTTTAACCACATTGAGAATGTTGAATTTTATCAAGCTGATTTAGACCAAGCTTTTTCAGAACAACCTTGGGCAAAACAACATTTCAATAAAATTCTTCTCGATCCGCCTCGCAGTGGTGCCGCTTTTGCGCTGAATGCGTTATGTGAGCTGGGTGCAGAAAGCATTCTTTATGTATCTTGCAACCCTGCAACCTTAGTACGAGATGCAGAAATACTTCGCTCTTTCGGGTATCGTATAATCAAAACGGCTATGATTGATATGTTCCCGCATACCAGTCATTTGGAGTCGGTGACATTATTTATCAAATAAGGTGTAAATTCTGATAGAATAGTCAGACTTTTTTGTTGTCTTAAAAAGACAACTCGGTTGACAGGATGTCACCGAGCCATATTCATCAACAAGGGGGTATTATGGTTGCAGTTCGTGGTTCTCACTTATTAAATCCGCAAGATTTTGTGATCGAGCAATGGTGTTCGAGCCTTAAACTTCCTGCCGCCACCGAAAAGTCCCTGATTGATGCCTGGTATTACGCTCAAGCTAAAATAGCTGAACACACTGATAAAATGGAAAATGCAGTGCTCACATTGCAATCCGGTGTGGAAATGGTGGAAATCCTGCATGAAATGAATATGGACAGTGAGAGTTTGCTCACTGCGATGCTATTCCCATTAGTGGCCAATCAACTCGTAGATTGGGAACAAATTCAAGAAGATTTTGGTCCTAAAATCACCAAATTACTCAAAGGCGTGGAAGAGATGGATAACATCCGTCAGCTCAACGCCAGTCATTCTGCCAATGCCTCTCAAGTGGATAATGTACGCCGTATGCTCCTCGCGATGGTAGACGATTTCCGCTGTGTGATCATCAAACTTGCCGAACGTATTACGTTTCTTCGCGATGCGGAAAATCATTTTTGCGAAGAAGAAAAAGTGTTGGCAGCCAAAGAATGTTCCAATATTTATGCTCCGTTGGCGAACCGTTTAGGTATCGGTCAATTGAAATGGGAACTTGAAGATTACTGCTTCCGTTATTTGCATCCAGAACAATATCGAAATATCGCCAAATTATTGCATGAGCGTCGTTTAGATCGTGAGCAGTATATTACTGATTTTGTGACAGAATTAACCGGTTATTTAAAAGAAAATATTGATCAGGTTGAGGTTTACGGTCGTCCAAAACATATCTATAGCATTTGGCGAAAAATGCAAAAGAAACATTTGGAATTCAGTGGTTTATATGATGTAAGAGCGGTCAGAATTATTGTGCAAAAATTGCAAGATTGTTATACCGCGCTTGGTATCGTACACACTCATTTCAAACATTTACCAAAAGAATTTGATGACTATGTCGCCAATCCTAAACCGAATGGCTATCAATCCATTCATACTGTGGTGTTGGGCAAAGGCGGTAAGCCGATTGAAGTACAAATTCGTACCCAGCAAATGCATGATGATGCGGAGCTTGGCGTCGCAGCACACTGGAAATACAAAGAAGGGACGACGGGTAGCCTCTCTGCTTACGAAGAAAAAATCACTTGGTTGCGTAAATTACTTGCATGGCAAGATGATATTACGGATTCTGGCGAAGTGATGGCGGAATTGCGTAGCCAGGTCTTTGATGATCGAGTCTATGTGTTTACGCCAAAAGGTGAGGTAGTAGACTTGCCAGCTGGTTCTACACCGCTCGATTTTGCTTATGCGATTCATAGTGAAATTGGACACCGTTGTATTGGGGCAAAAGTCGGGGGACGTATCGTGCCATTCACTTATCATCTGCAAATGGGTGAGCAAGTAGATATCATCACGCAGAAAAATCCGAACCCAAGCCGAGATTGGGTAAACCCAAATTTAGGGTTTACGCATACGTCAAAAGCGCGTGCGAAAATCCAAGCATGGTTCAAAAAACAAGATCGTGATAAAAACGTTCCTGCGGGTAAAGAGCTATTAGATAATGAGCTTGCGCGTTTGAATATCAGTTTAAAACAAGTAGAGCAGCTTGCCTTACCTCGTTATAACTTAAAAAATCTTGAAGATTTGTACGCGGGTATCGGTAGCGGTGATATTCGTTTAAATCAGTTGGTGAATTTTTTACAAAGCCGATTGATTAAAGTGACGGCTGAAGAGGCGGATCAAGAAATTCTCCGTCATGTGGCGAGCAAAAGTGCGAATACTGCGCAGCAGAAGGCACAACAAAAAGCAGACCAGCAGCAGAAAAAAGGCTATGTGATTGTTGAAGGCGTCGGTAATTTACTGCATCATATGGCACGTTGTTGCCAACCGATTCCAGGCGATGCAATCGCAGGCTACATTACTATGGGACGTGGCATCTCAATTCATCGCTGCGATTGTGAGCAATTTATTGAATTACAAGCTGCACATCCTGAACGCGTGGTGGAAGCCCTTTGGGGGGATAGTTACGCGGCTGGTTTCCATATTAATATTCGCATCGTGGCAAGCGATCGTAATGGTTTATTACGCGATATTACGACTGTGCTGGCGAATGAAAAAGTCAGCGTACTAGGTGTTTCAAGCCGTACGGACACCAAAAAACAAGTAGCAACGATGGATATGGAAATTGAACTGAAAAATGTCGAAAGTTTAAGTAAAATACTGGCCAGATTAGCGAAGTTAGACGACGTTATCGAAGCAAAACGTTTATAGATTACAACATAGGAACTTTTATGTATAAAACCACGGGATTAACCCATTTAATTAACTCCACAAAATATTCCTTACAAGGTTTAAAGAGTGCATTCAAAAATGAAACTGCATTTCGCCACGAATGTTTTCTTGCGTGCATTCTGATTCCGCTCGCATTTTGGCTCGGTGACACTAAAATTGAAATCGCGCTGATGATTTCATCGGTTTTACTCGTGATGGCAGTAGAGCTGTTAAATAGTGCAGTTGAAGCGGTAGTGGATCGTATTGGTACAGAACGTCACGAGCTTTCAGGGCGAGCTAAAGATCAAGGCTCAGCAGCGGTATTTATTGCGCTTTGCATCGTTGCCGTTGTTTGGGGAAGTATTTTATTTTTCTAAAGTGCGGTCAATTTTAATTAAAAATGTCGGCTTATGTGTTTTACATAAGCCGTTTTTGTATAATGTACACAAACATTTATATACCTCAGCGGTATTGGATATAAGTAGGTATTTATGACAGCAGTTTCGTCTTTCGGTGCATTAGTTGCGCTTATTGTGGCCATTTTTCTCATTTTGAAAAAAGTCTCACCAGTCTATGGCATGTTGACGGGGGCCTTGATAGGCGGACTAGTTGGTGGCGCTGATTTATCAGAAACGGTGAACTTAATGATCGGTGGAGCCCAGGGTATTACGACAGCTGTTATGCGAATTTTAGCGGCAGGTGTACTAGCAGGTGTGCTCATTGAATCGGGGGCGGCCAGCACGATTGCCGAAACTATTACACATAAACTTGGTGAAGCAAGAGCGTTATTGGCCTTAGCTTTAGCAACACTGATTTTAACCGCAGTCGGTGTGTTTATTGATGTGGCCGTTATTACCGTTTCCCCGATTGCACTGGCGTTAGCTCGTCGCACCAATTTATCAAAATCAGCCGTTTTATTAGCGATGATTGGTGGGGGAAAAGCAGGAAACTTGATGTCACCAAATCCCAATGCCATTGCAGCAGCAGATACCTTTCATCTACCTTTAACATCGGTAATGGTAGCGGGGATTATCCCCGGGATCTTTGGGTTAGCCTTAACCTATTTCTTAGCGAAACGTTTAAAAAATAAAGGCTCTTTTGTATCCGAACAAGAGAGCGTTGCCGTTGATACTCAACATTTACCCTCATTTTTGACCGCACTTGCTGCACCATTAGTGGCCATCTTACTACTTGCGCTGCGTCCATTGGCGGACATTAAAGTCGATCCTCTCATTGCATTACCTCTAGGTGGTTTAATTGGTGCGTTATGTATGGGAAAACTTCGCCATGCGAATAGTTATGCGATTAGCGGCTTAGGCAAAATGGCACCGGTGGCGATTATGTTGCTCGGTACAGGGGCTTTAGCGGGCATTATTGGTAACTCAGGTATGAAAGATGTGCTAATCGAGGGCTTAAAACATTCTGGTTTGCCTCCTTATATTCTCGCACCGATTTCTGGTGTTTTGATGTCTCTTGCGACGGCATCAACAACGGCAGGCACGGCAGTCGCATCCAATGTATTTAGCTCAACATTATTAGAACTGGGTGTAAGCAGTCTTGCAGCGGCTGCCATGATCCATGCGGGAGCGATCGTATTCGACAATATGCCACACGGTTCTTTCTTCCATGCGACTGGCGGCAGTGTGAATATGAATATGAAAGAACGCTTAAAACTGATTCCTTATGAAAGTGCGATCGGTTTGCTTATGACCGCCGTTTCTACGCTCATTTTCGGAGTATTTTATTGATGTCAGGAGAGTGTATGAAAATTGTGATTGCGCCGGATTCATTTAAAGAAAGTTTAACAGCGCTCGAAGTGGCAAATGCAATTGAAACAGGCTTTAAACGAATTTTCCCGAATGCCGAATATGTGAAATTACCGATGGCAGATGGTGGTGAGGGAACCGTGCAATCCTTAGTGGATGCCACTCAAGGTCGCCTGATTGAAACGGAAGTCACTGCACCCTTAGGCAATCAAGTAAAAAGCTTTTTCGGCTTATCGGGTGATGGTAAAACGGCAATTATTGAAATGGCAGCCGCATCAGGATTGCATCTTGTTCCAATGGATAAACGCGATCCTTGTCAAACCACCAGTTTTGGTACAGGTGAGCTGATTAAGAAAGCTCTTGACCTTGGTGTTCAACACATCATTTTAGGGATCGGCGGGAGCGCTACAAATGACGGTGGCGCAGGTATGCTGCAAGCATTAGGCTTACGTTTATTGGATAAAAATGGTCAATCCATTGGCTTTGGTGGTGCTGCGTTATCCAATCTTGCTGAAATTCAAATGGCTGATTTAGATCCTCGATTGCAACATGTAGAAATTGAAGTAGCTTGTGACGTGAATAATCCACTTTGTGGTGAACGAGGTGCCTCTGCAATTTTTGGCCCACAAAAAGGTGCGATGCCTGAGATGGTGAAGGAACTCGATGCTGCATTAGCCCATTTTGCTAAAATTGCCGAACGGGATTGTGGCAAAAAAATTAAAGAGCAACCCGGTGCGGGTGCAGCAGGTGGTATGGGCGGCGGTTTATTACTCTTACCCAATGTGCAACTCAAAGCAGGCGTACAGATTGTGTTAGATAATTTGAAATTCGCTGATCAAGCTAAAGAGGCTGATTTAGTGATTACAGGCGAAGGCCGTATGGATGCGCAAAGTGTTTTAGGTAAGACCCCAATCGGTGTTGCACGTATAGCTAAACAATTTAATAAGCCAGTCATCGCGATCGTAGGTTGTTTACGTGAGGATTATGAAGTGGTGTATGAACATGGCATTGATGCGGTGTTCCCAATTATCCGTAATCTGGGTGATTTACCAACAATTCTCAAACAGGGCGAGCAGAATTTAATCTCAACAGCTCAAAATATGGCAAGATTGTTGTCATTAAAATAATGTTTTCATACAAAGTGCGGTCATAAAACGTAATGAATTATGACCGCACTTTTTGATCTTATCCCCTTGGATGAAATCGTTCATGAAGGTGTTTCAAGCGTTCTTTAGCTACGTGAGTATAGATTTGCGTGGTGGAGAGATCGCTGTGTCCGAGGAGCATTTGCACAACACGGAGATCCGCACCGTGGTTCACTAAATGCGTCGCAAAGGCATGACGGAGAACATGTGGTGAAAGGGCATCCGTATC
>ERZ773031.760-NODE-760-length-16966-cov-3.786884_pt1 | contig 16966 bp, 12 predicted proteins | sample MGYA00511666_ERZ773031 | MGnify/ENA primary metagenome ERZ773031 (study PRJEB29015, sample SAMEA2738135) | human oral metagenome | biome: human oral; feature: human-associated habitat; material: saliva | place: China | collected 2250 ...
CATTATTGGCAGACCGTCAGCAGCTGTAGGGGCCGATTTATCGTGCCCGCGTATATGTAAACACCCACAAAATGGGGAACGGAAACGCATATTTGATAATGTGAATATTCGTGTATGATGAAACGGAAATGCGTATTTGGTGAAACGAATATGTATATTTGATAATGTAAGGATACGGGCGCGATGAATCGGTCCCTACGCCTGACGGAGTGTTTCGTGGGCATTTCACGGAATATTCGTAACACATTAACAACGTGTTTGTTATACTAACGAAAAACAAAAAGGGGGTTTTTGGCGTGTAAAAACCCCCTTTTTGGCGTGCAAAAGTATGGTTTTTGGCGTGCAAAAGTATAGTTTTTGTTTTTTGAATGTTATGTTGTTGCAAATTGGTAGCAATATATTTCGTGTTTGAATGTGAATATTTGGCGCAACAAATATGGGTGTTTTGCGATATGCTTGTTGCGTATTCGTGGATGTATCTTCTAATATTTTTTGTGCTTAAAATGGTTTTTGTTCTATAAAAGAAAATGCTAAGACCAAACGGTTTTAGCATTTCTTTTTGGAATAATGTACTCTTTTTATGAACACTCGTACATTCTTCTTTAATCAAAAACGTATATTTTTCTAAGCGTATGTGTACTTTCTTTTCAACAATAGCGCAATTTTTGCGAACTAAAAATTGTATTTTTACAATAACGCGGGCACGATAAATCGGCCCCTACAGCTGCTAACGGTCTGCAAATAATACTGCGAACATTCCAAAAATGCGCTTTTTATATTGGTGTTTGGCTTGTTCTCTAAAGCCTTAATGCCTAAGGCGATAGCGAAAAGAGAGCTTGCTACCTCGCCTTCCTTATGGTTGTGTGAGATAGCAGAAGCTCGAAGTTAGGTTTAATTCTTAATCATCAATATACTGTTGCCAGCATTTTGCACATCGTTAATGTTGGTGCGCAGTGTTGTTTTGGTATTGTTGGCTTTACCAATGTTTGTTTTCTGGTTGGCGTTAGCACTTGTTTGCTGTTGCGATTGGTCTATAATGTTGCTAACATTTGCCGTGTAGTCCATCTTCACATTCTTGCCTTCGGGTGTAGTCCAGTTGCCTTTGAAAGTGATATCGCCATTGTTTTGTGTAACGGTTATAGTGCCTCCGTTGAACAATCCGAATGCTTCGCCGCCCTGTCCGTCAAACTCTTTGTAGTACGAACCCACTGGATAGGTGGTGTTTCCACGCTTAAACATAGTGCCTCCAATGAATTTTCCTTGTTCGTAAACAGCTCCTGTAACTGGCATAACTACGCTGTAGGTGCCCACAATAGTGTTTATGTCCATTGGAACTTTATATTCTGTGAGCAGCACAAGGTTCAAATACTCGCCTGCTCCTACTATAAATCCCTCTGCATCGGTCTCACAATTCAAGAAAGTAATGGAGTAATCGCAATACGAATCGGTAGCTCTTACATATCGTCCCGACATACTTTTTGGTTTAAAGTCTACATTTTCTGTAATGCTTTGGTAGCCTGTGTCAGGGTCTTTGTTTACAAAATCGAGCTTGCCATCGTATGTAAAGCGTATTTTTCCGTGTTCTTTTAGTTCGCCTTCCAGTAGCAAGTTGTATGTTCCGTTAGGTCGTTGTTCCACCTTAAGGTTGCAAACGGTAAGCGAATCTAAGAAACCGTCCACCTGTCCGTTGGCATTCAGCTTATTAGTTTCTATGTAAACGCTTTGTTTGTGGTACACTCCAGCCTCGTCAGTATTATCTACAAGCGTATAGTTTCCGCTTGTTAAGGCTGCGCTATTTGGGTTTAACGAAGGCTTAGCAAGTATAGTTACTCTTATATCGTGCTTATTAATCTCGGTTGGTAAGCCACCTTTCGACAGCTTTCCATCGCAAAGGTGTAGGGTGTAAGCTGCCAATTCGTCGGACACAGAGCCGTAATATATGTTGTAAGTGTTAGTTACAGCCACATCGGCATGGTAGCTATTGCTATTCGTATTGCTGAAGGTTACGTCTTTAACATCGTCGCAAGAGAAGTCTTTAACCTCTCCCGACTTCATTGTTACCCTCATTTTCCAATTGTCTTGTGCATACATTGTTGTTGTTAAACAGCATGTTGCAATCATTAAAAGTAGAAATTTTCTCATAAAATTATAGCTCTTCTAAAATTCTTCAGTTGTTATATTCCTTTGTTTTATTACTGCTTTTGCAGTTTTTGCTCGGCTTATTGGCTTTGCTTGGAATGTCTTTTCAATATACCTTTGTTTGGTGTTTGTTTTCAACCAACGTGCACTTAGTGTGTCGAGTGCTGTTTTTGTATTGTTAAAAAAATACTTTATTGAATGGCAAAGAAACTATTTTTTTCTTGTAATTGCAAATCCGATTAGTTAAAAAACAATAACTTAGCTATACTCGTTTCCTCTTTTTGATAGCTTTGTTTCGTAGATGTTTTTGCCTATTTATGGTGGCTGTGTGCCCGAATAATCACGAAATGGCGTTGCGTTTCGCATCATTTCGACATATCAAAACCATTTGGTTTGGATTGAAAAACGGGCGCGATGAATCGGTCCCTACGCCTTACGGAATGTTCGCTGCCATACATTTGCGCAATAAATGGATATTGCGGTGTGTTCGCTGATATACATTTTGCACACGATAAATGGTTTGTGCGGTGTATGCTGGATATTTTACTATACGTAAAAACCCCCTTTTTGCATTACAAAAAGGTGGTTTTTGAACGCCAAAAACCATACTTTTGCATTGCAAAAAGGGGGTTTTTAAAAAACAACAATATTGTTGTGTGTGTTGCCAGTGTGGTTATTCGTCTGGAATATATATAATTTCGCCATTCTCAAGCTGGTAGGCTGTGCCCACACGCTTACCTTTATTGCTCGATTTAGCGTCCTGATTTTTCGATGGAGTGTAGCGTTCTATCTGCTTTCCTTTCTTCGAAATAATCTCCATATTCTGCTTTCCCGGATTCTTTACCACGGTAAAGTTCTCCGTACTAAACATTTCTGTCATCTTATAGTGGGTAACAAGCGCCACCATAAGTGCCACCGCAAACACCATTGCAGCATCGAAGAGGTTGCTAACAACACTCATTGGGTCGTCGTCCTCGTCGTGTTCAAATTTAATTTGTCGTCTTCTCATAGTTGTTTGTCGCGGTTTTCGTCTAACATATCGGCAATATAGTTAAGCATTCCCATATCTCTGCGATACCAACGCTGCTTAACTGCCTTTACTACAAAGCCTATTCCGCCAGCAAACAAACCTATTACGGTGGTTGCAAATGCCACTTGCATGTTGTAAGCCATAGACGCAATGTCGCCAGAAGATAAGCCAACGAGAGCCGGACCCATAGGAATGAGCGTGCCCATAAGTCCTAACATTGGTCCCATTTTAGTAAACATCTTTGGCGTTTCAAGCTCTCGCTCCACCATACACTCGTATTCGTCGAGCAAAAAGGTAACTTTTGCAGGACTGTTACGGTTTTCTAACATTTTAGAAATGCAGGTTACAACAGGCAATTTGCCTTTTGGTAGTCGTTCTGCAAGTGTAGAAAGGTTGTTGGCAGAGAGTTGTTTTACCTCTTTTTGTAGCATTATGCCACTCTTGCGCATAGTGAGATACTGACTGAAGAAGCCGCCCAAGAGCAACAACGACCGCAAAAAGAAGAAGATGAGAAGTAGGACTACGGGTACAAGAAGTCCTGAAGAAATCCAGTAGAGTATGTCTGTAATGTAGTTCATAATGTATTATTGTTTTATATTCTTATTTATTATGTGTTGCGCCTAAATGTTTTTTGTGCAACGTGTGTGTGTTATTCTAACTGTTTCATTTGCCGTTTGGTGTGCCAACGTTGCCACAACATTCCCACAATGCCAACCACAACAACCAAAGCAAGTGTACCTGCGAGGGCACCAAAGTTTGTGCTGTCGGTTCCCACAACGGCAGTTTTGCCATTCACTGTAGCCACTATGCCCACCAAAGCAATGAGCAAATTGCAGAGAAAAAGCAGTTCTAAGCGTAAGAAAGTTTCGGGAAGTAACCGCTTTATGGTGTATGTGAGCAGCAAAATAGCCCCACAGAACACACCGCCAAGCGTCCAAGCAATGAGCGAGAAGTCTTCGCCCGGAAACATAAATATGGTTTCAACAAGCAAAGCAAATAGAGTTGGCACAATCATAATGCCAGGAAAGAACCGTAAAAAGGCATATAGCCAGCGAGCTTTGCGCCCTACGTGTTCTCCAATTTTGATGTTTGCAGCCAGCAAGCAGAATGCCATAGACAAGAGAACGTCTATGTTTAGCACCACAGAAATATCGCGAACCAAGTTTGTATTTGCCAACCATGCAGCTATTTCTGTGGACGATTGCAAGATGGCAACGTGCCAAGCGAAGCCTGTAAACACCATTGCTGCCACCGCAGTAATACTAAGTTGCAAAGTATTTACGAAAGTTTGTTTCAGCAAAAAGCTGAAACAAACAAGCATAAATAGTATATATACTATGGTTTCCATTATTCATTTATTCTGCATTTGTATTACGACGGCGGCGCACAACGAATACTACTAAAGCTACAAAGAGCAACACAGCACCACCAATAACAAGACCTTTGCTAAGCAGCGGAGAATGTTTTTCAACCTTTTGCGACATATCTTCGCGTTTCATAACAGTACCCTTGTTGGCATTTGCAGCCGAATTGCGCACCTGTTCTATCTGTTGTTGATAGTCTTTGCCCTGTTCTGGCGAAACTTTAGATGCTATAAACTTGCGTAGTTTGGCATTATCGGTAACGAAAGAAGAGCCCGATGGCTTGTATTTCTTAACCAATTCTACATGCAATTTGGCAATATCAGCCACCTGCTGAGGTGTTGCTTTCCACATTCCTTTACGTACAGTTTCGAGCATAACAGCTGTAATCTGTTGCAAAGCTGCTGGATTTTTCTGTTCAAAGAATGTTTTTGTGCCCAGTTTGTACTTGTCTTGCACGTACACACGGTATATATCGTCCCACAATTCTTTGTCTATCGCCTTCGGTTTCATAACATTCCAGCCGTAAGTATTCTCTACAATCTCTGCAAAACCACCAGCTGCGCTTGCTCCACCCTTCATTTTTTCCTTTATATATACAGGGTTTAGAATGGTGGTACGGCTCTCTACGCCTATGGCTTCCTTCACTTCTTGCATGCGAACGTTATGTGTATTGCGATAATCGCTTAGGTAAGCATCGGGGTCTTTGCCCGTTACTTGCCGTACAGCAAGGTTCAATCCACCCATAAACTCATATACATGGTCTAAGCTTAATGCCCCCCACGTGTTGCTTTGGCGTGGTTGCACCACCACATCGGTACGCGTTAGAGCAGCCTCGAAGGCATATTTGTTATACTGTTCCCAGTCTTTCTCGCTGCCATAGAAGGTTCCCATGTTGTTAATATAGGTGTTTGCAATGTCCTCTTGCTTCTCCCAGCGGTCGCCACTCATAACCATTGCTTGTATGCCAGTGCCATAATTGCCGTTCATTCCACCGAAAATGCGTTGCGAAGCTAGCTTTCGTGCCTCCTTAGGCGATACTCCTTTCTCTGTAAGATGGCGTTCTGCAGTTTTCACACCAATAGAAACTTCGTTCTCAAACACATCGTCTTTGGCGTTAGCAGCCATCTCCACCGCCTTATTAATTAGGAAAAGACGCGATGCAGCAAGGTCTCTTAGCTGTCCAGAGGTCTGTACTACAACGTCAATACGCTTTCGTCCCAACTCTTTAGATGGGATTAAGCGTAGGTCGCTTACCCTTCCGAACGAGTCGCGCACGGGTTCTACGCCCAGCATATATAGCACTTGAGCGATGGTAGCCCCTTCTGTTTCTATAAATTCGCCACTCCATAGTGTGTAACTTACCTTGTGTGGCATTGCGCCATTGTGGCGTTGCTTATACAAATCGATGGTGTTTTGTGCCAATTGTTTACCTTTTTCCCATGCAGCTTCGCTTGGTGTAGACTCTGCATTTATGCCAAACAGGTTGCGTCCGGTAGGCAATGTGTTCGGATTAACTATAGGGTCGCCGCCAGGAGAGGGGGCAGTGTAGCCTCCATTCATAGCATTGATGATGCTTTCGAGCTCGTTTTGCGGACTAATAAGAAGGTATTGCTTATACTTTGCAATGTTTTTGAGCGTTCGTTCCAGTTCTCTTACCGCAAAAGCAAAGTCTTTTTCTTCTTTAGAATACGATTTTTTCTTGTCTTTCATCATAGCTGCCATGCCAGCCATACCCTTCTTAGGCATTCCTTGCATAGCCTTTCCGCCCATTGGTTTGCCCATTTGTGGCATTTGTTTACCCTTTGTTGTGGGGTGTCCGCCCATATTTTCAGGTTTCTTTCCCATACCTTTTGGCATCTTTCCGGGGTGTCCCATTGGTGGCATACCTCCTTGTTTGGCGTGCATTGGTTTGCCTTTCGACATAGCTTTTGCCATTTCTGGCGGCATTTTGCCCATACCTTTAGGCATTCCCATGCCCGCAGGCATACCCTTTCCGCCTTTGTTTTTCTTGCTCATAGAGCCCATTCGCATCATCATACTCATCATATCCGATGGTGCATTAAGGTCATCGTATATCTTGTGGGCACGCTTAATGTCGTCTGGAGATAGATGTCCTACTTTGCAAACAAAGGCATCTGACACTTCAGCCGAACTGTTTATGAGCGACTGAACCAATGCTTTGGCAGGGTAAAGGTAGCGACTGTTGAACTCTGAACGGTGTTTTAGCAAGGCTTCGGTGGCTTTTTTGCGTACCTTATCGAGTGTAAACAGCGAGTAAGCTACGGGATCTGTGCACATTTCAAGTACACTACTGTTGATGCGTGCGGTCTCGTAAGGCACGCCTAAAGTATAAAGTTGTCCTGTAATTTTCTCGTTTGAGAGTTCCTCAGCAAAGTTATCGATGCGCGTTATCTCCTCTTCTGTGTACGGACGGGTAAGTATACTGTCTAAACCAAGGTCGCGATGGAAGCCCAAACGCACCACAATGGCTTTTATTGCAAGCGATGTTTGTTGCAATAAAGCCTTGTTTTTGCCAATGTTTTGGTTGTAAAGCTTTATTTTAGACGATAGTTCTGCGTATGCTCCGTGCATTCCGCTCTCCATAAAAGGTGGTGTAAGATACGACTGTAGTCCGGCATACGAACGGCGTTTGGCTATTAGTCCTTCGCCAACATTGCCGATAGTGTAAAGGTAGAAGTGTGGTAGTGTGCCCACTAAACGGTCTGGCCAGTCGAGATTACTTAGGGCAGACTGCTTCTTTGGAGTAAATTCGAGACTGCCGTGTGTACCAAAATGTATCAGCACATCGGCTTTAAAGGCATATTGTGTCCACAAATACGAAGCAATATATGTATGTGGTGGAGCTGCGTTAGTGCCGTGAACAATTTGGAAAGCATTGGTTCCTGAGCCTGCAGCGTTCTGTGGAAGCAACACAATATTACCGAACTGAACACGTGCAACAGCTAGTTTTCCATCGGGAGTAGACATATATTCGCCTGGAAACTCGCCGTTTGCCTTCACCACTTCTTGGTATTTCTCTGGTCGGAGAGTCTTTTTCACCCAACTTTCGTATTGGTTTTTGGTTACAAGAGCAGGGTCTCCGTTCTTCATAAAGTCGTCGAACGCTCCTTTAGCATATAGGTTGAACACTGCTCCTTGCCTTTGTATGGCTTGCATTAAGCCCTCTGGCGAATCTGGTAAGCCCGCTACGTTGTAGCCTTCGTGCTTTAAACGCACCAGCAAATTGTAGAGCGAAGGTCCCACTTCCATACCTCCTGCGGTTAAAGCGTTCTGTCCCGGTCCTTTATAATAGTATATGGCAACTCGCTTTTGGCTATTTGGCTTGTGCTTTAAAGCTATGTAGTTGTTTACAGTTTGCACGAAAGAGCCGAGCCGTTCGGGCATTGCTGCAACGTATTCAAGGTCGTCTTTGCCTACATAATGTGCGAAAAGGGCATACGGACGTATGGCTCCGTCAATCTCTGGAGTAACTATACTCTGCGAAAGGAAGCCTCCGCTCATGCCCATCTTGTCGTTTTCCCACTTCTTTTCCTGCTGATTTACGTTCAGCGGAGCGAATAATGGAACATCAACACGCTTCAAATAGTCTACGAAAGCATCGCCTAAGCGTCCGTGCGCCATATTAATGATAGCTGAAACCTTAATGCTGTCGGCGTGATGTGCCTCTACAAACTGCTGAATAGAGTTCACTGGATACACCATATTGCCAGTTTTCTCTAACTCTGCTATTAGTTCTTTAGGCTCGCCCATACTTCCTGTTATGATGATAGCGGGTGCATTGGCTTTCCAAAGTCCTTTTTCTTTTAGGAATTTGTTATATTCTGCCAACGAATTAAACTGTTTGTCCTCGTCGTCGGGACGGTTTGGGTCGGCATGATATAGTAGTCCGAGCACGCGTTCTACCACCTTTCCGGGTTCAGAAGCATAGATAATTTTTTTGTCTATGTACTTTCTTACATAGCTAAGAAGGTTGTGATAGTTTTCGCGACCGCCGTTGTCGATATACGCTTTCATACGATTGGCATTGGCAGTGTCTACCGAACAGAAATCGTTATCGGGATTTGTGATGAGCGTACTCACCACTGGCGTTCCGTTTTTCATAGCTTTTTCAAGCTCAGCACGTTGTTCTTCGGTTAGCCGTAAGCCCATTGCCTGCACAAAAACCATATCGTAGCCATCGGCTTTGGCTATGTCGTCAGCGTCAAGACTCTCTATTTTGATGAGCGGATTATCGTTTGCACGACCAATTTGCCCCAGTGTTATGGTTTGATAGTTTATGAATGCTATCCGAGTAGTGGACATCCACTTGTTCCAAACGCCGAAACCAATAAGCAGTAGCAGTGCTATAACGGCGCCGATTATTATTTTTTGTTTCTTCATTCTGTTCGTTTTTATTTCTTTATGAATGGTTTAGCTGTTTAATATTGTTTGTTTGCTGTGTGCCAAACTATCTTTGTTGCTATGGCTTTACAGTTCTAACACTATGGTGTAAGTATGTTATATCTATGGATATAACGCCTTACATCTATGGATACAACACATTATATCTATGGATATAACGCATTATCACTATGGCGATAAAAGGTTGTCGCCATAGTGAGAGGGTGTTGTTGCTGTGTAAGCAATACATTATAGTTGTGTAGCACAGTATATATAATAATGTGAAAGATATTATTTCCCGAACAAGTCGGACAGGTTTATACCTACTGTAAGCACGTAGCTAATGCCGTTGAGTGGTAGTTGCACATCAGAGTCGGACGCTTTATCGTGATAATTAAATAGGTTGTCTATCATAAAACCAAGGTTTATACCACGTGGAAGTTCAGACCGCAGGTTCAGCGAACATATTGTTCGTGGGTCGTAAACGTAGCGAACGTATGCCTTTGCGTCCGAATCGTAAGCGTAACGTGTTATTCGCGACATCCATTGGCTATTGAGTGCAATAGATTCGGTGGTTTTTCCGAACTTCCGTTTATAGGTTACGTTGAACTTAGCAGAGTGTGGACGTATCCACGAACGGTTGTATCCGTCTTTTACATTGTAGTCGTTTATATACGTATAAGCCCCCATAAAGCTCAAGCCGCATAGCATTCTGTAATTAACAGTAGCCTCTATGCCTGTTGTTTTAACGTTATCGGAGTTGATATAATGCATATCGTAGTTTACACCGGGTGCCAAATACTCGTATGTTATTTTGTTTTTGAAACGGTTGTGGTATGCCGATAGCGACAGGTTAAGCCCGTTACGGTCGTATTCTACCGATGCAGAGAGTTGGCTTCCATACTCTGGCTTCAGGTCTTTATTACCATATATAGTAATCATACCTGCCATATTGAACTCCTGATACAGCTCTTTAAGGGTGGGAATGCGGTATCCTTGCGAATAGCCAGCACGAAATGTTAAGAACGAAAGTGGTCTGTAGAGAGCCGAAACCTTAGGTGTGATGTGGAAAGAATAGTTTGGACTTTTGTCGCCACGTAGTCCTACCACTATGTTTAGTGCATTATTGATTTTCCAATCCTCCTGAACGCAGAGCGAGAACTGTGTTCTGCTCACCATACCAGTATCTTTCATCATGTAATGGCGTAGACTTTCGTGTACGGCTTCCACTCCGGCGTTGAATGTATGCTGTCCGAATGTGCCCGTATAGTATAGGCGTGCGCTGTGGTTAATGTTGTTGTACACTTTTTCTACCAGCTTAACAAGGTTGTAATCGTCTTTTTTGGCGTAGTTATCGAAGGTGTACGAGAATGCGAAACCGTTGTTTTTATTCATTTGCCAGTTGCCTTTTGCACCTAAAACAAGGTCTTCGTAGCGTTGATGATAGCGGCGTCCTTGATAGGTTGGACGTATGTTTGCATAGAAAGAACCAAAGAGTTCGCCTGTAAACTGGTCGGTAAATCTATAGCTAAAGCGTTGTCCTACGTCCCAAATCTTATATCCGTACACGGGCAAATCGCGTGGTTCGCTTCTTTCTTCAATGGCTTTACCATCTGGTGCAATACGTTCTACGGTTTTTCCTTCCTTGTCTTTCACCCAATAAGTGCTACGATTGCGGAACCCGAACGATGTTTGCGAATTTAGTCGGCTACGGTTTATGCCCACCTGAACACCATAGTTCTGTCCGTTAACGCCTGCATAGCGCGAGCTTAGCTGTACATTTAGTGGGCGAGAACTCTTTTTTGTGATGATATTTATTACTCCGCCGATGGCACGACTATCGTAAAGGGTAGATGCTGCCCCCCTTACCACTTCTATTCGCTCTATGTTATCGACGTTGATACGGCTGAAATCGATGTTATGATCGGAGCCTTCGCCACTTATTCGTTCCCCATCTACCAAGAAAAGCACCGATTTGCTGTCCATTCCTTGATAGTTAATGCTTGTGGTTTGGCTCATACTGTTGTAGTAAAACTGTATGCCCGGGAGCGTATATTCAAGGAGCGTGTTCAGGTCTACGGGGTTTACTGTTTTTATTTCGTCCTGCGAAATGACGCGTGTAATTACGGGAACGTCTTTCAAAGGTCGCTCGCTTCGCGAACCAGTAACCACTACTTCCTCTAAATTAGAGTTGGTTGGAATCATCTTTATTTTGAGTGTGGGGTGTCCAACTGCCGGAACTTGTATTGTGCGGGGGGCGTAACCCATACACGAAATGCGTACTGTGTAAACCTTATTGGCACCAAAAACAAGTGTAAATTCGCCTTTACTGTTGGTGCCTGCCACTATATTGGTGCCCTCAACCTTTAGCACTGCGCCTGCCAAAGGCTCGTTAGAGTCTACATCTACCACTGTTCCCGATAGCTGATAACCTTTTTCTGGTGTAACGTTGTCGGCACAAATAGTAGCGAAGGTTGTTATTAAAAGTGTGAGAATAAGTAATAGTTTCTTCATTTTACTGAAGCTTTGATGAATTTGTTTCTATGTAAATTTGGTATAAAGTACACCTTATCGCTCTCCCGAAGGGGAACGACAGGCATGTGAACTTATATATAATAAGGTGTAGATTACAGCTAACCACGTTCCAAGCGATAAACATTGGCAATGCTTCTGCCACTATGTTTATCGCTCGTGCTATGGTTTAGCATAAAAGAGTTTGCCTCTGTTATGCTTTCTTTATAAACTTATAGTCGAAGCTTACAGCCTTTTTCTTGCCAGTAGCGTCTAAGTAATCTTTGAACAAAATAAGGGCTTCGTTACCATTTTTAAACTTAACGGCAAACACTTTGTCGCTAATTATCTTTGGTTTACCCATGCCAGTGCTCTTCGCCCACTTAGCCATTTCTTTGTTTAACATAGTTTTTGACACTACCATAAGGCCGCCTGCTTTCATAGCACCCAACTCTACGAATATCTCGCTTGGTACATCTGCAACATAATCGCCTTGTGGAAGTGTTTTAATACTACTAATATTGGTTTGGTCGGTCATTAATACAGCACCGTCATTGGTACGAACATCGGTAATATGGAAGGCTAAATCCCACTTCTTTGGTAGGTCTTTCTCGCTACCTTTTGCAGGTTCTGTCTTCACCACTTCATAGTCTGTCATTGTGTTGTATTTGCGATATTCGCGTGCACCAAGCTCTTCTTGTTGTTCGTATTTACCAGTTTCGAGGTCTACATAAATCCACGAATCGTAGCCAGGCATAAGTGTTTCGAAATGCTTAATCTGTGCTGTCTCTGGTGTAGGCTGCTCAGTTCCAGGTGTAGGCTTAACTTTTGGCTCATCGTTATTATCTTTACTGCACGATGTAAACAGGGCGGCAGCAAAGCAAAGAGCCGCAAAAAACTTTGTCTTCATTGTTTTATTGTTGTTATTTTATGTTTATATTAAATTTGAATTTTATTGTTTTGCTTATCTAAGCAGTGCAAAGTTAGGAAGAAAGAATGCTTTACACAATACTTATTTTTCGTGATTTTATTTTTAAAGAAAATGCTCTTTTTACCTACTTTATAGTATTTTTTTTGTACGAAACGGTAAAAACCACAGAATCAATACTTAATAGTGATGATATAGTGTACCCATTTTTTATATTTCGTTTATTTGTTTTTGTTTTACCAAAGTGTGTTTTTTTTGTGTTCTGTATTGTTCTTTGCACAGAGCATAACAGTTGTAATATCAATTATTTTCGGTGTTGTGGTTTGCCAACAATACCACGTTTGTCCACGAAATATCCCACGAACATTCCGCAAAATGTCCACATTCAACCACGAAATACCCCACATTTCATTCCGCAAGGTGTAGGGACCGATTCATTGTGCCCGTATTTTCACATTATTAAATATGCATATTCGTTTCCTCGTACACGTATGTCCACATTATCAAATACGTATATTCATTCCACCACACACGTATGTTCGTTCCTCATTTTGCGGTTGTTTACGTATCTGCAAATACCAAAAAATTGTGCACCAACGTACACTTGTAACTCACTATGGCACAATAACATACACAAAATGCCTACTTTCGCAATGCAAAAACCATACTTTTGCTTTGTAAAAACCCCCTTTTTGCACGCCAAAAACCATACTTTTGCAACGCAAAAAAACCCTTTTTGGTTGATGCCTATATTGCTCTTATAAAACACTAAACATTCGGCTATAAAACATTCTTACCAAAACCATAAAACACTGCTCACAATATGGCTACACACACTACACATTACGGCATATACACAACAACCGTTTGGCACAACTTTATTGTACCCTCCCATTGCACACAACCACAAAACGCATAATGAATTGTGCCACTATTATGCACACTTTTTGTAGCATTTATTATATTTCTACCCTATTTTCTTTGACATTAAAATTATTTATAGTATCTTTGCCGAACCTAAATACCGATTCATATAAGTCGAATTTAAACAATGTAGCCCTATATATAATAAGGTGTAAATTCTATTACGGAACAACAAAAAGAGAGAACGCAAACGGTGCAAAAGGCACCACAGCAAAACATATCCGTAGGAAAAACGGTTTATAAAGGCTACCAGAACGCTCATAAAATATATACATTAATTTCAAACAATAAGCAAAAATGAGAAAAATCTACTTACTGATGTTTGCCCTAATGCTGTGTTTTAGCATGGCAAATGCGCAAGTTATCGAGGGCACGGTACTAAAATCGTGGGACGGAGCCAGTGGTTCTATCGAGATTCCTGCCAATGTTACCGAGATAGCAGATAACTGTTTCTACTCGCCAGCCGAGGAAGATCCAGACACTTGGGAGGTTATTGGCGAAGAAAAGAGTAACACCAACATTACAAACATTAAGCTAAACAATGTAAAAAAAATAGGCAAGAATGCCTTTAAAGGGTGTTCTAACATTGAAAGTATAGATGCACCCAATGTAGAAATAGTGGGCGACGATGCCTTTGCACGGTGCGAAAAACTTGCAACATTGGCTCTTCCAAATATTAAAAATGTGGGAGTAGATGCCTTTCAAGGCTGCGAACAACTAAAAGAAATAGCGTTAGGAAAAAGCCTTACTACCATTTCGGGTAACTCGTTTAAGAACTGTAAGTCGCTAACAACCATATCTATAGAAGATGGCGGAGGCTATAAAGCTTTGCAAAATGCCATTATCAGTCCAAACAAAACATTGGTTTATATTGCCGGACAAGCCAAAGAAATAAAGCTAACTGCCGACGAATGTACTGCCATTGGCGACTATGCAATGTACAACAACACAAATATTGCAAAAATAAACCTACCCGGCGTTAAAACCATAGGTAAGGCTTGCTTTACGGGTTGCAGTGCTTTGGCAGAACTGTTAGTACCCAATTTGGTTAGCGTAGACACCAATAGCTACATTACATGGAATGGTGTGGCATCGCTAAATGTGGTAGACATTCACCTAAGCAACAACTTTGTGTCGTTCGGAGCTACCGAATTTGCCGATAAAAGCTCCACAACCATTTACGTAGCTAACGAAAACGTAAAGGAAAAACTACAGCAAAAGTTTAAGAAATGCCAAATAGTAATAGGCGAACCACAGTCTACCGAGAAGTTTAAAGTAAACTATAGCATCACAAATATAGAGATTGATGGTAAGAAAATAGGCGAAATTGAAGCGTGGACAAATGGTGCACGCAACTTCGAAACAGGTACAGACATACCCAAAGGCAATAGCGTTTCGGTAATGGTAACACCATACGGCGGCTACAAAATAGACAAATGGGAAGTGAATGGCAAGTTGGCTGCACCCGAAAATCTACGTCCCTCATCGTCAATAAATGGCGAAATATGGTCGGTTAATCACATTTCAGAAGCATTAAACATAGTAGTTACACTTACAAAAGAGGCAGAAGGAGACATTATTTTCTTTAAAAGTAAAGAGCCAAACTTTGGAAGTGTTACCTGCACAGTGGTAGAAACAGAACAGAAAATAAATAGTGCCGAAAAGGTAAAGAAGGGTACTAAGCTCCGCTTCGAGGCATTTCCAAACGAAGGATACCACGTTACACAGTGGTATAAGCTTGGCAAAGAAACCGTAACAGATGCTGAAGGACATACAAAAACCATCGATCAGTATCTGCCTATCGCAGGTTTCGACAACGCTACAGTATACGAATGCAACGCAGAAGATGCCTTAGACATACTCGTAGACTTCGATCGCGAACAAGGAAAGCATATTGTTAGCTTCAAATCGCTTAACAATGAAACTGGCGAACTCACAGCTTCGGTAGACGGAACTGCCATTTCTACAGGCGCAGTAGTGGCACATGGCGCAACAGTAGTGTTCACAGCGCACCCAAAAGAGGGCTATGTTGTAGACAGTTGGCTACTTAACGAAAGCGAAATAAAGGGCGAAAAGGGACTTACTTACACCATTCCCGACCTGAAAGAAGACGTTACTGTGTGGCTGGTTTGTAGCAAAAAAACAGAAGAAACCGAACATAAAGCCGAAATAAAAGACGGTCATCTCATCTCGTGGAAGCCAAAAGGCAAGGCTATAACCCCAGAAGGAGTAGAGTATATAGATAACAACGCATTGCAAGCTGCCACAGAACTCGAATCGTTTCATATAACAAAAGACGTTAAAAGCATAGGCGAACTGGTGTTTTTGTTCTGTACTCAGCTCACCGAAATCACGGTAGACCCTGCCAACAACTACTTTACATCGGTAGACGGTGTATTGTATAGCAAAGACAAAACACGCTTAATGGCTTATCCTCCGGGCCGTTCGGGTGCGTCATACGAGATTATTCAGAGCGCAACAAGCATAAAACCAGGTGCGTTTGCATTGGTTCCAGCGCTTCTTGGTGTAACTGTGGCTAAGGGAAACACGGCTCTACGTGCCAACAAAGGTGCACTCTACACACGCAATATGCTCACTTTGCTCTATCAACCTACCATTCCACAAACTGCACCGGGTACAGATAAGCTCGCACTAAACGAGGGATTGGAAACCATTGCCCGCTATGCTTTGGCATACAACCATACTGTTAAAGAGATAACACTACCTGGTTCGCTTAAAACTATCGAGGCTAATGCACTCTCAAACAATCCTAACTTGAATGGAATAAAGTGGGAAGAGGGTGTTGAACCTGAACTTGAAACCATTGGAGATTCGGCTTTTTACCACAACGGACAGTTGGCAATGCTACAGCATATCCCATCTTTAAAAACACTAGGAGCAGGTGCTTTCATTAAAAATGCTAACCTTGTGGAGGTTCATATACCTGCAAACTGCACCATAGGAGATAGAGCTTTCTTTGAATGTTTGGCACTTCAGAACGTCTATTCGTATAGTATGACACCGCCAGCTGTAGCCGACGATGCTTTCAAATCTATATATTATCTTGACGATGCTGTGCTACACGTAGACCAAAATGCGGTAGAAGCCTACAAAAAAGCCGATGGCTGGCGACACTTTAAGCACTTTGCCACCGATATTGTTACTGCTATTAGCTCTACAAAGGTTGCTACAAACAGTGCCGTTCGGGTAATAGCACAAAGCAATGGCTACACCATCGAGGGGCTGAATGCCGGACAACGCTACACGCTTTGCACTGTTTCGGGTGTGCAAATAGCTACTGGCGTAGCCAACGAAGGTAGTTTGTTTATACCAGTTAAGCGCAATCAGGTGTACATTCTGCACATTTCGGGCGATAAAACCTACAAACTGTTCTAACAAAAGTATTCAGTTTAGCACATAAAACACAAGAGAGGAGCAAACATCATGGGTTTGCTTCTCTCTTTTTTCTATCTGTCTTGATGTACAAAATATTACGAATTGCAACGCCATTTTGTGGGTGTTTACGTATATGCAAATACCAAAAAATTGTGCACCAACGTACACTTGCAACTCGTTATAACACAACAACATACACAAAATGCCTACTTTCGCAATGCAAAAACCATACTTTTGCAATGTAAAAACCCCCTTTTTGCACGCCAAAAACCA
>ERZ773031.764-NODE-764-length-16944-cov-11.651785_pt1 | contig 16944 bp, 13 predicted proteins | sample MGYA00511666_ERZ773031 | MGnify/ENA primary metagenome ERZ773031 (study PRJEB29015, sample SAMEA2738135) | human oral metagenome | biome: human oral; feature: human-associated habitat; material: saliva | place: China | collected 2250 ...
AAGCATAGTGGTCAGGTGTATTAAGGTCGGTCGTCCGCAGCGAGGCGGGCGGCATAGATGAGGCTACTACTCATAGCGACACCGTAGAGCCCGAGGGCATATAGGGCGGGGATATCCTCGGGGGACACGCTGCCGATGGCATAAGCAGGGAGGGGGAAGGAGTGGAGCTGGAGAGCACGATAGCCCTCAAGTCCCAAGATGGGGGCGAGCTTCTTCTTCGTCGAGGTGAAGCGGAAGGGGCCGATGCCCACGTAGTCGATGGGGAGCGTGCGTGCCGTGGCGAGGTCTTCTGCACTGTTGCACGTGAGGCCGATGAGGGCGTGTTCCCCTAAGAGACGTCGGGCCTCCGTCGGAGACATATCTCTCTGTCCGAGATGCACACCATCGGCACCCGTGAGGAGCGCGATGTCTACTCGGTCATTGATGAGTAGTGGAATGTCGTACGCATGACAGAGCGCTAAGGCTTCGCGTGCAGTATGGAGGATGGTCTCCCACGGGGCGTCCTTCATGCGTAGCTCCACGATATCTGCTAAGCCCTGACGAAGGACGAGGTCGGTCTGCTCGAGGATCTCCGCTGTGGTGGTAGCGTGCGTGACGAACATCCGTCGGCCGAGTGGCAAGCGTCTTATGGGTGCTTCCTGCCCTCGCCCAAGGCGGTAGTGCATCGTCGCACGCTGGGCTGCGTGGAGTGCCTCTTGGTAGTCTTTGCCCCGAGCTAAGGCAGCGCACAGCGTCGTAGCGTAGAGACAGCCCGTGCCATGGCGGTCTTCTCCGAGGCGTGGTGCGGTGCTCTCGATGAGCCGACTATCGGGAAGGTAGGCCCTGTCGGTGACTTCCTCCTCCGTGCAAAAAGCAGACTTCGCGATGACAGCGGTGGCGGTGTGCTTTGCCCATTCGCCTGGTATGCTCTCCCCGAAGAGCTGGCGGGACTCGTAGTGATTGGGGAGGATGACGTCTACCAGCTCTGCCACCTCGAGGAGGCTTTCACGGCTGGAATCGGGGAGAAGGTCTGCGCCCGAGCTGGTGCGTAGTATCGGATCCCAGACGATGCGACAGGCAGGGAAGAGCGTACGGATCTCACGGACGAGGAGGCGCAGCTGGTGGAGCGAAGCGATGAGCCCGATCTTAGCTACCTGCGGTGGCGACTGCCTACGAAGAGCACGTACTGCCTCGATGAGGTCTGTGTCAGCTACTGCCGTGAGGCGGGTGAAGGCCACGGCATCCTGACAGGTGAGTGCCGTCACGAGGCTATAGGTGCGTACTCCTAAGCGTGCGGCATGCTGCATATCCGCTGTGAGCCCTGCCTCTGCCGTCGGGTCGATGCCCCCACATAGGAGGAGTGTCGGGGCGCATAACTTCTGTACACGCTCAGTGAGCTCATAGAGCTGCTGACTTGCGAAGTACCCTAAGAGTGCGACACCAGCGAAGCCCTCTTCGATGAAGCCCTGGGCATTTGCCTCTCCGATACCGCCCAGAGCGATGAGAGGGAAAGGGATGCGTGCCGTGATGGCTCGCCTCAGCTCGGGCGTCCACGGGCTGTCACTCCCATAGCCAGGCTTACTGATGCTTGCTGAGACAGGGCTCACATAGGCGTAGTCGGGACGGAAGGGTAGGTGCTCCAGCTCCTCTACACTGTGGCAACTGACGCCGACGATCTGCTCGGGGCGAAGGGCGTCCGTTGGGCGCTCACGGAGTGTGCTCCAGTCGGCTACGGAGAGGTGCACACCGCCGAGCCCCCAGAGTCTCACCAGCTCGATGTGATGCGAGAGGATGCAGCGACTGCGGAGCTCACGAGGGATGGAGCGGATGAGCCCCTCGAGCTCCTCTACCGTGGCGTCGGGCTTGCGTATGTGTACGCGCCCGATGCCGAGACGGAGGAGGTGAGCGATGCGCAGGGCTTCGCCTGCATCACCGAGTGAGGGCAGTGTGATGGCGATGATCTGCTGGGACAGCATAAGGGCTATTTATGATGGCTACATGGGGCTTCGGTACTGAGCGTAAGCCCTTCGGAGGGGACAGCTGAGCGTGACTGCAACACTTGACGGAAGGAGCGGTTCGCACGCATTGAGCAGAAGTGCTCGCCACACATCGAGCAGAAGTGCTTCTCCTTGTGCTCCTCATCGGGGAGCGTCTCATCATGGAACTCCTGCGCACGCTCGGGGTCGAGTGCCAGATGGAACTGGTCTCTCCAGCGGAATTCAAATCGCGCCTTACTCATCGCATAGTCACGCAGGTAAGCCGTCGGGTGTCCCTTCGCCAGGTCTGCGGCATGGGCAGCGAGCTTATAGGTCACGACTCCCTCACGGACGTCATTGCGCTCGGGGAGGCCGAGGTGCTCCTTCTGCGTGACGTAGCAGAGCATGGCGGTACCCTGATGCCCGATGATCGAGGCACCGATAGCCCCCGTGATGTGGTCGTAGCCAGCACCGATGTCGGAGACCAGCGGGCCGAGGGTGTAGAATGGGGCTTCGTCGCAGTCGAGGAGTTCGCGCGTCATGTTCTCTGGGATGAGGTGCATAGGGATGTGCCCAGGGCCCTCGATCATCACCTGCACATGGTAGCGAGCAGCGATACGGTTGAGTTCGCCGAGAGTCTTCAGCTCTGCCATCTGTGCTGCATCGTTGGCGTCATGGATACAGCCTGGACGCAGGCCATCGCCGAGGGATAGAGAGACATCGTAGCGGGCAGCTATCTGACAGATCTCCTCGAAGTGGGTGTAGAGGAAGCTCTCCTCGTCGTGCTCGGTGCACCAGCCCGCCATGATCGCCCCACCGCGGCTGACGATACCCGTAAGGCGCTTGAGGGTCAGCGGGATGTGCTCCTTACGTAGCCCTGCATGGATGGTGAAGTAGTCGACACCCTGCTCCGCCTGCTCGATGAGGGTATCGCGATAGATCTCCCAGCTGAGGTCGTAGGCCTTGCCGTGGACCTTCTCCAGTGCTTGGTAGAGGGGGACGGTACCGATGGGTACGGGGCTATTGCGGATGATCCACTCGCGCGTCTCGTGGATGTGACGCCCAGTGGAGAGATCCATCACGGTGTCGGCGCCCCAGCGGGTAGCCCATACGGCCTTCTCCACCTCCTCAGCGATACTGCTGGTGACGGCAGAGCTGCCGATATTAGCATTGACCTTGCAGAGGAAGTTGCGCCCGATGATCATGGGCTCGAGCTCAGGGTGGTTGATGTTGGCTGGGATGATGGCGCGCCCTCGAGCGATCTCTTCACGGACAAATTCTGGTGTCACGTAGGAGGGGATCTCTGCACCCAGCGGGTCACCCGCCATGGCATGACGCTCCTTGGCCTCGTCGATGAGCTGGTTTTCACGTATCGCCACGTACTCCATCTCCTCGGTGATGATGCCTTGGCTGGCATAGTAGCGCTGGGTGATACAGTGCTCCTTCGCTACTCGTGGGTGGAGGGAGATATGACGGTAGCGCAGGCCGTCAAGGGCGCGCTGCTGGAGGCGTGAGCGGGTATACTCACTGCCGAGCTCTTCGCTACGGGTCGTATCGTCTCGGCGGTCGATCCACGGCTCGCGTAGGCGTGGTAAGCCCGCCTCGAGGTCTACCCGATAGGCGCTATCGGTGTACGGGCCACCTGTGTCATAGACGACGACAGGGGCATTGGGGGTACGGCTCCCATCCTCATTGTAGGTGTCGGAGAGGGCGATGCGGCGCATGCCGACGCGCAGCTCGGGGAAGAGCTGGCCAGGTACATAGATCTTCTCCGAGCCGATGAGTGGGCCGTGAGTAAGGACATCTTTGATCTTCATAATAGTAGGGGAATGTGCTTTGTCGTGGAAGGGGTAGGACTTAGCCTCCGAAGGTCGGTCGGATGAGGAGGAGGGTGTCGCCCTCCTCGAGCTGGTAGGTGGCTAAGGCTGTGCGGGGTACCAAGCGCTCATTGACGGCAATGGCCGAGCGAGGTGGTAGGTCGATCGCTGCGAAGGCAAGGGCTTCGGGGATCGTGCATACATGGGGGAGCGTGGTGGGAGCTCCGTTGATCAGGATCTTCATCGTAAGTAACTCTATCGTCATGGTGTGATGAGGAAGTGCGAAGTGACGACACACCTCCAGCGAGCCTACTACCACAAGGGGGCAGACACTCTCTGGGGAACTATGACGAACCGATGGGCTCAATCACAGCGTGAGTAACGGAAGATCTTAGAGGATGAGCGGCGGGATATCGCCTTCACTCTCTGCCTACGCCAGCATTATCTGGATCAGGTCTTCGGGTATAATCTCAGCACAGCGTGGACTCGTGTCCTACGCCAGCACCCCTTTGAGTTGCTCTACGGACAAAGGTAGGTCTTTTCTTGATACTGCCAAGAGCGAGCTTTGATAAGCCCTTTAATAGTGGGCTTTTCTCCGATATCATAGAGGGGGTGGTGTCGACCTATATTGGTCGGCGGGTGAACCCATATAGGTCTGCGAGCGAACCTATATTGGCCGATAGTATGAACCTATATTGGTCCGCGCACGAACCAATATAGGATTGCTTACAAACCAATATGAGACTGTTGAGCAGTTATTCTGCTAAGGCATCGTACGCCCATCTCCCCGATATGCCCCTCCCAAGAGATACGCAAGCCCTTCGCCTTATCGCGAGTATTCCTCTTATTCAGCGGAGGGGAAAGTGCTATCCTCGTGAAGAAAAAAGCACCTTCCCGTAGTGGCTTTTCCGTATCTATGCACGTAGTCTTAAAGACCAGGCACGTAAATCCAAATATCCACGTACGTAGATATTAGAGCCACGTACGTAGCTCAAACTTATCTGCCACTCGTCCACAACTTTTATCCCTACGCGGAGCAATAACCTAATACAGGATTGCTCACAACCCAATAGTGCTTGCTACACCTCCTGCACCCAGCTACACGTTCCCCTTCGTATAAAAGGCAACACCCGCCGACCGCAGGAGCAGTCGACGGGTGCCGGTAGAGAATGGGGCTAATGGTCTGACTTAGAGTCCGGGCCAGTAGCTGAGCGTAGCAGGCGTAGCGGGGGATTCCGCTTCGAACTGCTGCTCGATGTCATCGGGGAAGTTGTGGAAGAGATCCATCCCGAGCTTTGTCTCCAGCTCGTCGATAGAGAGGGCGACACTACGCATGGAGGTCTTCGCACCATAGAAGCGGTGCTCGACCAAGAAGCCGATGCCGTGGTAGGTAGAGCCCTTCTTCAGTACGAGGGCCATCCAGTAGTACTTAGGCACGACGATGACGCCACGGACCTTCTTGCTCTCGACCTGATCATCACGGATCGTCCCGCCCTTGGCGACGTAGAGGACGTCCCGGAGCTGGGAGTTGCGACCCCATGCTTGGACCTTCTGTTCGAGCTCCATCCAGAATTTCTGGTTGAGGTCGTCGAGCTGGGGGCTCATGTTCGTGTAGTAGAAGGTCTGTCTATTGGCCTCGGCGCTGAAGAGGCGGTCAGAGGAGGCTACCATGTGACCACGGTCGTATCCGCTCCCACGGAAGAGATTCTCCGTAGAGAAACGCTGAGGTACATAGGGATCCCACTGCCAAGCATCGCTACGTCTGACGGATTGAGCTGAAGTCGTATTGTCGAAGGTGAAGCAGACGAAGCGAGGGTGACGCTTGTCGGTGTCGTACTCGAGGGAGTAGTTCACGATACCACCAGCGCGGTGCGTGATGAAGTAGTTCTGACTACCACCATAGAGGGCGGGTACCTCGAGCAGCGTAGCATCACCGAGGATATACTCACCCGTAGGGGAGGGGATGGGTGATGGCGTAGGGGTGACCTCACCCGTACCTTGCTGGCTGATGATAAGGGTGTCACGAATGCCCGCCGAGGTCGCGATGATCTGTGCTGAGCGAGAGGCTCCGAGGTTCTGACTTACCGAGACGGAGATAGAGGTGCTGGATGTCTCATTCCCCTTGCTACGCTCGAGCTCGATCCATGAGGATGCGTCCTCGGGTGTGACGGTAAGCGTCCAGTCGGAGGCCGCACGGAGCTTGATGTAGAAGTTCGAGCCCTCCTTGGGTACACTCTTGATCTTGTCGGTCGAAGAGCCTGGGAGGGAGAGTTGGAGGCGGTCGGAGGTGCGAACGGGGTGGTCACCATGCTCGGTGGTACAGCTGGAGAAAGCCATCCCCATGAGGCCGAGCCCCATGAGGATGGTCTTTATCCGAAGAGATTTAATCGTCTTCTGCATAGAGAGGCAGGACTATCGCTTACCGAGGTAAGACTTGATGGTAGCATCCTGATTCTCCTTCGTGATGGCGACGCGCTCCCACTGGTCAGCGGAGAAGGTCGCAGAAGGCGCCTTGACAGAGGCGATACGATGGAGGACGATGTCAGCACCAGCGAACTTCTTATCGCTGTCGATCCAAGCCGTCTCCATACCATTACCGACCTGATCGATGGTCACTGTACCCTTCAGCAGAGCCACGGGGTCATTCCCATTGAAGCTGAAGTCTGCGACCGTGCCAGCAGTATAGACTTTCGCCTGCTCGTGGCGTAGGACGAGAGAAGCACCAGCTGCGAGCTTACCCGTGAGAGCGATGCGGCTCTCAGCAAACTTGCCCTCCGTAGCCTTATTATCCTTACCGAAGTTCTTCACGAGGAGCGTATAGGCGCTGAGGTCGATCTCCTGATCTGTGGGGTTAGAGATCTGGATGTACTTCTCGTTGCCGAGACCCTCGATGTAGGCAGAGATGATCAGATCGCCAGAGGTAGCAGGAGGATTAGGTGTGGGAGTAGGCGTAGGCGTGGGATCGGGCGATGGGGTAGGCGTAGGAGTCGTGCCCTCCGTGCAGCGCTCAGCCGTCAGACCAGCGAGGTCATCAGCCGTACGAGGCCAGAGGTTGTAGTGCTTGGTGCTCTGCCCCGAGGTCTTGTTCGTCGTCACCGAGCGCTGGATGATACCGACGATGCGGCCGTTCTTGTCGGATGCGGTCGTCGTCTTGAAGGTCGAGTAGTAGGAGATAGCTACCGAGAGATCGGATACACCAGCCGTAACCTGCGTGACGCAGTCGGTGATGGCATTGAAGTAGCTCCCTGCAGAGGTCTTACCCTGAGCAGGCTTGTTGGGGTTGAGTTCCTTACCAGGAGTCTTGAACTGAGCACCGTCGACAGCTACGAGGATGTTGTCGTACTTGCCTGCGTAGATATCAGCGAAGGTGACAGCCTTAGGTGTGATCGTTGCTACTTCGCCCGTGGGGGTGACCATGGTGGCAGCATCATTCAGACCCGTATAGTCGATCTGGAGTGAGCCATCCTGGTAGCGACCGACCTTCGTACCCTTGGTCTTGATGGTGAAGACCGCACCAGGACGCCAGTCCTTAGAGGCATTGGCATTCAGACGAAGCGTGATACCGACTTCGCCAGCCTGCACGACGATGTTCTTGAGGCTGGCCATATTGTTCGCCGTGATGTCGGAGATGAGGACGGCCTTGAAGGTTGTCTCTTCGTCTACCGTGACGCTCTGACCCTTGTCGTACTTCTCGATGAAGGCGGCGAGTGCTGCGCCGTCTACCGTCGTGGGGTTCGAGGGCAGGTTAGGAGTAGGCTGATCCTTACCTGGGGTGATGACTGCAGAGCCGTCGCCAGCCTGCGTGATGGTATAGTAGAGGGTCTCGTTGCCAGCCTTGAAGGCGAATTGGCCTTGGCGGGTAGCACCTGAGGCGTTCTTGAGGACCTTGATCGTGACGTCACGTTCGCCAGCGTCCCCTGACTCGGGGCTGATGCTCAGCCAGTCAAGGGCGGTGGTAGCCGTCCAAGAGCGGTTGGTGCGGATGTGCAGCGTGGCCGTGCTCTCGTCCTTGCCGATGAGGGTGTTGCCGTTGCTGTCCTTCGTCAGCTGGGTGACCGAGATCGATGGGCGCTCGTAGGCGTCATCGTTGTCCTTACACGAGGCGAGGGACAGGGTAGCACAGGAGGCTAAGAGGAGCGTCCAGCGCGTGATCTTACTTGTTGTCATCAGTCAATCGTATTTGTTGAGATGGTGAGTGCTGTAGGGGAGTGGTTAGAAGCGTGCGCCCGTGAGCTGGACATCTTGCTCGCGCAGGATGAGGAGCTGAGGGGTGTCACGGAAGTAGGTGAGGATAGCAGTGATCGTACCCGAGCCCGAGGGGACGGTGCGACCAGCGAACTTCGCATAGCTGCTCGTGCGGACGATGAGCTGTGCGCCAGAGCGGTCTACGAGTGTGCGGTTCACATTGCGGTTCTTGTCTTTGCCCTGTGGATCAGCATAGGTCTGACCCAGCTCAGAGGCGAGGAACTGTACATCCTTGAGGCTGACGAGCGTACCAGCGTACTTCTTATTCAGTGTCGCGATCGTGAGCTCGTGGGGCTTGATGTCGGTGTGACCTTCCTTGAGGAGGACGCGGTGCACGAGGAGCTCTGGGTAGAAGGCTGTCTCATACTTCTCATCCTTGGAGGCATATCCGAGGTTGATCTGTCCAGCGTAGTCGCCGAGCTGCAGGCCCTGGCAGAGGAGGCGTACTCGCGTACCCTGAGGGTAGACGGAGCTGAGGTTGCCGAGGGCGAACTTAAGCTCCATACCGCCCGTCTCATCCTCGATGTAGCAGGACTTGTAGAGGTTCCCCTCGCTGTCGTCCGAGGCGATGACCGCAGAGACGGCGATGGGCTTGTCGATGAGCGTACCACCACGCTTGTAGAGAGCCTTGAGCTGGCTGATGGTGTGCGTGGGCAGAGGAAGTTCATCCGCACTCTTCTGGTCGGTACGGGGAGGATCGACTTCGTTGTACTTCGTGCAGCTCGTAGCCCCTATCCCGATGAGCATCGAGAGGGTGAGTGCATATATAGCATGACGATTCATAGGATCTATGCGTGTAGGGGGTTAGAACTGGAGGGTGGTATTGAAGAAGAACGTCGTCCCGTAGACATAGGAGAGCTTCGTATCAAAGGGACGATAGAGCTGCTGCGTCCCGTCGGTAGCACGGATTGTGCGGATACGGAGCTGTTCGTAGCCACCATTGGGCAGGCTGCGGTTGTTCAGCACGTTGCTTACCGAGAGGTTGAAGCGCAGGTACGTGCCGTAGGTGATGCGCCAGGAGTAGCTCGCGAAGAGGTCTACTGTGAAGCCATCACGCAGCTGCTCGGGGAGAATATAGTTGTAGTCAAGCGAGGTGCGCCCGCGGTCGGTGCGGATGACAGGCGACATCGAGACGAAGTTGCGCCCGAAGTAGTTCGCGTTGATCCCGAAGTTCGCGTACCAAGGAGAGTAGTACGTCAGCCCGAGGGTAGCAGCCGTCTGAGGCGTACCGCTCACATTCAGCCCCTTCCAGTAGATGCGATCGCGGTCGACGATCTCGTTGGAGTTATCGATGCTCTGGATGTAGCTGGGGTTGTTGGCATACTGATACTGGCCGAGAGCAAGCGCTGCGTTGGCCGTCAGCGTGGGGCTGATCTTCACTTCGAAGCCAGCTTCGGCCCCGAGGTGGCGGGTGGCGATGCCGGTGATGATGTAGTTCGAGAACGAAGCTCGGCTATCATCGTAGAAGCTCATCGAGCGCGTGTGGTCTGCGATGTGCGTGTAGAAGGCCGTCACACGTCCGCGCAGCCAGGGAAGGCGTACGAGGTAGGAGGCTTCTGCTGAGAAGATCTTCTCGCTTTTGGGATCCTCGATGTAGCTATCGCGTGTACGAGGTGAGATGAAGAGATTCTGGAAGGTGGGTGCCTGCTCAAGGTATGCTACGTTCGACTGCAGGTAGTGGTGTCCATTGAGCTTATAGGTAGCCCCAGCCTTCACCCCGAGGTCGTTGAACTTCACGCGGTCCGACAGCCCGTAGGAGTTGTCGGGGAAGAGTCCGCGCTTCTGATGCCCTTCGCGCTGCATACCCGTGTGGGTATAAGAGATACCCGTATAGGCATCGAGGCGCGTGAGGTGGTAGGTCGTATTGGCCCACATCTGATAGCGGTAGCTCTGTGCGGTGTAGTCGTAGCTGAAGCGGTCGCCCTTCTGGACGATGCGGTCGGGGTGCAGGAGGTCTACCTGACTCTTCGTCGCGTCGCCACCGAAGTCACGCTCAGCGAACTTATCGATGTCATAGACGAAGTCCGCACCGAGGAGGTCACCTACCTCAGCATAGTTCGCCGTGCGGTTGTGGCGGAAGTTCGCTCCACCCGTGATCTCAAGCCAGCTCTTGGGGAGCCAGTTGGCAGAGGTCGCCCAAGCGAATTCACGCTGGTCGGTGTGGCGATCTTCGATCATGTAGAGTGCCTTACGCCCCGTAGCGAGGGTGCGGCCAGAGGCATCCTTCACCGTAGTGAGGTTCCCACGATTCACCTCATAGAGGCGGTCCCAATTGATATAGCGGACGTTGGGATCCGACTTCCACAGCTCCTCATAGATCGCTGCAGCATCGCCATCCTGACTATTGGGGTCAGCCATGCGCGTGAAGTAGGAGGGGAGGTAGCGGTAGTAGTCCGCACGTGGGTCGGGAGCGTTGTACCAGTTCAGCGATGAATAGGCATTCTTCCCGAAGCGGTAGCTGAAGGTGGTATTGATGTTGAGTGTCTTCTCCAGATTGCTGAAGTAGTGCGAGAGCTGGACGATGGGCTCGTGGTTGCGTCGCTCACGAGCATTGCGCCACTTGCCACCCTGACGCCCGATGTTGGGGTTGTAGAAGTTCGAGCCGACGAGGTCATATACCTCCTGTGTAGTAGCGCTGGCTACACCACGGCGCGTAGGAGCACCGAGGGCGATGAGGCTAAGGCTATTCATCTCGTCGAGCTTCTTCTCTATGCCGAGGAAGTAGCTCCAGGCATCATAGTACTGCCCACGGACGTAGGAGTACTGCCCATTGCCGATACGGCGGGCGACGCTGGCTGCGAAGCTCCAGCCGTCCTTGCGCTCTCCCGAGGCATAGGTATAGGCGAATCGATTGCTATAGGTGCGGTTGCTATTCGAGTAGGTGAGGCGATGCTGCGCGCCAAACATCGAGGGACGTGTCGTCACGTTGTTGGTCACGCCGACGGCACCAAAGCCCGAGACGATGGGCTCGAAGGACTGCGAGGTCTGCTGCTGACGGGTGACGTCGTTGAGACCGCCCCAGAGGGACCAAGCTGAGTAGCCACTGTTGAGGTCGTTCATCCCGATGCCGTTGAGCATCTGCTCATTGTACTGGGAGTCGTAGCCACGGTTACGGAAGCGAGCTGTGCTGAAGACGTAGCCCGAAGCGCTGAGGAAGGGGTCGCGTGAGGAGGTGAGTAGGGTGACGCGGTCTTGCATGCCAGCGGCTTCGTTGCCGTCCTCTTCGCCGACGATGAGGTCATCGTAGCGAGCATTCCCGCCTTCGCGGAGTGCGACGAGCTTGAGCTGCTTGAGGCCCGAAGCTTCGTTCTCCTGCTTGACCAGCTCGATCTGCTTGGTCTCGTAGCCTTCAGCGGAGAAGGTCAGTGTATATCGTCCCTTGGGGAGGAGCGCCAGGACACTTCGGGCGTCTTGCCCGAGGAGCATCTTCTTCGCCACGGGGCCGTAGATGCTGACGTGGACCTTAGCGACGGGCTTGCCACTCTGGCTGTCGATGACCAGAGGTTCGCCCGTAGTCTGTCCGAGGCCTACACTGGCGAATGTCAAGGTGCAGGCGAGTACGGTAATAAGTTTATTCATGCGGTCGCATTATATCGATGACGCTTGCATGCACTCCGCGGATCGTGCAGACCTTCCGCTCCGTCATCGGAGCCCCTGTCATTATGAGGTGTAAGCCGTTTATCCGTGCTGGAGCTTCCTCCCTATCTTCGAAGCCGAGATACGAAGTAGCGCGCAAGATTTGTTACATTTGCACGACTAAATTACATAATCTATCTCGGATAGCCTCTTAAACGACAAGCTTATGCTAAGGAAAATCTCCGCTCTCACCCTCGTCCTTCTCCTCGCTCTTTGCTCCCTCCAAGCCCAGAAGCAGGTGCGCCTCACGGTAGCCTTCTACAATCTGGAGAACCTCTTCGACACCATCGACGGGGAGAATAACGATGCCGACTTCCTGCCCGACGGGAAGAACCAGTGGACGCCCGACAAGTACAAGCAGAAGCTCCATAATATGGCCTACGCTATCAGCCAGATCGGCTCGAAGCGAGGACCCGATATCCTCGGGGTCTGTGAGATCGAGAATAGAGGCGTGCTCGAAGACCTCCTGAAGGAACCCGAGCTGGCTAACTCTGGCTACGAGATCGTCCACTTCGACTCTCCCGACAAGCGCGGTATCGACTGCGCGCTCTTCTATCGTCCCAGCTACTATCAGTTCACCTCTGCGCACCCACACCCCGTCATCCTCAAGGGGGAGGAGCATATCAAGACGCGTGACGTCCTCGAGGTCAATGGCCTCTTGCTCGGCGAACCCGTATCGTTCCTCGTGGCTCACTGGCCTTCGCGCGTCGGTGGCGAGCAGGTGTCGCTCAAGCGTCGTCTGTACGCTGCCGAGGTCATGCGCTCGGTCACGGACTCCCTCCTCGCGGCAGATCCTAATAATAAGGTCATCCTCATGGGGGACTTCAACGACGACCCCACCTCTCCCAGCGTCGTCAACGGCCTGCGCTCCAAGACTTCTGCCGAAGGTCTGGCGCCTACCGACCTCTTCAACCCTATGGCTGCCCTTTACTCTTCGGGCCGTGGCACGCTCGCTTATCGTGACGTGTGGAATCTCTTCGATAACCTCGTCGTCACGCCCAACCTCATCGGCGGGCCCGCTGATCGCCTGCACCTCCAGCAGGACAAGGCTACGGGGAACTACGGCTATATCTTCAATGCCGACTTCCTCACGCAGAAGACGGGGCACTTCAAGGGCTATCCCTTCCGCACCTTCTCCTCGGGTCGCTTCCAGGGGGGCTATAGTGACCACTATCCCGTCTACCTCTATCTGACAAAGACCATCGCCGAATAGCCCCGCGAGATCAAGGAATTCATATCCCCAAGTCGTTACTCAAGTATGGAAGACGATAGCAAGGCATTGACGCAAGAGAAAGCTAAGTTCCTTTTAGACTTAGCGAAAAGTTATAACGAGGAGCGCGAGGAGGAGTTGGGTAAGCTTCCCTTTCGTTACAATGTTTTGGAAGAGGTGCGAGTCAATGAGAACGCTCATACACGCCTTTTGATGCGCTTGCTAGAATATGGGGAAGCCCGAACTCATTTCTTCGATTACCTTAAGCCGAAGTGTAAAGGCTTCGCTTCTCTAACGATGTCTAAGCCCAAGATTACAGCGGAGAAACATCGTATTGATGGACTTATACAAGAAGAGGGGGAGTACGCAATCATCATTGAAAATAAGGTCTGTGGAGCGGTAGATCAAGAGGGGCAGCTTGGCCGGTATATAAATCTGTGTGTAGGAGACCTGAAGTATGAAAAGGAGCAAATCCACATTCTATATTTAGTTGATAGGCCTGGTACGGAGCCTTCCGAGCAAACGTGGGTTGATAACAACAAAGAGGAGTTTAGCGATAGGCTTTTGGTCCTCTCTTATAAAGATGATATTATCCCTTGGCTGGAAAGACTGCGCAATACTCTTGATATAGAAACAGACGATAGAGAAAAAACAGAGTTGCTCCGAAGTGGAATCACGCAATATTTGGAGTATTTAAAACAGCTATTTACGACTAATCAATATAAGGAAATGAAGAAGGAGTTGAGGGGATTTGTAGAAGAGCAACTGGGCTTGAATAATGAAGCATCAGAGAAGAAGAAAGAGCTTTTAAAGAAAGAGGTACAGTCTATTGATAGATTGAAATCAGTGCTTAACGAGCTCCTTTGCAACTCTTATGTTGACTGTTGGAGAGCAGATCTGAAGGAGAAACACGGTTTAACTCGGCAGTTCTCTCAGGTTGATGAGGTCTATCCTAAAGCAGGTATTTATATGCAAATTGACGGAGTTGAATTTCCCGTTTTAGCTGAGTTTGCAATTGAAGAGAGTAGGGCTTGTATAGGGATTGGGTGTCATGAAGAAGAGGGAGACAAGATAAAGACTAAGCTTGATGAGCGTACGAAGGATGGTCTGAAAGAAAAGGTACAGATGAGGAACTTTGGGCGATCAAAGTTTTGGTATTGCTGGCGCTACGTAGAGCCCGACAAGGCAATGGAAAAGTTTGACGAGTTAGTTGATGTCTTGGAGGAGCTCGGAGCGAAGCCTGTGCCAGCGGAAGAAGCAAAGGAATAGTAAGCCGTATATAGGGCGGGAAATTTCCGTATATGCAGAAATTTATTTTCGCATATACGGAAATTTTTTTCTGCATATACGAAAAATTATCTGCGTATATACGGAAATATTCATACCTTCGTTGCTGGATAAACACCCTGTCTAAACCAGGCAGAAAAGCATTCTTTAACCACTAATTATTACTATCATGATTAAGATTAAAGCTGTCGAAAGAAAGGCTGGCTTCGGCAAGACCAGCAAGACGCTTTGGTACCCCGCCATCCACCTGCAGTCAGATGTGACCTTCGAGGAGTTCATTGAGCTCGTTGCGGACGAGACAACCGTGTCCTCGGCCGACATTAAGGCGGTCTTTGACCGTGCTGCGAAGGTGCTCATCCGCCTCTTGCAAGATGCTAAGAGCGTCGATTGCGGCGACCTCGGGACTTTCCGCCCCAGCATCACCGCCAAGACGGGATCGGGTGTCGCCTCAGCCGATAAGGTCGGGGTCGAACTTGTGGACAAGGCCAAGGTCATCTACACGCCTCGCGTCAAGGTGAAGACTGCTCTCAAGGGCGTTCGCCTCGAGCGTGCCGAGCGTGTACTGGATGTGCCTTACGCCACCGCCACCAAGAAGAAGGGTACGAAGCCCAAGGAAGAAGGCGGCACTTCGCCCACTCCTGGAGCTAGCGAAGGCCACGTAGGGATATAGTAGTAACACTAATCAGTTTCAACTAAGCTAATGAATAATCTAATTGATAAGGCAGATACGGTCTTGGGCAAGGTGTATGATGATGTCGTGCATCCAGTCGCAAAGCCTATCGGAGAAATATTGGGCTTTCTGCCTCGATCTGTGAAGGTGCTTTTGCAAGGTTGCGAAAAGTGGATAATCAATGGTGAAGAGTCTTTAAGATTAACCGCGCAGGCAATCCAACAGAAGGCCGAAGCGATTCCAGAGGAGCGACTGACGGAGCCTGAACCTTATGTTATCGTTCCGGCGATACAGCAATTAGCCTATTCGTACAGTAGTGATGAACTTCGAGAGCTGTATGCAAACCTTATTGTTTCTTCGATGGATAGGGAGAAGAAGGATCAGGTCCATCCTGCCTTCGTGGATATTCTCAAGAAGCTGACCCCTGACGAAGCGAAGATCCTCCAGCATTTTAAGGGTTGCATTCGTTTAGAGTATGCAGAACTTAATGGATATTTTATGAGAGGAGAAGAAGGAGCTTCAGGTCGGTTGGGAAAGCGTACGACACTGTTATGTGACGAAATATCCTTTTCCATTCCAGAGAATGAGATCGCATACCTTGAGAACCTAATCTCTTTGGGGATTTTGAAAGATTGTTCTGGAAGTAGTATGATAACGAAAGATGTCTATGAGCGTATAGAAGAAAAGATAGGACTGGAGAAATTCCGTCAGAAGTGTATTACTCCTACTGCTTTTTACGCCATTGAATCTGATAGATCTTACTATGAGTTGACCGAGTTTGGACGGAACTTTATCAAGACTGTTGTAGCTTAGAAAATAGCCCTTGCTTTTAATCTGTAACTGAATGGAGAAATTCTACTAGTCTACTTGCCGATGCAGAAGTGGGCGAAGATCTATCTTTGGATTGAGTCTGCTTGTGCTTTCGGATGATGTGCAGGCTATAAGCCTCCCCATCATCATTCCAATGCAGAAGAAGTCCCCCGACCGCATCCTATCAGAGGAGTGCGGTCGGGGGCTTCGCTTTAAGTGCTGTGGGTCGGGGTGCCTTCACCCCTTAGCGGACGGCGACGGCGGCGATGAAGACGTGGACTTCGCTGACGCCACACTGCTCCAAGAGATCGGTGAGCGCAAGGAGTGTGGAGCCCGTCGTCACCAGATCATCGACGAGGAGGATGCGCTTGCCCCCTAGCTCCTGAAGGCGCTCCGTCTTGTCGGTGAGATAGAAGGCCGCTTGAGCATTCTCACGGCGAGCGTCACGATCCAGCGCCGTCTGTGAGTGACTGCCCCGATGGCGTAGGAGGTAACCTTCCGAGCAGGGGACGCCGTAATGCCGTGCGAGGGCTTCGCCGAGGAGGGCGGCTTGATTGTAGCCACGGGCTTCGAGGCGCGTACCTTCGATCGGGACGGGGAGGATGAGGTCGATGTCGCCAGGCTGGGGTACAAGCTGCCCTTCGGTGAGGGCGGTGCGCACGACAAAGTCTGCGACCTCACCATAGCCTCGGTACTTGAGGGCGATGATGAGGTCGTAGGTAGGATTGGTGTGCTGGTAGATGAAGGGGGCTGAGAGGCTTCGGATCAGGGGTGAGCCAAGAAGGCGCTCGTCGGCATGCACGAAGGCGGGGGCGTGGCGAGGGAGCTTCGTGGCGCACTCCATGCAGACGCAGTGCTCGCGCTCGGCGAGACGCACCCGACAGATGGCACAGGTGCGGGGGAAGATGAGGTCGGTAAGGAAAGCGCCGATGCGCTTAATCGTCGCCCAGATCATCGGGGAGGTCAGAGAGGAGTTCGCTGATCGCCTCGCGCACATCCTCATAGGGATAGCCCCGATAGAGGGCGAAGCGAGTGAGACGGTCATAGATCTTGCGTGGCTCAAGCCCAGCGGGGAGGGAGCGGTACTTGCGCTCCAAGAGGGCGGTGAGTTGGTCTTCGCCCTGCATCTCTTCCTCCTCAAGCTCCTCAATAGCTGCGTCGATGAGGCGTGAGGGGATGCGATGACGGCGGAGCTCAGCTTGCAGGCGAAGTGGCCCCCAGCCGTTGAAGCGGTACTTATCTCGCACGAAGGCTCGGGTAAAGCGCTCCTCGTTCAGGTAGCCCTCTTGCTCCAAGCGCTCGATGAGTTTGTCA
>ERZ773031.770-NODE-770-length-16846-cov-11.207313_pt1 | contig 16846 bp, 15 predicted proteins | sample MGYA00511666_ERZ773031 | MGnify/ENA primary metagenome ERZ773031 (study PRJEB29015, sample SAMEA2738135) | human oral metagenome | biome: human oral; feature: human-associated habitat; material: saliva | place: China | collected 2250 ...
GCCCAGTGCTCGGAGAAGGGCTGATCTGCGTAGCGATCCTTGTCCTTCTGCTTCTGCTCGATCAGGTAATCGACACCGTAGAGTGCGACGCGGCGGTAGTCGCCGATGATGCGGCCACGGCCGTATGCATCGGGAAGGCCGGTGATGATGTGTGAGGAACGCGCTGCACGAATGCGAGGAGTGTAGATATCGAAGACAGCATCGTTGTGAGTCTTGCGGTACTGGGTAAAGATCTTCTTGACCTCGGGGTCAACTTCCTTACCAGCTTCCTTGATGGCGGTCTCAACCATGCGCCAGCCGCCATTGGGCATCATCGCACGCTTGAGGGGGGCATCAGTCTGCAGACCGACGATAACATCGTCGTCCTCGCTGATGTAGCCGGGCTTGAAAGCGTCAATGTCCGCGGGGGTGTGGGTGTCAACATCGAGGATGCGAACCTTACGTTCCTCCGACAGGTAGTTCTTTTCAAGGGTTTCCCACACGCGCAGGGTCTTTTCCGTCGGCCCGGCGAGGAAGGAAGCATCTCCTTCGTAAGGGGTGTAGTTGCGCTGAATGAAGTCACGCACGTCGATTTCTTCGGACCAGTGGCCCCTAACAAAACCGTCCCATGCGTCGGTAGCGACGTCGGCGGTCTGCTGATCAGTCATTTTCCCTCTTCTCGGTTGCCGTGGCTTTCAGGCTGAAAACCTCCGGTTGATGAGGCTCGGCCTCATCTTTGGTGCCGTGTTGGGCATCTGGTAATAGTGTCCCTCACTTGATGCCCGGACAGCATCTTTATGCGCCTTTCGCCTATATGTGGTGTCTAACAATCTGGGACTTTTGTCGCTCCGGTCACTACAACTATAGGACAAAAGTCCCTAACCTGAAGTGGTTGAAAGTTGCGTATCTCAAAGTGCTTGTTGAAACCCGTAGGGGAGAGCTTGGCACAGTAGACTCGTCACAGTTCAAGGAAAGAAAAGTCCGCATTGATGCGTGCGTGACACCTGATGCAGGGGGAAAAATGAGCGCAGCTACGCCGATTCGTATTGGTGTCCTGGGAGCAGGAACGGTGGGTGGCCACGTTATTCATTTGCTCGACCAGTGGGCGGATGAATACGAGCGACGCCTAGGGATGCGTCTCGATGTCGAATCTGTGCTCGTTCGTCGCCTCGAGGCCAAGCGTGCTTTCCCCATCGCCTCGGAACTTTTGTCAACGGATCCTTATGCGGTGATCGATGGAAAAGACATTGTTGTCGAATTGATCGGTGGGGTTGAACCCGCCTTTGACTATGTGATGGCTGCCCTGCGCAATGGAAGTGCTGTTGTTACAGGAAACAAGGCATTGATTGCCTCGCGTGGTCCAGAGCTTTTTGAAGCTGCTCGTCAGGCCAATACTCGCTTGTATTTCGAGGCCTCGGTCGCGGGTGCAATTCCCGTGATCCATGCCCTCTCCAGCTCGCTACGCGGTGATCGCGTACGTCAGATTGCAGGAATCGTGAATGGTACGACGAACTTCATTCTCGATGCGATGACGACGCGTGGCGCTGACTACAACGAGGCCTTGGCTCAGGCGCAAGAGCTCGGCTTCGCTGAAGCGGATCCCAGTGCAGACGTTGAAGGCTACGACGCCTCGGCAAAGTGCGCGATCATGTCCTCCTTGTCTTTCGGTCGCTGGGTCAGTGTCGATTCTGTTCCGAGGCAGGGTATTACGACTTTGTCGACCAAGGACATCGCTTTTGCTGCCGAGCTTGGATGTGTGGTCAAGCTTGTGGCGCGTGCGCAACTCAGGGTTGAAGCAGGGGAACAGGTATTGGCTCTTGGGGTGGAACCGACCTTCGTTCCTTCCGACCATGCCTTTGCCTCGCTTCATGGTCCCGCGAACGGTGTCTATGTTGAGGCTGAAGCTGCCGGCACGCTCGCCTTCCTCGGTTTGGGTGCGGGTGGTTACCCGACGGCCTCAGCAGTTCTGGGAGACATCGTTTCCGCCGCTCGTGACCGCGTTGACGGTCAGGGGGCGCTGCGCCTCGAAGAGGAAAGCGATGTTGTCCTCGCCCCTGAATGGAGCGTTGCTTCGCCCTTTATTATTCGTCTTGGCGTGCGCCAGGGCGCTAGTGTGTGTGAAACGATTGCGGCCGTTTGTGCTTCCCGTGAAGTGTCGCTGTGCAGTCTCGATGTCGTCAGGGGTGATACTGAAGAGGAGCAAATCGTCACGTTACGCACTCAGTCTGTTTCGAGAGACCGTGCCCATGGCCTCGTCGATGCCCTTCAAAGTGCGTGTGACGTGCTCACGTCGCCCGTAATCTTCCCCATGCTGGATATCTAAAATCTGGAAAGTGACCCTCCATGCGTATCACCCAAGACTTCGTTGCTGTTCGTGTTCCGGCAACTTCGGCGAATCTCGGACCGGGTTTTGATTCTTTCGGTCTTGCCTTAGATCTGTGGGATCAGGTCAGTGTCCACGCCACCGCAGGTCCGACGCATGTCGCGATCGAGGGTGAGGGGGCCGGGGTCCTTGACGAGGGCGAAGACCATTTGGTTGTTCGCTCGCTTCGAATGGGACTTGAAGCCGCTGGGGTTGCTCAGGTCGGGATCCAGATGCACTGCACGAACCGTATCCCTCATTCCCGAGGCCTGGGTTCTTCTGCGTCGGCAATTGTTGCTGGGCTTGGGCTTGCGCGCGCCCTTATTGGTGATCCCGAGGCGCTAACCGCTGAAGATATTCTTGCAATCGCAACGGAAATTGAAGGTCATCCCGATAATGTTGCACCCGCTATTTCGGGCGGCGTCACGGTGTCGTGGATGGATGATGATGGGGCGCCAGGAATGGTTCATTTGTCGGGAGAATCTCCCATTGACCCCGTCGCTTTTATTCCTGACTTCGAGCTAGCGACTTCGAAGGCGCGGGCTGTTTTGCCTGAACAGGTTCCTTTCAATGATGCGAAATTCAATCTTTCAAGGGCTGGAATTTTGGCCGCAGTCTTGGGAGGGCAGACGCGCGTGATCGGTGCAGGACATGATGTGCATGACTTGCTCATGGCCGCGACAGAAGACCGCCTCCATCAGGACTATCGTCGTCAATCCATGCAACCTTCGCATGCTCTGGTTACGTGGCTTCGCGGTGCGGGTAAAGCGGCTGTCATTTCGGGGGCTGGGCCGACAGTTCTCAGTTTGGAAAGTATTGATCCGAAGGTCCAGGCTGATGCTCAGGCTGCCGGTTGGAAGGTTTTGCCTCTCAAACTGGCAAAGTCTGGTGTGCAGATTACTCGGGGTAATCTTTCAAAGATTGACGATGGGCGAGTTTTTGTGTGATTTAGCGCGCAGACTGAAGAACTCTGCCGCGAAAAGTAGTGAGAAAACGTGAGCGACTTGCTACTATCGCACTGAAGGAAATCCTTCACTCTTCCATATTCCTGTTGGAATGTGTCTTTTTATTGATCTCATGTTGATTGAGAAGTTCACCTGGCCTTTGAATGGGCCATGCATGTGAGGATTATCAGTTGAGCAACGATGTGACCACCCAAGAGCGCGAACTTTCGCGACTGAAGTTGGTGGAACTCAAAGCTATGGCCACTGAATTGGGTCTCAAGGGCGTTTCTGCTATGCGCAAGCCCCAGCTCATCGAGGCAATTAGCACTGCCCAAAGCAACAGCAGTCCAGAAGCTTCTGCTCCGCGTCGTCGCCGCGCGGAACGTGAGGAGGCCAGCGAAGCCCCGCAGGTGAGTATCGAACTCCCCGAGGCCTCGGTGCAGGAAAGTGCTTCCGAAGAACGTTCTTCGCGTGAAGCAAGCCTTCCGCGTAAGAGCCGCCGTCGCCGCGTCGTCTCCAGTGAAGCGGCTGAGCCTCCGACCGTCACCCTGGATCTTCCTGCCCCCGCTCAGCGTGAAGAGGAAGAATCGGCACCCAGCCAGCACATTGAAATTTCGCTCCCCGATAGCGACGATCCTGAATCCCGTGAGCGCTCGCGTCGCGATCGCGAAGGGCGCCGTCGTGGGCGTGGTCGAGAAGGCCGCGAATCCCGTCGCGAACGTGGCGACCGCGGTGAACGAGGCGAACGCCGTGAAGCTGCAGCGCAAGCTTCGGCCTCGGAAGAAAATCTGGCACCGATCGCGGGCATCTTGGACGTTCAAGAAAACCATGCTTTCGTGCGCACCTCGGGTTATTTGCCGGGTCCGAACGATGTTTATGTCACCCTCGGCAATGTCCGTCGTTGGGGACTGCGCCCCGGTGACGCGGTCGCAGGCGCCGTCCGTCAGCCTCGTGAGGGAGAACGTCAGCGCCAGAAGTACAACGCGCTGGTTCGCGTTGACTCCGTCAACGGTATGAGCATTGAGGATGCACAGGCTCGTCGTGAGTTTTCCAAGCTCACCCCGATCTACCCCGATCAGCAGCTGCGCATGGAGACCTCTGCTAAGGCTTATACCCCTCGCGTCATTGATTTGGTTGCTCCCATTGGTAAGGGCCAGCGTGGCTTGATTGTCTCGCCGCCGAAGGCCGGTAAGACCATGGTCATCCAGCAGATCGCCAAGGCAATCGAGCTGAACAACCCCGAGGTTCACCTCATGGTTGTTTTGGTTGATGAGCGCCCTGAAGAAGTGACCGATATGCGTTCCATCGTCAAGGGTGAGGTCATTGCATCCACCTTCGACCGCCCGGCATCGGATCACGCAATCGTTGCTGAACTGGCGATCGAGAGAGCCAAGCGTCTGGTCGAACTCGGCCAAGATGTCGTCGTTCTTCTTGACTCCATCACCAGGCTTTCTCGTGCCTACAATCTTGCGGCACCGGCCTCGGGTCGTATTCTCTCCGGTGGTGTTGACGCCTCTGCGCTGTACCCCCCGAAGAAGTTCTTTGGTGGAGCGCGCAATCTGCGCGAAGGTGGATCGCTGACCATTATTGCCTCGGCACTGGTTGAGACCGGTTCGAAGATGGATGAAGTGATCTTCGAAGAGTTTAAGGGCACAGGCAACATGGAACTGCGCCTCTCGCGTCAGCTCGCTGACCGCCGAATCTTCCCAGCTATTGATATCAATGCATCGGGAACCCGTCGCGAAGAGATGCTGCTCAAGCCCGAGGAACTGCGCATCATGTGGAAACTGCGTCGAGTTCTGGGCACCCTAGATCAGCAAAGTGCATTGGAAGCGGTTTTGGATCGTTTGAAGGAAACGCAATCGAATGCGGAATTCCTCATGCTGGTTCAAAAGCAAGTTCCTTCCGCAGACTGAAGATAAGCGACGATTGGGGCGAAAGACTAGACGGTCTTTCGCCCCATTTGTTCTGCCTTGGCAAGGTCACTATTCTGCTACTAGTTGACAACGAAATGGGATGGTTATGGCTGATACGCCTCAAGTGATTGTTCGAGACGACCCCTCAGGCAAGAAGAAGGCAACTGCGCGGCGCGGCATGATGCGAATGCTTTGCGGGCTGCTCGTCATGCTCTCTGTTCCGGCTGTGTGGCTCTTCCCGATTGTCATGTCGAGTATTTCAACCGCGCGTGCTGCTAACCAGTACTATCCCAATGTTGAAATCTATGATCAGACCTCAAGCTTTGGCGCTATCAACGGGCAGAGTCTTCAAAGCGAGCTCGGGCAGGTGCCCTTCAAGCAGCCGGTGAAGCTTGTGGTTCTATCCACCGACACTGTGCCCACTGGTAACTTCAATGAAGCGGTCTTGAACTACGCGCGAAGTTCTCATAAAGAATGGCTCTCGGCAAGCGGAAACAAGTGGGCTGACGGCCTGGTGATCCTCGCGGTATCGCCGAGCTATCGAAAAGTGGGTACGTACTTTGGTGAAGACACCAAGGTATCTAGCAGCAAACAAGACAAGATCCAAGAAGCCGCCAAAGATGATTTCCGGGCCGGGCGCTGGAGTGCGGGAATGGTCGAAGCTGCAAAAGAAGCGGCGCGCTACGTTCCAGACGCGAATGGAAATAGTACATCTGATGGAGAGCTTCCTCCCGGACCCGCATGGTTTGTCTCTTTCTTAGGTCTGGTCACCGTATGGAAGGGCTTCAAGCTCCGTCGCGAATCGCGTCGTAACTTGCGTCAGGCGCGCGAGCATTGGGAAAACGTCCAGGCGGACCACAATCGAGCCGAGCGAGCTTTTGCTTTAATCGGTGATAGCGGTAAGTATCACGATGAACTTGAGCTGCGCTACACCGAATATGAAGCGAATTTCCGCATCGCTCAAGAGAAATGGGCGGAAATTGGAACCCCCCGTTTCTGGGAGTACTTCAGCGCTGTTCTTAAGGAGAAAACCGATACTCTTCTGAGTTTGACCAGCTCAATGGATTCAACTGATGACACAGTTTTCTCTGCCTCTGAGTTCTTTAACCTCGGCAGTGGATGGGTCGACGCTTGGATGAAGGAAATCGGCCCGGTCATTGAGGACCTGACTGCGCTTGGGGAACTCGTCACCTCGGTGAGCAAAGAAATGGGAACCCCCGACGCAATGCGAGGCCAAGAAGAGATCCTCCGTTGGATCGTTGATCAGCAGGCACTCATCGTCCAGCTCAAGGACCAAATCGGTCAGGGCGCGGTTACCCCGGTGAACGCTTTGGAAACACTTGATCGTATTGCGAATGAAACTCGAAATTGGGTCAAAGGCGTTGTCGTGGCATCTCTCAAAGCTGATACCACCAAACTCGGGCAAGAACGCTACGAAAAATGGGAAACCATGCAGGACAAATCCGATGGCGCCGCAACGGTCGGTTACAAGGGCTCGTATCGCCTGAATGGCACCCTTCATACCTATGATCCTGCCTCAACCATTCGCCTGAATACCCAGAGCGCAGGGGTGAGTGCGGACACTCTGAAATCCATAGCTTTTGGAAGCTACCGCATGCCCGGATGGGAATCGGATACGTACATTTACCAGTCGATGTGGTATCAACAGCACACCTACAACACGGCTCACACGTGGACGCACAGTAGTGATTCCAGTGATGGAAGCTATGGAAGTTCAGGCGGAGGCTTCTCCGGTTCGGGCTCGTCCTCGTCCTTCTGAACTCGTCACCCAATCATTGCCCATTTCACGTTGAGCGAATGGTGTGGGCGTGGCAATGATGGGGGAGGACATGGCATAATGTCATGTCGGCTTCCGCTTCACCGCTTCGTCCCGCTGATTTTCAGTGGAAGGTGACTCATTGCCAGATGCGATGGGCACTGCGATTCGGACCCGGGGCACCAAACGATCCAGGAGATATATCCATGAAGAAGGGCATTCACCCCGAATACGTGGACACCGTCGTGACCTGCACGTGCGGCAACACGTTCCACACCCGTTCCACCATCACCTCCGGTGAGATGCGCGTGGACGTGTGCTCGGCTTGCCACCCGTTCTACACCGGCAAGCAGAAGATTCTTGACACCGGCGGCCGTGTCGCCCGTTTCGAGGCGCGTTACGGAAAGCGCGTGCGCCCCTCCAAGTGAGCTCGCAGTCGGCGCCGGCGACACGATGTCGTCGGCGCCGACGTGTGTCAACAGCTACCCTTGAATCAGGTCTAGGGAAGGATCAGTCATGAGTGCTCTCGGAGAAGAATTCTCCGCATTAGATGCGTTGCTCGAGGAATATACAGAGCTTGAAACGCGAATGTCTGATCCTGAAGTCCTTTCCTCCCCATCACTTCTCAAGCAGGTTTCCCGCCGCTACGCTGAACTTTCTCGCATTAAAGCAGCAGCCGATCAGCTCAGCCATGCGCGAGATGATCTTCAAGCAGCACAAGAACTTGCTGAAGATGATCCCTCTTTCGCAGAGGAAATCCCCGCGCTCGAAGAGGAAGAAAAGTCTGCGCACGAGCATCTCCTCTCGATTCTTGCTCCACGAGATCCCGATGATGCCTGCGACGTGATCTTGGAAATCAAGGCCGGCGAAGGTGGCGAAGAATCTGCGCTCTTTGCCGCTGACCTTGCCAGAATGTATCTGCGCTATGCGGATTCGAAGGGCTGGAAGGCAAGCGAGCTATCTGCCACCTACACCGAATTGGGTGGGTATAAGGAAATTACACTTGCCCTGCGAGCAAGCGGTAACCCCACTCCCGATGAAGGAGTGTGGGCACACCTGAAGTACGAAGGGGGAGTGCACCGAGTCCAGCGCGTTCCCGTAACCGAATCACAGGGACGCGTCCACACCAGTGCTGCCGGTGTGTTCGTCATGCCCGAACTCGAAGTCGATGACGAAATTGTTATCGACCCCAATGATTTGCGAATCGATGTCTACCGTTCATCGGGCCCCGGCGGTCAGTCGGTGAACACTACCGATTCCGCGGTGCGTATCACCCACCTTCCTTCGGGAATCGTCGTCTCCATGCAGAACGAGAAATCGCAGCTGCAAAACAAAGAAGCAGCACTGCGTGTTCTTGCCTCGCGATTGGCTGCTGAAGCCAAAGCTAAGCGTGAAGCTGAAGCCTCTGCGCAGCGTCTTTCCCAGGTGCGCACCGTCGACCGTTCCGAACGCGTCCGTACCTACAATTTCCCGGAGAACCGCATCGCCGACCACCGCAGTGGTTTTAAGGCCTACAACCTTGATCAAGTTCTCGATGGCGCGCTTGATCCCGTGATTGCTTCTCTCCAAAGCGCAGATGAGGCCGAACGCCTCGCATCTGCAGATGCACATGTATGAGTACTCAATCTGAGCTTCTCACTTGGGGGAGCGCTCAGCTTAAGGAGCTCTCAACTGACAGCGGGGGAGCTTCACCTACGGCCGAGGCCCGCTACCTTCTCGCGTGGGCACTGGGCGTGGATTCTCTCCTTCGCGCACCCCTTGAGGTCTCTCCCATCGCCGAGGCCAGCTACCGCACTGCCGTCATGAAGCGAGCGGGCCGTATTCCTCGTTCCCATGTCACTGGCCAGATGTATTTTCGAGGACTCAAGCTTGACGCGGGCGCGGGTGTTTTCACCGTTCGCCCCGAAACAGAAATGCTCGTTGAACACGTTCTGGAGCTGATTTCGAAGGATGGGATTCCAGAGGGGGAATGGGTTGATCTGTGCAGCGGATCGGCGGCAATTGCGCTTTCTTTGAGCCTCGAGGGAAAACATCACGTGACTGCAGTTGAAGTGGATCCCTCGGCGTTTTCTTTCGCGCAGCGCAATGTTGCCGCGCACGCCCACGCCAGCGTCGGCCTCGTCAATGGGGACGCAACCCAGGCCTCGACGCTCAAGGAACTGGGCGGGAAAGTTGCGCTTCTCGTCAGCAATCCCCCCTACGTTCCACCCAACGAGGCACCGACTCAGCCTGAAGCACAGCGTGACCCGGCCGTGGCGCTCTATGGGGGAGGCGACGATGGTACACAGATCCCCAAACTACTGATTGACCGTTGCCGTGATTTGCTGATGAAAGACGGCCTTTTAGCCATGGAGCACTCGGCGTCGCAAGCCCAGACCTTGAGGGAATATGCGCGTGAGTGCGGCTTCACTCAGGTCCGAACCCTCAGTGATTTAGCTGGCATCCCACGCTTTTTGTTCGCTCGATATACCGAAGGAGAGTAGAAAACGGTGGAGCATATTCTTGATTGTCGCATGGGATGGGATCCGGCTGATCTCGCCTATGTGAGTTCGCGAATTGTCAACGGAGACCTTGTTGTTCTCCCTACAGATACCGTCTACGGGATCGGAGTGCGTGCGGATAACCATGACTCAGTTCGCGCGCTGCTTGCCGCGAAAGGTCGGAATGAAACCATGCCCCCGCCGGTGCTGCTCGCCTCTGTCGAGCAGGCATACGAGGTCTCGACTGATTTGAGTACAGACGCTATTCGGCTCATGGAATCATTCTGGCCGGGGGCGTTGACCGTGATCGTTCAAGCCAATCCGAGTGTTGACTGGGATCTGGGACAAACCGGTGGAACCGTTGCTTTGCGCATGCCCGCTCACGAGGCCGTGTGCGAGCTTTTGAGTAGTGTCGGCCCTATGGCAGTTACTTCCGCGAACCTCACGGGGCAGCCTCCCGCGACCAATGTGGAAGAAGCACGTGGATATTTCAGTGGCACTGTAGACTGTTACGTGGATTCAGGGCCGACCAAGAGTGGTGTTCCCTCAACAATCATCGATTGTGCGCATGGGGATGCGACACTGCTGCGCGAAGGCGCATGGGCCCTCAAAGATATTGCTACTGTGCTGGGATACCAGCCCGCAACGCGCTGAGGGAGGAGACATCGACGCCGTGAAGGTCTATGTCCTGCTGATGGTTGTCGCGGCCGCATTGACGGTCCTGTTGACTCCACTCGTGCGCTGGGCATGCCTGAAATGGGGGATCGTCCCCAAACTGCGAAGCCGCGATATTCAGGCTGCGCCGATTCCTCGGCTTGGAGGCATTGCGATCACCATTGCATTGGTCATCACAATGCTTATTAGCGCGCGCATTCCCTACATGGCACCGCTTTTTGAAACGAACGCGGCCTGGGCAGTTGTCGGCGGGGCGTGTGCGATGTGCGCCCTTGGCGTCGTCGACGATGTCGTAGAACTTGACTGGATGACGAAGCTGTCGGGGCAGATTCTCATTGCGGGATCGATGGCTTTCAACGGTGTCCAAATGGTCAGTTTCCCCATTTTTGGTCTGACGATTGGATCCTCGCGTCTGTCACTGATGCTCACTGTTCTTCTGATCGTCGGCATCATGAATGCGGTGAACTTTATTGACGGCTTGGACGGTCTTGCCGCGGGAATTGTTGGCATTGGGGCTGCTGCATTTTTCGTCTATTCCTACGTGCTCACTCGCATTATGGGAGCTGCCTCCTATGCGACCACCGCTTCGTTGGCGGTCATCACTTTGGTGGGAGTCTGCCTGGGGTTCCTCTGGTTTAATTACCATCCCTCGTCGATCATGATGGGCGGCGGCTCAGAAACAATGGGTCTTGTGCTTGCTTCCGCTGGCATCATCGTGACGGGCCAGGTTGACCCCTCGCTTCTGGGCAGTCAGCAACTCATCGTCTCCTTGCTTCCATTGCTATTGCCGATCTCCGTCATCCTTGTGCCCATTGGCGACCTCGTCGTGACCAGTGTTCGACGAATGCTCCGAGGAAAGAGCCCCTTCCATGCAGACCGTTCCCACTTTCATGACCGATTGCTTGAACGAGGCCACTCGCACCGCGGCGTTGTGGCAATTTTGTGGATGTGGACGGCTTTGGTTGCTTTCCCTCCCGTTGCTCTCTTGACGTATGACTGGAGGGTCGTCGCTTTGTGTACCCTCCCTGCACTTTTCATCGGAATGCGTTTCACCGCATCGGAGTTCCCGACCTATTCCCTGTTATTTGGCCGCGGGCCTAGGCGCAGGCGAGAAAGAAGGAAGACACAATGACTGACTTATTGCAGGCTCGAAGCGAAGAGCTTCTTCAAGCTGTTCGGCGCTTGGGATTCCTCATCCTCATTGGTGCCGGTGTTGCTCTGGGTTGGGCCCTGTACGCGGGGTGGGGACGCATGAGCCTTCTTCTTTCTGGCTGCATGATCGTTCTTGGTGCGGTCACAACAACCTGCGTTCGCAACATGATCTGTGCCGACTCTCTCAATCGTTCCGCATGGGTTTGGGCTCATATGGGAGGGACTTTTCTTGTCCTCATTATTGGGCTATTCCTGAGCAAAGCCTGGGGTGTCTCGGCGATCGTCGTTGGACTTGTTCTCATTTGCGAGCATTTCCTCGTGTTCATCTTCCTTGGCGTTACTTTTTCGCGCATTATGCGTGGGGACTCTCGAACTGAGAGCACTTCGCATAACGAAGAAAGAGACTGAGGGATCTTTCAGAGGACAATCTCTGGACGTATAACTTCATCAATGCAACTAGCTGGGCTACACTAGACCGGGTTGACCCTAGTGAGGAAGTGAAACACGTGGAAGCGACAGTTCTCGGCGAAGAGAAGACCACACAGCGCAGCTACGCTATGCCTTTGTGGTACAAGGCTCTCATCGGTATCGTCGCACTGATTGCTGCCGCAACATGTATTCCCGCTGTTACTCAGGCACCCCACGCCCCCGGTATTCATGATTTCTTCCCCGATGCATTTTTTGGTGAAGGTACGCTCTTCCAATTCAATCGCTTGACCTTAGTGCGTGTGGTCGCCGGAATTACACTGTGCTTGTTTTTCTGGCTCGGTGCGCGCAGCGTCAAGCTCATGCCGGGACGGGGACAGGTCCTCCTCGAAATGGCAGCCGAGTTCGTTCGCAATGGTATTTCCGTCGCGATGCTAGGTGAAGGCCGAGGCCGTCGTTGGGCAGCCTTTATCGGTGTTGTTTTCTTCGGCGTCCTTTTTATGAATATCCAGGGGATTATCCCGGGAATGAATATCGCAGCTTCCTCTGTAATGGCTGTGCCGATTGTTTTCGCCATCATCGCCTACGTCTCTTTCGTGGGTGCTGGAATTAAACAGTACGGCTTCTTCCATTTCTTCAAGTCCCAGCTTTTCCCCAAGGGGTTGCCTTGGCCGATCTACTTCCTCATCACCCCCATCGAGTTCTTCTCGACTTTTATTGTCCGTCCCGCAACCTTGGCCATCCGTCTTCTGTGCAACATGATTTCAGGGCACCTGCTTCTTGCACTGACCTATTTTGGAACGTCAAATCTTCTCATCGCTGCGGGTATGAAACAGACTGGTGCCCTCTTAACTGGAGCTGGTGCGGTTGCGGCAACGCTCTTTGAAATTTTCGTCGCTGTCTTGCAGGCATACATTTTCGCCATGCTGACAGCGGTCTACATCAAGCTTTCAGTCGAAGAACACTAAAGGCTTCTTGCGCTTTCGACTGATTCACCAAAGGAAAAGGAAAGAAAAATGACCGGATCCCTTGCCTACATCGGCTACGGCCTGGCTGCAATTGGCCCTGGTATTGGTATTGGCCTCCTTGTGGGAAAGACCCAGGAAGCAACCGCACGCCAGCCTGAGATCGCCGGTAGGCTCTTCACCAACATGATTATTGGTGCAGCACTTGCTGAGGCTCTTGGCTTGATCGGCTTCGTTCTGCCCTTCATCGTCTGATGTTCGCACAGCTTGTTCCTATGTCCGAGGGATCGGTCGGAGGAATCGGCGTTGTTCTGCCCCCTCTTTATGAGATTTTCTGGTCAGCGCTGATCCTTCTGGTTATCCTCTTGGTCGTCGGTCTGTACGCGTTGCCGCGGATCTACTCCATGATCGACCAGCGGCGCGACGCCATTCAGGAAGGCCTCGACAACGCTGAGAAAGCTCGTGAAGATCTCTCTCTTGCTTCGCGTAAGAAAGACGAGATGCTTCGTGATGCTCAGGCTGAGGCTCACCAGATCCGTGAAGATGCACGCGCTCAAGCCCAGCAGATCGTCGCACAGGCACGTCTTGATGCGCAGGTAGAGGCTCAGCGCGTGCAAGATGCCGCTCAGCGTCAGATTCTTGCCGAGCGGCAGGCCGCGCAGATTAGCCTGCGTAGCGATGTTGGTCTGCTCGCAAGCGAACTCGCAGAGAAGCTCGTGGGTGAGCATCTGGAGAATACTGATCTCACTGCTCGCGTTGTGGATCGCTTCTTGGATGAACTCGAGGCTGAAGAAGTTCCCATTGGTGGTGTGAACTGATGACTCCTGAGTTGTTACGCGAACGTCTTGCGCAGGCGGGCGATGAGCGTATGAAGGTAGCGGAAGATCTTTTCGGCGTCGCAGATTTTTTGCGTACGAATTCTTCCGTCCAACGTGCACTCACTGACCCCTCGCGAGAACAGAGTGATAAAGACGCTCTTGTTGATCGTCTTTTCGCTCCGGTTGTATCTGCTGTCTCGATTCAGTGTCTGCATGACCTGGTAGCGGGTCACTGGTCCCGTCCGCGTGACATCGTGCACGCTGTCGAAGAAGCAGGCTGCGATGCAGTGCTGCTCAGCGCGCAATTTGATGGGGTATTGGAAGAAACAGAAGCTCAGCTTGTTGCGGTTTCTGTTTTCCTCCAGTCACATCGCGATCTCAGAAATGAACTCTCTGACCTGTCTGCCCTTTCTCCGAAGGGACGCGCAGATCTTGCCCAGTCGGTGTTCCAGAGTGTTCTTGGCCAGCCGAGTATGCGTCTTTTGCGCCGATGCGTGGGACGAACCTCGCATGGCCATCTCTTGGGAAAGCTGCGGGAATTGGCTGTCCGCGCGGCAAACCTCTCCGGTCGACGCTTCGTATTCGTTGAGTCGGCACACGAGCTGAGTGACGACCAGAAGATGCGTCTCGAGAAGATTCTTGAGACCAAGCTGGCCAGCCCCGTTTCGGCAACCTACACGCTGCGCCCCGAGCTGCTCGGCGGCCTCGTCATCCGAATGGGGACTGAGCGAGTTGATGCGTCGCTGGCCACACGAGTTGGCGCTCTAAAACGTTCGATCGTCGGTTAAGCCCGATGTGTCTGAGGAATAGATAGAAGGAATGCTCAATGGCTGATCTGTCCATTAGCCCCGAGGAAGTACGGGCGGCGCTCGACTCTTTCGTGGAATCGTATCAACCTGCACAGGTTGCGACCGATGAAGTCGGTCATGTTACCGAAACTGCCGACGGTATTGCCCACGTTGAAGGGCTTCCCGGAACTATGGCAAATGAACTCCTGCGTTTCGAGGACGGGACGCTCGGGCTTGCCATGAACTTGGAACAGCGCGAAATCGGTACCGTTGTCCTTGGGGATTTCTCCTCCATTGAAGAAGGACAGCCCGTTTACCGTACCGGTGAAGTGCTCTCAGTCCCCGTTGGTGATGGCTACCTCGGTCGTACCGTTGACCCGCTGGGCCGCCCCATCGACGGCCTCGGTGATATCACCGACCTGGAAGGTCGACGAGCACTGGAACTCCAGGCTCCCGGTGTCATGATGCGTAAATCGGTTCACGAGCCGCTGCAGACCGGCCTGAAAGCGATCGACTCGATGATTCCGATCGGTCGTGGTCAGCGTCAGCTCATCATTGGTGACCGTCAAACCGGTAAGACCGCAATCGCACTGGATACAATCATTAACCAGCGTGACAACTGGCTTTCCGGAGATGTCAATAAGCAGGTTCGATGCATCTACGTCGCCATCGGCCAGAAGGGCTCGACAATCGCTTCGGTTCGCTCGACTCTTGAAGACGCCGGAGCAATGGAGTACACGACGATCGTTGCTTCTCCGGCCTCGGATCCCGCCGGCTACAAGTACATGGCTCCCTACACGGGTAGCGCAATTGGTCAGCACTGGATGTACCAGGGTAAGCACGTCCTTATCGTTTTCGATGACCTTTCTAAGCAGGCCGAGGCCTACCGCGCAGTTTCGCTTCTTCTGCGCCGTCCGCCGGGGCGTGAAGCGTACCCCGGTGACGTTTTCTACTTGCACTCTCGCTTGCTGGAACGCTGTGCGAAGCTCTCCGACGAGCTCGGTGGGGGATCGATGACCGGTCTGCCGATTATCGAAACCAAGGCAAATGACGTTTCTGCCTACATTCCGACCAACGTTATTTCGATTACCGATGGCCAGATCTTCCTTCAGTCTGACCTCTTCAACTCGAACCAGCGACCGGCTGTTGATGTTGGTATTTCGGTGTCTCGTGTTGGTGGCGCCGCACAGATCAAAGCAATGAAGAAGGTCGCCGGTACCTTGAAGCTCACGCTTGCTCAGTACCGTTCGATGGCGGCCTTCGCGATGTTTGCTTCTGACCTTGATGCTGCAACACGTCGTCAGCTCACGCGCGGTGAGCGTCTCATGGAGCTTCTCAAGCAGCCGCAAAACTCGCCCTATGTTGTTCAAGACCAGGTTGCGTCCATCTGGGCCGGCACAAATGGTTACCTCGATGATCTTGAGGTCAGCGAAGTCCTTTCCTTTGAAAGCGGCCTGCTGGACTACTTGCGTGCAAACTCCACGGTGCTTGATGAGATCGCCGCAACCGGTGAGCTCTCGAAGGAAACCGAAGAAGCTCTGCGTGCTGCGGTTGAGACCTTCCATGGTCAATGGGTGAGTGCGAAGGCATCACCGGTCTCGCTTGATGACGCTGAGGTGCAGGCCGAGCGTTCTCAGGAAGAAATCGTTCGTTCGCGCCCGGTAGTGTCTGAGGCCTGAGTATGGGCGGACAACAAAGGATCTATAAACAGCGGATTGCATCTACGCAGACGCTGGCTAAGGTCTTTCGTGCGATGGAAATGATCGCGGCATCGCGAATCGGCGCCGCGCGTCGGGCAGCTACTGAACTTGGACCCTATGAAAAGGCTCTGACTCAGGCAGTTGCCGCTGTCGCTATCCATACTGACCTTGACCACCCGCTGACTCGTGAGCGTCACGATACGCCACGTGTCGCGGTCCTTGTGGTTGCTTCCGATCGAGGGATGGCCGGAGCCTACTCAGCAACGATTCTTCGCGAGGCCGAACGTCTTGTCGAACGCCTCGAAGAAGAAGGAAAAGTCCCGGTTCTGTACACCTATGGTCGACGTGCCCAGGCGTACTTCCGTTTCCGGGGCGTGGAGATCGAAGATTCGTGGGAAGGGGAGTCCGATTCACCTTCCCAGGAGATCAGCAATCAGATCGCTCGCGAGCTTCTTGAGCGCTTTACGGATTCAGATCCTATGACAGGCGTGTGCGAAGTTCATTTGGTCTACACGCGGTTCAAGTCGATGATGAGTCAGGTTCCTGAGGTTCGACGCATGATTCCTCTTTCCGTTGTCGATGCTCCTGAAGGGGATCGTGAACGCGATGAGGAACGCGGTGAGCACAAGGTGAATGCCGAGCTCTTCCCCGAGTACGAGTTCATTCCTTCACCCGAAGAAGTTCTTGACACCCTGCTTCCGCTGTATGTCTCGAGCAGGATCCGAAATGTTCTTTTGCAAGCTGCCGCATCAGAGTTGGCTTCGCGCCAGCGCGCAATGCATACGGCAACGGATAACGCAGAAGAGCTCATTACGAAATACACGCGTCTGGCGAATTCGGCCCGTCAGGCGGAGATCACTCAAG
>ERZ773031.772-NODE-772-length-16829-cov-8.142125_pt1 | contig 16829 bp, 11 predicted proteins | sample MGYA00511666_ERZ773031 | MGnify/ENA primary metagenome ERZ773031 (study PRJEB29015, sample SAMEA2738135) | human oral metagenome | biome: human oral; feature: human-associated habitat; material: saliva | place: China | collected 2250 ...
CAGTGCGTGGAATGTGGTACTGAATTTGAGATTATTGTAGCTGATGATGGCTCTTCTGTAACAAGCTATGTAGAGCATAACTTACGTATAGAGAGGTTGGAAGGTGTCCGTTATATAACAAGAAAGCAGAACGTTGGACGTTCAGCTATCCGTAATTTCCTCATTTCGCAAGCACAAGGAGAGTGGCTTCTCTTCATAGATGGAGATTTAACATTAGACAATTCACACTTTATTCGTCGTTATCTGCAGGCTAAAAGCAATGTTGTTGTAGGTGGCATAAGGATAGGAGGAGACCTAAACATGTGGAAAGACAACCTCAGATACCGCTATGAGAAGGCGTATGAACAGAAGAATACACCGCAAGATAGGCAGTGTCATGCTGCAAAACACTTTCGTACGACAAACTTCTTAGCACATAAAGACATCATGATGGAACATTCTTTTGATGAGAATTTCGTCCAATACGGCTATGAAGATGTACTCTTTGGTAAGTCACTTGCCATGGATCATATAGCAATTACGCATATTGATAACCCCATAACACTTGATTTCTTTGAATCAAACAGTGAGTTCCTGGATAAAACAGAACAGTCTCTTCGCACACTATATACCTTCCGTAACCAACTGAAAGGTTATTCCCAACTGCTTGAAACTGCTGAGAAAATAAAGAAACTGCACTTACAAAAGCTGGTTAATGCAGCTTATTTCCTTGTAGGACAACGCATAAAGAAACATCTTCAAGGCAATAATCCCAGTATTTTCTTGTTTAATGTATACAAACTGATGTATTATATTCATCACGAAAAGAATACTCTATGACAATAAAACGATATCTCTTAGTTGTGGCTTTCATCTTGTTAGCTTACTGTAAAGCCCTTGCTGGTGGTGTAGGAACATGGAAGAATTATCTTGCTTACAGTGATGTACAGTGGGTTGAAGAAGGAAGTAACAAGTTGTATGTGCTTGCTTCCAATAGCCTTTATACCTATAACAAGAACGATCAGAGTATAAAGACCTACGATAAAGTCAATGGTTTGAGCGATACGGATATCCGTTTCATCGCATGGAATAAGACAGCTCGTCGGTTGGTTATTATCTATTCGAATAATAATATCGACCTATTAGACGATAGAGGTAATGTTACAAATGTGCCGGATTACTATCTAAAGACAACAATGGTAGACAAAACCGTCAATGGTATTGATATGTCTGGCGTCTATTGTTACCTCTCTACGGTTTTTGGACTTGTCAAACTCAATGTTGCTAAAGCAGAGATAAGCGACAGTTACAACCTTTCTTTCCCTGTCAATTACAGCTATATTGAGGGCGGTTATATCTATGCTTCCAGCCAAAGTAACGGACTATATCGTGCTGCCTTGTCTGCTAATCTCCTTGATAGAAATAACTGGACGAACGTTGGAACTTATGTAGAGCGTCCAAGAACAGCCGATGCAGCACTATTGGCACAGGCTAAAGCGCTTAATCCTGGCGGTCCAAAACGCAACACCTTTGTATGGACTACCTTCCTTAATAACCGTCTTTATGGTACCGGAGGTATCTACAATCCGACCGTTAATAACTGGGAGAATCCGGGTATTGTACAGGTGTTACAGGGTGATGATTGGGACTTCTTTGAGGACAATCTTTCTACTCGTACAGGTTATCCTTATATAGGAACAAAGGCGGTAGCAATAGACCCTCGCAATAGCAATCATGTGTATGTAGGAGCACGAACAGGCCTCTATGAGTTTATGTCTGGTAAGATGGTAGCCTTCTATAACAAGGATAATAGTATCCTTCAAGGAGCCATAGACAGAGGCAGAGAACTGGGTAATGATTATGTACTTGTCTACGGATTGGCTTATGATAGAGAGGGGAATCTATGGGTACTCAATAACCAAACGAAGAAAGAAAACCTAATTCGTGTGTCTAAAGATGGGCAGATGACATCCTTCAGTAAGCCTGAACTGATGAAAGATGGTGTAGGACTCTCAGGCTTGTCACAGATGCGTTTGGACAGTCGTAACCTCCTTTGGTTTTGCAATGATTACTGGATACAGCCGGGACTATTCTCTTATGACCCTAAGAATGATAAGCTCAAAGCTTATACTCGCTTTGTGAATGAGGATGGTTCTAACGTAGATATTACAGCTGTTCACTGCTGGGCAGAGGACTTAAACCATAATATTTGGGTGGGAACAACGGCTGGTCCGATGCTTCTTCAGCGATCTCAAATGAACGAACAGGATAACTATCGCTTTGTACAAGTTAAGGTTCCGCGTAACGATGGAACCAATCTTGCAGACTATCTTCTCGCTGGTCTTGATATTACTGCAATATCGGTTGATGGCGGAGGACGTAAGTGGTTTGGTACGAAAGGTACTGGTGTCTACCTCATTAGTGCAGATAATATGACACAGTTACAGCATTTTACGACTACAAATAGTCATCTGCTGTCTAATAATATTCAGTCTATTTCAATCAATGATGCCACTGGAGAGGTGTTCTTTGCTACTGATAATGGTCTCTGTTCTTATATGAGTGATGCTACAAAGGCTGTAGACTCACCTAATGATGAGACCACATACGCCTATCCTAACCCAGTAAAACCAGGTTATACAGGTCCAATCACGATTGTTGGTTTGTCACAGAATGTAGATGTAAAGATTGTAACCACGAATGGAGTTCTTGTCGCAGAAGGTACCAGTAATGGTGGTTCTTTCGTCTGGGATGGCAAGGATAAGAACGGAAAACGTGTTGCATCAGGCGTTTATATGGTACAGACTGCCGATGAAAACGGTGACAATGGAACTGTTTGTAAGGTTGCTGTAGTTAATTAATAGAGGCGATGAAGACAAAGGTAGTGCGTAATCCAATCTTTTGGATACTACTGACAGCTCCGTTGGCATTGCTGTTGCTTTGTCAACTCCAGCCTACCTTTGACGACTGGACGTACTATACTATACCGCAGACGGAGCCTCTTACGCTTCAAAGTCTGCTTCCTGACGGCAATTATTGGCGCCCTTTTGATGTACTCTTTGGGCATCTTCTCGGACTTAATTACCGACTTTTTCCCTTTTTAAACCATCTTTTTATTTTATTGGGGCATATCCTCAACACATGGTTAGTCTATAGGATTCTGCAATGGTTTAGGGTTAGTACGTTGTCACGCAACCTATCCGTCGTTTTCTTTTATTTGTCGTCAGGTACTTTGGGGACGATTCTAAATATTGATTCCCTAAACCAAGTCTATTCGCTTCTATGGGGACTTCTTGCCTTATATAGCTACATCAGTCTGTCTGGTTATCGAAAGTTTATGCTGTGGTTGTTGTGTGCTTTGCTTTCGGTCTTTGCTAAAGAGTCAGGCTACATTTGGTTTGTTTGCCCACCATTCATCGTATGGAGTATAGGGAAAGAACGTTTCAACGATGTTATCAAACATCTTCTTTGTGCCTGCCTTGTATTTGTTTTCTATCTTGTTAGCCGTTTCATACTGACTGATAGCTTTCATATGGAGAACAATGCGTACATGATTTTTACAGCAAAACAGCTATTGCGTAATCTTGGCGTACTGTTAGGAGTGACCTTCTACCCTATTGATTACGCCAGTCTTATTCATCCACAGCATCGTCATCTCGTTGTTGTTATCATCACAGGACTCCTTCCCCTACCCTTTCTTTGGCTTCTACTGCGTTCTTTTAAGCTACAGAAAACACTTGTAGTGCTGCTTTTATCCTTCTTTATTGGGGCTTTTGTCAATCTGATGACAGTCTTCTCTGTGATGCACTGTTATGCTGTTCTGCCCTTTGTTACATTGATGATTGCCCTACTCTGCGAACGAATCAAGAACAAGAAGGTATTGATAGTCTCAGCATTGCTCTATCTTTCGACAGCCTCCTTCACCCTACTCCATCACGGCTATGCCTCTTTCCTATCAGGTAAGATGGGCGAACAGATGGCAAAGAGCATTGTCAGCCAATGCGACCGACCTGTAAACAAGGTGATGGTGATACATTTAGACAAAGGAGAAACGAAGTATTCTTCCTTCTGGGTGATTCCTTTCGAGGCTTTTGGTTGGGGTTATTCCGTTCTTCAACAAACTGGTTATCAATGGCCTAAGACCATTATTAATGAAGAGATAACAAACAGAAAGCAGTTGAAAGCTGTGCTTCTAAAGGCAGAGAAAGCTGGCTGCGATGGTGTATGGTATGCTGAAGATGACCAAGTAAAACGGATAAAATGAAAGAAAATACAGCTGAAATCTCCTTGCTTCATGTCTTCACTACCCTCTTGGTAGTACTCGGGGATTCCTTTTTTAGCCCAAGAGTCCGATAGTCGATTGGCTTTATCAATTCTATGTTTCCCTTTTCTTTTTATGCGCTTTCTTGATAATGAGAAAATAGCCTTCTTAGTATTCCTATTTACGTTAGTGGTATCAATCATTGCTCTACACGTAAATAAAAGCCCTCTCATGGATTTATTCTTGTCGATGGATGATGGGCTTATGTCAGTTGCTTTGGCGCGCTTATACGCAAAATATGGGCTTCGTTTCCTTAATCACCTCTCTCCTGCTTCTTATACTATCTATCTTTATCATGGAATCTTTCAAGCATTGAGTTTACAAATACTCATGCGATTCACCCATTTTGATATAGGTTTTTATATTATTCTCGCTTTTTTATCAGGCGTTTATGGCTCCTTCTTGGTCTATAAGTTGCTTTATCGTTGTCGTAACAGCCGTTTGGGTCGAATCTTAGCATTGATTTCCGGTATTTCTGTTTCTTAGTAGGAAGTAAGCAATATTGGCTGAAAAGTGGTCTTAATAAGGCTTCAGAAGATTTTTTCTTCTCATTTTCGACCGATGTTTTGATGCTCGGCACATGTCGTGTTGACGGTCCGCACCAATGGTGCTGATGGTTCGCACCAATGGTGCGGAGCGTTATCTATTACGGAATTGATATAATAAAAGCACCCTCATCATTCCTAACCTTAAGACGGTAGGGGATAGATGAGGGTGCTTGTCGTATGGATAGGTTTTACTAAACCTGTTCTTTCGTATCCTTTGTTTCTACTGGCCCGAGTTGAGAAGCTCGTCAGGTAGTGAGATATCAAGACTGCGAGCGCGTTCGGCATTGCGTCTCTTTATCTTGCGTTGCGCATCAGCCTTCTGCTTTGTTATGGCTGCAGGCTTCTGCTTGTAGAGTGGGAGTAGACGTGGATTCCACGTTCCCTGTACATCACGCTTAGCCTTACACTCGATAGCCTTCGGGTAATAATAAACGGCTTCGGGCTGTCGTTGGGTTGCATAATCACCCGTATCCCATTTTCCGTTGTCGTTATCATCAACGATAAGGCGGAGATAGTAGTTGCCCGGCTTGATGTAATGGAAGGTTGCTTGGTTGTTCTTAGCATACGCCTCTTTCACTGGTTTGTCGCTTTCATTAAGCAACTGCAACAAGCAGTTCTTACCTTCCATGTTCTGTAAGGTCATTATCAGCGTACCATACTCGTCCATTGATGGGATACGAACGCCCTGCTTATACTTTGCAGAAACCTTACCATAGATGTCTGTAAAGGCTGCAGAATCAACCTCAACACTGTATTCATGTCCTGGGTCCCATGCACTTACTAACTTCAAAGAGCGCGGTTTTCCAGGTTCAGCACCGAAATTATACTTCGCTCGATACCATAAGGAGTCTATCTTTTCGTAAAGATGTATCTTGGACGTATCCGTCTTTGCAATTGGGGTGGGGAGTTCGAATGTTGGGTTTTGGTCAGGATCCATTTGCGAAGGAACATTATATCTGACCTCCAAAGGTGTGACAGGCATTGTCGTTTCAAACGTTTTTCCACGTTCTTTTGCCTTCTCTTGCTTCTTAACCCATTTGTCGTATTCCTCCTGCTGGCGCTTTAAACGCTTTGCGTATGGCACCTTTGAGAGTATCTCTAACGTATCTGTCTTAGGGACAAGCTTACCTGCACTGTCCGTCATGTTATAAAGCATCTGCATTCGCAGTGTGTCTTGATTGACGAGGGCAGTATCACGCAGCCAGTAGATAATCGTATCTTGGTTCAGACTTGGCTCTGTTATAAACGCATCTTTATCGTTAAAATTGAGTCCTGTAATCTGTGGAAGGTCGGCGTCACCATAGCTGAAAAAGAGCGTAAAGTGGTTTGGTTCCTTGCGTTCAGACTTGAGGAAGTAGCGGTCTGTTTGTGTAGGTGTAAAGGAATTCAGCACCACATCGTCTGGAAGGAAGTGGGTGTAAGGCACCTGTTTGATATCCTTGATGTGCAAGGAGTCAATCCATAGCGTGTCTTGTCGTATGTCTGGCTTCCATGATGGCATGATGACTTCGGGCGTGAAAGCCAACTTCTCGCTCTTCTGATTGTACATATAGTTGCCGTCCATGTCCTGTAGTGCATAGATACGATAGTCACCCTTGGCAACACCTCGTATGCTGAAATGACCACGACTGTCGGTACGTGAGACACGAAGCATTGGTTGTTTCTGGAAAGCTGTATCGTTCTGATTGCTGTAAAGACCTACGAGAATACCCTTTACAGGCTCTAAATTCTCAGCTTCTAACACATAACCAGCCACTTCGAGTGTATCGATATGGTCGCCAGTAGAGAAACTATAGGTGTAGTTTCCTAATGGGTTACCCTCGTTGTTATCCGTGATAGCGTCAGAGAAGTCGATGGTATAGGTGGTGTTAGGCTGCAACTTGTCTTGTAAACTTACTGTGATTCGTTTACCAGTAGCCTTAATTTCAGGAGCTTCAATCTGTGGGGGAGAGACAACAACCTTCTCTGATGCGTTCTCCAACTTGATGAACTCGTTGAAATAGATATTGATCTTCTTACTGTTTACGTCGGTTGCTCGTTCAGTAGGGGAGGCACCTAACACTCTTGGTGGCGTCTCATCGTACCATCCACCGTCAGGTTGTCCCATCTTGGCACAAGAAGAAAGCACAACAACTAAGAGGGTAAAAAGGTAGAATGGTAAAGCACGTTGTTGGTAAAACACCGAAAGGCAATGGCTGACCTTAGCTGAAAAGCCATCCTTTCCACCCATTACTCCTTGGCAATATCTTTGTCTTATCTTCTTCATATCGCTGTTTTACTTTTTTACCCTTTTACTTTTTTATCCTTTAAAGGTGGTTTATTCTTTTACCGTCTTCCGTCCTTACTGGTTCATACTCAGCAATTCTTCTAAGTTGTTACGGCTGTTTGAAAGGCGTGGAATCTTATGTTGACCACCGAGTTTACCCTTTATCTTGAGCCAGTCATTGAAGAGGTCTTTGCGTGCAACAATAATCTCAAGTGGCTGAAGAGTAATGTTATGGAAGCGTTTTGCCTCATAATCAGAGTTGACTTCCTGTAGTTTATCATCGAGAACCTTAGCAAACTCCTCAAGTGAAGAGGGGGCTTTTGCAAACTCAATGAGCCACTGATGACGACATTTAGCCTTCGCATCCATATACATTGGGGCTGCGGTATAATCTGATATCTGCGCTCCAGTAGCCTTGCAGGCTGCTTCAAGTCCCTTCTCAGCATTGTCCATGATAAGTTCTTCACCAAAGGCATTGATGAAATACTTGGTTCTACCAGTGATAACAAACTTATAAGGATTAGTCGAAGTGAACTGTACTGTGTCTCCAATCTCATATCTCCAGAGGCCGCAGGCGGTACTGATAAGCATTGCATAGTTGCGTCCTATCTCCACACCTGACAATGGAACAATATTCGGATGTTCGCTCTCAAACTCGTCCATAGGTAAGAACTCGTAGAACACACCATAGTCGAGCATAAGCGACATACTACTGTCTGTTGGGTCGTCTTGTATACCGAAGAAGCCCTCAGAGGCGTTGTAAGTCTCCATGTAGTTCATGTCCTGCTTGGTAATGAGCTGTTCATATTGTTCACGATAAGGCGTGAAAGCAATACCACCATGGAAGAATACCTCTAAATTAGGCCATACCTCCTCTATATGTTTCTTACCACTCAGCTCCATCACACGTACTAATACAGATAGCATCCACGATGGAACGCCTGATATATTAGTGATATTTTGGTTCAGTGTTTCGTGTGCAATTCGGTCGCGTTTTACCTCAAAGTCGCTCAGTAGGGCAGTACTTTTCTTAGGTACGCGACATAGATTTACGAGTGGATTAATATTCTCTATGAGGATGGCACTGAGGTCACCAACAAGTGAATTATACAGATTATAATTTGGAGAATGACTACCACCTAAGATGAGACCCTTACCGCTGAAGAGTCTACTTTCTGGATGATTGCTAAGGTAGTAAGCGATAACATCCTTACCACCTTGATAATGAATTGTCTGTAATCCCTCGTGAGAAACAGGAATAAACTTACTCTTATCGTTGGTTGTACCTGATGACTTGGCATACCATCTAACCTGTCCTGGCCATAGAATATTACGTTCTCCGTGGCGCATACGGTCGATGTCACTCTTCAGTTCTTCGTATGTGTTGACAGGAATATTCTGTACAAAGTCCTCGTATGACTTAATCGTTGAGAACAGGTGTTTACGACCGTATTCGGTGTCTTTCGCCCGCTCAACGAGGTATTGCATGACTTCCCGCTGGATAGCCTCTCCATCCGTGACGTAGCGTTCAAGCTCCCTGCGACGCGGCTGGAAGTACAATTTGTTTACTATCTTAGTAAGACTCATTCAAATTTCTCTGGTTGATTAAATTACAAAATTACGCCAAAAAAGCTAAATGGATAACCTTTTTCTATATTTTAACACTGCTTTAAAGCCCTTGAAAGCCTCTTTTTCAGTATTCTCTGCATGATAGATGATGGATTCTTTCATCCTCTTTTTGACTTCTACTTTTAGCCCTCTTTCTAAATTATTTTCATGAAAATAAATATTTCTTGTCGTGAAAATAAATATTTCTTTTCATGAAAATAATTCTTTTTCTTCATGTAAGTAATTCGCTCAGAAGGGTAGGGTAGTTATTTACTCATACTTTTTACTAACTTTGCAGTTCATCTCTTCGATTTCTATTTGCCGTTATTAGCCTCTTTATTTATGCTTTATAAAATCGGAATCTACCCTTGTTTTCGCACTTGTTGTTTAATTATAGTCTATTTACCATTAAATTATAGTCTATAAAATGATGATTAATAAACTTTCCGCCTATCCTCATCCCTCTTTTATCTGCACTCCCCTCCCTTCGGAGGGGCAGGGGGAGGCTTCTTCTTAATATTAAATTATAGTCTATAAAATGCGAGCTAACAGATTTCCTATCTATCCTCATCCCTCTTTTTATCTGCACTCCCCTCCCTTCGGAGGGGTGGGGGGGAGGCTTCTTTTTTTAATGTGCTTCCAGCCAGTTCTTACCCCATCCAGCATCAGCTATCAATGGGACATTCAGTGGATAAGCGTTCTGCATCTCCTCGATAACAATGCTTTCCACCTGTTCACGCTCTTCAGGGAAGACGGAGAAGTTAAGTTCATCATGCACTTGGAGAATCATCTTTGAGCGAATACCTTCTTTCTTAAAGCGTTCCCAGATACGAACCATTGCCACCTTGATGATATCTGCCTCTGTTCCTTGTATTGGAGCATTGATGGCGTTACGCTCGGCAAAACCGCGCACAGTGGCATTACGGCTGTTGATATCAGCAAGATATCGACGACGATGGAAGAGTGTTTCAGCATAACCCTTAGCTCTTGCCTCTTCTTTCGCATGTTCCATATAAGCTTGTACCTTTGGGAATGTGCGGAAATAGCCTTCTATCAGCTCTTTAGCTTCACCATTTGGAATGTCCATACGCTGGGCAAGTCCATAGGTCGTAATACCATATATAATACCGAAGTTAGCTTGTTTAGCTTTCTTTCGCTGTGCGTCAGTCACCTTATCTATATCTACATGCCATATCTTTGCAGCTGTTGCACGGTGAATATCATGACCCTCACGGAAAGCCTCCATCATATTCTCGTCTTCAGAAAGATGTGCCATAATACGCAACTCTATCTGACTATAATCTGCAGAAAAGAACAGACAGCCATCTTCTGGAATGAAACACTTACGTATCTCCTTACCATCATCCGTGCGTACTGGAATATTCTGTAAGTTTGGATCACTCGAAGAGAGTCGTCCTGTGGCTGTAAGTGCCTGATTAAACGATGTATGGATATGTCCCGTACGTGGATTAATCAGCTTTGGGAGGGCATCTATATAAGTGCTAAGAAGCTTCTTCATACCTCTGTAATTGAGTATGTTACGTACGATAGGACTCTTGCTTTCAAGGCTCTGCAGCACCTCTTCACTTGTAACATACTGTCCTGTCTTTGTCTTCTTAGGCTTATCCATAATTTGCAATTTGCCAAAGAGGATTTCACCGACTTGTTTTGGGCTTGAGATATTGAATTCTTCTCCAGCCTCCTTATATATTTCCTGCTCGTATTGTTTCATACGTTCAGTGAATATCTTTGACGTATCTTGCAGTGCTTCAGTGTCTAAGCATACGCCATTTAGCTCCATATCAGCTAATACACGTACCAAAGGCATCTCTATATTCCAGAAGAGTTCTTCCACTCCAAGCTCCTTTAAACGTGGTTCAAGTACGTTTTTCAGACGCAAAGTGATGTCGGCATCCTCTGCAGCATACTCATAGATGTCAGTAGGGGAGAGGTCGCGCATATTCTTCTGCTTCTTTCCTTTCGGACCGAGTAGTTCTTCAATGTGAATGGTTTGATAGCCGAGTAGTGTCTCAGCCATGTAGTCCATATTATGATGTAGTTCTGGTTGGATGAGGTAGTGGGCTATCATCGTGTCGAACATCTTACCCTGTAGTGTTACTCCATATCTGGTTAACACTTCATAGTCATACTTAATGTTCTGTCCGATTTTCATTATTTTGTCGCTTTCATATAGCGGTTTGAATATCTGAACGATTTTTAACGCCTCTTCATAGTTGGCTGGTACGGCAACATAAAAAGCCTTCTTTTCTTCAACCGAGAAGCTCAAACCTACCAATTCAGCACTAATTGCATCCGTAGATGTGGTTTCTGTGTCTATACTTACAGACTCTTTTGTAATAAAAAAGTCACAAAGCTGACGTAATTCTTCCTCATTTTCAACGAGTTTGTATTCATGTTGGGTCGTTTTTATGCTCTCAAATTTCGCATTTTTCGGCTCATCTGACTCGTTGGTCGTGTTTTCTGCAAATAAATCAAGCTGATTATTGTCAGTTTTTGGCTTTGATTCACCTTTGTTAAGAAACTTGTTAATAAGTGTCTTAAACTCTAATTCCTCAAATATCGCACGCAATTTGGTCTCGTCAGGTTGTTCAACCTTGAGTTCATCCAAGTCAAGTTGCATTGGAACGTCTGTTCGGATCGTTGCGAGGAACTTTGACATTTTAATATCCTCTACGGCATTTTCAACTTTCTCACGTAGTTTACCCTTAATCTCGTCAGTATGTTGAAGCATATTGTCAATGCTTCCAAACTGATTGATTAACTTGGCTGCGGTTTTCTCTCCAACACCCGGACAACCCGGAAAGTTGTCTGCTGAGTCGCCCATCAATGCCAAGAGGTCGATGACTTGGGCTGGGGTAGGGATGCCATACTTTTCTCCTACCTCCTTTTCTCCCAATATCTCGTAACCGCCACCATGGCGAGGACGATACATAAAGACGTTAGGACCAATGAGTTGACCATAGTCTTTATCGGGTGTAAGCATAAAAGTATCGATTCCATCGGCTCCAAAGCGAGTTGCTATAGTACCGATAATATCATCTGCTTCGAAGCCATCTACCTGTAGAATAGGAATATGCATTGCCTCAAGCACTTGCTTGATAAGTGGAACAGAAAGCTTGATATCTTCTGGTGTTTCCTCACGTTGCGCCTTGTATTCGGGGAAGGCGTCATGGCGAAAAGTCTTTCCATGATCGAATGCTACACCAATATGCGTTGGCTTTTCCTTTGTAAGAACCTCGTTCAGGGTGTTGCAAAAGCCCATAACAGCAGATGTATTCAAGCCCTTAGAGTTGATACGTGGACTTTTGATAAATGCGTAGTATGAACGATAGATGAGCGCATAAGCGTCAATAAGGAAGAGTTTTGCCATAACTAATTATTCTATTTTTAGCTGTAAAATTACTAATTTTCTTCCATAATCTCCGATAAAATGAGTAAATTTGTATCAAATTTAAAGTCAAAAATGGATACTCTTTCACTTATAAAACAGCCGATTGAGACAGAATTAGGCGATTTCATCGACCTTTTTAACCATGCTCTCGACCACGAAGATGGCTTGTTGCGTACGGTTTTGAACCATATCAAGCAACGAGCAGGGAAGCGTATGCGTCCTATTCTCATCCTTCTGATGGCTAAGAACTTTGGTAAGGTTTCTGAAGCAACACAGCATGCGGCTGTGGGATTGGAGCTTTTACATACGGCTTCACTTGTGCATGACGATGTCGTTGATGAAGCGGCTGCTCGCAGAGGGCAGGCGAGTGTGAATGCTGATTATGATAATAAGGTGGCTGTATTAGTGGGTGATTACGTGCTTTCAACTGCCTTGCTTCATGTTAGTTACACGCACTCAGAGATTATTGTGCGCTACCTTGCAGAGTTAGGTCGTACGTTGAGTGATGGTGAAATTCTTCAGTTGTGGAATATTCAGAATAAAGAAATCACCGAAGAGGTTTACTATAAAATTATTGAACGTAAGACAGCTGCGCTCTTTGAATCGTGTGCTGCTATTGGTGCTGAGTCGGCTAATGCAAGCGATGAGGAGGTTGAAGCGGCAAGACTCTTTGGTAAACATCTCGGAATTGTCTTCCAGATTCGTGATGATATCTTCGATTATTATGACTCTGAGGCTGAAATTGGTAAGCCAACGGGTAACGATATGGCTGAAGGAAAGCTCACTTTACCAATCATTTATGCGTTGAATTCGACAAAAAATGAGGAGATGCTTGCTTTGGCTCATAAGGTGAAAGCACATGAGGTGACACGTGAAGAAATCGATAAATTGGTAGAATTTGCTAAGGTAAGTGGCGGCATTGAATATGCTGAACGTCGTATGTGGGACTTTCATGCTGAAGCACAGACTTTCCTTGATAAGTATGTTAAGGATGATAGTATTCGTTCTGCTCTCCAGACTTACCTTGATTATGTAATTAAAAGGAAGAAGTAATTGCACTTGTTTAGTGCTAAAAACTCCCTTTTCATCGTGAGATTGATTAATTTTTGTGATGATAACGACAGTTTCTCTTTATGATGATGGTTTATCCATCACATAAGGAGAAACTCTTTTTTATGTCTTTTATTGACTTATTCTTTATCAATGGCATGCGTTGTTATGTTACATATTACTCGTGTTAAGGCTTAGCACCAATCGTGCGGAGCGTCCGCACATATGGTGCGGATGCCCCGCACCATATGTGTTTATGGTGTTTTACTTCACAATAATACTACCTATAGGTTATCTTTTGTCCTTATAACGATGGCTTTTGACCATAAGTTGATTGATTTATAGATACCATGTAAATACTGTTTATCTTATTATTTTGGAGTACTTATAGTTTTATGTGAGTATAAGAGACATTTTTCTGTGTTTATTTAGTTCATAATTTTGTGTTTTTCTTTCCATTTATTTTGTTTCTGGGAATCGTCTTTTCCAGCCTTTTTACTAAAGTGTTTTATAAATATAGACTATATAATATTTAAAAATAAACTATATTATAAAATTTATTTAGAGTTATCTTTCTTTGAGAGAACATTAAATGTGGGATGTTTTCATGAGTTTATATTGAAAAAGGGACATACAAAGTGTATGTCCCTTATAGGTTACTTTTGTTTTATTTTATCTGTTTCAGCGTTTTAATTTTTTGTTACTGATGACAGAAGAGTTTAGAAGAACTTAGTCTCTGTACCAATGATTTCACTTAACAAGAGGTTGGTAAGACGGCTTGTACCCATGCGGAACCAGTAGTTTGTGAGCCATTTCTCGCCTAAGACCTCTTTAACAATGGTATAGTAGATTACTGCATCCATGACAGTATTGATACCGCCAGCAGGCTTTAAACCAATCTGTATACCTGTCTTGTCATAGTACTCCTTGATAGCCTGACACATAACATATACAGACTCTGGTGTTGCGCTAATCTTCTCCTTACCTGTACTTGTCTTTATATAGTCGGCTCCTGCGTACATAGAGAGCAGGGATGCGGTCTTGATAGCACTTGCATTGCCAAGATCGCCAGTCTCAAGAATCACCTTCATAGGAACGTCTCCACACACTTGTTTAAGTTCGTTGATGGTGTCACATACGCCTTCGTAATCGCCTGAAAGGAACTTACCTACAGGCATAACGATGTCAATATGAGTTGCTCCGTCCTTGATTGCAAGTGCTGTCTCGATGGTTTTCACCTCCAGGAAGGTCTGTGAAGAAGGGAAGTTACCTGTTACATTTGTAATGTCAACACCGTCTACTTCAAGACTGTCTGCCATCAACTTTGTGAAGCATGGGTAAGCGCAGAGAGCTGCAACATGTGGTAAATCAGGATATTCAGAGTCAAAACGGTTTACTTTCTCAACCATTTCTAATACCTTTTCTTCTGTGTCTGTTGTACTAAGCGTAGTAAGCTCAACGCTGCCTAAGAGGAATTTCTTTACTTCAAGGTTGTCGTTCTCCGATACTTTTTCCGCAATTATCTTTGTTACGGCAGCCTTAACTTCCTCGTCAGTGATGTTGAGATTGTACTGTGATAAGGCTTGTTCGTACTCGCTTTTTTCGACGATTCCAACGGCTTTTTGTGCCTGGATGTCTTTTGAAACAGTGTCTTTAATTGTTCCCATGATTTGTTTTTATTATATTGTTTGTTTTTATTTCTTTGTAGAGTGAGGGTAGGGGAGGAGCATACTTTTCTTCTTTACTACTTCTGTTGACTATTTCTAAGTGTGAAGTATGGTCTTTTTCTGCTGTCATTTTACCCTCTATTTTCCTCCAAAACATCTTTTGTTTGAATATTATAGACTATTTTGTAACATTAAATAGTCTTATTTTAATTTAGGATTGTTCTTGTGTCTATCCTTGTCGCGCTTGGTTTTCTTGTCAAAACTCTTCTGTAGTTCTTCTGTGAGATTGACGCCAGTTTGGTTGGCAAGGCAGAGTAGAACCCATAGGACATCAGCCATTTCTTCTCCTAAATTGGCTTTCTCACCCTCCTTAAAGCTCTGGTCTCCGTAAGTACGAGCCATTACACGAGCTAATTCTCCTACCTCTTCTGTGAGGCAAGCCATGTTGGTTAATTCGCTAAAATAGCGTACACCGTTTTCTTTTATCCATTTGTCAACGGCTTGTTGTGCTTCTTCTATTGTCATTGTTTCCGTTTTCCTCATTTGATTGTTACATGTTAAACGTAGGTTATTTGCAGCTAAAAAGTCTATATATGGTTATAGGCTCTGATAGCTTTAATGATAAAATATCATCGATTTAATCGCTGTTTTGGCTGTTTATCAGGTTTCTAAGTACTTTAAAAGTGTTCTGTAAGGATGATTGATATGAACGTTATGTCGTTTATTCCTTATTCTTTGTATCCATACAGATTGTTACTGGACCATCATTGAGGAGTTCTACTTTCATGTCTGCACCGAACTCTCCTGTGCCTACTGGTTTCCCCATAGCTTCGCTTAGAGCGTCACAGAAACGATTATAGAGTGGAATAGAGAGTTCGTGTGGTGCTGCATGGATCCAGCTTGGACGGTTCCCTTTCTTATAGCTTGCCATAAGTGTAAACTGTGAAACAACGAGAATTTCGCCATTAATATCCATGATGCTGCGGTTCATTACACCCATTTCATCGTCAAAAATACGCAAACCTATGATCTTCTTTACCAACCAGTTGATATCCTCTTCAGTATCGTCTTTACCAATACCTAATAGGATAAGGTATCCTGTACCAATAGAAGACTTTTCTTGCTGATTGATAGTAACAGAGGCATGGCTAACACGTTGTATTACAATTCTCATATCGCAAATGTACAATATTTATTTTAATTAGTTACTGATTAGCGTGGAAATAATTATAGACAATAGTTGCTTTGCTTGCTCCTATTACTTCTGTAAGTTCTTGTAAATCAGCTTCTTTTATGTGTTTCACAGTCTTCAGCTTCTTTAAAAGAGCATCCTTTGTCTTTGCTCCAATACCTTTTATGTCGTCTAACTCGCTGTGTAGCTGTGTTTTAGAACGTTTATCTCGATGGAAAGAGATAGCATAACGATGCACTTCGTCCTGTATTTGGGTAAGAACTTTGAAGAGTTCGCCCTTGATGTCGAGTGCTATTGTCTGCTGTGGGAAGCCGAAAAGAAGCTCGTTTGTGCGGTGACGATCGTCTTTGGCAAGTCCTGCAATTGGAATACTGAGGTGGAGTTCGTCTTCAACAACTTCTCTTACAACCTCCATTTGACCCTTTCCACCGTCGGTAATTATGAGATCGGGTAGGGGAGTTCCTTCTTCTTGCATACGGCGGTAACGTCGTCTTACCACCTCTTGCATGGACGCATAGTCATCAGGACCTACAACAGTCTTGATGTTGTATTTGCGATAATCCTTCTTAGATGGCTTCATTCCTTTATATACTATGCAGCCAGCAACAGCGTCAGAACCTGAGATATTTGAATTATCGAAGCACTCTATGTGGTAAGGAAGCTTCGATAACTTGAGCTTATCTTGGAGTTCTCGCATTAAGCGTGTCTGTTTTTGTTCTGGATTTAGTTTTTCAGTCTGTTTTAATCGGTCGAACTTATACTGTTTAGCATTCATCTCAGAGAGTT